>Ga0213835_101572_pt1 | contig 13331 bp, 13 predicted proteins | sample SWPATP01_FD_160576 | JGI IMG/M metagenome (GOLD analysis project Ga0213835, IMG submission 160576) | Coastal seawater microbial communities from Marineland, Florida, United States - SWPA TP0 #1 | ecosystem: Environmental > Aquatic > Marine > Coastal | place: USA: Florida | collected 2016-08-05
GCCCTGCGGCTGGCGCTGCGCACCGACGTCACCCAGGGACTGCGGCACCTGCTGGGCTAGCGCGACCGGTCCGCGGGCCCGGCCGGGGGCCATTTCGCCGCGTCGCCGGCGGTGCGGCAGTTGATCACCGCCCCCAGCAGGACGAAATAGGCCCCGAGGTAGAACCACAGCAGCAGGATGATGACCGCACCGAGCGAGCCGTAGACCTCGTTGTAGGTTCCGAAACCCGCCAGATACCACGACAACAGGAACGAGGCCGCCGCCCAGCCGGTCACGGCGACCCACAGGCCCGGCGGGAACCACGGGCCGGGCGCACGCCTGTTGGGGCCGTAGCGGTAGACGATGCTCAGCCCCGCCACGACCACCGCCATCGTCACGCCCCAGCCGGCAAGCCGCAGCAGCAGCGCGGTGAAGGGGCCGGTCGGGAAAAGGGCCAGAAGGACGGGAAGCACCACGATCGCCTTGATCGCCACGACACCGATGCCGATCAGCACCGTCGTCAGCAACAACGCAACCGCCAGATGCCGCACACCGCTCCGATTGGGCAGGTCGTGCGCGGCATTGAGCCCGGTCATCAGCGCGGAAACGCCGAGCCGGGCCGACCACAAAGCCACGCCGAATGCAACGACGGTCGGCCAGCCGAAACCGACTCGCCCGTCGGCAAGCAAGACGTCGACTCGGTCGGCGATCAATCCTTTCGCCTCCTCGGGCGCGAGGCCGCGCAAAAGCGCTATCTGGTCGGCAACGACCGCCGGATCGACGAACCAGCCGGCAATTCCGATCAGCGCGGCAAGCGCGGGAAAGACGGAAAACAGGGCATAAAAGCCGATGCCGGCGGCCGCGAGGCCGATGTTGCGGGTGCCGGTCGCACCCCAGACATCGGCGGCGAAACGAACCGCCGGCCGGTCGAGGATCCGGGCCCGCCATGACGCGCCCGGCAAGGTCCGCGGCCCGGACAAATCCGCGCCGCCGCCCTCAGATCGCGAGGTCCGACAGGGACTTGCCCTGCGCCAGCGCCTCTTTCACCCAGCCGGGCTGACGGCCACGGCCGGCCCAGGTCAGCGCCGGGTTCTCGGGGTGGCGGTATTTCGCGACCGACGCCTTGCGGGTCTTCTTGGCCGCCGTACCGACGATCTCGGTCAGCGAGAATCCCTTTTGACGGGCCAGCGCCTCGAGTTCGTCGCGAGCGGCCTGAATCTGACGGTCGCGGAAGGTGGCAATCGCTTTTTCCACGTCCTTCTTGAGCCCCTGCAATTCCTCGAGGGAATGCTTGCTGAGATCGTGTTTTGTCATGGTTTCGGTCCTGACTTGCGGATTTCCGGTATGCCGTCATTAACGACCGCGGAAATGAAGTGCAAGTAGCGGGAAATTCCGGCCGATCGAATCCCTTGCGAATTCAGGCCAGCGGCGTCACGCAATCGCAGATACGCATCCGCACCCGGGCGCCGATGTCGATGGTGGCGCCGGGACCCGAAATGACCAGCATGCAGCGGTCGCCGTCCTGCACCCAGTAAAGCTGATCATGGCCCCGGTATTCGCGCCCGACGATGACCGAGGTGGCCTCGGGGTCGGTTTCCAGCATGATCTGTTCGGGTCGCACGGCCAGTTGCACGGCACCGTTGGCCGCCCGGCTCAAGGGCAACCGGCCGAAGGGCGTGTCGGCATCCGTGCCCGATGCAAGCCCTCGAACAATGTTGGACCGACCGATGAAGCTGGCCACGAAGGCGCTGACCGGGTTGCGATAGATCTCGTCCGGTGTGCCGATCTGGCGGACCTGCCCGGCCTCCATCACCGCGACGCGGTCGGCAAGTGCCAGCGCCTCTTCCTGGTCGTGCGTGACAAGAATGCCGGCCGAGCCGCTGGATTTCAGCAACCGCCGAACCTCCTGCCGGGTTTCGACCCGCATTGCGGCATCGAGGTTCGAGAACGGCTCGTCCAGCAGCACGAGCGGCGGCGCCACGGCCAGCGTCCGGGCCAGCGCGACGCGCTGCTGCTGGCCGCCCGACAGCGCATGCGGCTTGCGCAGGGCGAGGTCTTCCAGCCCCACCATCCGCAGCATCTCGCGCGCGCGGGCCTCGCTGTCGGCACGTGACATGCTCCGCAGCCCGAAGCGGACGTTGTCGAGCACGTTCAGATGCGGAAACAGCGCATAGTCCTGAAAGACGAAGCCGATCCCGCGCGCTTCGGGTGGCAGGCGGGTGATGTCGCGTCCGCGCAAAAGGATGCGACCGCCGTCGGGCATCTCGAAGCCGCCGATCATCCGCAGTGTCGTGGTCTTGCCGCAGCCCGAGGGCCCCAGCAGCGCCACAAGCTCGCCCTCGCCGACAATGAACGAGGCGCGCTCGACCGCAGCGGCCTCGCCGGCGGCAAAGCGCTTGGTCAGCCGGTCGGCTTCGAGCAGCACGCGGGCGGGTTTCTGCCGGTAGCCGAGCGGCGTCGCCTCGGCCGGCATGCGAAAACGCATCGACGGCGGCACACGGGCGTTTTCCGGCAGCTTGTTCATCCTCAGCCTCCTGACTTCTTGTCATGCCGCAGGACGAAGCCGACGAAAAGGGCGGAAAAGACGATGATTGCCGCGGCATAGGGCGCGGCATCCACCAGCATCCCCTCGGAGGTGCGCGAGAACATGGTGATGGACAGCGGCCGGAAGCCTGTGGGCGCGAGCAGGAAGGCGATGGGCAGCTCCTTCATCGCGATGACGAAGACCAGCACCATGCCCGCCACCACACCGGGCCGGATCGTGGGCAGCGTAACCCGCCAGAACACCGAAAACGGCCCGTGACCGAGGGCGCGCGCGGCCTCCTCGACCGAGGGCCGGGCCAGGTACAGCGCCGACCGGATCGGCCCCAGCGCAAGCGCAAGGAACGACAGCGCATAGACCAGAACCAGCAAAAGGTGCGTCTGGTAAAGGAACCGCGCCGCATTCAGCGAAAAGAACACGAAGGCCAGCGCGAAGGCCAGCGCCGGCACCGCGTAGCCGACGAAAGCGACGCGATTGATGAAAACGGACAAAGGCGAGGGGTATCGCACCGCCAGCACCGCGACCGGCAGCGCCATCGCCGCAGCCAGCGCGGCCGCCGGCACCGCCGCCGACAGCGACTGGCCGAAAGCGCGCACCACAGCAGGCAGCACGGCGGCCAGATCGTCGATCCGGAGCATCCAGAAGCCGAGCACCGCCGTCGGCAAGCCGATCGAGCCCAGCACCACGACGGCCACGAAGCACCACCCCAGAACATGACCCCACGGCGAAAGCTGATGCAGCCGAGGCCGCGCGCCGGCGCCAGAGCCGGTGCGGGCCAGTGTGGCCCCCTCGCGCAGCTTGCTTTCCCACCACACCACCGTCAGCGCGATGGCGATCAGGATCAGCGCCAGCCACGCCGCATATACCCGGTCGAAGACCGCCGAGTATTGCAGATAGATGGCATAGCTGAAGACCTCGTAGCGCATCAGGGCCACGGCGCCGAAATCACCGATGACATAAAGGCCGACGACCAGCCAGCCGGCCATCAGCGCAGGCAGCAGATGCGGCAGCGTCACGCGCCGGAACACCTCGCGCGGGGAGGCGCCGAGGGATCGGGCAGCCTCCTCGAGGCTCTGGTCGAGGCCGGAAAAGGCCGCGCGCAGGTTCAGGTAGATGTAGGAAAACGTATAAAGCGACAGCGCCAGCGTAGCGCCCGACCAGCCTTGCAGGCGCGGGATCGTGAAGCCGAATGTCTGGTTGAGAAACCCGAAATTGCCCGAAAGCCCGATCAGCGCATAGGCCATGACATAGCCCGGCACCGCGAGGGGAATGACGGCCAGGATGTTGACCAGCCGCCGCCCCTTCAGGTCGGTCCGGCTGACAAGCCAGGCCAGCGGCAGGGCCATCACCGTTGCCAACGTCAGGACCCCGGCGACCAGTGCGAGCGTGTTGGTCAGCATCTGCAGCGTGCGCGGCCGGGTCAGCATCGACCACACGGTGGGCAGGTCGGCCTGGAACGCGCGCATGACCAGCCAGAACAGCGGCAAAAGCATCAGACCCCCGATCACCAGACCGAGGGCCGAGAATACAACGCGGGCCGCCGGCATGCGGCGGCCCGACAAGACGTGTCTGGCGTCGGTGACGGCCATCAGAGAAGGCCGGCCTCGCGCACCAATTCCAGCGTGCCTTCCAGATCGCCGATGGTGTTCAGATCGACGGCCGGCGCCATGCGGACCACGTCATCCAGGCTGATGTCGTCGACCCGGGTCGGGATCACCCGGCCGGTGACGGGGAATTCGGCCACTTCGCCGCTGAAGAACTGCTGCGCCGCATCCGAAAGCAGGAAGTTGATGAAGGCCACGGCTTCCTCGCTGTGGTCGCTTCCCTTGAGCACGCCCATGCCCGCGACCAGCAGCAGGTTGCCGATGTCGCCCTGCGTCGGGAACAGCCGCTGGTTGACCGGGAAATCGGCCGCGGCGCGCTGGAAGCGAACGAGATAGTAGTTGTTGGTGATGCCCAGATCGCCCTCGCCGTCGGCAATCGCCTGGATGGCGGCGGTGTTGTTGCGCACGATCACCGGCTCATTCGCCTTGATGCCTTTCAGCCACTCCAGCGCGACGTCATCGCCGGCCACGACGCGCAAGGCCGCGACATGGGCCAGGAAAGATCCGTTGGTGGGCGGAAGGACGATGCGGCCCTTGTATTTCGGATCCACGAGGTCGGCCATGGTGGCGGGCATTTCATCCTCGCCCAGCCGCTCGGTGGAATAGGCCAGCACGCGGCCGCGGCCCGAGGTGGCGATCCAGCGCCCTTCGCTGTCGCGATAGGCGGCCGGCACCTTGTCCAGCGTCGCCTGCGGCAGCGTCTGGAACAGGTCGGCCACGGCGCCCAGCGCGGCGGCGTCCTGCGCCCAGAACAGGTCGGCCGGGCTCCGCTCGCCTTCTTCCTGAAGCAGGATCGCCAGTTCGGCGGTCCCGCCGTAGCGGACGTTGACGCGGATGCCGGTCTCGGCAGTGAAGGCACTGATGATCGGCGCGATCAGCGGCTCGCCGCGACCGGAATAGAGGGTGATGTCGGCAACGGCCGGCGCCGCGGTCAGGGCGGCCAGGGCCAGGACGGAAGAACGGAGCAGATTCATAAACTTCCTCGCTTCTCTGCAGGGATCGACGTGTGATCGACGCAGGAACAGTCCTCCGGTATCGCCCCGCCCCAGATGGGGATTCGGTGCCTGCCTTGTCTTGCGGACCGGGATGGCCCGCCTAATTCCTACTGTTTGTGTCGGGTAAAGCAGCCGACCGAAACAGTCAAGATATTTCCGAGGGGTGTGGCATAGCGTCCGGGGCGGTGCAAGCGCCCGCCGCTTTGCCCATTGCACGCCCCCGGTCCGGCGCCCTAGGCTGGGTCCGCCCCGCCCCATGGAACCGCCATGTCCGACAGCCGAAACCCCGGAACGCCGCTTGCGCCCGACTGGTTCGCAGACGTGCGCATCGACACCCCCGCCGCGTGGCGCCGCGCCGTCCAGATCGGCACGCGGCGCAGCGTCAAGGGGCTGCATCAGGCGGCCTGGCTGGTCAACGCCATCCGCTGCATGGACCTGACCACACTGGCCGGCGACGACACCCCGGACCGCGTCGCGCGGCTGTGCGCCAAGGCACGCCGCCCGCTGCCCGACGATCTGGTCCAAGCGCTGGGCCTGTCCGCGATGCCGCAGGTCGGCGCGGTCTGTGTCTATCCCGCCATGGTCGGCCCTGCGGTTCTGGCGCTGGAGGGCACCGGCATCCCCGTCGCCTCGGTCGCCACGGGTTTTCCGGCGGGGTTGATCCCCCTACCCCTGCGGCTGGCCGAGATCCGCTACGCGGTCGAGCAGGGCGCGGCCGAGATCGACATCGTCATCACCCGGGCACATGTCTTATCCGGCGACTGGACCGCCCTTTACGACGAGGTCGCCGCCATGCGCGAGGCCTGCGGGCCGGCGCATCTGAAGGCGATCCTCGGCACCGGCGACCTTGCCACGCTGCGCAACGTCCATGCCGCGTCGATGGTGGCGATGCAGGCGGGCGCGGATTTCATCAAGACCTCCACCGGCAAGGAGGCCGTCAACGCCACCCTGCCGGTCAGCCTGATCATGCTGCGCGCGCTGCGCGACTATGGCGCGCGCACCGGGCATGCCGTGGGGTTCAAGCCCGCCGGGGGCCTCAAGACCGCGAAGGACGCGCTGGCCTGGCAGGTGCTGATGCGCGAGGAACTGGGCACCCGCTGGCTGCGTCCCGACCTGTTCCGCATCGGCGCCTCCAGCCTGCTGGGCGACATCGAGCGGCAGTTGTCGCACCACGTCACCGGCCGTTACGCGGCCGCGCACCGTTTCGCACTGGCCTGAGGGGCGCGCATGTCCGGGATCGAGGAGATCATGGAAACCATGGATTACGGCCCCGCCCCCGAATCCGCCGCCCCCGCGCGCGACTGGCTTGCCGTGCATGGCGCACGCTTCGGCCATGTGATCGGCGGGGCGGCGACAGCGCCGGGCGAGACCTTTGCCGTCATCGACCCCGCCAGCGGCGCGGAACTGGCGAAGGGCACGCAGGGCACGCCGGCCGACATTGACGCCGCCGTTGCCGCCGCACGCGCCGCGCAACCGGGCTGGGCCGGGCTGGGCGGGCACGGGCGGGCGCGGCACCTCTATGCGCTGGCCCGCCATGTGCAGAAACGCGCGCGGCTGCTGGCGGTGCTCGAGACGCTGAACAACGGCAAGCCGATCCGCGAAAGCCGCGACATCGACGTGCCGCTGGTGGCGCGGCACTTCTACCACCACGCCGGCTGGGCCGAGATTGCCGCGGAAGAATTCCCCGGCCATGCCCCGCACGGCGTCTGCGGCGCGGTGATCCCGTGGAACTTTCCGCTGCTGATGCTGGCTTGGAAGGTCGCGCCGGCACTGGCGGCCGGTAACACCGTGGTGCTGAAGCCCGCCGAATACACCCCCCTGACCGCGCTGCTGTTTGCCGAAATCGCACGGGAGGCCGGGTTGCCGCCGGGCGTGCTGAACGTCGTCACAGGCGACGGGCGCACCGGCGCGGCGCTGGTCGCCCATCCCGGCGTGGACAAGATCGCCTTCACCGGCTCCACCAGCGTCGGTCGCGCCATCCGTGCCGCCACCGCCGGTACCGGCAAGGCCCTGACGCTGGAGCTTGGCGGCAAGTCGCCCTTCGTCGTGTTCTCCGACGCCGACCTCGACGCCGCGGTCGAGGGCGTGGTGGACGCGATCTGGTTCAATCAGGGCGAGGTGTGTTGCGCAGGCTCGCGCATCCTCGTGCAGGAGGCCGTCGCCGGTCCCTTCGAGGCGAAGTTGCGCGCCCGCATGGGCAATCTGCGGCTGGGCGATCCGCTGGACAAGTCGACCGACATCGGCGCGCTGGTGCATCCCGCGCAACTGGCGCGGATCGACGCAATCATGGCCCGCGGCGTGGCCGAGGGCGCGGCGGTCTGGCACCCGCCGGTGGAACTGCCCGCGCAGGGCTCGTGGTGCGCCCCCAGCCTGGTGACCGGCATCGGCCCCGCGCATCCGCTCGCGCAGGAGGAAATCTTCGGCCCGGTCGCGGTGCTGATGACGTTCCGCACCCCGGACGAGGCGGTGGAGCTGGCCAACAACACCCGCTACGGGCTGGCGGCCTCGGTCTGGTCGGATTCGATCGGGCAGGCGCTGTCGGTCGCGTCCCGGCTGCGCGCGGGGGTGGTGTGGATCAATGCCACCAACCTGTTCGACGCCGGCGCCCCCTTCGGCGGCATGCGCGAATCGGGCTTCGGGCGCGAGGGCGGGCGCGACGGGATGCTGGCCTACCTGCGGCCCGCGCGCCCCGCCCCGGTCCCCGTGGCCGCCCCGCGGCCCGTGCCGCTGCCCGGCGCGGCCCCGGCGCCGGATGCCGTGGACCGCACGCAGAAGCTGTACATCGGCGGCAAGCAGGTGCGCCCCGACGGCGGGCACAGCTTTACCGTCGCCGGGCCGGACGGGCCGGTGGGGCTGGCGCCGCTGGGCAATCGCAAGGACATCCGCAACGCGGTCGAGGCGGCCCACAAGGCGCAGCCCGGCTGGGCGGCGATGGGCGGGCACGGCCGGGCGCAGGTGCTGTTCTTCCTGGCCGAGAACCTTGCCGCCCGGTCCGAGGGGCTGGCCGACCGGCTGGCCGCCATGGGCAGCCCCGATCCGGGCAGAGAGGTCGCGGCCGCCGTCGCCCATGCCTTTCACTATGCCGCCCGGGCCGACAAGTTCGACGCCCGCGTTCACGACACCGTCGCCCGCCATATCACCCTTGCCATGCCCGAACCCTTTGGCGTCATCGGCCTGATCGCCCCCGATACCGCCCCGCTGGCGGGCCTGCTGGCGGTGGTCCTGCCCGCCATTGCCACCGGCAACGCCGTGGTCGCGGTGCCATCGCAATCCGCCCCGCTGGCGGCGCTGGACCTGGCGCAGGTGCTGGACTGCTCGGACGTGCCTGGCGGGGTCATCAACCTTGTCACCGGCGAGGCCGCGACGCTGGCCACGGTGCTGGCCGCACATGACGACGTGGCGGCGCTGTGGCACGCGGGCGACCCGGCGCTGACCGCCGATCTGGAGCGTGCCTCGGCCGGCAACCTGAAGCCCGTCTGGTGCCCCACCGCCGCCGACTGGGCGGCGCCCGAGGCGCGCGGCGAGGGCTTTCTGCGCGCCGCCACGCAGATCAAGACCGTCTGGCTGCCCTACGGCGTCTGAGCCGCGCAACTTGCAGTCGCGCCGCGGCAGGCTAAGACAGGACTGCACCCTGAGGAGAGTGTCGTGCCCGATCCGTCCCCGCCCCCGCTGCGCCTTGGCGTGAACATCGACCACGTCGCCACCCTGCGCAATGCGCGCGGCACCCGCTATCCCGATCCTGTCGATGCGGCGCTGATCGCGCAGGCCGCCGGCGCCGACGGCATCACCGCCCATCTGCGCGAGGATCGCCGCCACATCGTCGATGACGACATCGCCCGGCTGATGGCGGCCATTTCCCTGCCGCTGAATTTCGAGATGGCCGCGACGGCCGAGATGCAGGCCATCGCCCTGCGCCACCGCCCGCACGCCGTCTGCCTTGTCCCCGAGCGGCGCGAAGAGCGCACGACCGAGGGCGGGCTGAACGTCGCGGGCGACGAGAACCGGCTGGCCGACTTCGTCGCGCCCCTGCGCGACGCGGGGTGCCGCGTGTCGCTGTTCATCGGCCACGATGCGCGCCAGATCGACGCCGCCGCCCGGATCGGCGCACCGGTGGTCGAACTGCACACGGGCCACTACTGCGACCTGATCGCCGAAGGCGCGACGCAGGCCGCCGCGGCCGAGTTGGACGCGCTGCGCGCCGGCGCGGCGCGCGCCCATGCCGCCGGGCTCGAGGTGCACTGCGGCCACGGCCTGACCTTTGACACCGTCGCGCCCTTTGCCGCGATGCCCGAGGTGCGCGAGTTGAACATCGGCCATTTCCTGATCGCGCAGGCGGTGTTCGACGGCCTGGGCCCCGCCGTGGCCGAGATGAAGCGGCGGATGCAGGCCGCCCGCGCGGGCGCGGCATGATCCTGGGGATCGGCACCGATCTGGCGAATATCGAGCGGATCGAGGCCACGCTGGCCCGCTTCGGCGACCGCTTTCGCCACCGGGTCTTCACCCCCGTCGAACAGCGCAGGGCCGAGGGCCGCCCCGGCCCCGCCGCTACCTATGCCAAGCGCTGGGCGGCAAAGGAGGCGTGCTCCAAGGCGCTGGGGACCGGGCTGCGAATGGGCATCGCCTGGCGCGACATGGCGGTCGCAAACCTCGAGACCGGCCAACCGGTGATGGAGCTGACCGGCTGGGCCGCCGAGCGCCTCGCCGCCATGACCCCGCCCGGGCACAGCGCCATCGTGCATGTCAGCCTCACCGACGACCATCCCTGGGCGCAGGCCTTCGTCGTGATCGAGGCCCGCCCCGCGGGCGACGGCGCGCCGATGCCGCACGCCCCTGTGCCTTGACACCCACCCCTCCGGCGCCCAAACAACGCGGACAACGGCCGAAAACAACAGGCAGGGATCATGGCAGGCAAGGCCAAGCGCGCCGACAGCGGTTTCGTCGAGACCGTCAAGACCATCGTCTATGCGCTGCTGATCGCCGGCGTGTTCCGCACGCTGTTCTTCCAGCCCTTCTGGATCCCCTCGGGCAGCATGAAGGAAACCCTGCTGATCGGGGATTTCCTGTTCGTCAACAAGATGGCCTACGGCTATTCGCGCTGGTCCTGCCCGTTCGGGATGTGCCCGTTTTCGGGCCGTATCCTTGCGCGCGAGCCCGAGCGCGGGGACATCGTCGTGTTCCGCCACCCGGTCACCGGCGCCGACTTCATCAAGCGGGTGGTCGGCCTGCCCGGCGACCGCATCCAGATGCGCGAGGGCATCGTCTGGCTTAACGGGGAACCGCTGCAGCAGGAGCCCGCTGGCATCTTTACCGAGGTGTTCGAGCGTCAGGGCCCGATGGGCCAGTTCCCGCGCTGTGCCAACGCCCCCGTGGGCCAGGGCGGCACCTGCGAAAAGACCCGCCTTCGCGAGACGCTGCCCTCGGGGCGCAGCTATGTCGTGCTCGACATCGACACCGGCCCGCTCGACAACACGGCCGTGTTCACCGTGCCGGCGGGCGAATTCTTCTTCATCGGTGACAACCGCGACAACAGCCAGGACAGCCGCGAGGTGCAGTCGCGCGGCGGCGTCGGCACGGTGCCGTTCGAAAACCTGATCGGGCGTGCGCGGCATGTGGTGTTCTCGTCCGCGGGCCGGTCGATGCTGCATTTCTGGACCTTGCGCAGCGACCGGTTCTTCGTGCGGCTGGAGTGAGCGCGCCCGTGCGGTTGTCGGCCGAGCTTGCCGCCTTCTGCGACCGGATCGGGCACAGTTTCGCCCGGCCCGAACTGCTGGTGCGCGCGCTGACGCACGGCTCCATCGCCACCCCGACACGGCCCGACAACCAGCGGCTGGAGTTCCTGGGCGACCGGGTGCTGGGCCTGGTCCTGGCCGACGCGCTCTATCGCGCCGACACCGAGGCGAGCGAGGGCACGCTCGCGCCCCGCTACAACGCGCTGGTCCGCAAGGAGACCTGCGCCGATGTGGCGCGCGCGATCGACCTGGGCGCGGTGCTGCGGCTGGGCCGGTCCGAGATGATCTCGGGCGGGCGGCGCAAGCAGGCGCTTCTTGGCGACGCGATGGAAGCGGTGATCGGCGCCGTCTATCTCGACGCCGGGTTCGAGGCCGCGCGGGCCATGGTGCTGCGCCTGTGGAAGGTGCCGCTTGCCGGCGCCGACCAGACCGGCGCGGACCCCAAGAACGCGCTTCAGGAACTGGTGCAGGGCCGCGGCGAGGCGCCGCCGGTCTATGCCGAGATCGCCCGCTCGGGCCCCGACCATGCGCCGCTGTTCCGGATCGAGGTGCGGCTGGAAACCGGCGAGACCGCCCGCGCCGAGGCCGGCTCCAAACGCGCGGCCGAACGTGCGGCGGCGGCGGCGCTTCTGGCGCGCCTGGGCGGGTCGGCGGACGACGCCTGACACCGACGCGACGGGCGCTGGCGCCTGCGCGCGCCCGCCCCTAGAGTGCCGCCCCATGACAGCCCCCGATTCCCCCCCCACACGTGCCGGCTTTGTCGCCCTGATCGGCGAGCCGAACGCCGGCAAGTCCACGCTTCTCAACCGCATGGTCGGCGCCAAGGTGTCGATCGTCACCCACAAGGTGCAGACAACCCGCACCCGCATCCGCGGCGTGGCGATGGAAGGCGCGGCGCAGATCGTCTTTGTCGACACGCCCGGCCTGTTCCGCCCCCGCCGCCGGCTGGACCGCGCGATGGTCGCGGCCGCCTGGGGCGGGGCCGCGGATGCCGACATCGTCGTGCTGCTGATCGAGGCCCATCGCGGCCTGACCGAGGGGGTTCGCGCCATCCTCGACACCCTGCGCGACCGGGTCGGCGATGCCCGCCCCGTGGCGCTGGCCATCAACAAGATCGACAAGGTCAAGGCCGAGGCGCTGCTGGCCCTTTCGGCCGAGTTGAACGCCGCCTATCCCTTCGCCGCGACCTTCATGATCTCGGCCGAGCGCGGGTACGGTGTCGACGACCTGCGCCGCTGGCTGGCCGAGCGGATGCCCGAAAGCCCGTGGCTGTACCCCGAGGACCAGATCGCCGACCTGCCGTTGCGAATGATCGCCGCCGAGGTCACGCGCGAGAAATGCACCCTGCGGCTGCACCAGGAACTTCCCTACGAACTCACGGTCGAGACCGAGGCCTGGGAGGACCGCAAGGACGGTTCCGTGCGGATCGACCAGATCATCTATGTCGCCCGCGACGGTCACAAGGGCATCGTGCTGGGCCACAAGGGCGAGACGGTGAAGGCCATCGGCGCCGCCGCCCGCACGGATCTCGCGGCGTTCCTCGAACGCCCGGTGCACCTGTTCCTGACCGTCAAGGTCCGCCCCGGCTGGCTGGACGAGGCCGAGCGCTATGGCGAGATGGGTCTCGATTTCCGCGACGGCAACTGACGCGGACCGATGGCGCCGCCCCGCCTGACCGCCGAATTCTGGGTGCAGGCCTATCTTGCCCGGCTGCGGCTGGCCGACCTGCCGGCCTATGTGGTCGCGCGTGGCGACCAGGCCGCCGGTGCGGTGCTGGTGAAGTCCGCCACGCTGGACGGGCGCGCGCGCCTGTTCCAGCGTAGCGTCGATTTCGGCACCGGCGGCCGGGTCTGGGTCACGCTGGCCGAGGGGGCCGAGGCCGAGGTGGATGCGACCGTGGCACGGCAGCGCGCCCGCGACCCCGACCTTTGGGTGATCGAGGTCGAGGACCGTGCCGGGCGCACGCTGCTGGATCAGGAAGGTCTGGACTGACCCGCGCCGCCGAAAGGGTCGGGCCGGGGTGCGCCGTGACGCACGGCGCCTCACCCGGCCCGAGGGGCGCGAGAAACCCGCGCCCCGCCGCCCGTATCGTCAGAAGCGCATCTCGTAGCCGACGCGCGCGCTCACGGACGCCGACTTGGTCCACGGCGATTGCGCCAGCGTTGCCGAGGCGCTGATCGCGGCCCCGTTGCCCATCCCCTGGATGACCCCGAGCGATACATAGCCGCGCGTGCGGTTGACCACGGCCGGACCGGGAACCGAGAAGGTTGTCAGGCCCGGAATGGTGCTGGTCCCGGTCACCGGGTTCGACGACCGGTGAACGTCATGGCTGATCCCCAGCCCCGCCGTCACCGTCGTGCGCTCGGCCACGTCGAACCGCGCATCAACCCCGAGCGTTGCCACGACCGCGCTGTCGCGATGCGAATCGTAGGACAGCGGGAATGCCGCGGCGACATCCTCGGAATAGGCCGCGCGACTGGTG
>Ga0213835_101573_pt1 | contig 13328 bp, 13 predicted proteins | sample SWPATP01_FD_160576 | JGI IMG/M metagenome (GOLD analysis project Ga0213835, IMG submission 160576) | Coastal seawater microbial communities from Marineland, Florida, United States - SWPA TP0 #1 | ecosystem: Environmental > Aquatic > Marine > Coastal | place: USA: Florida | collected 2016-08-05
AGCCGGGCATCCGCGCGGAAACCTTCCACAACGCGCGAGGTCTCTGTGAGCCCCGGATTGACGGCCAGCACGCGCACGCCCTTGTCGGCATAGGCGGTGGCCAGGCCGGCGGTTACCAGCATAAGGGCGGCGTTTGCCGCGCCGCCCGGGGCGACTATTGTTAGATGATTGTCTTTGTGGACACTCCTTGCGGCGTGCCGCTTTCCGACAGAACAGGCTGGGTCTGAGCGGTGCCCGCCCACGCGGAACGCTTGTCCGCCTTGTAGAGTGCGCGGTGTCCTGATCTGCTACGACATTTCGCTGCTCTCACGGACCGCTCGCGACGCCATGAACTCCAGGCACTGTCTATGAACTTAGATTACGTTCAGGGTCACCAGATAGCCGCCCGGCGGCCTGAGGCGCATCAGCATGAACATGCCGTTGATGCCCGCAATCAGGATTGCGGCATAGAGGACCGCGCCTAGCAGCCGCATGCGGGCGAAGTAGAGCAGCACGAACAGCAGGAATGCCGAGGTGGCGAGGTTCAGGCCGACGAGGGCGATCCCCAATCCGTAGACCAGAAGCACGAGAGCAACCGGGTATTCGTCCCGTGCGTCGAGGACCAAGCCGCCATGGTTGCGGATCAGGTTCCAGACCTCGCGCACCAGGATGAACAACGCCAGCGCAAGCCCCGGCACGATGGCCAGCATCGGCAGTAGCCGGGCGTTAGCCCGAAAGCCGGCGGCCTCATACGCCGCATAGCCAAAGACCGCCACCGCGATCAGGGCGAGCGCCAGGCGCGATACCGAAACTGTCGACGAGCGATCGTCCCCCTCTTGCAACGACGCGGACTCGGAAATCGCTTCGAGCCCCTTCGGCTTCAGACGGGTAATCAGTCTGAACAGGATGGGAAAGAGGATCAGCGCGGCGATGATGAGCACACCCGGCCGTAGAAGCCAGCTCCAGCCGTGGATCTGGTTGGCCAGCCAAAAATACTGCTCGACCGGCGTGGCAAGGACGAACCCGACGAGCACCGGTGCGCGGGGCCAGCCGGCATGCTTCATGTACCAGCCCACCATCCCCAACACGAGTAGGACGGCAATGTCGCCAAGAGACTGGGTCGCCTGATAGGCGCCGGCAACCATGATCAGCAGCAGTGGCGCGGCAATCAGCGCGAAACGAACCTGGGTCAGCCGCGCCATCAGCGGAGTTACGGCAAAGCAGATCGCCGCGCCCACGATCGAGGCCAGCGCCACGCTCCAGACAATCAGATAAAGCAGCGTCGGCTGCTCGCTGACGAGACGTGGGCCGGGATAGAAGCCGAAGGAGAACAGCGCGCCCAGGAAGATCGCGGCGGCCGGGCCGCCCGGCACGCTGAACAACAGCGTTGGCACCAGATCGGAGATCACGGTCGCATTGTTGGCGCCCTCGGCCGCGGCGATGCCCCGGGGCTCTCCCTTGCCGAATTTCGACTTGTCCTTTGCCGAGCGCATCGCATCGCCATAGGCCACCCAGGTCGATGCATTGGCGCCCACGGCTGGCACGAAACCGCCGAATGTACCGATGATTGCTCCCCGCAGTGCCAGCCATTTGTGCTTCCAGAACGCCGCGAAGGCGGACGTCCAGTCGGTCGAAATCTGGCGTTTCGACGAAATGCCGCCGCCGCCTGCCAGCATGCCGATCACCTCGGCAATGGCAAACAGGCCGAGCGCCACAATGGTCAGCGACAAACCGTCGAGGAGATAGGGCTGGCCGAAGGTGAACCGGTAATTCGCGGCGGCCGGAGCCGGACCGATCGTGCCCAGGAGAAGTCCGAAACAGCCGGCGAGCAACCCAACGGCCAGATCCTTGCCCACCATGCTGGACGCGAAATAAAGCCCGACCAGCGCGAACATCAACAATTCGGGGGTGCCCAGCGCAAGGACGATCGGGCCGGCAACGGGAATGGCGAGGGCAAGAGTGATCGCGCCGACCACTCCACCCAGCATGGATGCCAGAAAGCCCAGGCCGAGCGCGGTCGACGCCTCGCCACGCTTGGCCATGGCGTGGCCTTCGATGGCCGTCGGCGCGGAAGCGGGCGACCCGGGTGCACCCAGGAGGACGGAGGTGATGGTGTCGGATGTGTAGACGACGGCGATCGCGCCGAGAAGGAGAGTAAGTCCACCAAGCTCGTCGAACAGGAAGATGAACGGCAGCATGATCGACACGGCCGCCACGCCGCCAAGGCCGGGCAACATGCCGAACACCATCCCGGCGATCATGCCCGCAAAGAGCGCCACCAGGCGCATAGGCTCGAAAAGCTCGCCGAGAGCCGCTATCGCATGATCCATGGGGGGTCCTGGTCAGGGAAATGGCGGCGGCGCAAATGCACCGCCGCCGATCGCTTCAACGCCAGCGTCTACTGGAATTCTACGTCATACTTCTCGGAAAGAAGATTGATCAGGTAGTTTCGAACCACGTCGGAGGGCTGAAGGGCGGCGCGCAACGGCCCTTCGGCATCAGAAGGGGAGGTCAGGGAATATCCGCCCACGACCTCGGCAGCCTCCTGCTGGAATTCCGGATCCGCGTTGATGCGTTCGACGGCGTCGGCGTAGAGCGCGATGATCTCCTCGGGCGTATCCGGGTGAAGATAAGCGGTCAGGCCAAAGGCAAGCGTCAGAGCGGCCATGGCGTTGTAGGCCTCCCATTCGACACCGCTGGGCTCTTCTCCGTGCAACTCGACATAGGCCTCATAGACGGACGGCAGATCCGGCACCGCGGGATCCCGGTCCGTCATGTTGCCATCCGCGGCCATGTAGCCGCCCGACATCAAGGCGACGGCGCTGCCGGCTTCCACCGTGTCGGCCACCTGGGTCATGTAGACGGGCGTGAACTGAAAATCGAGATTGGTCTCGCCGCGCTCGAAGGCAAGGCGGATCGGTCCGCGTCCGGTGAAGCCCAGGGCGGCGGTGACGTCCACGCCAAAGACCTCGAACGACAGCAATGTCGGCAGGTCGCTGGCCGCGGCACCGATGCCGCCATAGATCAAGCCTTCAGCGTTGGCGAAATCCTCGATCGTTTCGATGCCGGTGGTGGCCGATACATAGGTCACGCTGCCGAAGGGGAGGCCGTAGGCCACCCGATAGGTGGCGAGGTCGTATTCGACCTCCGGCTGACCGAGGACATAGGGATTGGCCGTCGACGAGGTGGTGAAGAGAATTGTCCGTCCGTCGGGCTGGGCATTGGCTTGGAACCAGTTGGCGCCCAGAATGGAGCCCCCGCCGGCGCGGTTTTCCACCACGACGTCCGGGTTTCCTTCGAGGTGGCGCTCCAGGTACTTCTCGAGGAAGCGAGCCGCCACGTCCGTTGCGCCGCCCGGAGCGAAGGGCACGATCACCTCGATGGTCTGTCCCGCGAAATCGGCCTGGGCCGGAAGTGCGAACACGCTTCCCGACAGCGCGGCAGCGATGGCGGATGTGACGAGAATTCTGGTCGGTGCTTTCATGATCTCCTCCACTTTGCGTCGGTCGCCTAGACGACCGGGTTGCTCAACGTACCAATGCCCGAAATGCTCACCTCCATGCGATCACCGGGCTTGAGGTATTTCGGCGGCTGGAAGCCGATGCCGACACCGGCGGGCGTTCCCGTCGCGATGACGTCGCCGGGCTGCAGGGTCATCGTGGCCGTGAGCGTTTCGATGAGTGTGGGGATGTCGAAGATGAGATCCCTCACCTGCGCCTGCTGGCGCACCTCCCCATTGATGCGCGTTACCAGTTCCATCCCGGCAACATCGGAGATCTCGTCGGCGGTCACGATCCAGGGCCCGAGGGGGCCGAACGTGTCGAGGCTCTTTCCGACGAGCCACTGATTGTGGCGCTTCTGCAGCTCGCGGGATGTGACATCGTTGCAGATCGTATAGCCGAATACGACGTCGAAGGCGTCTTCCTTCGCCACGCGATGCGCCCGCTTGCCGATGACCACGGCCAGTTCGCCTTCGTAGTCGACGGTGCCGGTCGGGTCGAGCGAGGCACGAACCTCATCCCCCTCCCCGACCAAGCAGGACCCGGCCTTGGCGAAGATGACCGGCTGCGAGGGGACTTCTTCCTTGGCGCTGGAATCGAAGCCGCTGCCGAAGAACTCCTTGGCGTGCGCGTGGTAGTTCTTGCCGACGCAGATGATTGCCGATCGCGTCGAAACGGCGGGAGCAACGAGCTTGATCGCATCCAGCGGGACACGCTCGGCCTCTGCCAGGCGCTGATTCCAATCATCCAGTGCCGCCACTCCGCCTTCGATGAGCGAAAGGAGCGCGCCGCCCGCATCGCCCTTGGCCATCACCGCGACTTCCTGGTCAACCACCATGCCGAGGGCCGGACTGCCCTGCAACTCGAACGCAGCGATCTTCATCAAATCCTCGTGGGTTTCATGTTTTATCGATAAAATCAGAAACCACCGTGATTGACTTGTCAAGCCGGGTCGGCGATTTTCCGTGCCATGAACACCCTGACGCCGCGCCCGACTGGGCCCACACTGGTGGAGCAAGCGCACGAGAAGCTTCGCAACGACATCGTTGCGGGCACGCGCGAACCTGGAGAAAAGCTGCGGATCGAACGCTTGCGTAGCCTCTACGGCATTGGCCCCTCGCCTCTGCGTGAAGCCTTGCAGCGTCTCGCGGCCGATGGACTGGTAATCGTCAACAGCAATCGGGGCTTCCAGGTCGCCCCGCTCAATCCCGAGGAATTCCTGGATCTCAATCGCGCCCGTGTGGCGATCGAAACGGCGACCCTGCGCCTGTCGATCGAAAACGGCGATGAAGACTGGGAAGCAGGCGTGGTGGCGGCAGCCTATTCCCTCGAAAAGCTGGATACGCTTCTTATCAAGGGCGAGCTGCAGGATTTCGATCGTTGGGAGGAACTCAACAACCGCTTCCACACGGCGCTGGTGAGCGCGTGCGGCAGCCGCTGGCTTCTAAAGCATCGCGGGATGCTGCAGGAACAATGCGAGCGCTACCGGCGCGCCTCCGTCTATCACGCCAGGCTCGAGCGCGATCTGCTGGAGGAACACCGCGCAATCGCAAAGGCGGTTTTGGAACGGGACATCAATTCTGCCTGCGAACTCGTGGCCGAGCATTTCAACCGAACGACCGACAATCTGATCCAGTTGTTGCGAGCCACTCCGGTCAGCGCTTGAATCTCTCTGATACGCGAAACGGCACGGATCGTGGGCGTGGGGCTGACACGTCCCGATGGTGGCAGGGACCGCATCGGCTGCGGCAGGCTGATCCTCGCCAGCAACGGTTTCGGCGGCAATCGCGACATGGTGGCCGAGCACATGCCGGAGATATCCGGCGCCCTCTATTTCGGCCATCCCGGCAACCAGGGCGAAGCCCTGCTCTGGGGCGAGGCGCTTGGCGCGGAAATCCGCCATGCGAGCGCCTATCAGGGGCATGGCAACGTCGCCCATCCGCACGGCATCCTCGTCACCTGGGCAGTGATGTCGGAGGGAGGCTGCCAGGTGAACCGGAACGGGCTCCGCTTCTGGAACGAGGGCCAAGGCTATTGGGAAGCCGCACAGGCGGTGCTGGCACAGCCCGGCGGCGAGGCGATCGCGATCTTCGACGAGCGAATCGCTTCCATCGCGCGCCAGTTCGCCGATTTTTGCGAAGCGGAGACGCAAGGTGCCGTGCGCCGCTTCGACGCGATCAGTGACCTGGCCGGCGGGTTCGGTCTGCCTGCTGAGGCGCTCGAACAAACCATGGCGGCTTTCGAGGCCGCCAAAGCCGGCGCCGCGCCGGATCGCTTCGGTCGCGCGCTGACAGGTGTCGCCGCATTGCGCCCGCCCTTTTGCGGAGTGCGGGTGACGGCCGCCCTGTTCCACACCCAGGGCGGGCTGGCAGTTGATCAACGGGCCAGGGTACGCAAGCGCACCGGCGGTGTCTTCGAGAACCTCTTTGCGGTTGGGGGTGCTGCCTGTGGCGTATCCGGCTCCGGGGCGTCCGGCTATTTGTCCGGCAACGGTCTGCTTTCTGCCGTCACCCTTGGACTGATCGCGGGAAGACGCTAGGCTTGATCATCCGAGATACCGTCAGCCAATGTGAATGTCAGCAGGTGTCGCGGATCACATCCACCCGACGTGGTCACTTGGCATGTCGGGTTTGAGGTGAAGGCAAGGACATCCTCCACGGCTGATTCGAGGCGCGAAGCTGCCGTTCGCGCGCTTCAGCCGACAAGACCACTTCTAGGTTCGGGAGATTGGCCACGTGCAGAAAATTGCGTTCTTCATTTGGGGCCGCTGCCCTGCGGAAATGAGCGTCGGTAGGCTGAAAGGAGAACAGATTTTCCCGACCGCCCGCCCGACCGTCGCGAAATGTTCTGATGCCTGAAAAGGAAAAACTCAATAAAAACAGTGGCTGGGGAACCTGGATTCGAACCAGGACTAACGGAGTCAGAGTCCGTGGGTCTACCGTTAACCTATTCCCCAATCCTGCCCGCGGCTGTGCCGGCGAAGCAAAGGCTATTTGGTATATCGGGCCCGGTTAGTCAACCCCGGCCCCTCGCCTGTTCTTTGACGAATGCGCACCTGCGGCAAAGGTTCCCGGTCCTGTCGCTGATCCGGAAGCCGGCTCTTGGTGTTGAGGTCCACACCTGCTACTCTGTTTCCAACGTTAGGATTTGGAGTGCCCGCCGGCGCACGTCGCGCAAGGCGGGCGCCGAAGGACATCAAGGTGAAAAACCCGGATCAGGGTGCCGGAACCCCGGCAGCCGGGCTGGAACGTGTGGCAACGCCTCTCGAGCGCGTTGCACCCGACGTGGCACCGTCTGGATCGGCCGCGACAAGCGGCAATACGGGCGGTCCCGCTGCAGCAAAACCGGCGGAATCAACAAAACCCGCCCGCAAGCGGCGCAAGCGCCGCCGTGGGCGAAAGGTTTTCGCGCGCTCCCCCGGCCCTGTGGCAAACAGTGCAGGGCAGGTGCCGCCAAAGCCGGAATCGGCACCCCCGCCCCTGCCGGGCAACGCGCCCAAAATATCCCAGCCTGCGATTGCCCGGAACGACGACGACCGACCGCCAGCCTATGCCGCGCTCGATCTCGGCACCAATAATTGCCGGCTGCTGGTTGCCGTCCCGACACGGCGTGGCCAGTTCCGTGTCATCGACGCCTTCTCGCGCATCGTCCGGCTGGGCGAAGGCCTGTCGCTCACCGGCAGGCTTGGCGAGGATGCCATGGACCGCGCGGTCGAGGCACTCGCCATCTGCGCGTCCAAGCTCGAAACCCGGCGCGTTCGCAAGACGAGGCTGATCGCCACCGAGGCCTGCCGCTCGGCCGAAAACGGCGTCGCCTTCATCGAAAGGGTGCGTGCGGAAACGGGTCTCGAACTGGAGATCATCGACCGCGAGACCGAAGCGCGGCTCGCCGTCTCGGGCTGCGGTTCGCTCGTCGAGCGCGACACGAGCGGCGTGGCGCTGTTCGATATTGGCGGCGGCTCCTCGGAGATCGCGCTGGTCGATCTCACCCGCGAGCGCTCGCCAAGGCTTGCCAACAACATCGCTGCCTGGACCTCGCTTCCGGTTGGCGTGGTGTCGCTTGCCGAGCGCCATGGCGGGCGTGACGTGACGCCTGAAACCTTCGATGCCATGGTGGCGGATGTGGGTGAAATGCTGGCCGGCTTCGCCGCCGCCAATCCGCTGCGCGAGATGGTCGAGGGGGGGCAGTTCCATCTTCTCGGCACGTCGGGCACGGTGACGACGCTTGCCGGTGTCCATCTGGCGCTGCCGCGTTACGACCGACGCCAGGTCGACGGGCTGTGGATGGATCGCGCCAATGTCGACGCGATGATCGAGCGCCTGCTCGGCTGGAGCTATGCCGAACGTGTCGCCAATCCCTGCATCGGGCCGGACCGGGCCGACCTCGTGCTCGCCGGCTGCGCCATCCTGCAGGCAATCCGCCTCGCCTGGCCGAGCGAACGTCTGCGGGTGGCCGATCGCGGCCTGCGCGAGGGAATGCTGAGCGAATTGATGGCCGAGGACGGTGTCTGGCGCCGCCGCCGGCGGCGGCAGGAGCGGCGACCATGAAGAAGAGTACCGGCGGGTCCGGCGCGCGCGCGCTGAAGACGCGGCTGACCAAGAAGAAGGTCAAGAATTCTTCTCGGCGCTGGCTGGAGCGCCAGCTCAACGACCCCTATGTCAAACGTGCCCATGCGGAGGGCTATCGCTCGCGGGCCGCCTTCAAGCTGATCGAGATTGACGACCGCTACAAGCTGCTCAAGCCCGGTCAGCGCGTGGTCGATCTGGGCGCGGCACCCGGCGGCTGGTGCCAGGTCGCCGTTTCACGCGTCAAGTCCTCAGCAGAGGCGCCGCGCGTGGTCGGCATCGACTATCTCGATGTCGACCCGGTGCCGGGCGCCACCATCCTGAAACTGGACTTCCTCGACGATGCGGCGCCCGAACGCCTGATGGAAGCGCTGGGCGGGGCGCCCGATGTCGTCCTGTCCGATCTCGCGGCACCCACTACCGGCCACCGCCGCACCGACCATATCCGCACCATGCATCTGTGCGAGGTCGCGGCCGATTTCGCCATCTCGGTGCTGAAGCCAGGCGGCCATTTCCTGGCCAAGACGTTCCAGGGCGGTACGGAAGGCGGTCTTCTCGACATGCTGAAGAAGAATTTCACCTCCGTGCACCACGTCAAGCCGCCCGCCTCGCGCGAGGAATCGGTCGAGCTCTATATCCTTGCCCGCAATTTCCGCGGACGCACCGAGGACGAGACCACCGAATAGCGAGCCTTCGGTTTGCGGCACGTGCTTGGCCGCCGGGCCAGACTGCGGTATTCTGAATGGGTCATTGGCGATCGGCTGGCGCCTGGCCGGCACGATGGGCACGAGAGAGGCAATGACCCAGCTCGGTCACATGGCGGCCAGCATCTTCCGCAAGGGCGCGGGCCACAAGCGCGTCCTGGTGGCCATCGCCGGCGCGCCGGGTGCCGGCAAGACCACCCTGTCGGACGACCTTCTCCCGCTGTTGCCGTCAGGCGCTGCCGCGATCGTCCAGATGGACGGGTTCCACCACGACAATTCGGTTCTCGAAGCGCGCGGTCTGCTGGCACGCAAGGGCGCACCCGAGACCTTCGATTTTGCTGGTTTCCGCCACGCGCTGGAACGGCTGAAAACGACGGATGACGAGATCGCGCTGCCCGTTTTCGACCGTAAGGCGGATCTGGCGCGCGCCGGCGCTACCATCATCGGGCCGGAGATCCGGTTCGTGCTGGTCGAGGGCAATTACCTGCTGCTCGACGAAAGCCCCTGGTACGGGCTGGCACCGCTGTTCGACTTCTCGATCTTCATCGACGTGCCGCGCGGCGAACTCGCGCACAGGCTGGTCAGGCGCTGGGTCGACCACGGCCTGTCGCAGGAGGCTGCGCGCGAACGCGCCTTTTCCAACGACATGGCCAATGCCGAGCGGGTGCTGGCGGCAAGGGGCGAGGCAGACCTGATCTTCAAGCCCGAGAACGAAACGCAAGCCAGATAGGCCGCGAGCTACTCCGCCGCCTGTCGACGAGGCGACAGCCCGCCATGGGCGATGATGAACTCCACCACCTCGTCGACGCCCTTGCCGCGCGACAGGTCGGTAAAGGCGAAGGGTTTTTGCCCGCGCATGCGGCGCGCATCGCCCTCCATCGCCTCCAGATCGACATTCACATGCGGGGCCAGATCGGCCTTGTTGATGACCAGGAAGTCGGAGCGCGTGATGCCCGGCCCGCCCTTGCGCGGGATGTCGCCGCCCTGGCAGACCGAGATGACATAGAGGGTCAGATCGGCCAGGTCCGGCGAGAAGGTGGCGGCCAGGTTGTCGCCGCCCGATTCGATGAAGACGACGTCCATGTCGGGGATGCGCTCGTTGAGCTGCGCGATCGCCTGGAGATTGATCGAGGCGTCCTCGCGGATCGCCGTGTGCGGGCAACCGCCGGTCTCAACACCCATGATGCGCTCTTCCGGCAGCGCCTGGAGACGCGCCAGCATCATCGCGTCCTCCTTTGTGTAGATGTCGTTGGTGACGACGCCGATCGAGAAATGATCGCGCATCGCCTTGCACAGTTTCTCGGTCAGCGTCGTCTTGCCCGAGCCGACGGGTCCGCCAATGCCGACGCGAAGGGGTCCGTTTTGAGTCATGATCTGAAAAGCCTTGAGTACTGGGTTTCGTGCCGCATGGCCATGGTGTCGGCCATGATGGTGGCGGAGCCGAGATCGTCGAGCGATCCCGAAACCGCCCTGCTGGCCACTGTCGAGATGACCGGTTCGAGTTCGGCGACGATACCGACGCCGTCCTGCTGGCCGATGACCGAGAGACGGATCGCCGCCTGCACCTGGTTCGAGGCAAACGCCTGCAGGAAGGCCGAGAGGGCCGCCTGCGCATCGATGCCATGCACGCCGGCAACAGCGCCGAAGGCGACGCAATAGGGACAGGCCGCCGGCAGCGCCAATTTCTCGGTGCCCGACCATTGCCGCGCCGCTTCCAGAAAGGCCGCGCCCTGCAGCATGGTTTCCATGTGGCGCTCCTTCGAGCCTGCCAGCGCTTCCGCGAGTTCGGCGATTTCCGCCAGGCCTTCGCCCCTTCCGGCTCGGCGGTGGCTTTCGGCCGCGAGCAATGCGTCGTTCCAGGCCGAGCCTTTTTGCAGGAGGAGGCCGATCCAATCGCGCAGCAGGGCGCGGTCGCTGACCAGTCCGTCATGCACGGCGCGTTCCAGCCCGTGGCTGTAGGCGAAGGAGCCGACCGGGAAGGCTGGCGACAGCCAGGCCATCAGCCGCAGCAAGGCGGCCTGGCTGCCCGGCTCAGGCATGGTTATGACCGTAATGGGGGTCGCCTGGCAGTCGCCCGTAGGCATCGCGCTCGCCGCCATTTGCGTGGTCGTGCCCATGGGCGTGGTCGTGGCCATGATCGTGGCCGTGATGGTGATGATGCCCATGGGTCTGGCCGGAATAGGCGCCGCGCACCGGGGTGAAGGGCTCGGTGACATCGCTGACCGTCGCACCGAGGCCTTCGAGCATCGCCTTGATCACGTGGTCGCGCAGGATAAGGATGCGGTCCTCCTCGATCTGGGCAGCCAGATGACGGTTGCCGATGTGCCAGCACAGTTGCGCCAGATGCAGCCGGTCGCGGGCGCGTATGTCGTAGACTTCCTCCTCGGCGGCGACGATCCGGGCATGGCGGCCATCGTCCAGCACCAGGAGATCGCCATCATCCAGCGCCACTGGCTCGGGCAGGTCGACCAGCACCTTGGTGCCGTCGTCGAGTTCGAGAACCTTGCGTCGCAGATGCCGCTCGTCATGGGCCAGCATTGCCTGGCCGACAGGCGCGACGTCGCTGCCAGCATCCTGGCCCTTGAGAACCGAGCCCGCGCGCGGCAGCTTGGTGAAGTCGGTGTTGATCGAGAGTTTCATGCGGCAGCTTCCCTTTCCCTGGCGCGGGCCAGCGCGGGACGCGCCAGCACACGGTCGAAATAGGAATTCACCCGCTCGGATGCGACCTCGAATTTCGCCCCCCTCGCCCATTGCCCGCAATGGCCGAGAATGATGTCGGCGGCCGTGAACCGATCGCCCATGGCAAATTCCCGGTCGCCGAGCCGCATGTCGAAATTGACGATCTCGCGTGCGAATTCATGCGCCGCCCAGGGTCCCACCTCGGCGCGCAAATCCTCGTTCAGGAGCATCCGATGCTTGAGCTTGTTCCAGAGCGGCGCCTCCAGTTCGCACTGCGCGAAGAACAGCCAGGAGTTCAGCTCCGCCCGTTCGGCCGGGGTCGCACCGCCCATGCCCTTGTCGACATGCTTGTCGGCCAGATAGGCGCAGATGGCGGCCGAATCCGTCACCACCAGATCGCCATCCACCAGCGCCGGCACCTTGCCGGATGGATTATAGCGGCGCATCGTCTCCGAATGCTGCTTGGCCTTGACGATCTCATAAGGCTGGCCGAGTTCCTCCAGCATCCAGGTCACGCGCGTGAGCCGCGAGCCAGGCGTTCCGACTGCTTGATACATGGGGTCTGTCACTTCTCTTCGGCTGCCTCGGGTAGCCAATCCACATCGAGTATCTCTTCGATGGCAAAGGGGCATTCGGTTGGCAAGGTCTCAACGGGCAAGCCGGTCTCGTCGGCGGCGTTCGCCCGGGCAAAGCCATATTCCTCGGAAAGTACGACGGCCGGATAGCGGCCCAGGCTGGGGCTTTCCTTGATCGTCTTCGATATCTCTGTCCGCTGGTCCCGAATGGTCACCCGCCATCCACCCTTCCGCTGCTCGGGCTGAAAACGCCACTTCAACAGATGTGTCAGCAGTACCCGCAACCTGCTTTCGATCTCTCTCCGGTCGCTCCGTCCCAAGCTCTCGATCTCCTCGGCCAGATTCTCGCGGTCCAGCGCATCCAGCCGCCCCTCGCGCAGAAGGGCACCCTGCTCCGCGCACCACAGAGCATAGTCCACCTCGTAATCTGTCACCTTTAGCCGGCGATCGAGCTTGTTCATCGCGGCAATGCGCCCTTCGTCGATTGCGATACCAGGCCCAATCTAAAACAGAAAATACCTTTGTGCCATCGGCAGCACCGTCGCCGGCTCGCAGGTCAGCAACTCGCCGTCGGCGCGCACCTCGTAGGTCTCGGGATCGACCTCGACCTCGGGCGTGGCGTCGTTGAGCACCATGGAGGCCTTGCCGATGCCGCCGCGGGTGTTCTCCACCGCGACCATGCCCTTGTCCACGCCGAGCCTCTCCCTCAACCCGCTGTCGAGCGCGGCCTTCGACACGAAGGTGACCGAGGAATGGGCGATCGCCTTGCCATAGCCGCCGAACATCGGCCGGTAGTGCACCGGCTGGGGAGTGGGGATGGAGGCGTTGGGGTCGCCCATCGGGGCGGTTGCGATCATGCCACCCAGAAGCACCATCATCGGCTTGACGCCGAAGAAGGCCGGGTCCCACAAGACGAGGTCGGCACGCTTGCCCACCTCGATGGAGCCGATTTCCTTGGACAGCCCGTGGGCGATGGCCGGATTGATCGTGTATTTGGCGATGTAGCGGCGGACGCGGAAATTGTCGTTGTCGCCCGTCTCCTGAGGCAGGCGGCCGCGCTGGCGCTTCATCTTGTCGGCGGTCTGCCAGGTCCGGATCAGCACCTCGCCAACGCGGCCCATCGCCTGGCTGTCCGACGAGATGATCGAAAACGCGCCCATGTCGTGCAGAATGTCCTCGGCCGCGATGGTCTCCTTGCGGATGCGGCTTTCGGCAAACGCGATGTCCTCGGGGATCGACGGCGACAGATGGTGGCAGACCATGAGCATGTCGAGATGCTCGGCAATGGTGTTGACCGTGTAGGGTCTCGTCGGATTGGTCGAGGAC
>Ga0213835_101575_pt1 | contig 13310 bp, 10 predicted proteins | sample SWPATP01_FD_160576 | JGI IMG/M metagenome (GOLD analysis project Ga0213835, IMG submission 160576) | Coastal seawater microbial communities from Marineland, Florida, United States - SWPA TP0 #1 | ecosystem: Environmental > Aquatic > Marine > Coastal | place: USA: Florida | collected 2016-08-05
GCGCCCGCGATGAACTCGGCGTCGATCTGCTCGGCGCCCTCGCGCACCCAGCCGATGATGGTCTCGACGCTGTCGGGCCGCTCGTCGGTGTACCAGAACGGCTCGACCACGATGATGCGGGCGCCGGGCAACCCGTCGCGCAGGCGCTCAAGGTCGATGCCGATCTGCTCGCGGATGCGGTCGCGGTCGTCGGGTCGGCGCTCGTAGGCGAAGTTGTCGTTGAGGCCCATCGTTACGATCACGATCTCGGGCGACGCGTCGATGATGATCGACGGCAGGTCGCCTTCGCCGAACACCGTGCGGTTGTTGATGAAGCCGAGCCCGTTGACGCTGGGGTTCAGCTCGCGCCAGCCGCGGTCGGCGCTGATGATCGTCGACCAGCGGGCCAGGTCGCTGGTGGCGCCGGTGCCGAGCGTGTACGAGTCGCCGTAGAACGCGACGATCGGCCCCTCCCCCTCGGGCGGGATGCTCGTGGCGGCCGGCTCGGGAGGGATCGCCGCGCACGCAGCCAGCGACGCCGCCGCCGCGACGGCAACGACGGAGGCGAAGGTTCGGCGCAGAGTCACATCCCCTGTTCGGTGCGGATGCGCCGACCGGATCGCACTCACGCCGCGGCGGTCTTCTTCGCCGCGACCAACTCGGCCAGCTGCACGGCGTTGAGCGCGGCGCCCTTGCGTAGGTTGTCGTTCGAGATGAACAGGGCGAGGCCGCGGCCACCGGACACTCCCTCGTCGGCGCGGATACGCCCCACGAGCGACGGGTCGGCGCCGGCCGCGTCGAGCGGGGTGGGCACGTCCATCAGCTGCACGCCGGGTGCGTCGGCGAGCAGTTCGCGCGCACGCTCGGGCGACAACGCCCGCGCGAACTCGGCGTTGATGGCGAGCGAGTGTCCGGTGAAGACGGGAACGCGCACGCAAATACCGCTGACGCGCAGCTCGGGCAGTTCGAGAATCTTGCGCGACTCGTTGCGCAGCTTCTTCTCCTCGTCGGTCTCGCCGAGGCCATCGTCGACGAAGGAACCTGCCTGCGGGATCACGTTGAACGCGATCGGCTTGGGGAACTTCTCGACCGCCGGGAAGTCAACGGCCGAGCCCGAGTGCACGAGCCCCATCGCGTCTTGACTGACGACGGCGGCGGCCTGCTCGAGCAGCTCTTCGCCGCCGGCAAGCCCGGCGCCCGACACCGCCTGGTAGGTGCTGACGATGAGACGCTCGAGGCCGGCCTCGCGGTCGAGCACCTTCAGCACCGGCATGGCGGCCATGGTTGTGCAGTTGGGGTTGGCGATGATGCCCTTGACGGCCTCGTCGATGGCGTGCGGGTTCACCTCGCTCACGACGAGCGGCACCTCAGGGTCCATGCGCCAGCCCGACGAGTTGTCGATGACGGTGACGCCGGCGGCGGCGAACCGTGGAGCCTGCGCCTTGCTGAGCGTCGCCCCCGCGCTGAAGATGGCGATGTCGAGCCCCGTGGGGTCGGCGGTCGACGCCTCTTCGACGACGATCTCGCGGTCGCCGAACGGGATGCTCGTGCCCGCGCTGCGCGCGCTCGCAAAGAACCGCACCTCCGCGAGGGGAAAGTCGCGCTCGAGCAGCAGCTGCCGCACGACGGCGCCGACCTGCCCGGTCGCGCCGACGACACCCAGACGCACGCCGGCGCTCATCGGCCCGTCCCCGCGTAGACGACCGCCTCGTCGTCGGCGTCGAGGCCGAAGGCGGTGTGCACGACCTGCACGGCGTGGTTGAGGATGTCGGCGCGAGTGACCACTGAGATGCGAATCTCTGAGGTCGAGATCATCTCCATGTTGATGCCCGCGTTCTTCAGCGCTGTGAATAGCTGGGCGCTCACACCGGCGCTGGTGCGCATGCCGCCGCCGACGACCGACAGCTTGCCGATCTGGTCGTCGTATTGCAGCGACTCGAAGCCGACCTCGGCCTGCTCGCTGCGCAGCGCCGTCAGCACCTTCTCCCCGTCGGCCTTCGGCAGGGTGAACGAGATGTCGGTGCGGCCGGTGGCGGCGAGCGACACGTTCTGCACGATCATGTCGATGTTGGCGCCAGTCTTGGCGACGATCGTGAAGATGTCGGCGGCCATGCCGGGGGTGTCGGGCACGCCGACGATGGTGATCTTGGCCTCGCTGAGGTCGCCGGCCACGCCGGTGATGATCGGTTCTTCCATGGTGTCTTCCTTGCTGGGCGGCAGCACGAGCGTGCCGGGAAGGGGGCTGAATGACGAGCGCACGTGCAGGGTCACGTTGTGGCGGCGGGCGAACTCGACGGCGCGAATGTGCAGCACCTTGGCGCCGGCGGCAGCGAGCTCGAGCATCTCTTCGGTCGAGACGTGCTCGAGCTTGCGGGCGCGCTTCACGACGCGCGGGTCGGCGCTGAAGACGCCGTCAACGTCGGTGTAGATCTCGCACACGTCGGCGCCGAGGGCGGCGGCCAGCGCGACGGCCGTGGTGTCGGAGCCGCCGCGGCCAAGGGTGGTGATGTCTTTGCTATCGCGGTTGAAGCCCTGAAAGCCGGCGACGATGGCGATAGCCCCGTCGTCGAGAGCCTCGCGGACGCGCACCGGCGTGACGTCGACGATGCGGGCGGAGCCGTGACGAGCATCCGTGATCATGCCGGCCTGGCTGCCGGTGTAGGAACGCGCCTCGAAGCCCATCGATTTGATGGCCATGGCGAGCAACGCCATCGAGATGCGCTCGCCGGTGGTGAGCAGCATGTCCATTTCGCGCGGGTCGGGCATGGGGGTGACCTCGTGGGCGAGGTCGATGAGCTCGTCGGTCGTGTCGCCCATGGCGCTGACGGCCACGACGACGTCATGGCCGGCCTTGCGGGTTTCGACGATGCGCTTCGCGACGCGTTTGATGCTTTCGGCGTCGGCGACCGACGAACCCCCGAACTTTTGCACGATGAGGCTCACGGTGCTCCTGGGGTGGCTGTGCGGGAGGGGCGGGTGCTGCGGGGGCGCGGCGACGGTGACGGCCTGAACCTCGAGTCTACTGGGCGCTCATGCGCACACACGCATGGATGCTCGGACCGCGGACGCTTGCCGCGTGACGGTCACCGCGCTAGTTCTGGATCTGCCGGCGGCCCTCGAATGCGCGGCCCAAGGTGACCTCGTCTGCATATTCGAGGTCGCCGCCGACTGGGAGGCCGCTCGCGAGACGCGAGACGGTGAGGCCCGGCTGGACCAGCAGACGCGTCAAGTACGTCGCCGTCGCCTCGCCCTCGAGGTTCGGGTCGGTGGCGATGATCACCTCGGTGACGGTGCCGTCGGCCAAGCGGGTCAGCAGCTGGCTGATGCGCAGGTCGTCGGGGCCGATGCCGTCGATGGGGCTGATCGCTCCGCCGAGCACGTGGTACAGCCCGCGGAACTCGCGGGTGCGCTCGATCGCCACCACGTCTTTCGCCTCCTCGACCACGCAGATGGTGGTGGGGCTGCGGCGCGGGTCACGGCAAATCGAGCACTGCGCCTCTTCGGCCACGTTGCCGCAGATCTCGCAGAAGCGCACCTTCTCGCGAATCTCAGTGAGCAGGGTGGCGAGGCGGGTCACGTCGAATGACTCGGTCTGCAAAATGTGAAAGGCGATGCGCTGGGCCGACTTGGGGCCGATGCCGGGCAGCCGACCGAACTCGTCGATCAGTTCTTGAATGATGCCGTCGTACACGGGCTACGGCCCCTCACTGTCGGGCGGCGACGTCTGGGGCACGACCGCGGGCGCGACCGCCTCTTCGGCGATGAACTTGGCGCCGAGAATTTCGCGCACCACCGCCTCACCGTAGCGCTGACGACCCGCGATCTCGGCCGGGTGCGGCACCGACGGCGGCGGGGCCGGTTCAGGCTCGGGTTCGGGCTCGTCGTCGGCGGGCGGCGGCTCGTCCTCGACCGGGGGCGCGTCGACCGAGGCCGGCGCGGTCGCCCCCGGGATCGCCGCGACCGCCCACTCGGTGACCGGTGCGGCCGAAGAAGAAGTGCTCGGCGGCTCGGGCGCGGGTTCTGGGGAAGGCTCCGGGTCGGCCGGCTGCTGCTCTGCCTGCGCGGTCGCCGGCTCAGGGCGCGGGGCACGGGCGGCATCGACGCGCACCAAGAACTTCACCTTGAGGCCCAACTCGGCCAGGATCGCCTGCCGCACGTGCTCGCTGACCGTGTCGGCCGGGTTTCCGCGTTGCTTGAACGCTGCCGCGTCGGCCTCGTTCGTAAACACGATCGTCAGCACGTCGTCATTCAGCTCGGCCGGCAAAGAGGTGTAGACGACCGTCCACGACGACATCTTCGTCTGCTGAATGCGGTCGAGAATCGCCGGCCACGACTGGCGCATGCGCTCGATGTCGACGGGCGCCGCCGCCGGCGACAGCTCGGGCTCCGGCGCGGGAGTGGGCTCAGGCTGCGGGGCGGGGGCAGGCGGCTCGACGGAAGCCGGCGCCGCTGCGGGTGTGGGTGCCGCAGGCACGGGCGCGGGCGCCGCCGCAGCGGTGCGCGGTGCGGGGGCCGCGGCCGCAGCGGGTTGCGTCGCTGCCGGGGCTGCCGGCGCCGGGCCATCGACGCCGACACGGCGCTCGAGCACCTCGACGCGGGCCAGCGCGCCGCGCGCGGGCTCGTCGGCGGCGGGCACCAGCAGGCGGGCCGTCATGAGTTCGAGGTGCAGGCGCGGCGAGGTGGCGCCGGTCATCTCGCTCAGCGCCCGGTTGACGATGTCGGCGGCGCGGCTCAGCTGCGCGGGGCCGAAGTGCGCGGCCTGCGTGTGCATGCGCTCGAGGTCATCCTGCGGAATGCCGCGCAGCACGCTCGACGCCCCGTCGCTCGTCGCCTGCACGACGATCAGGTCGCGCAACCGCTCAAGCAGGTCATCGACGAAGCGCCTGGGGTCTTGGCCCGTCTGAATGACGCGATCGACCGCTTGGAACGCAGCCGCAGCATCCTGCTGGGCGAGGGCGGTGACCACGTCGTCGAGCAGGGCTCCGTGCGTGTAGCCGAGCAGGGCGACCGCGCGCTCGTAGGTGACGACGTCGGCGTCGCTGCCGGCGATCAGCTGGTCGAGCAGCGACAGGGTGTCGCGCACCGAGCCGCCGCCCGCGCGCACGACGAGCGGCATGACGCCGGGCTCGACCGTGACGTTCTCACTCGCCGCCAGCTGCTCGACGTACTCGAGCAACTGTGCCGGCGGCACCAGCCGGAACGGGTAATGGTGCGTGCGCGAGCGGATCGTGCCGATGACCTTCTCGGGCTCAGTGGTCGCGAAGATGAACTTCACGTGCGGCGGCGGCTCTTCGACGATCTTCAGCAGCGCGTTGAAGCCCTGCGGGGTGACCATGTGCGCCTCGTCGAGGATGAAAATCTTGAAGCGATCGCGGGCCGGGGCGAACACGGCGCGCTCGCGCAGGTCGCGGGCGTCGTCGACGCCGTTGTGGCTGGCCGCGTCGATCTCGACCACGTCGAGCGAGCCTCCGCCCTGGCGGCTCAGCTCAACGCAGCTCGGGCACGTGCCGCATGGAGTGTCGGTGGGGCCCTCGGCGCAGTTCAGACAGCGCGCCAGAATGCGGGCGCTCGTCGTTTTGCCGCAGCCGCGCGGGCCACTGAATAGATAGGCGTGATTCACCCGGTCGCCGCGCAGCGCCGCCATCAGCGGGTCGGTTACGTGCGACTGCCCGATCAGCTCGGCAAACGACTCGGGCCGATAGCGGCGATACAGGGCGGTGGACACGCGCTCAAGCGTAGTCGCGAGGGGCGACAGCTAGATTGGGGTCGCGTCAAGGACGCGCCGGGCCATATCGCGGGTCGCCCGGTCAAGCCGCCGATAGTTGGGGCGGGGCAGCCAGGCGTCGAGGTGCACGCGCGAAAAATCATCGGGCGACGCCGAAATGCCGTCACCGAAGCCGATACGGCCCGCCATCGGGTAGTTCGTAAGCTCACTGAAGTACGGGCGACCGTTCTCGACCAGCCAGTCAACCCGCAGGAAGTCCGCGTCACTGGCTAAACGAGTCGACGCGTCGATCAGTGCGGCCCAGGTTTCCGCTGAAACCCCCAGCTCGCGACGGCCCACATCGAGCTCGCTCGACAGCAGGCGCATGCGCCGATCAGGCCCGAACGTTCTCGGGTTCACGGTTTCGACCGCCGCAGAGATGATCGCGCCCTTCACGCACCAAAATCGAACCTGTTCAGGCAGGCCCGATGCGCCAGCTAGACGCTGCTCCGCAAAGACGCGCGGCACCACAAGACCGTATGCCCACTCGAACGCGTCACCCGGCTCCTGCGCGAACGGCATCTGCGCCCACCTGTCGAGAAGCGAACGGAGGTGGCCCAGGTTGATGGAATCCGGGTGCACGAAGTGGCGGCTCCACCGGATGGGGGCCGCGGGCGCGGGCAGCTTTCGATCGCGTGGAGCGCTCTCGGAGACAACAACTACACCCCCCGAGCCGTGATTGACCTTCGCCACAAACTCGCGTGGCAGTGACTGCCAAGCAATGCTGCTGCTACGACGCCCATGCCCATAGAGCTCAGTTAGCCAACTCGCGCCTACTCGCTCGGCGACGAAGGTACGCGCGGCGAGCTTGTCGGCATACATGACGAGCAGCAGGCGACGGTCGCGCGCCATCTTGTGCGCCAGCGCCTCACGAAAGGTCTCAGGCCGACGCGACTCTCGAAGCAGCGCCCACTCGGCGGCGATGAGCGCTCGGTCGAATTTCCACCCGTCACGCACACCGCGTCGCACCGGGCGCAGATACTGCCGAAACTCACTGATCAGGCCCGCCATCATGACCCTCCTCGGGGGACGTGCATCACGGTCTCAGCTCTTTCGCTGGAACACCGGCAACGACTGCGCCAGTAGGCACATCGCGCACGACAACAGCACCGGCGGCAACCGTCGCGCCCTGCCCTACTGTGATGTCGTTCAGCACGGTGGCGCCCGCCGCGATGAAGGCGTCTCGGCCCACCGTGATGCCACTTGTCAGCGTGACGCCCGGTCCCACCTGCACGCCCTCGTGCAGGCGAATGTCATGGCCGATCGAAACGTTGCGGTTGATCTGCACATGGTCGTCGATCACCGTCGAGCTCGCCACCGTCGACTGGGCTCCCACGAAGACGGCGTTGCCCAGTCGCGCCGTCGATGCGACCACCGCCGCGGGGTGCACAACTGTCGTCCAGTTCGTGATCGCCGCCTCTGTTGCCAGCGATCGCAGGCGCCGATGGGTCTCAATGATCTTCACGTTGCGGGGGGCGTCGGCGAGGTCGGAGAACGTCGCGTCGCCGATGATCGCCGGCAGCCGGCGGTGGTCCGGCGTCAGTGTTGCAGCGAGGGTGACGGGCTCACCCCACGGGTCGCGACCGCTGACGGGGTCAACCATCAGAGTGCGCCAGCCGAGTCGCTCAGCAGCATCGACAATGTCACGCACGAATCGTGCCGAAGCCCCGAAGATCAGCAGTGATTCGCTCATGACGCTAGAACGTCTCGGCGGAAGGCGGACGGAGGCATCGGGCGGCGGCCCAGCAGTGCTGCTTGGGCGACGACCCGCTGCACCAGCTCGACGTTGGTCGCCAGCCGCGTGCGCGTCTGGTCGACGTGCAGGTTGTCTTCGAGGCCCACGCGGACGCCGCCCCCGGCCGCGAGCGACAACGCGTTCGCTGCCAATTGCGCCTGGCCAATGCCAGCGCCCAGCCAGGTCGCCCCCTCGGGCATACGCTCGAGCAGCAGGCCCAGTTCGAGCGGCGAGACCTGGGCGGTGGCGAGCCCGCCAAGCAGCAGGTTCACGACGTACGGGGTACGCAGAATGCCTTTTTTCGCCAGGTAGGCGGCGAAGTTCAGCATTCCCGTGTCGAACACCTCGAGCTCGGGCACGATGCCGCGGTCGCGCATCCGCTCGGCCAACTCGCGCACGGTCTGTGGGGCATTCACCGACGCCGAGGTCGCGAAGTTCATGCTGGCAAGCGTGAGCGACGCCATGTCGGGCTTCAGATCACCGGCAATGTCGAGCACCGCGGCCCGCTTCTCGACCTCAGAAACGTCGCGCCCCGACGTCGTCACGCAAATCACCAACTCGGGATCGCGCTCCTTGACCAGCGAGATTATCTCTTCGAACACCTCACGCCGCCAGGTTGGCACACCGCGCTCGTCGCGTGCGTGCAGGTGCACGCTTGTGATGCCGAGCTGGGAAACGGCGTGCACATCATCGGCGATCTCACGCGGCGTGAGGGGGACGTACGGGGAGTCGGCGCGCGTCGGAACCATGCCCGTGGGGCAAAACGAGAGCGGAAACGTCTCGGGGAGTGGCGTCGTCGTCAACATTCCCTCGAGGGTAGCGACATGGCGTCGTTCTCCACAGCCCCGTGCGCCACGGCCGGATTACGATGCCCTAGTTCACAAAAGTCACCGAGTAACTCACAAAAGAGAATCTCAGCGTGGTCACAGTGAAATGTTCGCTAGTGTGTGCGCTATGGCACACAAAATTGTTCTCGTCGACGACCTCGACGGAAGTGAACTCGGCGATAACGCCGTCACGACGCGGTTTTCATTGAACGGCGCTCATTACGAAATCGACCTCAACGAGGCAAACCGCGAAAAGCTTGCCGAAGCGCTTGCTCCGTTCATTGCCGCCGGCCGTCGCGCCAGCGCAGGCAGTGTATCCGGGCGCGGAGCCGCCCCGAAAAGGCGAGGCGGTGCCGCAAAAGGAAACACTTCAGCGATCCGCGAATGGGCGAACGCCAATGGCCACACCGTCGGAGACCGCGGCCGAATTCCTGCGCATATTGTCGAAGCGTACGAAGCGGCCACCGGAAAGTAGCGGTGGGGCGGGCATCGCGCCGCACTAATCAATTCGGATGATCGGGGCTGGGCGCGCCACATGGAGGCGGCGCCCAGCCCCGACTGTTTGTGTAGGCGTATGAAAATCGCTATTGCCGGAGGACACGGAAAGATCGCGCGACAGCTGTCGCGACTGCTGAGTGAGGCCGGGCATGAGCCCTGGGCCCTCATTCGCAACGCCGAGCACACCGCCGACGTTGAAGCCGATGGCGCGCGGGCCGTGGTCGTCGACCTCGAACACTCGGATGATGCGGCCGTCGCCGAGGCGATCACCGGGGCCGACGCTGTCGTCTTCGCGGCCGGGGCTGGCGAGGGCAGCGGTGCCGCCCGCAAGCTCACCCTCGACCGTGACGGGGCGATCCTGCTCGCCGACGCGGCCGTGCAGGCGGGGGTGCGGCGCTACGTCATGGTGTCAGCCAGACGGGCAGACACCTTCGACCCGTCATCAGACGACGTGTTTCAGGTGTACCTGCGGGCCAAAAGCGAGGCCGACGCGGCCGTGCGGGCCCGCGAAGAGCTGGATTGGACGATCGTGCGCCCCGGCGGGCTCACCGACGACGACGCGACCGGGACGGTGACGGTCGGCGACGACGTTTCGGGCACGATCCCGCGGGCCGACGTCGCGGCCGTGCTGTTCGAACTGCTCGCGAGCGGCGGCGGGGTCGGCGCCCAGTTCGAACTCGTGTCGGGCGAGGTGCCTGTCGCGGAGGCGGTTGCGGCGCTCTAAGCACCAACGAGGGCGGCGGCCTGCTGCGCGATAGCCAGCTCTTCGTTCGTCGGCACCACGAGCACCTTCGGGCCCTCGAGGGCGGGCGAGATGATGCGCGCACCCTTCGCGGGGCGCTCGTTGAGGAATCGGTCCACGCGGAGCCCTAAGTGGTCGAGGCCCGCCAGAGCCCGGGCGCGCAGGGCCGGCGCGTTCTCGCCCACCCCGGCGGTGAACACGACCGCGTCGAGGCCGCCGAGCTGCGCGAGGTACGCGCCCACGTAGTGACGAATCCGGTGTGCCCACACGGCGAGCGCCGCCTCGGCGAGCTCGTCGCCGGCGGCCGCCGCATCCGTCACATCGCGCATGTCACTGCGGCCCGTCAGCCCCAACAGTCCGCTGCGCTTGTTCAGCAGCGTGTCGAGCTCGTCGACGCTCAGGCCCGCCACCCGGTGCAGGTGAACGAGCACCGCCGGGTCGAGGTCGCCCGAGCGGGTGCCCATCACGAGGCCCTGCAGCGGCGTCAAACCCATTGAGGTGTCGATCGAGCGGCCGCCGTCGACCGCCGTCACGCTCGCTCCGTTGCCGAGGTGCAGAACGATCAACTTCACCTCGTTGAGCGGGCGCCCCAGCACGTGCGCCGCCTGCTCGGCCACGAACTGGTGGCTGGTGCCGTGGAAGCCGTACTTGCGCACCCCGTGCTCGGCGGCCAGCTCGCGTTCGATCGCGTAGGTGTAGGCCTCGGGCGGCATCGACTGGTGGAAGGCCGTGTCGAACACGGCCACGTGCGGCACCTGGGGCAGCACCGTGCGCGCCGCACGGATGCCCGCCAGATTCGCCGGGTTGTGCAGCGGTGCCAGCGCACTCAATTCGTCGATCGCGTCGACCACGGCATCGTCGATCAGCGTCGGCGCCGTGAAGCGCGCGCCGCCGTGAACGACCCGGTGACCGACCGCGGCGATCTGCGCGTCGTGACCGAGAGCATCCAGCACCTGGCGCATGCCCGTCGTGTGGTCGGGGGCGTCGCCGCCCGCCTCGCCGATGCGCTCGAGGGTTCCGGCGAGAACGCGCTCGCCTGAGGCGACGTCGATGAGCTGGTACTTGATCGAGCTCGAGCCCGAGTTGACGACGAAGACGCGCATCAGGCGCCCGCCTCCGCGGCAGCCGCCGCGTCGTCGCGTGAGATGACCGGGATGGCGGTCGTCGCGGGCGGCGGCGTGCGCTGAGCCTGAATCGCCGTGATCGCGACCGTGTTCACGATGTCTTGCACGAGGGCTCCGCGCGATAGGTCGTTGACCGGCTTGCGCAGGCCCTGCAGCACGGGGCCGATCGCCACCGCGCCGGCCGAGCGCTGCACGGCCTTGTACGTGTTGTTGCCGGTGTTCAGGTCGGGGAAGACGAACACCGTCGCGCGGCCCGCCACCTCAGAGTCGGGCATCTTCGTCGCCGCGACGCTCGGCTCGGCCGCCGCGTCGTACTGAATCGGGCCCTCGACGAGCAGCTCGGGCTGGCGCTCGCGCACGAACGCTGTCGCGGCGCGCACCTTCTCGACGTCGTCACCCGAGCCCGACTCCCCCGTCGAATACGACAGCATCGCCACGCGCGGCTCGATCGCGAACTGCGACGCCGTCGCTGCGGACGAGATTGCGATGTCAGCCAGCTGCTCGGCCGTCGGGTCGGGCACCACGGCGCAGTCGCCGTAGACGAGCACGCGGTCGGCGAGGCACATCAGGAACACGCTCGAGACGACACTCACGCCCGGGTCGGTCTTGATGATCTCGAAGCTCGGGCGAATCGTGTGCGCCGTCGTGTGCGCGGCGCCCGAGACCATGCCGTCGGCCAGCCCCATGTGCACCATGATCGTGCCGAAGTAGCTGACGTCGGTCACCACGTCGCGGGCGAACTCGACTGTGACGCCCTTGTGGGCGCGCAGCCGCGCGTACTCGAGCGCGAACTGCTCGCGCAGCTCTGTGTCGTACGGGCTCACGATCTCGGCCGCCTCGAGATCGAGGCCGAGCTCGGCAGCGCGCGCACGAACATCCACCTCGTCGCCCAGAATCGTGATGTCGCAGACCGAGCGCTTCAGCAGCGTCGCGGCCGCGCGCAGCACCCGGTCGTCGGAGCCCTCGGGCAACACGATGCGCTTGCGCTCGCCGCGGGCGCGCTCGAGCAGGTCGTACTCGAACATCAGCGGGGTCACGACGTCGCTGCGGCTCACGTCGGCGCGGTCGAGCAGCGTGTCGGCGTCGAAGTGCTTCTCGAACAGCGCCAGCGCCGTGTCGTACTTGCGCTGCGAGTCGGCCGCGAGGCGGCCGCGGCTCTCGGTGATGCGCAAGACCGTGTCGTAGGTGCCGTACGGCGTGCGGATGATCGGCAGCGTCGGGTCGAGTCCGTCGATCAGCGACTGCACACTGTCGGGCGTCTCGAAACCGCCATACAGGATGATCGCGGCAACACTCGGGAACGTCTCGCTCGCGTGCGCCATCAGCACCGCCAGCAGCACCTCGCTGCGGTCACCCGGAACAAGCACGACGGCGCCCTCGGTGAGGCGGGGCAGCACGTTCTCCATGCTCATGCCGGCGACGACGGCACCCAGCACCTCGCGCTGGAGCAGCGCCTCCTCGCCGCGCTCGAGCTCGCCGTCGCAGGACGCCATGACGGCCGCGACGGTGGGGGCGATCAGATAGCGGTCTTCGGGAATCGCCCCGACCACGGCGTTCGGGGCGAGGGTGGCGAGCTCGGCGCTGATCTCGTCGAGGCGGTCGGCGTCGGCGCGATTGGCGACCACGGCGAGCAGGGTCGCGTGCTCGTGGGCCAGTTCGGCGACGGCCGCCTCGGCGGCCCGGCGCACCTCGTCGGGGGTGCGCGGGCCCGACTCGGCGAGGCCTCGCCCGCCCGACGCTCCGGATGCGCGGCCGCCGATTACCAGCACGACGGGGGCGCCCAGGTTAGCGGCGATGCGGGCGTTGACCGTGAACTCGGTCGGCGTCGAAATGTCGGTGTAGTCGGAGCCGACGATCACGACGGCGTCGCACTGCCGCTCGACGGCGCGGTAGCGTTCGACGATCGTCGCGAGCGCCGCGTCGGGGTCGGCGTGCACCTCGTCGTAGCTGACGCCGATGCACTCGTCGTAGTCGAGGTCGACGCCGTCGTGGGCAAGCAGGGTCTCGAGCACGTAGTCGCGATCGGCCGCTGGGGTGTCGGTGTGCGCGGGGTCGGCGCTCGTTCGGGCGATCGGGCGAAACACCCCGACTCGCTGCACGCGGCTCGACAGCGCGTTCAGCACGCCGAGCGCCACGGTCGACTTACCCGAGTTGCCCTCGGCGGACGTGATGTACAGGTTGCGTGCCATTGACTCCCAGCCTACGAAGCGCTGCTGGGTGGGGACTCCACGTCATCCCGATACACAACGCGCGCGATCGCCTGCAGCAAGGCGTCGCTCGTGAACGGCTTGCTCAGAATGCGGGCGGGTCGCGCCGAACCCCAGCGCGTCGGGTCGACGGGCACGTCGAGCCCGCTCGCCGCGATCACCGGGATGTAGGGGTACCGCGACGCCAACTCGGCATTCAGCGCCGCCCCGTCCATGAGTGGCATCATCACGTCGGTAAAGACAAGGGCGACGTCGGGGGCGTGGCGCTCGACAAGCGACAACGCATCGCGGCCGTTGGCGGCCTCCAGGGTCATGAAGCCGTGGGCCTCGAGCATCGCCCGCACACTCGAGCGCACCGCCTGCTCGTCATCGACGACGAGCACCAGCTCGCCGTTGCCGTGCAGCTCGCGGCCGTTGGCCGAGTCGGCGCCGCC
>Ga0213835_101577_pt1 | contig 13306 bp, 10 predicted proteins | sample SWPATP01_FD_160576 | JGI IMG/M metagenome (GOLD analysis project Ga0213835, IMG submission 160576) | Coastal seawater microbial communities from Marineland, Florida, United States - SWPA TP0 #1 | ecosystem: Environmental > Aquatic > Marine > Coastal | place: USA: Florida | collected 2016-08-05
CATATCAGCCACATGCAAGTCAGGAAACTCTTGAAAGTTCTCCCTACTGTACAACAATACATCTGCTGATTTGGCTTTTTGCAGCAGATTGTACCTATGGGCAGTTTTCACCAGCATTTCAGGGTTGGCTTTTCCCTTTTCCCATCTGGCAAATCCAGCATCTTTAGACCCTTCTTCAAAAACAGACAATAACAGTTCGGTACTGAGATCGATCATTCGCTCCTCGGGATCCAGCTTTTCATAGCGGTAAACCCTTTGGTTCTCCCTGCCATTTTTGGTAATCCTTACTGCGGTTTTTTCTCCTTTTGGATCCAACTGCCAGATATCATAGCGGTCATAAACCAGAACAAACTCCTCTCCACTACTCCAGCCTGCCACGCCATAGGGAGAAGGGAAGTCAGGAACATCTGTCAGTTCATTGCCAAAGGAAACATCAAGTCCTTCGGTAAGATTTACCGTTTCCCCTGTAGCAAGTCCATGGGCATACCATGCTGTGTCCGGGCTACTGTACCAAAACACATAACCTCCATCAGGAGAAAGCCTTGGCATACCTTTGATCTCCGCTTCAATCAGTCTTGGTGTTCCGGTATTGAGATCAATGGCATAAATATCATTGTAGGCACTGATATCCCAGGTCCTCATCATTCGGTACGCCCTGTCATCCATACCCAAAGCTATTCCAGCTTTCCCCTCTTCATCCACTCTTATTTCTGAAATTTCAGGGCTACCCAACTGGACCAGTTTTCTATCATTAAGGTCAATCCATGCCAAATAACTTCTCTTTCTTTCTCTATCTGCTCTTACATTTTGTTCCGGATAAATGTAATCATCCTGCCAATGCCATACTTCAACTTGCACCATCTCTTCAGGCAATAGTGTAGTATCCATAAGGATAGGTGGTGGATTTGTACCTAAAAAGAGGCGCTCTCCGGATTTGGAAAAATAGGGACTGAAGTTATCCGATACCAACCAATTTTCTGGAATCCCAGCCGTATTTTCATCTGCCATTTGCTCAGCGGTATCCATCCCTTTTTTCCAGTACATCAACTTAGGCTGCCTTAACAAAGCCTTAGTTGTATCCATATCCGCCACAAAAGCCAATTGTTCCCCAGCTTCATCCAAGCTTAGGAATTTGAATTTATGTTTGGAATGGGCCTCTAAAAGAAGGCTGGTCTTGCCTTCTCCCAAATCATGCCAGTAAACCCCTGTTTGAATGTCCTGGTCATTTCCAGTACTGTAAAAGACAAGAGCATTCCCTTTTTCAGAAAAGGCAAAGTCCTTGACATAATCAAACTTCAACTCACTTCTATCATTTAGGTTGACCAAAACCAGTGGATATCCATTTTCGTCTGAAAGTTTCTTTGGCTTGGAATCATTCTCCTCAATATCTCTTTGAGTTTCCAAGTTTTCGGACTGATAAGCCATCCAGCCCCCTGCCTTTTGAGGAATTTTAAAAGATTTCACCTGGGGAATTTTCACAACTTGGCGGCTTTGAAAATCGAAGATCCCTAAGGAATCTTTCGGCATGTCTTCTTTCTTCTTCTTTAAGCGTCTGAGCTGGATAAGGCTGTCCTTTTGTGCTTTTATCAGAAACAGAGCATGTCTGCCATCTTCTGTAAGCTGGATATTACCGGCCCTTGGCACCTCGGTGACCTGATTACTTTCAAGGTTCAGGAAAACCAATTTGCCGTCTCCATCCTCGGGATTAAGCGTATAGGCCAGGTTTTTGCCATCAGGAGTCAACTGACGAAAGGTGATGGTTTTCCACTCATCATAAGCGGCATGGGTCAGGGGCTTTTTAGCCATCGGGGCCTGAGCCTTTCGCTGCCCAAAGGCAGGTAGCACCAGGCAAACTAAAAGGATCCCCACAAACAATTTCTTCATATATCAATATTTTGATTCATTCTTTGAAATTAGAGCAATCCTAAAAAATAAAAAAACCGCTAGTCCTATTTTGGGAAAAGCGGGGGAATTGAAGGGGGAGGTCGAAAATCAGCGGGGAGGAGCTAAACCATTAAGAATAAAGATTTTTAAGGGTTTCATTAAGAGACAAGGCAAGAGGAGAAAGGGGAAAGGGGAAAGGAGAAAGGGGGATTTCGGTGATTTTGAACAATTAAGGAGTTGAGAGACAATTATGTTATTCGGAAATTTCGACTCCAAGGGAGTCGAAATTTAGAGAAGAAAGTATAATAAGTGTCAAATAAAATCAGGACGTGACACAAACAGCTAGATCTTTTTAACATCTTATTACCTAAAACTGTAGCGAATACCAATATTGGACCTCAAATTAAAATACTCATTACCTAAAAATACATTCGGTGAAGCTTCCAATAAAATGGCAAACCTTCTGTGGTTTTCAAATGGCATGATGCTAAACCCAAATGGTATTCCCAACCGAATAGAATCATAGAAGTAGTAGCCAGCCATAAAACCTACATGAAAATTGAACCAATCATCTTGAAACAGATTTCTGTGGACAGCACCTTCTATCCCAAAATTTGTTTCCAGGATATCGGTAGCCTGAAACCTAAGGTCCCCAAAATACTTTTGGTTCAGATCGGTACCTATGGCCACCTGACCGACCAATCCTGAGTGATAAACCCCCACATGCGTGGGTCTCAGTTTACTTTGCGCTTCTGCCTGAAAACAAATGAAGGTAGAGAATACCAGAAGAATGAATAGACGTTTTAGAAAAATCATATAATTTAAAGTTTAGACATGCATCGAAGGTAGTAGTTTTTTTTCCTAAACAAAAAATCTCTAAAAAACTTTTTCAAAAAAAAAAAATGTATTTTTGGGGAATTAAATCTCCAAATATATGTATATTCAGGGATTACAACCACTAGACATGCAAATAAACCGAGTACTCCATGAGGAATTAACCAAAAGAGTGGACTGGAAAAAAGCAATTATCCTTCTTGGTCCAAGACAGGTGGGAAAAACAACTTTAGTGAAATCCTTGGCTCAACAATTGGATCAAGAGTTTTTACTATTAACCGGGGATGAAGCACAAACCGTTAGATTTTTATCAAATGCTAATTTAGAATTCTTAAAAAGCTTCATAGGTAAGTCTAAAGTTATAATCATAGATGAGGCTCAGCGAATCCCAAATATAGGATTGACACTGAAGCTCATGATTGACCACTTTTCTGGCATACAGCTAATTGTTACAGGATCTTCCTCTCTAGAGTTGGCAAGCTCTGTTCACGAGCCTCTCACAGGTCGAAAGTGGGAATATAAATTACTTCCAATCTCATGGGAAGAATTGATAGCTTGGCAAGGATTTGCAAAGACTTTAAACAAACTTGAGAACCTACTGGTTTTTGGTTCTTATCCTGAAATTATTACACATCCTGGAGAAGAAATCCCTTTACTTCAAAATCTTTCCTCAAGCTACCTATACAAAGACCTCTTGAATTTTCAAGGGATAAGGAAGCCTGAATTACTAGGTAAAATTCTTCAAGCATTAGCCTGGCAGGTAGGTTCTGAGGTCAGTTACAATGAACTCAGTAGGACAGTCCAAGCTGATAAGGCTACCGTTTCAGCCTACATAGACTTATTGGAAAAGGCTTTTATTATTTTTAGACTTAATCCGTACAGTAGAAATTTAAGATCTGAAATCAGCAGTAGTAGGAAAATATACTTTAGCGATAATGGGATGAGGAATTCAATTGTCGGGAATTATTCCCCACTGAGTAATAGAAATGATATCGGACAATTATGGGAGAATTTTTTAATAACAGAACGTCAAAAACTGCTCAACTACCATGGCTTTCATGGAAAAACATATTTCTGGAGGACCAGCAGGGGACAAGAAATAGACTATATTGAAGAAATTGATGGGCAAATCTATGCTTTTGAATTCAAATGGAACCCAAAGGCAAAATCAAAATTTCCAAGCAGTTTCTTAGAAGCCTACAACCCAGTACTTACCCAAACAATCCACCAAGAAAATTTCTGGCAATGGTTAGGCACCTATCCATATTAGCAACGGCAATTCTATTAGATTTTTCTTCCGCAGTCCGCACACTTTTGGCAGGTCATGAAGCCCTCAATATCTCCATCGGCGGCTTCTTGATGATTTTACTGCCATTGAGCCAACCCAACAAAATCGTCAGGAGGGTAATGGCTCCATAAACGATCAAAGCTTCCTCATAAGCCCCTCTGAATGGTAATTGAAAAACAAACTTACTGAGTAAAAAGGTGGCCAAGAAGGACAATAAGATGCCACTCAAAGACGCCAAGGAACCCAAAAAGAAATATTCCATGGTATTGATCTTGGTCACTGTACCACTGCTGGCCCCAATGGTTCTCAACAAAATACTTTCCCGCATTCTTTGGTACTTACTGATGATCAGAGAACTGATCAATACCAAAATCCCAGTGACGATACTGAACAGTGCCATAAATTGGATCACAAAGCTGATTTTCCCGAGAATTTCCTCCAAAGTCTCGACAATGGCTCCCAAATTGACTACGGAAATATTGGGGAATTCCCGGACCACTTCTGCTTGGATATCCGCCGACTGCCTGTCATTTTTCGTTTTTGTAATCAGTACATGGAATTTCGGGGCATTGGCCAATACATTGTCTGGAAAAAGCACCAGAAAATTCGTAGAAACCTGATTGAACTTGATATCTCTAAAGCTTCCTACATAAGTAGTGATTCTTCTCCCCTGCACATTAAAGACAATCTCATCCCCTAGATTGATCCCTGTCCTTTCTGCATAACCCTCATCCAGGGAGATAAACACCGAATCCCCCGGCTGTTCGTAGGGACGAAGTTCTCCTTTTACCAAACGCTCGGAATTGATCAGACTGTCTCTATAAGTCACCCTGAATTCCCGATTATAGAGATTTCTAGATCTTCGTAATTCATCAGGCAAGGTATCATTGGCCTTTCTGCTCAAACCATTAATGGACTCCAACCCCATCGTCACAATTGGCACCTGCTGAAGAATGGGCAAGCCTTTATTTTCTATTTTTGCTTTGACTGCTTCCACTTGATGTGTCTGTATATCAAATAGCAACATATTGGGTTGGTCGTCCTTATCCGCCAACCTCGCCTCATCCAACAATTGATTTTGCACAAAAAATAAAGTACTGATCATGGCAGTACCCAGGCCAATAGTGGCAATCAAGGCCACAGTCTGATTATTGGGACGGTACAGGTTAGAGAGGGATTGCCTGATGGTATACCTCAAAGATATGGGCAGATTTTTCCGGATCAGCCACATGATTCCCAAGGCTACCGCCCAAAGGCTCAAAAATGCAAAAATCACAAATCCTGTAAAGCCTAAAGCTACTTGCCAACCACCAATTAATAGCCAACTAAACCCAAAAATAAAAACTACAATGCCTACGATCACCATCCATCTTGCCGCATCTTTGCCCATTTTCACTTCTCCTTCTTCTGGACGTAAAGTGGCCATAGGCGAAACTTTCCTGATTTTCAGCAAGGGCAACAGTGCAAATAAGACCGAAACCAACAAACCTGTGAGAATTCCAAAACCTATGCTTGCCCAAGAGACCCGAAAGCTTACTTCCACCGGTAAAAAATCAGCAAATATGGCAGGAAGAATAAATTGCAAGGCAGAGCCTAAGAAGGCCCCCACAGTTGCTCCAATCAAACCCATGATTAGGATCTGAAACAGATAAATTCCGATCGCTGATTTGGAGGAAACTCCCAGACACCTGAGCACGGCCACAGATGGTAATTTTTCCTTTACAAAAACATTGACGGCACTCGCCACGCCCACACAACCTAACAACAAAGCAATAAATGCCACTAGGCTGAGAAAATTACCCAAATTTTCAAATGATCTTCCCGTACGTTTTCTTCTTTCATCCACCGTATCGGCACTGATTTTATCATCCTCCCAAGCAGCTTCATTTAGCTTTATCAATTCATCAGGATTCACGGATTCCGGCAATTCATAATAGCGCTCATAGCGCAAACGACTTCCGTATTGTATCAAACCGGTGGCCTCCACATATTCCATAGGAATATAGACTGCAGGCGCCACCGTAGCCGTAATACCTGTTTGCCCAGGCACCTTGTCCAGCTCCCCTTCTATTACAAAAGTCAATTCCCCTACTTTGATGCTGTCCCCGACAACTGCATTGAATTGGGCCATCAGGATTTTTTCCACCAAAGCCTTTCTCCCTCCCTGCCGAAATGTACTTTCAGCTGATTCAGGAATAGTCTCCAACTTGCCATAAAAAGGGAAATCTCCTTCCAAAGCCCTTACCTGCGTCAATCGGCTTTCCCCTGTTTCCGGAAAAACCACCATACTGGCAAAATTGACTTCATTGGCTATATTCAAGGCCAAAGTATCCGGCCCTTGGACCCCTATTGGGCTGCTTTTGCTGAGTACCAAGTCTGCTCCTACCAATTCTTTGGACTGCTGATCAATGTCTTTTTTTAAATTTTCCCCAAAGGAACTGATGCCCACCAAGGCAGCAATGCCTACCACCATAGAAGACACAAACAACAGTAGGCGCGAGAAATTCTTTCTAAAATCCCGCAATGCCATTTTGATAATCCATGAAAAATCAGTCATGCTTATCCTCCTGTATTTTCCCTCCTTTGATACGGATGATTCTATTGGTCCTTTTTGCCAACTCAGGATCGTGAGTAACAAGCACCAAGGTTGTCCCCTGCTCCTTATTTAAATCAAAAATCAGATCCTCTATCATGTCTCCCGTCTCCGTATCCAGATTACCAGTAGGTTCATCTGCAAAAAGAATCTTAGGTTCATTGGCAAAGGCCCTGGCAATGGAAACCCTTTGCTGTTCCCCTCCCGACAATTGCGTGGGATAGTGGGTCATCCTGTCACCCAAACCCACCTTCTCTAAAAGTGTCTTGGCTTTCTCTTTGGCATTTTTTCGCTTTTTAAGTTCCAGAGGCACCATCACATTCTCCAGTGCCGTAAGCGTTGGCAAAAGCTGAAAATTCTGAAAAATAAATCCAACATGCTGATTTCTTACCGCAGCCCTTTGGTCTTCATTCAATTTTTCAAAAGCATTCCCCTGTAGGACTACTGAACCTTCCGATGCAGAATCCAGTCCTGCACAAAGCCCCAACAATGTTGTTTTCCCGCTACCAGAAGGACCAACAATAGCAATACTCTCTCCGGCTTGTATATCGAAATTGATCTGGTCCAGTACAGTTAATTTTCTGCTTCCACTCTGATAGGTCTTGGAAACATTCTTTACGCTCAAAATGCTCATGTAAAAGGAAAATGTTTAGGAATTCAGAAATTTAACAATATGAAACGGGAAAAAGGTTTATTCCGTTGGAAATAAATCGAAAGTCCAGTCAGTTTACAGCTTTTGATAAAAGATAATTTGTAAATTAAGCAGTCTGTAATAATTTCATTGTTGGCCATCATTCCATAAACCAATCCATATTTCCCCAAGTTGTACTTATAGCATTTACTCATGAGATTAATGAACATTAAAAACAAACTTCATTACCTTTTATTTATTGGATTACTTGCATGCTCAACGCCTAAGGAAGAGAAAAGCAATTCCATAGAAAGTCAACCTGTTCAGGAAGAAGCAGTACAGAAAAAACTGATACTCTTTTTTGGAAACAGCCTCACAGCCGGATATGGCATCGAGGAAGAAGATGCCTTCCCCGGGCTCGTCGCATCCAAAATCGACAGTTTGGGACTGGAATTTCGGGTTGTCAATGCGGGTCTGAGTGGAGAGACCACCGCCAGTGGGTTAAGCAGACTGGATTGGTTCCTTGAAGAAGAACCTGCCATATTTATTTTGGAACTAGGTGGAAATGATGGATTAAGAGGAATTAGTTTGGATGAAACCAAAAAGAACCTAAAGGCCATGATCCGAAAAGTACGAGAACGATTTCCAGAGACCGTCATCATCCTGGCCGGCATGCAGATACCGCCCAATATGGGGCAGGAATACACAGCCACCTTTGAAAAAATGTATCCTGAGGTGGCAGAAGAAGAGAAAGTCCACTTGATTCCATTTTTATTGGATGGCGTGGCAGGAGATCCTGATTTGAACCTTCCGGATGGCATTCATCCAACGGAAGCAGGGCATCAGATTGTTTTTCAGACCATTTGGCCTCACCTAGAAAATTATCTTTAAAGGGCTATTTCTACAGGTACAATTGAAGCGGATTGTTTTGTGTTTGCCTTTAAGTTCACTGTCTTATTTTGGCCTTTTCCAGCCTTACTGCAACATCCATCAAACATTAAATAAGTTGAAATTTGAATATTAGATTTTTTTTACAAACTTGTGATACAATCGTAAAAATTTTATAAAACATGAGTTTTGAAATCAAATCTACAGGAGAGGCTTATGATGTGATCATTGTGGGGTCTGGCGCGGGGGGAGGCATGGCTTCCAAGATTCTTTCCGAAGCTGGATTGGCTGTGGCAGTATTAGAGGCAGGAAGGGATTTTGACCCTGCAAAAGAAGAAGACCGCACCCAATTGAGACCACCATGGGAATCTCCAAGAAGGGGTGCTGGTACCCGAATCCGTCCTTTTGGAGACTTTGACCAAGCCATAGGCGGATGGGACATAGAAGGGGAGCCCTATACCAGAGGGGAAGGTACTTCCTTTGATTGGTTCAGATCTAGAATGGTGGGGGGGCGAACCAACCATTGGGGCAGGATATCACTCAGGTTTGGACCTAACGATTTCAAAAGAAAAAGTATCGACGGAATGGGGGACGATTGGCCTATTGGCTATGACGACCTCAAACCCTACTACGATAAAGTTGACAAATTGATCGGGGTATTTGGCTCGAAAGAAGGCATTTATAATGAACCGGATGGGTTTTTCCTTCCTCCATTGAAGCCAAGGCTTCATGAGCTTTATGCCATGAAAGGCGCAAAAAAGGCTAAAGTCCCGATGATTCCTTCACGCTTGTCCATGCTTACCCGACCAGTCAACAACGAGCGGGGGGTTTGTTTTTTCTGTAACCAATGTAACCGGGCATGTCAGGCTTATGCTGACTTTTCATCAGGAACAGTGTTGATCAAACCAGCCATGGCCAAAGGCAAAGTAGACCTTTATACCCATGCTATGGTCAGGGCCGTGACTACTGATGATTCAGGAAATGCCACAGGCGTATCCTATATCAACACCATGGATATGAAAGAATACAGATTGAGGTCCAGGGTAGTGGTCTTGGGTGCGTCAGCCTGCGAATCTGCCAGAATCATGATGAACTCCAAATCCAAATCCCATCCTAATGGCGTAGGCAATAGCAGTGGGATGGTAGGAAGGTACCTGCATGATTCTACCGGAGCAGACAGAATGGGGATTTTACCGGATCTGGTAGACAGGGAACGCTACAATGAAGACGGTGTAGGCGGCATGCACGTGTATACCCCATGGTGGCTGGATAACAAGAAACTTGATTTTGCCCGTGGATACCACATAGAATATTGGGGAGGAATGGCCATGCCTTCCTATGGTACAGGCTTTGCCATGGATACCATGCGCAAATACCTGAAAGATGAATTTGGCAATCCTTCTCCCAACGGAGGTTATGGGGAGGGATTAAAGAAAGACATAAAAAGACTTTATGGAACCACCCTAGGAATGTCAGGTAGAGGGGAAAGTATTCCGCAATACAGCAATTACTGCGAGATAGATAACAATGTGGTGGACAAATATGGTATTCCGGTTCTGAAATTCCATTATAAATGGACAGATCAGGAAATCAAGCAGGCCAAGCACATGCAGGATACTTTTGAAGAAATTCTTACAGAAGCTGGGGCCATTCTTTTGGGCAACAAACCTGGACCTGAGACCATGTATGGACTGGCAGCACCTGGCCGGATCATTCACGAAGTGGGTACAACACGGATGGGTAATAACCCTAATACTTCTGTTCTGAACAGTAACTGCCAGGCACATGACTGCAAAAATCTATTTGTGGTAGATGCTGGACCATTTGTATCCCAGGCAGACAAAAACCCTACTTGGACCATTATGGCCCTGGCATGGAGGACTTCCGACTACATCGTATCTGAATTGAAAAAGAAAAACATTTAAAACCTGGAAAGATGAACAGAAGAGAAAATTTAAAACTCCTTTTTACAGGTTCCTTGGCCACAGGCCTATTACTCACACAGTGCAATCCTGCTGACAAGGCAGAAGATTATAGCCCCAGAATCAGTGGTGGCACGCCTGGAGGTAGAACTGCAGAAGAAATCCAAAGAGATCAGCAGCTCTTGTCTGAAACCTTTTTCACCGAGGAAGAAAGAAAAAAACTCGATGTCCTGGTAGATATCATCATGCCTGCCGGTGATGATTCCGGAAGTGCTACAGAAGCCGGCGTTCCGGATTTCATAGAATTCATGATGAAAGATCAGCCTTCTTTCCAAACACCCATAAGAGGAGGACTGATGTGGTTGGATAATTACAGTCAGGATACTTATGGGAAAAAGTTCCTTGCCCTTTCGGAAAAAGAGCGCATAGAAGTCATTGATCTGATTGCTTGGCCGGACAAAGCCCCTAAAGAACTTGGAGGAGCCGTAAGGTTCTTCAATACATTAAGAAACCTGACCTGCACCGGTTATTTTACTTCAGAAATTGGATTTAAATACATCGGATACAAAGGCAATACACCCAATGTTTGGGATGGGGTACCTGATGAGGTCATGAAAAAACATGGATTCGAATACCCTGCAGAATACATGGGTCTATATCTCAAACCAGAAGAAAGAGGTATAGTCGCTGTATGGGACGATGAAGGAAATTTAATAGGGTAAGTTGACATATAGAGGTTCCTGCATGGCAGGAGCCTCTTTTTTTATGGGAAAATTTTCACCACTTTTACCAATAAAACAGCGCTATTTATGGGTGGTGTAAGAATTTCATTGATTGGCATTTTCCTCTCTATTTACCTTGGCTCATGTTCCAAAAGTGTAACTATGAACCGAATGGCTTCGGCAGATATTACTGTGCCCAACCATATTCAACGTTTACTTTTGGTAGATAGGACCGCTCCTTCAAATGAGGGAGTGGCCATCATTCAGGGAATATTAACCGGAGAAGCACCATTTGAAGTAAGAAATGCCGCAGAGGCCACACTTACCACTGTTCAACAAGAACTCAACCAATCTCCAAGATATGAGGTAATCCGATCTAGGGAAAGGCTTCGTGGAGGGTTGTTTTCACAAGCATTCCCAAGCCCTTTGACTTGGGTACAAATAGATGATTTGTGTTCAGAATATCAGACGGATGCCGTTTTAGTATTGGAAAAATTCTCTTCTGATTTCGTAGTAACTGATAAAAGACAGTTGGTAAAAGTCACCCAAGGGACTGGAAGAGATGCTAAGCAGGTTGAGGTAATGGGAGTTTACATGGAAGGTATCGCTTCTATTAGTGCCGGTTTTAGGTTTTATGACCCGGTTTCAAGGAATATTTTTGATCAGATCAACTTTGATAAAACCAATGTTTGGTCTGCTGAGGCGGAAAACAGGACGCAAGCGGCCGCATTGCTTATTGATAAAGTGAAGGCTACCCAATTTGTAGGCAGGATGGCTGGAGCAAGCTACGCAAGGAGAATTGCCCCCATGCCTATAAGGATTACCAGAACCATGTACGATAGGCCAAAATCCAATGCAGCCTTAGGAAGGGGTTCCCGTCTTGCCCAAGTGGGAAGGTGGGAAGATGCTTTGGAAGCTTGGAGATTGGGATTGAACCAAGCACACAACACCAAAGCAGGAGGAAGGCTCAGTTACAATATGGCAGTGGCCTACGAGGTCTTGGGAGATTTGGATGAAGCCCAGTATTGGGCGGGGAAAGCTTTCACCGATTATGGATTTAAGCAGGGCAGAAACTACACCCGAGACCTACGAAGAAGGATAATTGAAGAAGAAAGAATCCAAAACCAATTGGGCCGGAACTAATAAAAAATGAGTCTAAATGCCTACCTAACCGCTTTCATAACTTTTGGTGAATTTTTATTAATCAATTAACCGAAAATTAACCTAAATCTATTGTTTTCAGTCCATGAATCCCTTAGTTTTGAAAAAACTAATTTTATAATGAAATCAAAATTAAGTACTGCTTTTTTCCTTTTAATGATTTTTCATTTAGGAACTACTTCTCTTTCATTTGGTCAATTAATCGGAACAAAGCCCATCAAAGGGTTTACAAGTGCATCCGATATACAGCAATTAAGAGATCATTCTGAAACCAAAGGTTTCATAGAAATCGGCGATGCTTACTCCAAAGCCAGGGGTGTCACCATATTCTCAGCAATGAATGCGTTGAACAACAGGGCCAAGAAAAAGCTCTTAGAAGAAGCGGCCATCCGTGGAGCCACTCATGTCTGGATTGAAAACAAGTTGCCTGATGATGTAGGCGTATTTGGCCGTTTGGTCAGCTACCATGCGGTTTTATATAGGCATCCTGATGTACAAATGGACCTGATCACTGTCAAGCAGGCTTTTGTCGACAACGACCTGAGAAGTGCATCCCGCATGGTCATCAATAGAAATGCATTTGGCGCCAAATACACCATTGCGGAAAATCTTTCCCTGATCCAGGTAGATCCGGAAACAGATATTTTTGAAAAAAACGGGAGGATATTTGTGGAAATAAAAATTCGAAAATCATCGGCCGAGGTAGTTTCCACCAAAAAAGAATATGAAGTGATTGCACTGGATGATGAGAGTATCATGCTTTCTGAGGAACTGGAGGAAAACAAAAAATATGCAGCCCATCTGTTTAAATTGAGCAAGAAAAAGTAAAATAAACCTAAGTTTATTTTTTCAATACCTGAATCGTTTAGATTTAAAAAAAAAAACTAAAAACATAATGAAGACAGCCCTGATCACAACTATTTACTTCATCTTTCTAAACTTAAGTTCAATTTACCTATCCCAAGCCCAATTCATAGCGCAAGAAGAAATAAAAGGATTTACTACAGCTTCCGACGTAATCATACTAAGGGATTATTCAGAAACAAAAGGATTGATTGAATTAGGTGAAGCTTATTCCAAAGCACGAGGTGTCACCATTTTTTCCGCCATGAATGCATTGAATAGCAGGGCCAAAAAAAAACTTTTGGAAGAAGCATCTGCCAGAGGTGCTTCACATGTTTGGATTACAGAAAGGTTACCTGATGATGCTGGTATGTTCGGGAGATTGGTAAGTTATAATGCTGTTTTTTATAGAAAACCCGAAAATAAAATTGACATTTCTCAGGTAAAAAAGAAAATAACTGAGACTCCATTTAAAAATTCAGTTACCTTTTATACTGACAGAAATAATTTTGGTGCCAAAACCAAATACTTCATTGGCCC
>Ga0213835_101579_pt1 | contig 13294 bp, 14 predicted proteins | sample SWPATP01_FD_160576 | JGI IMG/M metagenome (GOLD analysis project Ga0213835, IMG submission 160576) | Coastal seawater microbial communities from Marineland, Florida, United States - SWPA TP0 #1 | ecosystem: Environmental > Aquatic > Marine > Coastal | place: USA: Florida | collected 2016-08-05
GCGCCTGCTCTGAGCCGGGTGCGGGGGAAACGGGCAGAGGGGCGCGCAGTTCACCCCGGGGAAATCTTTTTTCTTGGCAGGGGAGGGGCGGGGCCTTAAGCCTCGGGGGGAAGCGGGAGGCGGGCATGTGCGGCATCGTGGGGTTGTTTCTGAAAGACGAGGGGCTGGCGCCGGAGCTGGGCGCGATGCTGTCGGACATGCTGGTGACGCTGACGGACCGCGGGCCCGACAGCGCCGGCATCGCGATCTATGGGCCCGAGGTGCCGGGCAGGACGAAGCTGACGGTGCAGTCGGACGCCCCGGACAGTGAGTTCGCTGCGCTGGCGGGCGCGCTGGGCGCTGATGCGCGGCTGGAGCGGCGGGGCAACCATGCGGTGCTGCACCTGCCCGAGGCGATGGCGGCGCCGCTGCCCGAGGGGCTGCGGGTGATGGGGGCCGGGCGGCGGATCGAGATCTTCAAGGATGTGGGGCTGCCGCGCGACGTGGTGGAGCGCTTCGGCATCCGCGGCATGGGCGGCAGCCATGGCATCGGCCACACCCGGATGGCGACCGAGTCGGCGGTGACCACGCTGGGGGCGCATCCGTTCTCGACCGGGGCGGACCAGTGCCTTGTCCACAACGGCTCGCTGAGCAACCACAACAATGTCCGCCGAAAGCTGCGTCACGCCGGCATGCGCTTCGAGACCGACAACGACTCGGAGGTGGCGGCGGCCTATCTGACCCATCGCATGGCGCAGGGCGACGATCTGGGCGCGGCGCTGACGCATGCGCTGGAGGAGCTCGACGGGTTCTACACCTTCGTGGTGGGCACCGCGGACGGCTTTGGCGTGTTGCGCGACCCCATCGCCTGCAAGCCCGCGGTGATGGCCGAGACCGGGCAATACGTCGCCTTCGGCTCGGAGTACCGCGCCATGGCGATGCTGCCGGGGATCGAGACCGCCCGGGTGTGGGAGCCCGAGCCCGCCACCGTCTATTTCTGGAAGCACTGATGCAGACGATCGACCTGGCCACCACGCCGCTGCGCGAGCTGAACGCCACGTTGCAGGCGCAGACGCAGGACACCAACCAGACGGCGTGGGAGGTGCTGAATCCGCGCGGCGCCCATGCCGTCGCCGTGGGGCTGGATGCGCCGATCAGCGTGACCGTGCGCGGCTCGACCGGCTATTACTGCGGGGGAATGAACGCCCGGGCCGAGATCACGGTCACGGGGAACGCCGGGCCGGGCGTGGCCGAGAACATGATGTCGGGGACCGTGGTGATCGAGGGCGACGCCTCGCAGTATGCCGGCGCCACGGGGCACGGGGGGCTTCTGGTCATCAAGGGCAATGCGGCGTCGCGCTGCGGCATCTCGATGAAGGGCATCGACATCGTGGTCTTCGGCAACATCGGCCCGATGAGCGCCTTCATGGCGCAGGCCGGGCGCCTCGTCGTGCTGGGCGACGCCGGCGAGGCGCTGGGGGATTCGCTCTATGAGGCGCGGATCTATGTGCGGGGGACGGTGAAGAGCCTCGGCGCCGACTGTGTGGAGAAGGAGATGCGGGCCGAGCATCTGGCCGAGCTGGCCGACCTGCTGGCCCGTGCCGGGGCGGAGGCCAGGCCCGAAGAGTTCCGCCGCTATGGCTCGGCCCGCACGCTCTACAATTTCAAGCCCGACAACGCAGGGGCCTACGGATGACCACGCCGCCGCGCTTTTCCGCCACCTTCACGCCCGACATCAACGCCGAGATCCGGCGCGCCGCCGACACCGGGCTCTATGACATCCGCGGCGGGGGGGCGAAGCGCCGCGTGCCGCATTTCGACGACCTCCTGTTCCTCGGCGCCTCGATCAGCCGCTATCCGCTGGAGGGCTATCGCGAGCGCTGCGGCACCGATGTCACGCTGGGGACGCGGTTCGCGAAGAACCCCGTGCAGCTCGACATCCCCATCACCATCGCGGGGATGTCCTTCGGCTCGCTCTCGGCGCAGGCGAAGGAGGCGCTGGGGCGGGGGGCGTCCGCCATGGGAACCTCCACCACCACCGGCGACGGCGGGATGACGGACGAGGAGCGGGAGCATTCCACCAAGCTCGTCTATCAGCTCCTGCCCTCTCGGTACGGGATGAACCCGGTGGACCTGCGCCGCGCAGATGCCATCGAGATCGTGGTCGGTCAGGGGGCGAAGCCCGGGGGCGGCGGCATGCTGCTGGGCCAGAAGATCACCGACCGGGTGGCCGAGATGCGCACGCTGCCCAAGGGGATCGACCAGCGCAGCGCCTGTCGGCATCCGGACTGGACCGGCCCCGACGACATGGAGATCAAGATCCTGGAGCTGCGCGAGATCACCGGCTGGGAAAAGCCGATCTATGTGAAGGTGGGCGGCTCGCGGCCCTATTTCGACACGGCGCTGGCGGTGAAGGCCGGGGCGGATGTGGTGGTGCTGGACGGGATGCAGGGGGGGACGGCGGCGACGCAGGACGTGTTCATCGAGCATGTGGGGTTGCCGACGCTGGCCTGCATCCGGCCGGCGGTGAAGGCCTTGCAGGATCTGGGCATGCACCGCGAGGTGCAGCTGGTGGTCTCGGGCGGGATCCGGACCGGGGCCGATGTGGCCAAGGCGCTGGCGCTGGGGGCGGATGCCGTCAGCATCGGCACCGCGGCGCTGATCGCGCTGGGCGACAACGACCCGCGCTGGGAGGCGGAGTATCGGGCGCTGGGCTCCACCGCCGGGGCCTATGACGACTGGCACGAGGGGCGCGACCCCGCCGGCATCACCACGCAGGACCCCGCGCTGGCGGCCCGGCTGGATCCGGTGGCGGCGGGGCGGCGGCTGAAGAACTATCTCAGCGTGCTGACGCTGGAGGCGCAGACCATCGCGCGGGCCTGCGGCAAGAGCCATGTGCGCAACCTGGAGCCGGAGGACCTGTGCGCGCTGAGCATCGAGGCGGCGGCGATGGCGGGCGTGCCGCTGGCGGGGACCGACTGGATTCCCGGCAGGGCCGGGTCTTGACAGACGGCCCGGCCCACGACGGCATGGGCGACGGCACGGGCCGCAAACAGAACATGGGACGGGGAGACGGACGATGACGATGAGCCTGGAGGAGTTCGCGCGCGCGAGCGGCGTGCGCTATTTCATGATCTCCTATACCGACCTGTTCGGGGCACAGCGGGCCAAGCTGGTGCCGGCGCAATCCATCGCCATTATGCAGGACGAGGGCGCGGGGTTCGCCGGCTTCGCCTCCTGGCTGGACCTGACGCCGGCGCATCCCGACATGCTGGCGATCCCGCATGCCGAGGCCGCGATCCAGCTTCCGTGGAAGCGTGAAGTCGCCTGGGTGCCGGCGGAATGCGCCATCGAGGGGCAGACGGTGGCACAGCTTCCGCGCACGGTGCTGGCACGGCAGATCGCGGCGGCGGCCGGGGCGGGGCTGCGGATCAAGACCGGGGTGGAGGCCGAATTCTTCCTGATGTCCCGCGACGGGCTGGAGATCAGCGACGCCTACGACACCGCCGAGAAGCCCTGTTACGACCAGCAGGCGCTGATGCGGCGATACGACGTCATCGCCGAGATCTGCGACTACATGCTCGAGCTCGGCTGGGGCCCCTATCAGTCGGACCACGAGGACGCGAACGGGCAGTTCGAGATGAACTGGGACTTCGCCGACGCGATGGTGACGGCGGACCGCCACAGCTTCTTCAAGTTCATGGTCAAGTCGGTGGCGGAGAAGCACGGGCTGCGGGCGACCTTCATGCCGAAGCCGGTCAAGGGGCTGACGGGCAACGGCTGTCACGTGCATGTCTCGGCCTGGGACGCGGAGGGCCGGGCGAACCTCTTTGCCGGCGACGGGCATGGGGTGGGGTTGTCGGACACCGGCTTCCATTTCCTCGGCGGGATCATGGCGCATGCGCCGGCGATGGCGGCGCTGACGAACCCGACGGTGAACAGCTACAAGCGGATCAACGCGCCGCGGACGGTCTCGGGGGCGACCTGGGCGCCCAACACCGTGACCTGGACCGCGAACAACCGCACCCACATGGTGCGCGTGCCGGGACCCGGGCGGTTCGAGCTGCGGCTGCCGGACGGGGCGGCGAACCCCTATCTGTTGCAGGCCGCGATCATTGCCGCGGGCCTCGACGGGGTGGCTGTGAAGTCCGACCCGGGGCCGCGGCTGGACATCGACATGTACGCCGAGGGGCACACGGTGACGGACGCGCCGCGGCTGCCGCTGAACCTGCTGGATGCGCTCAGGGCCTTCGAGGGCGATGCGGGGCTGACCGGGGCGCTGGGGGCGGAGTTCGCCGCGGCCTATGCCAAGCTGAAGCATGCCGAGTGGGACAGCTTCGTGTCGCATTTCTCGCGCTGGGAGCGGGAGCATACGCTGGACATCTGACGGGGGCGCCCGTGGCCGGCGGTGCAGGGGGGGCCGTCTGCCCCCCCGTCGCCTTTGGCGACTCCCCCCCCGAGGATATTTTCGGAAAGATGAAGGGGGGAGGGTTGGCAGGGGCAGCGGCCTTGGACTCGGCGGCGTCGAGGCGTAAGGGAACGTCAGGGCCCCCGTGCGAAGGAGCGCGCCATGACCACGCTGACCCCCCGCGAGATCGTCTCCGAGCTCGACCGCTTCATCATCGGGCAGAAGGACGCCAAGCGCGCCGTGGCGGTGGCGCTGCGCAACCGCTGGCGGCGCAAGCAGCTCGATGCGGCGATGCAGGAGGAAGTGTATCCGAAGAACATCCTGATGATCGGGCCCACCGGGGTGGGCAAGACCGAGATCAGCCGGCGGCTGGCGAAGCTGGCGCGCGCGCCATTCCTGAAGGTCGAGGCGACGAAGTTCACCGAGGTGGGCTATGTCGGGCGCGATGTGGACAGCATCATCCGCGACCTGACCGAGGCGTCGGTGACGATGACGCGGGCGCTGATGCGCGAGGATGTGAAGGCCCGGGCCGAGGCCGCCGCCGAGGAGCGGGTGATCGACGCCATCGCCGGCGAGCATGCCCGGGAGGGCACGCGCGAGATGTTCCGCCGCAAGCTGCGCGCGGGCGATCTGGACGACACCGAGATCGAGATCGAGGTGGCCGACAGCTCCAGCCCCTTTCCGGGGATGGAGATCCCCGGCATGCCGGGCGGGACCGGGGGGGTGAACCTGGGCGATCTGCTTGGCAAGGCATTCGGCGGGCGGCGGGTGAAGCGGCGGATGACGGTGGCGTCGAGTTACGAGGTGCTGGTGAGCGACGAGGCCGACAAGCTGCTCGACGACGAGACGGTGAACCGGGCCGCGCTGGAGGCCGTGCAGGAGAGCGGGATCGTGTTTCTGGACGAGATCGACAAGCTCTGCGCCCGGGACGGGATGAAGGGGGCGGAGGTCAGCCGCGAGGGGGTGCAGCGCGACCTGTTGCCGCTGATCGAGGGCACGACGGTCTCGACCAAATACGGGCCGGTGAACACCGACCACATCCTGTTCATCGCCTCGGGGGCGTTTCATGTGGCGAAGCCGTCGGACCTGTTGCCGGAGTTGCAGGGGCGGCTGCCGATCCGGGTGGAGTTGCGGGCGCTGACCGAGGCCGATTTCGTGCGCATCCTGACGGAGACGGAGAATGCGCTGACCCGGCAGTATGCGGCGCTGATGGGGACCGAGGGGGTGACGGTGAGTTTCACCGAGGACGGGATCGCGGCGCTGGCGCGGATCGCGGCGGAGGTGAACCGGGCGGTCGAGAACATCGGTGCGCGGCGGCTCTATACGGTGATGGAGCGGGTGTTCGAGGAGCTGTCCTTTGCCGCGCCGGACCGGAGCGGCGAGAGCGTGACGGTGGACGCGGCCTTTGTGGAGAAGAATGTGGGCGAGCTGGCGCGCTCGGCCGATCTGTCGCGGTATGTGCTGTGAGCGGGGTGGCTGATCCGGGTGGGGCTGCGGTCGGGTGTCCGTGGCGGAGGGTGGTCTGCGGCAACTCGGCCTCGCCGTCGCCTGGGTGCGCGTGACGCGGCGAGGGCGGCGGTCTCGCCGGAGGGTCTGGCCGGTGGCCAGTGCGGGAGGGGGGCCGTCCGGCGCAAGGTCAGCGCAACAGCTCGTCGCGCGTGGGGGCGAAATCGGCGGCGATCCAGCGGGCTTCGAGCGCCTTCAGCGCGCGGCCCAGCGCCGGTCCCTTCAGCCCCGGCATCAGATCCGCCGCCCGGACGGGAAACTCGGCCGCAACGCCCCGGCCGATGGCTTCGCGCCAGCCGGGCGGCGGCAGCTCGCCGGCCCGGGCGGCGCGGGCCAGCACCACATCGGACGCCACCCAGGGACCGAAGCGATAGCCCAGTTCGGCCGGAGGGCGGCTGCCCTCCAGCTCGGCGGCGATGATGGCCATCGAGCGGGCGTCGGTCCGCGACAGGCGCAGCCCCGCCGCTCCGCCATCGCCGCCCAGGGTCGCGAGGCGCCGCTGCCAGCGGGGCGGCGCGTCGCCCTCCAGCCTTGCCAGACGTGGCAGCGCCGCGGCACTCGCCCCCGGAATGAGCCGCGCGAGCACGCCCGCAGCCTCCATCGCGGCCACCGCTGCGGACGGGTCCGGCGCGGAGAGGAGCTTCTTCATCTCGGCCCCCAGCCGCTCGCGCGAGAGGCCGGTGACCCCGTCGGCGTGCGCGGCGCAGGCCGCGAGCCCCGCGGCGTCCGGACCCGCGGCGGCATCGCCATACCAGGCGAAGAAGCGAAAGAAGCGCAGGATGCGCAGGTAATCCTCGGCGATGCGCTGATCCGGCTCTCCGACGAAGCGGACGCGTCGCACCGCGAGGTCCATCAGCCCGCTGCCCAGCGGGTCCAGCACCTCGCCCGCCGGGGTGGCGTAGAGCGCGTTGATGGTGAAGTCGCGTCGGGCCGCGTCCTCGGCCATGTCGGTGGAGAAGGCGACCACCGCCCGGCGGCCGAAGGTCTCGACATCGCGGCGAAAGGTGGTGACCTCGTGGGGCTCGCCCGCGGCGACCACCGTGACCGTGCCATGTTCGAGGCCCGTGGCGACGGCGCGCAGCCCGGCCGCCTCGGCCAGCGCCATCACCCGGTCGGGCAGCGCATCGGTGGCGAGGTCGACATCGGCGACCGGCAGGCCGAGGAGGGCGTTGCGCACGCAGCCGCCGACGAAGAGCGCGCGGTGGCCAGCGCGCAGGAGAATCGCGCAGACCGCCTGCGCGCCGGGGTCGGTCAGCCAGTCACCGGTGACCCTCATTGGGCGGGGGGTGCCTGGTGGCTGGAGTCGAGGGGGGCCTTCTGCCCCCCGTCTCCTGCGGAGACTCCCCCCGAGGATATTTGAGGAAAGATGAAGGAGGGGTGGCGGCCGGGCGGGCACCGGGGCGCGGGGCGCACGGTCATGGCGCCATCCGTTCGGCGAGGCCGCGCAGGATGCGGGCGGTGGCGCCCCAGATGTAGTAGGGGCCCCAGGGCACCACATAGTAGTTGCGCCAGGTGCCGCGCCAGCGCCGGCGCTCCACCCGGTAGCGGCCGGGGTCGGCGAGGTGGGTCATGGGGACGGCGAAGACCTCGGCCACTTCGCCGGCGTCGGGGCGGGGCGGGAAGGGCGCCCGCAGCCAGCCGACCACCGGGGTCACGGCGAAGCCCGTGACGGTCTCGTGCGGGGGCAGGACGCCGAGGAGCTCCACCCCCGCGGGGTCGAGGCCGACCTCCTCCCGTGCTTCGCGCAGGGCGGCGGTCACCGGGCCGGGGTCGTTCGCGTCGATCTTGCCGCCGGGCAGGGCGATCTGGCCGGCGTGCTGGCGCAGCCGGGCCGAGCGGCGGGTGAGCACCACCTCCCAGCCTGCCGGCCCGGGCTGCAGCGCGACCAGCACCGCGGCGGGCCGCAGCACCGTGCCCAGGGGGTGGCCGGCCCCCGGGGTCAGGTCGTGGTCGGTGGACACGGGCGCCGGCCGGGCCAGGGCCCGCAGCACCGGCTCCAGCCCCGTCGCGGGACCCGTGGCCCCGATCTCAGCCGCGCGCAACCCGTCCATTGTCCAGCTCCTCCTGCGGCACCGGCTTGGACGCCTCGAAGCCCAGCGTCGCCGGGTCGAAGACGTAATGCGCGCCGCAGAACTGGCAGTCGGCGGTGACGGTGCCCTCGGGTGTGGTCATGCTGCGGATATCCTTGGCCGAATAGATCGACAGGCTCTGGCGCACCTTGTCATGCGAGCAGGTGCAGCCGAACTGCACCGGCTGGGCGTCGAAGACCCGCGGCCCCTCCTCGTGGAACAGCCGCACGAGGAGCTCGGTCGCCTGGACGTCGGGGCCGGTGAGCTCGGGCTTTTCCACCGTGTCGAGGAGCATGTTGACCCGGCGCCAGTTTTCGCCGGCGGGGGCGTCGAGCATGTCCTCGGCGGTGAGCAGCCCGCCCTCGCCCGAGCCGCCCCCCGCGACATGGGGCGAGGCCTTGGGCATGTGCTGGAGCATCACCCCGCCGGCACGCCAGTGACGCCCCGACACCGGGCCGTAGCCCAGCGCGAAGCGGGTGGGGAGCTGCTCGGACTGGGCGAAATAGGTCTCGGCGCAGGCGGCGAGGCTGCCGCCGGCGATGGGGGTGATGCCCTGATAGGGCGTCATGCCGCGGCCCTGGTCGATCAGGATGGCGAAATAGCCGCGCCCGATCTGGCCGAAGGGGTCGGCGCCGAGGCTGAGCCGGGCGGCGTCGAAGCTGGCATAGGCCCGGATGCGCGCCGGCGCTCCCTCACGCTCGGGGGCGTAGTAGTCGGTCGCGATCAGGCGCAGGGGCCCGTCGCCCCGCACCTGCAGGCTCAGCCGCCAGCGCAGCTTGATCGTCTGGCCGATCAGCGCGGTCAGCAGCGCCGCCTCGGCCACCAGCCGCTCCACCGGCACGGGATAGGCGTGCTGGGCGAGGATGCGGTCCAGCGTGCCGTCCAGCCGCGCCACCCGGCCGCGGATGTCGGGCCGGTCGAGCTGAAACGGCAGGACGGTATCGTCCCAGGCGATCTGAGAGCCGAGGGTCATGGGCACCTTGTGCGGTCGGGGCTGTTTACCCTTGCCATATATGATAGCCCGCAAACGGGCCAAGGGGCGAGCCCTGCTGCGAGAGGTTGTCCGCCATGATCCGACGCTTTGGCGAGTCCCGCGTCGCCGCGCAGCGCTATCGCCGCCGGCGGGGCGCCTATGCGGTGCTGATGCGGGGCGATGCCGTGCTGCTGACCCATCAGGCGGAGCCGGTGCCCGAGTTCCAGCTTCCGGGGGGTGGGGTGGACCGGGGCGAATCAGCGCTGCGGGCGCTGCACCGCGAGGTGTGGGAGGAAACCGGCTGGTCGATCGCGCCGCAGCGGCGGCTCGGGGCGTTCCGGCGGTTCACCTACATGCCGGAATACGACCTCTGGGCGGAAAAGCTGTGCGAGATCTGGCTGGCGCGACCGGTCCGCCGCCTCGGCCCGCCGCAGGAGCCGGGGCATACGGCGATGTGGCTGCCCTTTGACGAGGCGGTCGCGCGGCTCGCCAATGACGGGGACCGGCATTTTCTGGCGCGGCTCGGGCGTTGTTAGACTCACGGACGGTTGCGGCGCAGCCAGACATAGTAGGCACCGCCGCCCCCGTGGCGTCCGTGCGCCGGCACCACCTGTTGCACCAGGGTCGAGAGCGGAGGGCGTGACAGCCACATCGGCACCTCGTGCCGCAGGGCGCCGGCGCGATAGGGGATCGGGCCGCGGCCGTCGTCGTCCCGCCCCTTGCCGGTGATCACCAGCACCAGCCGCCGGCCATCCGCATGGGCTGCAAAGACGAAGCGCGACAGCGCCGGCTGCGCCGCCGCCAGGGTCAGGCCGTGCAGGTCGATCCGCGCCTCGGGGGTGAGCTTGCCCCGGGTCAGGCGCTTGTGGGTGCGGGCATCCATCCGCAGGGGGGCCGCGGCGAGGCGGTCGGAGACGTCCGGCGCAAGGTCGCGGAGGGGCGCCGTGCTCGCGCGGAGTTCGCCGATCCGGAAGGGACCGCGGGGCGGAGCAGCCTCGGGCGGCGCGGGCGGCGGCGGGATGGTCTCGGGCTCGGGGAGCGGCGGGGGGGCCTCGGGCGGCGCGAAGGGAGCGCGCAGCGGCCGGGCGGTCTCGGCGACGCGGCGCCAGAGGTCCTGTTCGTCGGGGCGGAGGCCGCGAGGCGGGCGGCGGCGGCTCATGCGCCGCCCCCCCGCGCCCCGGCCGTTTGCCCGAACGCCCCGAGACGGCGGGGCGGGCTCACTCGCCGGTGGCGACGAGCTGCCAGTTGGGGTCGTCCGAGTCCATCGTGCGGGCAAAGGTCCAGACGTCGCGCTGGCGCTTGATCTCGTTGGGATCGCCCTCGACGATCTCGCCGGCGGTGTTGCGCACGGCCGAGGTCAGCTCGGCCTCGAAGCGGACGGTCACCTCGGCCAGCGCGGTGTCGCGGTTGTAGAAGGCGTTGACGATGCGCACGTCGCGCAGGCCGACAAAGGTGGCCTCGACAGTCAGGCCCTGACGCTCGCGCTCCTCCACCACCTCCATGAAGCTTTCATAGACGTCGCGGGACAGGAAGGGCACGAGCGCGTCCATGTCGCCCTTCTCGAACGCCATGAGGATCATCTCATAGGCCTGGCGGGCGCCGTGCAGGAAGTCGCCGACATGGAACTCGGGGTCGGCGCCCTTCATCTCGGCCAGGGCCCTGGCGGCCTTGCTGCCCTCGGGGACATGGTCGATGATGTCGGTGTCCGGCCCGCCCTCGATCACCTCGAACTCCGGCCGGCGGACGCTGCGCGCGGCGGGTTCGCCCCGCTCGCCCACCGGCGGCTTCTCGAAGCCTTCGCGGGTGCCCAGCACGCTCTTGAGCCGGAGCACGAGAAATACGGCGATGCCGGCGAGGACAAGAAGCTGCAGCACGGCGGAATCCATGGTGACCTCTTCGGAAAGGAGGTTTTGGTATCACAGGTCGGGGCCTTATGTAAGGCGGATGACCGGGCGAGTCCACCTTGCCCGGACAGCTTGGAAAACCACAGCGCCGCGTCCCGGGGGGGCGCCGTGCCACCGGGGATGACGCCATGTGGCTCCTTGTCGTGTTCGTCGCGGTTCCGCTGATCGAGATCGCGCTCTTCATCCAGGTCGGCGGATGGCTCACGCTTTGGCCCACGCTGGCCATCGTGGTGGCGACGGCGCTGATCGGCACGGCGCTGGTGCGGCGTCAGGGGCTGCGTGTCCTCGCCCAGGCCCAGCGCGCGCTGGAGGAAATGGGCGACCCGCTGGCGCCCCTGCTGCATGGGGCGCTGATCCTGTTTGCCGGTGCGCTGCTGCTGACGCCGGGGTTCCTGACCGATGCGGTGGGCCTCGCGCTGCTGGTGCCGGGGGTGCGGACGGCGCTGCTGGCCTGGGGGATCCGCAACCGGGTTCACGTGCATGTGTTCGGCGCGCGGCCCGCGCCCGGGCGGCCGCCCGCCGACCACATCGTGGATGCCGAGTTTCAGGACGTCACCCCCGACGACTCGCGCGAGCGGTTGCGAGGCGGCGGCACCCCGGGCCGACGCGGCGGCCCCTCGCCCTGGAGCGGGGACGGACGCCCGTGACACCGGTTGCGGGGCGGCATTGAGCGGGGTGCGCCAAGCTGCTAGGAACGGCGCGATCCTTTATCCTGGAGAGAACCATGGCTGAAAACGGCAACTCCGCGGCCCCGCAGCCGCAGGCGGCAGGGCAGGCGCCGCAGGTCCGCGTGCAGATCCTTGCGCAGTACGTGCGCGACATGTCCTTCGAGAACGCCTTTGCCCAGCGGGGCAGCAAGGCGGACGGCGTGCAGCCGGACATCCGTGTGCAGGTGAGCCTGGATGCGCGCAAGCGCGAGCAGGCGGAAAACCAGTACGAGGTCCTGACCAAGTACAAGATCGAGTCGACCAACAAGGCCGATCAGGCCTCGCTGTTCCTGCTCGAACTCGAATATGCCGGCGTCTTCCTCGTCGAGGGTGTGCCGACCGAGCAGCTTCACCCCTTTCTGCTGATCGAGTGCCCGCGGCTGCTGTTCCCCTTTGCGCGGCGGATCGTGTCGGACGTGACCCGCGACGGTGGCTTCCTGCCGCTGAACCTGGACATGATCGACTTCATGAACCTCTATCGTCAGGAGCTCGCGCGTCAGGCCGAACTGCGCAAGCAGCAGGGCGACGCGCCGACCCAGATGCCCAGCTGACACGCCCCGGGCAGGGGGACGGGGCGCCTAGCCATAGCGGTTCCAGAGCGCCCCGTCCCCCAGCGCCGCCACGAGGGCGGCATGCGCGGCCGCCTCGTCCTCGGTCAGACGGGGGGGCAAGGGTCGCGGCCGCTGCGGGGGCCGCCAACCGGTCGTGCCGTGGTTGCGCGCGGGGCCCGTGTCCGCCGAGAGGCCGAAATCGGGCTGCCGGCCGCCGATGAGCTCCAGATAGACCTCGGCCAGCAGCTCGGAGTCGAGCAGCGCACCGTGTTTCTCGCGCGCCGAGTTGTCCACCCCGAAGCGCCGGCAGAGTGCGTCCAGCGAGGCTGGCGCGCCGGGAAAGCGCGTGCGGGCGATGGCCAGCGTGTCCAGCGCCCGGTCCGCGGCGAAGACGGATCGCCCGGCCCGGCGCAGCTCGGCATTCAGAAAGCGCATGTCGAAGCTGGCGTTGTGGATCACCAGCCGCGCATCCCCGACGAAGCCGACGAAGGCATCGACGATGGCCCCGAAAACCGGCTTGTCGGCGAGGAAGGCGTCGTCGAGGCCGTGAACCTCCTGCGCCTCGGGCGGCATCGGGCGCTGGGGGTTGATGTACTGGTGAAAGGTGCGGCCGGTGGGGACGTGGTTGTAGAGTTCGACTGCGCCGATCTCGACGATGCGGTGGCCGTCCTCGGGGTCGAGGCCGGTGGTTTCGGTGTCGAGCACGATTTCACGCATGGGTTCGGCTCCGGATCCGGGCGAGGAGGTCGTGGACGGCACGGCGCGCCGCCTCGGGGGTGAGCGTCTCGATGATGTGGTCGGCGCGGGCGCGCTTTTCCGCGTCGGGCATCTGGCGGGCGAGCAGGCTTTGGAACTGCGCCTCGGTCATGCCGGGGCGGGCCAGTACGCGGGCGCGCTGGGTGGCCGCCGGGGCGGTGACCACCAGCGTTGCGTCGACGCCGGCGTCGGCTCCGGTCTCGAACAGCAGCGGGATGTCGAGGACGACGACATCCGCCCCCGCCTCGGCCGCCCGGGTGATGAAGCGGGCGCGATCCTCGGCGACCAGCGGGTGAACCGCGCCCTCCAGCCGCCGCAGGCCGTCGGGCGTCTCGGCCAGCCAGCGCTTCAGCACGGTGCGGTCCACCCCGGCGGCGCCGACGGCCGCGGGACAGAGCGCGGCGACGGCGGCGGCCCCGGCCCCTCCCGGCCCGTAGAGGC
>Ga0213835_101584_pt1 | contig 13258 bp, 6 predicted proteins | sample SWPATP01_FD_160576 | JGI IMG/M metagenome (GOLD analysis project Ga0213835, IMG submission 160576) | Coastal seawater microbial communities from Marineland, Florida, United States - SWPA TP0 #1 | ecosystem: Environmental > Aquatic > Marine > Coastal | place: USA: Florida | collected 2016-08-05
CTGGCTGCCGGCTTCACTGACCATGCGCACTGCGCGCTCGATGACTTCGGGGGAATACTTCGGTTGCTTTTTCATAGCTCCATTTTCTCAAAGAATAGAGCCTCTACAAAACCCGGGGCGATTCATGGGTTGCTTTTTCATAGCTCCATTTTCTCAAACAATGGAGCCTCTACAAAACCCGGGGCGATTCAGTTCAAAACTTGGCCCGGCACGTAACGCTTCTGGTGGCTGCCGATGAGTTCCAATGCCTCAACGAGGATTTACGACCGAACCCGACAGTGCAATGGCTAGAAACTGTTTGCAAGGGAACTGAACTAATTGAGCCAAGGCGGACAAACATTGCTCAGCTTCTCACTGCAGCGAGTGCGATTCGTCAAGGACGGGGCCCTGTGGCTGATGGTGCTTTCCGAATTTTCCAAACCCCTAATTCAGGGCTGGCAGGCAGCTACATCGCTAATGCCATTGCATGGGCGCGCGGCCGTCGGGTTGCTGTCATTACGACGACTGCAAACAAGTTCGCAGGTGACGTAGTTGACTGGGTTGGCACTAGGACGAATACTAAGGGAAACGGGCCATATTCAGTGCGATGGGAACGCTCCGACAACAAAGCCATGGGCGAGTACCTTGCCAGTGCCGCGTTATATGAAAAAATGACCGTACCTGATGTGCTTAGAGTCCTTACGGCTGGTGACGACATCCGCGTGCACAGCGAGGTCACTGCCTGGCTAAACAAGCAGCGCCGCACCAAAGGACGGATTGAATTCTCCAAGGAAGAGGTGGTCGATGCCATCACCCGGTCTTTCACAGCTCGGAAACATAGCACAGTATGTCGAGACAGTTCGCACGTCGCTATGACGGTGCACGGAGCGAAGAATAGGGAGTTTGACCACGTGGTCGTTCTGTGGCCGGCGGCTACTGGGGGCGATGATGAGCAAAAACGTCGGCTACTCTATAACGCAGTAACTCGAGCAAAGCGGCAGTGCGTAGTTCTAGTTCAAGCAACGGCGGCCCTGAAGCAACCGCCTTTCGTTTAGAACGTTGAGTCTTTCGGGACTTGGCCTAAGGACTCCAACCAGTGCCCGAGTTAGCGATTGCGCAACTTTCTACCACAATCCTGCCCCATCCGTTTTGCGTGGAATTTCGATGACGCGTCATATTTATATGCATATAAATATGACGCGTCATCGAAATTCAATTGGTGTCTATCTCCACAATGCCACGGCCGAGCAGCGGTGCGTCGCGCCGAATTAGTGTCATATAAATTGGGTCGCTAAATATGACTTCTTTAACATAAAATGTAGGGGCATCATGTCAACACAGAAAAGGGCGGTAGGGCGGCCTTTGCAGCACATGACGGTACAAGAGAAAATGGCAGCGAATACCCTGGCGGCACGGGAATACCGAGCCCGACAGAAGGCGGCGGGACAAAAGCGGCGAAGCTCGTCAAAGCAACCCAAATCGAAGATTATCGACTTGTCTACTCTTGCCCCTCCTTGGCGTACGTAACTGGCGTGCTGAGTCCGTCGAACTCTCAGCAAGTGGAACGCTAACAGCGGGGTGCCAGGTTCTGCGCCGCTTCTGCGCGCTTGGCACTCAGTATAAGACCAGTTGGACAAGCAGTTGCTGGGCGGTTCTCGGCGATTTGGCTGTCAGGCGCAGAAGTAGGGCACCCGGTGAATCATCCTGATTACCACCCCCAAAAGTCCCTGCACCTGTATTGCTGGCGCTGGAAATCTGCGCCACCTTGCGTAGGACGTGCGCAGAAGTGTGCAGAACCTGATGCAGTTAACTAGCACTCACCGACGCACCAGTTGTGCAGATGCACGACGGTTCGAGCCATTGGCAGGGACGCTGGCACTCGCCACCGCGCACCCGTTCCACCGAAGCACTGCGGCCTGGACACCGCCACACAAAAGTTTGGCGCACCGCCTATCCTGGCCGCGCGCTTCTTCACGCGCGTAACTGGTGCGTCGCAAAAATACAGCCCCTCGTGGCGCTTAGCCGTGTGCTCGCTGCGCTGGCCCACCAACCGCTGCGTCGACTTGGGATGTACACGTTGCGCGTCTGAGACGGACCCCGATGCGCGAGCCTTGACCACCAGCTCTCATTTGGTGCTGCACGATGGTAGGGTGCTTGCGGGAAGCCCAGACGGCGTGCCAAGTAGATGGTTGGACCACACTCGACGCTGCACTGAATAGGACGGGCGGGTCAAAACCCTCGATTTCTCGCTTGCTGCGGTAATGTTCGCTTATGTCGGTTTCTTTGTCGCCTAGTGGCTGTGTACAATAGCTAGCATGTTCTTAATTTGTCGCGTTCTGTTCCAGAAGCGGTTGGGCCGTCGGACTAATTTGTACTCCTAGCCCGTACGAGAACAGACCACCGCTACCAATCGCATGCGTTATATACCGACACCAGCAGCGTAAGGCGTGAGGCTTGTCTCGCTGTTTCTCTTAGGAGCCATTTTTGAATGTCACTGCGTTGGAGCTGAAACAGTCGCTTCCGTTTGGCGGTACCATCACAGCGTGGGAATCCGGATTCGAGCTGCTTTTCTATTTCCCAGGACCCGACCTCCGGTACAACGGCAAGTTCTTGAAGATTGAAGGTTCAATTCTTCACCAGTACATCGCTGCTTGGAAAGAGAACTGGCACACGTTTCAAGTCATGTGTGAGACTATGCCTGGCAGGTCGTTTGCAGCGAATGGCATCCTTGGAATGCGGATTGACCTGAACGGTGTCCGCCTGCATACGCTCAGTGTAACTTCGGATAGGGAGCTCGAAATAGTGCTTGAAGTGTTCCAGCGCGCGCTTTTGTGCGGAAAGGAAATGCAGCATGAAATTTGCCAGCGTGTGGGACGGCCGCTCATCCCAGAGAACCAAAAATTGCTACTATTTGCTCGGTTTAAGGCAGGTGAGTCGCTCGGTCGGAGTACTAATTCGTCAGTTGTCCATGAGCTGCAGGAGGCGCTGGCGCTAGTTCGCTCCAAGTTCTCTGGGGACGTCAAAAGTTGTCGGCACAAGGTCCGGGACTGGTTTGGAAGGACTGCCGCGGAGGGGTTTATGACTGATATTCGGTTGCACGGACTCGATGTATTCAATGAGCAGGCAGACTTCGTTATTACTTGGCGCGGACGAAGTTAAAACGGCTTTGACCGACCTTCTTAGCACACAAGAAAACTACTCCGCAACGAACGCGTTGCTTTTTGCAGTTCGGTAATCGATAAACGTCAAGCGGCGGCTCTTGCAGGAAGCGAGAGCAATGCCTCCTTGTCACTGACAACACTTCCTGATTCAATCAGCTTGTTCAATTGCGCCTGGATTTCCGAGGCAATCTTAGCGCTTGCCCGTCCAAAGCCGAGCACTTGAGTGACTTCGAAAATGGCTGCTTCTGTGTCGATAGAGAACGCAAGTTCAACCGTTTTCAGCAATGCCGCACGGATTTCATAAGGGCTGACGAACTCAAACTTACGCTCCGCCGCTGGCAGCTCTGCTCGGTCGCGCACGGGAACCGAACTCGGTGCCTGGTAGTGCTCAGGAAGTATGACAAAACCCTCAGTGATGCTCCATCTCGCGCCGCGAGCGCATTGCGAGATAACTTCCTCCACTTTTGTAACAATCCGGGAGCCAGCGCGACCAACCCCAAAAGCTTCCATTACACGCTTAACGATGACTAAACTGGCGACAGGCGCCTCGACCCGCACAACCTCTTGGACCATGTCGGCTAGCATCGAAGCTGGCGCTTCCAGAAGTGCATGACCGTGCACAGAAGGCAGGTTCGCCACCTTGTATTTACTGGAATAAAGAGGCGCTGCCTCGGGAGAGCGCTGTTCGCGGATAAGCTTTTGCTTGGCTGCCTCCATAATTGGCGCAGTTGCAGTTGAAGGCGTGTCCCCGTCGAGCTTTTCGTTCAGTACCTGTCGAGCCGCCTCGATTGCATCCACTGCCCGCTGCGCTTCCTGCGAGGGATTACGGAACCAGTCTGTGCTCCAGATTCGATGGAACTGCCAGCCCAATCCTTCTAGAACGCCTTGGCGCAGGCGGTCACGGTCCCGCGCAGAGCGAGAGCTGTGATAGGCGGCGCCGTCGCACTCGATAGCCAGCACATATCGGCCGGGCATGTCCGGGTCGCGCACTGCCATGTCAATGAAGTAACCAGCCGAACCGACTTGGGGTTCCAATTGGTAACCGCGCTCGCTCAGAGCAGCCAGCACCTGGTCTTCAAAAGGCGAGTCGGTCGCTTTGCCGGTTTCGGTGCTCACCTCCAACTCAAGCGTTTCCGCATATTTAAGCAAATTCTTCAAGGCGCGTACGCCGTGCTTGGCGGAGCTGTCCAGTTCCAGCTCATCGCCGCGGAAGTTGCAGAAGATGCGCATGGCCATCTTGGCGCGGGTAATCAGCACGTTTAGGCGTCGGTGCCCGCCGTCCCTATTGAGTGGCCCAAATTCTTTCGCAATTTTTCCGGATTCGTTCCGGCCATAGCCAATGCTGATGAAAATGGTGTCGCGTTCGTCCCCCTGAATGTTTTCAAGATTTTTGACGAAAAAAGGTTCATGTGGATGCTTCGCAAAGAACGCTTCTGCCTCTGGGTGTTTTCGGCGTAGCAGTTCCACTTCTATCTCAATCAGGTCTCGCTGGGCAACGCTGAAAGCCGCCACACCCAAGGACATATGAGGCGTATTCAGGGCATGCTCGATGACCCCCGTGGCTACCGCTTCTGCTTCGCCCTTATTCGTCCGGGTACGACCGCGGTCGTACAGCGCCTGCGGCAGGCAATCTAGGGAAATGCCGGTTGCGTCACGATTGGCCCCTGAGGATGGGAAAACGACCAGCTTGCTTTCGTAGAATTCTGCATTTGAAACGGCAATCAGAGACTCATGGCGGCTACGATAGTGCCACCGTAGGTAGCGCTCGTTACACCCTTTGGCCTTGAACATGCTCAGGATACTTTCCAAGTCGCCGGTCGATGAATCTTCGTCCTGCTCGATTTCCCGACCGAAGAAGTCTGTCGGCGGCATCTGGCGGGTATCACCGACGACAATAACCTGTTTGCCGCGCAGGATGGCGCCGAGTGCATCAACTGCCTTGACCTGAGACGCCTCGTCAAAGATGACGACGTCGAATTCCAGCTTCCCCGGCGGCAGGAAGTTGGCAATCGACATCGGGCTCATCATGAACACCGGCTTGAACTGCTGGATGGCGCGGCCCGCCCGGTCAATCAACTGTCGGATAGGCAGGTGGCGGCGTTTCTTGTTGAGCTCATGGCGCAGCACCGCCATCTCGCCGGGTTGGTTGATATTCGGCTTGCGCTCCCAGACCTGTTTCGCCAGTTTGGTTTGGGCATGCTCAATCGAGGCGTAATCTAGTGCCTTAAACCTCTTGATGCGGTGCTCATGCTGAAGCCGGTCAAACTGGGCCAAGACTGGGTGCGAATGATATGCCAGGCGCACTAAGCCGCTGTACCAAGTCAAGTCCAGCAGCGGCACGAATGTATCCGCATGCGTACATTCTTGCGCCGCCTCCAGTAGAGGTTGCAATCCGGCATTCTCGAACCGCTTGGCAATGGCATTAAAGCGGGCCAGTTGGTGTAATTCAGGCAACCGCTGCTTCCAGTTTTCTAGCTGCTCGCCTAATTGCTCCAGGGAGACGCTTGCAAGGTTGTGCTCCGCGCCGCCGCTTGTGATAGACGTGATACCTAAGGACGTCTTCATGGCTTCGAGTGCACTCTTGAGCTTCGTGACGTTGTGTTCGGTACTAACAGCCATATCCCCTAAGCCACTGGCATCTACGTGGCCGGCGAGGAAATCGACGATACCTTGCGGCATCTGGCCTTTTCCAACTTCATCATGCAGCGCAACGACCCAAGCGTTCAGGCGCTCAAGCACGCGCCAATCGGATTGCTCTGCCTGCCATTGGGCGCCGAACAATGCCTGCCCAAGGGTTGCATGCGTGTCATAGGCTTTCTTGTGCTGCTGGTATGCCAGCACACCGTCAACCATAGCGAGCATTTGAGATGCATTGGACGGGATGTTGCCTTTGATAAGAGATTGCAGACGTTTTTTTGCCGCGCGCCACTGTCCTGATAGCACCTTCCACCACCTGCTACCGTATTCCTGAATAGCCTGCCGAATCGGCAGTACATCCTGTTGCCACGCCGCATCGATGAGCTGCGCGCCGAACTGTTCGCGCTGTGCATGCATGCCACTGCCAGCGTCAATCAAGGCTTTGATTGCATCGCGGCGCAGCTGCCAGTCCTGTGTGGAGAGCTGCACACCGTCGAGCTTCGGCGCTTCGGCTGCCCGCTTGCCGGCGCGGCAGACTACATCGATATCTTGAAGCGTGACTGCCACGGTCAGACGGAGGCGTTCGGCCAGCTGAGCGGACGACTGTAGCAGAATACCTAATGCCGCCTGCCCGCGTGCAATTGCCTGGCTGGCTTGGTTCTCCTCAATCGGCGTAAATATTTGGTGGGTGCTGCCCCAAAAGGCGTTTTGCTTCGGATTGCCCAAGGCGGACAGCAGCAGTGCCATATTTTCAGCCAGCTCTCTGGCATTGGCGTAGCCCTGGTCGGACCATTGCGTCACAGCGTCCCACGTCAACGGGACCAGATTTGGCCATTCCCGCTGTATTTTCAGCAGGCGACCGAGTACCACGGCAAAGTCCAAGCCACTTCTGCCGACTGAGGCGGCCACGGCCGAACAGTAGGCGTTGAGTTCGTCTTGTATCCGGCGCAGCTGTTCCAGGTCGCGCTCACCGCCTTCGTTCAAGGGGCGTCCCTGTTCTAATGTGCGGCCCAGTTCTTTGAGCACCGCAGCTTTGGTAGCCCGGTGACTGTGCAGCTCAAGTACTGCGTCACCTAAGTGGCATTCGTCCAAGCGGCGCTTGACAACCTCCAGCGCTGCCATTTTCTCTGCGACAAATAGCACGCTTTTCTTTTGGCCAATAAGCTCTGCAATGATATTGGTAATGGTCTGCGACTTCCCCGTGCCGGGAGGACCCTGGATGACAAGGTTACGGCCTTCTCGTACTTCAAGAATTGCCTGCGTCTGGCTACTATCAGCGTCCTTCACGAAATGAACGTCACCTGGGCCAATGACGGCATCGACGTTGACGTCATCCCCAAACGCGGGCGATTGGTCGCTGAAACCTTCGGCCATCAGTCGCCCTATCACAGGATGGATGCCAGGCTGCTTGTCCGCTGGCCAAGTTTCCGGGTCTAAATCCTTGAACATCAAAAACTTGCCAAACGAGAAAAATCCCAGCACCACGTCATCTTGGCGGACGCTCCAACGCTTCTGTACAGCAATGGATTTTTCCACCTCGGCAAAGTAAGCCCGCCAATCTGTAGTGTCGTCTTCAATGCCTTCATCAGGCATGGGTAGCGTAATGCCAAAGTCGGTCTTTAATTTGGCACCCAGCGAGAGGTTGGCCACTACGTCGTCGCCAGTGGGTTGTAGCTGAAACCTTTCGCTCGCTCCCTCCCGAACAAGCGAACAGGGAATCAGCACAAGCGGAGCACTCCGAGCTTCCTGGGCGCTGTCAGTCTCGTACCACTGCAGAAAACCGACTGCTAGAAAAAGCAGGTTGGCGCCCTGTTCCTCAACAAAGGTCTGCGCTTCTGCACGCATTTTCAGCAGCTGCACAAAGAGAGCGTCGGGTGTCATTAAGGCTTGAAGTACTGGTCCGGAACGGCGTGAACCCCGGCCAGCTTTCGTCGTAGGCGCGTACTCAGGTAATGGACTCAACGCTTCGCCGGCATCATCTTCATCCTTCTGCGTGAGAAGTGCCTCAAGCAATACTTGCTCGATGTTTGTCTGCTCGGGTTCGAAGCTATCGGTCTTCGTGGGAGTTGGGCGCTTTTTTGCTGTGGCTTCAAACGGTAACGATTGTTGTTCCCCAAGCAGCGCTGAAAACAGCTCGTCCGATTCAACTCCTTGAATCGTCAGACTTTTGCTGCTCTTGCGGAAACTAACGAGGTTATTGCGTAACCCGATATCCAAAAGCTCTAAGCGGCTGCGGCGCAATTTGTCATCGACGGAGGAATTAGAGTTTGAAGATGACATTGAAGTATGCATTACGGATTAAGTGAACTTTAAGCAGATTTAGCTTGTATGAAATAGTGGCCGCGCATGACGCTTCACGAGCAGCGCCTCATTCGGGGGCGGCGCTAAGTTTAAGATTAAAAGAGGCGTTGCTTATTTGCATTTCCGCATTTTTCCACGGTTGCGTCGTATTTCATAGGGTTTCCTCTTTAGGCTGTAGCAGCCGGCGCAGTCGCGAACATATGCCCGCATCGGCCGCATTGAGTATCATTTCCATTGCCTTGTGCGCGGCACTTCGGGCAAATCGAGACTGAAACAAGCTGAGAAGGAACAGGAGTAGGCCGTGCCATCACCAATTCCGGCACTACCTCACCGCTTGGGTTAGCCCTCAACTGAGAGAGTAGGGCAGTGTTGAATTCCTTGGTCCAGCCGGGAATCTGAAACGCGTCTACTAAAGCCCAGGCCGCGACTACAGCATAGCCCAGCGCTCCTAATAGCAGCATGGTGCTGTTCTCGCCTCCGGCGAATAGCAGGAATATCGAGCTCAACGCGATAGCGGCCATCGTTCCTGCGGAGTTAAGGTGCCCCAGGTAAAACCGTGGACCACCCAATGTGCCGAAGATGAGCCAGAGGAAGTACGCCACCCCTACACTTTTCTTCTCAACCTCGAAGCGCATCGCTACCTCGTCGGTACTTTGCCTGTCGGGTACTGACGGTGAGGGAGCACTCGGTGAAACTGGAGCCGCCAGTGCGGGCTGTGACTGCACAGACACGTCTGATTGGCAGTATCGGCACTTAATCGCCGCTGCTTTGATGGTCTCGGCACAGTACGGGCAGGTCTTATCCATAACAATTCAATAATTTTTTTTTAATGAAGCAACTATGCTCCCGTAATTCCTATAAAGCAACGAGCGAAGTCATTCCGTTGTTTTTCTTTCGCCATATGAAGGCTCGAACTTTAGCTTCCGCGTGTTGGTGTGGACTTTGACTTGGCCAGCTCAACCCTGTCTCTCGCGGCTTGCGGGGATGCGTGCCTCGGCGGATGCCAGAGCGCGAGTGCGACCTAGGTCGACCGCCTTACGGACGTCGCTTTAGCGCGCCCTGGTCGTGCTGAGGGACGTATGATTCCACGCGCAAAAGGCCCCTCCAATGGAGGGGCCTTTGCTTTGCTGCCTCATTTCCAAGGCAGCAGTTCAAAGAGTTGCGGGCTCACTCCTCGGCCGCTGCCGACCACCACAAACGGAGCTTGTCACGGAGAGCCAGGAACGCTGGCTGCTCGTCAATCCACTGCCTCAGCGTAAGGAAATCTTCAGTACCCGGGCGCCAGATACTTATCCGGTCGACGATGTCGACTACGTTGTAGTTCGTGACGTTCTCGCTCAAAAAGTGAAGGACCCCGCCGGCGAGCTTGTACTCGTGCTCTACACGTGGGCAAACAACGACAGCCAGCTTTACGACGCCACCGCTGCCCACTTCTAGGACTTGCCTGCCGAATCCGAGAATGTCGCACAGCGCCCGCACCATGTGCCTATGCGCGGGACTTGGCTTGTCGCTGTACTCGACCTCGACCCAGGCCAGCCATAGGTCATAAGGGTTGGTTTCGGTGATAGGTCGGTCCAGCGTCAGCAAGGCGTCTGGGATTTTTCCAAGCGGGTCTGATAGATATTTTGGGGCCGAACTTATAGGAGCACGACCGGTCACAATTTCATGTTCCGAGAAAAAGTTCGCCGACGCGCCGTGTGTCCTTCCCCACCAGATAGCTACGTCGTTCGCGAGGCACCGGTGATGATACGTAGGCACCGGGCGACGCAAAAAGTCGCTATCGTGGGTCGCCTGGATACCGACTTCGGTACGAAGGCGGCGTGCTCCCTGCGAAGTCAGAGCGTAGACCCGGCTGCCGTCTGCTCCCTCCTTGTAAATGACTTGTTTCAGTGTCAGCAGTTGTGCCAAGTAGCGCTGCGCGTTGCGAGGAGTGGCCTCGTTAGGCCAGCCTGCTTTATGCACCTGACGCACAGGCAGCCATCCAAATCGATGCAGGAGGCATAGCACTTTTTCTTGGTTTAGCCGTGACTTGACTCGGTTATCGAGGCCTTTTTCAGCAGGTGACGTCGTGTCCATAGTCGCTCCCGTTTGTTGTAGTTTTGAGGTTGTCGACCTGTTGTCGGACTAGCATGTATAGCGACGATAGGCGTGCGCCGAAGGGGTTAAATCAAAAATATTTGACTAGGGGGCTTCGGCGCGTGCTTCTGCGCCCCCTACGGCGCACCAGGGAGACCGGAAAAAGAGCGTTGGCCAGACCGATTCTCTGGGCATTACTGGCGATTTAACGCCAGTGCGACGAAGCCCTGCGCGCCGGGAATGGTACCCATTCAAAGCCCGAGAGGCCACGGACCTTTGCTGGCGCTGACGATAAGCTGCCCCGAACGTGCGCGGAACCTGTGCGCCGGAGTGTGCACGATTTGATGCAGGCATCCTGGCACTCGGCGCAACCGCCAGCCGCCGGCCGGCGCGCTTACCTCGGACCCGTAGCGAACACCCTTGGCACTCGCAACCGTGCGCAACTCCGCCGCGCACGACAGCTCGGACCCTTGGCACACAGCCCGGCGTACCGCTTAGCCCAAGCGCGCGCTTCCGCCCGCACTCGAACCGCTGCACCCTCGCTCCAACATCACAGTCCTGCCGCTTGGCCCCTCCGCCAGCTTCGCCGGCGCAGGAACCGCTACGTCGAGGCGGGACCTCCACGCAACCGCTCAACCCGGCCGCCCGCTGCGCCGGCACCCGAGCCGCTGCGTCGAAACGGAATGCACACGCCGCGGGTTCTGCGAAGTCCGCCGAGCTGCACACCTTGGCCAACTACCGTCACCGATTGCGATGCGTCCCAATGCTCCTGTTGATGTCAAAGCTTTGCGCAGGGGGGGGCGTGCTCGTGCTCGCGCGGGTGTGCTGATGTGCGTGCGATGGTCACTATTACTGCGATGACGAACCAGTGCCTGTCGTGCTCGTGCCAGCGTACGCAGTTCGCGGCTCTTATATATGGTGCGGAGGTGCTGAAGTATCGTTAGCCAGGGCGGCGTTGTTTTTCCGAAGTGGTCTTTTTCGGCTGCAGCAGTTTCTGCACCGGGTCGGCTACCTGGCAATGGCACGGGGAGTGTTCACGGAGAGGCGCCCGGGGCTTCGCCGCGGTGTGTCCGCCCGTGATAGTTGATGGGCCTGCCCCCACCTCCGCTCCGCGCACACCTGGCCAACGAAAAAGCCCTCGGGGTTGCCGAGGGCTCTGTGCACAGAGTGCTCTATATATTAGGCAGCTTCATCCTCGTCCTCCTCAACTTCGCCATCAGCCTCTTCCTTAGCCTCAGCGTCAAGCGCAGCTTCGATGTCGGCGGGAAGTTCGCGCTCTTCAATCTTGAGCTTACGGTCGACGTCCTGCTCGAGCTTACTCAGGTAGGCGCTGATTTCTTCTGCAACCTTGCGCATGCGGTCTTGTGCTTCGTTCGTGTTCATGTACTCGATTGTGATGCCAGGAACGCCTGCCTCTTTTGCGACGGTCACAGGGCTGTGCAGCATCATCAGCGAGAATGCAAACAGGTCTGATGCACTCGCTCCCGCAAGCGATGCAAATGTTCGGCGGAGGTCTTGAGCGCCGAAGTGCATGTCACCAATTACCTCGGAGACGTATCGCCAGGAACTGCGCGGGTCGGCAAGGCGCGACTCCGTCTTCGTGCGAATCCCGCGCTGTGCTCTGGAGGTATACCAAACCCAGCCCTTCTTGTCAGCAGCGAACTCCCTGCGCGCTCGCAGAATCTCCATCACGCGGCGGCTAAGCGGGAGGCGGATATCTGGCGCGTCATCGGGCAAACGGCTGCCACGACGCTTCGTGCCCGGGCGGCGTGGGTCAATCAGGTAGGTGCCGCGTTTCCAATCGATTTGGTCAAACCGCATGTCTATCATGAGTGAGCGGCGCAGCCCGGTCAGCAAATAGCACTCGAACAAGTCGTTCCACCACGGCTGGCACAGCTGCCGTGAAGCACGCACTGCAAGCCCCAAACGTTCAAGCGGAATGCGCCGGGTCTTTTTATGCACGACCTTCAGATTAGCTTTGACCTCACGCGCTGGGTTGTACTCTGCCTCAACATTCCGCAGCCCTCTGAATTTCTTAGCCATTGAGTACATCTTGACCGCAGCAGTCATGATGCCGTGCATTGTCGCGTTCTTGACAGGGCCCACGTACTTCGGTGCAGTTGTGCCGTCGGGAAGAGTGCGGTCGCCAACCCGTATCTTGCCGTGCAAAAGGCTGTTCTGGAAGGTCAGCCAGTGGGCATAGTCGAGTTCGTCCAGATACCTGTCCTGAAAGTGCGAGAAGTATCGCTTAATCAGCTTCTTGTCTTTGTCCCGCGTAGTGTCTCGATGCGTGTCGTTATCCGCATCGTAGTACTGCATAACGCTCGCAATCGTCAGCCGCGGCGACCCGCCCCGACCATCACTCTTCGACGCACTGGTGGCTGCTCGAGCGTTGAGGACGATAAGCTGCGCCTCCTCCATTGTGAGCGCCTTCTCTGAGGAATCGTACGCTACAACAGGGCCAAGCGACTTCTTCGTGTTCTTTTTCTTGAGGCCGCCCATACCATCCGGCACGTGCTCGTCGTACCGGTGCACCCAAAGGCGACGGATGCGGTCCTTAGTGTCCGGCTTCATCACGCGCACAAACAGTCCAGGAGTTCCTGCGACTTTGTGGTCGATACCAGGTGCCACTGCATTTTCCTTGGGGGGCGGAGCTATGCGTGCCTCCTGGTCACTGCTGACGCGATAGGCGTCTTCTTTGTCCTTCTTGCCCATCAGAGCTCCTCATCGTTATGTCCTCTGGGCATTATGATGCTAGACTGGGAAAGTGGAAAGTACTTTCCGCCCACTTTCCATCGGTATAAGGCGAATATAAATTATTTTCCACTTTTAAACCCTTTTGTTTCCGTGTAGAAAGCACTTTTGAGAGTGTTTTGGAAAGTAACTTAAGAGGGTAGTGCCAATAGAATCAAGTAGTTATATGAATATGCACAGTATGATGTGCAAAATGCGGTAGCGTTGGTGGTTAGCAACGCACACTCATAATCCGTTGGTGCCGTGTTCGACTCACGGGAGGCCTACCAAGATATGCAACAGCAAGCGCAATGCGCCGCCTGTGCTGTGGGCAGACGCGCAGCGAAAGTACCTACTAACTTTCGTGCGCT
>Ga0213835_101586_pt1 | contig 13228 bp, 15 predicted proteins | sample SWPATP01_FD_160576 | JGI IMG/M metagenome (GOLD analysis project Ga0213835, IMG submission 160576) | Coastal seawater microbial communities from Marineland, Florida, United States - SWPA TP0 #1 | ecosystem: Environmental > Aquatic > Marine > Coastal | place: USA: Florida | collected 2016-08-05
GCTCGCGAGCGAGCTGCTCGAGAAGGAGACGCTCGACCACATCGCCCTGGCCGAGATCTTCGCCGAGGTGAAGCAGCTGCCCGAGCGCCCGCAGTGGCTGTCGAGCGAAGAGCGCCCCCTGCCCGACCTGCCGCCGGTGCCGATGCCCGAGAAGCCGCAGATCGACGAGGTCGACACCGGCGATGCGCCCCACGCGAGCGCCGATGAGCACGCCGGGGCCGGTGTGGCGCACCGCGACGCGAGCGCGGATTCTGCGACAGACTGAACACCCATGAGCCCGATCGACACCGCGCGCATCGAGGCGGCGGTGGCCGAGATCATCGCCGCGATCGGTGACGACCCGGCCCGCCCGGGCCTCGCCACCACGCCGCAGCGAGTGGCCGCCAGCTACGCCGACTTCTTCGCCGGAGTCGGTGTCGACCCGGTGCCGATGCTCGAAGACTCGGCCGAAATGGCGACCGAGTCGGGCGAGCGCGGCGAGCTCGTCGTCTTGCGCGACATCGCTCTGCGCTCGATGTGCGAGCACCACCTGCTGCCCTTCACCGGGGTCGCCCACGTCGCCTACGTGCCGAACGAGCGCATCATCGGCCTCGGACGCATCCCCGCCCTCATCGAAATCGTGTCGGCCCGGCCGCAGCTGCAAGAGCGGCTCGGCGAAGACGTCGCCGCGGCGCTCGACGCCGCCGTGCGCCCGCACGGCGTGCTCGTCGTCGTGGATGCTCGTCACGGCTGCGTCGCCGCCCGCGGCGTGCGCTACGCCGACTCCTCAACCGTGACGGTCGCCGCCCGCGGCAGCCTGGCGACCCCCGATCAGCAGGCCGCGGTCATGGCGCTCATCGGCCGGGGTGCCGCGTGACGGACGCGAGCAGCGCGGCGGCCCGCGCGGTCGCCGGCCCCGCCATCTGGGGAATCTTGAACGTCACCCCCGACTCGTTCAGCGACGGCGGCCGCTTCGTGAACCCGCAGGTGGCGCTGCGGCACGCCCAGCGCATGGTCGCCGACGGGGCACACGTCATCGATGTGGGCGGCGAGTCGACCCGCCCCGGAGCCGAGCGTGTCAGCCCCGAGGTTGAGCAGGGGCGCGTGCTGCCGGTGATCCGCGCGTTGGCCGCCGCGAGCATCCCGGTGTCGATCGACACGATGAACGCGTCGACCGCGGCGGCCGCCGTCGAGGCGGGCGCGCGTATCGTCAACGATGTGTCGGGCGGCCTCGCCGACCCCGCCATGGCGGCGACCGTCGCGGGCCTCGACGCCGACTACGTCGCCATGCACTGGCGCGGCCACTCGCACCGCTGGGATCAGGTCAGCGACTACGCCGACGTCGTCGCCGACGTGACCGCCGAGCTGCGCGCCCGGCGCGACTCGCTGCTGGCCGCCGGCATCGCCCCCGAGCGGCTGTGGCTCGACCCCGGCATCGGCTTCGCGAAGGGCCCCGAGCACAACTGGCAGCTGCTGCGCGGGATCGCCACGCTGCGCTCACTCGGCCACCCTCTGCTGGTCGGCGCCTCACGCAAGCGGTTCCTGGGCGCGCTGCTGCCGAGCACCCAGCAGCCGGCCGACCGCGACGTCGCGACCGCCGCCGTCAGCGTGCTGTGCGCCGACGCGGGCGTCGCCGCCGTGCGCGTGCACGACGTGACCACGAACGCGCAGGCGCTCGCTGCGTGGCGGGCCTGGCGCGGGGGTGCCGCGTGACGGGCAACGACGGCACGAGAGCGGCGATCCCCGGCACCGCGGGCACCGCGCGCGCTGTGAGTGCCGACACGATCACCCTCACTGGCGTCACCGCCACCGGCTTTCACGGCGTCTACCCCGACGAGCGCCGCGACGGGCAGCGCTTCATCGTCGACGTTGTGCTGCACCTCGACCTGGCGCCGGCCGCCGCGAGCGACGACGTCGCCGACACCGTGCACTACGGCGAGCTCGCCGACGAGCTCGTCGCCGCGATCGAGCGCGACGCGGTCGACCTCATCGAGACCCTCGCCGAGCGCCTGGCGCAGCTGTGCCTCGCACGCGAGGGCGTGCACCGCGCGACCGTCACCGTGCACAAGCCCGAAGCGCCCATCGCGGTGCCGTTCGGCGACGTCGCGGTGACCATCACCCGCGACGCCGAACCGAGCCGCGCCGTCGTGGCCCTCGGAGCGAACCTCGGCGACCGCATCGCCGCCCTCGACGACGCCATCGCCGCGCTCGACGCCCTGCCCGCGACCCGCGTCGTCGCCCACTCGCGCTGGCACGACTCGGTCGCGCTCACCCCCGAGGGGCCCGACCCGTCGAAGCCCGGCTACCTGAACGGCGTCGCCCTCGTCGACACCGCGCTCGCCCCCACGCACCTGCTACACCACCTGCTGCGCATCGAGCGTGAGCACGGGCGCGACCGCTCCGACGGCGTCGAGCGCTGGGCCGACCGCACCCTCGACCTTGACCTCATCCAGTACGACGACGTCGTGCGCAACGACGCCCGGCTGACCCTGCCGCACCCCCGCGCGCACGAGCGCGAGTTCGTGCTCGAACCCTGGCTCGACATCGATCCGGATGCACGGCTCGGCACCCGCGGACGCGTCGCCGATCTGCTCGCCGCGCTGCGCGCATCCGATCGCGACGCGGCCGGCGCTGACGCCCCCGGCGGCGCGTCGTGACCCGCACCACGCCCGGCCCCCTGCTGCTGCTCGCATTCGCCGGAGCGATCGTCGGCTTCGCCGCCGACACGCTGCTCGCAGGTCAAGGCCGACCCGTGTTCGTGCCGCCTGTGTCGCTCGCTATCGCCCTCGTACTCATCGCCGCGGCGCTGCTCGCAGGCGCCTGGCCCGTGCGGCGCGCCGCCTCCGGCGAGCGGCGCATCGACCCGTTCTACGCGACCCGCATCGTGGTGCTCGCGAAGGCGAGCGCGCTGGGAAGTGCGCTGCTCGCGGGGGCTGCTGCGGGCATCCTGATATATCTGCTGAGTCGTACGGTCGTGCCGCTAGGCTCGGCGCTGACCACGGGGGCGGCCCTCGTGGGCGCGGTGGTGCTGTTGGCTGTCGCGCTCGTCGCCGAGCACTTCTGTTCTCTGCCGCCGCCCACCGACGATGACGAGGCCGACGCGGCACCCGCGGCCGGCTGAGGGAGACTTTCGCGTGACCGATCTGAACCCCGCGAGTGAGACGCCGCCCGCCCCCGAGACGCCGACAGAGGCTCGCATCGAACTGCCGGTTGAGGCTGGCGAGTGGCAGCGCGTCTCGCCGAAGTACATCGTCGTCGACGTCGTGGGCTGGCTGATCTTCGGCGGCATAATGACGGCCGCCTCGTTCACGCCGTACTGGATCGGCTGGTCGCTCGGCTGGATCCTGCCCGTCGTTTTCGGCACGATCTTCCTGCTCGTCATCGCGTTCACCCCCCGCAGGGTGCGCGCGATCGGCTATGCACTGCGCGATGATGATCTGCTGTTTCGCCGCGGCATCCTGTTTCAGCGCTTCGTGGCCGTGCCGTACGGGCGCATGCAGCTCGTCGACATCAGCCGCGGGCCCGTTGCGCGCATGCTGGGGCTCGCCGAGCTGAAGTTCGTCACCGCGGCCGCGTCGAGCGGAGTACTCATCCCCGGCCTGCCGCTCGAGCGCGCCGAGCAGCTACGTGACCACCTCGTCGCGGTCGCCGAAACCCGCAGGGCGGGCCTGTGAGCGACGAGCTCAACCGAGCGCGGGCGGCCACCGCGACCGACTTCACCGACGGCGAGTGGCACCGCCTGCACCGGGCGACGCCCTTGTTCCGTGGCGGCCTGACCCTGCTGATCATCATCGGCATCATCGTCGCCAACTTCCGCGAGCGGCTGATCGAGGCGTTCATTCCGGGCGGGTCCGAGTTCACGCCTGACGACCCGTTCCTCGACTACATCATCGCCGAGAACCTGATTCCTCAGGCCGCCGCCGCCGTGCTCGGGCTACTCCTTCTCATCATCGCGGGCTTCTGGCTGTCGTGGCGGTTCCACTCGTTCCGCATCACCGACCAGGTGGTCGAGGTGCGCTCGGGCATTCTGTTCCGCACGAACCGCAAGGGGCGCCTCGATCGCATTCAGGGCATCAACATCGTTCGCCCGTTCATCCCGCGCCTGTTCGGGGCGGCGAAGCTCGAGATTTCGGTCGCCGGCAACGACGCGAACGTTCCGCTGCAGTATCTGACGGGCGCCCAGGCGGATGCACTGCGCCGCGACATCCTGCTGCTCGCCTCCGGCGCGCGCCGGGAGGCGGCGGGGGATGCGGCGCCCGATGCAGCGGCCGCCCGCGGCGTCGTCGACCCCAGCGTCGTCGACCCCGCGGCGGCCGGTGTCGAGCAGTCAGAGATTCCGGCTGGAACCCCGCTCACCCTCGCGTCGGGCGTCATCGACAAACGAGTGAACGAGTTCCTCGCCCCCGAGCTCGACCCGAGCCTCGCCGAGCCCGAGTCGGTCGTTCACATGGACCCGGGCCGGCTCATCGGCTCGACCGTGCTCGGCGGCCCGGCCATCATCTTTGTGCTGCTCACCGCCGGGCTCATCACCGGAATCTCGCTCACGGGCGAGGTCGCGCTCGTCGTCGGGTTCATCCCCGCGCTGATCGGTATCGGCGGCTTCCTGATCAGCCGCATCACCCGGTCGCTGCGCTACTCGATCGCGGCCACCCCCGACGGGGTGCGCGTCGGCTTCGGCCTGCTGTCGACCACGAACGAGACGCTGCCGCCCGGGCGGATCCACTCGGTCAAGGTCAGCCAGCCTCTGCTGTGGCGGCCGTTCGGCTGGTGGCAGATCGCCGTGAACCGCGCCTCCCGTTCGTCGGCGCAGGGCGCGGGCGGCCAAGCGCAGACGACGATTCTGCCCGTCGGTAACGTCGACGACGTGCGCACCGTACTGCGGCTGTTGCTTCCCGCCGGAGTGACCGACGACTCGATGCCGATGGTCGACCTGGGCCTCACCGGCTCGGGCGACGAGGGCGGCTTCGTGCCATCGCCGCCCCGGGCCCGCCCGCTGCGCTGGTTCTCGGTGAAGCGCAACGCGACCGCGCTCACGCCCGAACTCGTGATGATGCGTACGGGGGCGATTTGGCGGGCTCTGACGCTGGTGCCGTACCCGCGCATCCAGTCGGTGGCGGTCTCCCAGGGGCCGATCCTTCGGGCCCTGCGCCTCGGCGCCGTCGACGTGCACACCGTAGCCGGGCCCATCAGCGCCGGCATTGGCGCGCTCGACCGCGACCACGCTGTGAGCTTCTTCGAACACGTCAGTGGGCGCGCGATCGCCGCCGCCGAGCGCGACACGAGCCACCGTTGGGGTGCCGCGGCAGACGCGGCCACGCAGCAGGCGGTGTCCGAGGAGCCCGCGGCGCCTCGGCCGCCGGGGGCCCCCGAGGGCACCGCGTGAGCGCACGCGACGGGCGCCTCGGCGTCGGCGTGATCGGCGCGGGCCGGGTCGGCCCCATACTCGGAGCCGCCCTCGCCGGTGCCGGGCACGCCATCGTCGGTGTATCGGCCGTCGGCGACGACGAGCGCGACCGTGTCGACAGCGTGCTGCCCGGCGCCGCCATCGCGGCCGTGCCCGACATCGTCGAGCGCAGCGAACTCGTCATCCTCGCCGTGCCCGACGAGGAGCTGCCCGACCTCGTCCGCGGGCTGGCCGCCGCCGGCGTGTGGCAGCCCGGTCAGCTGGTGCTGCACACGGCGCCCGGCCACGGGGTCGGCGTGCTCGACCCGGCGCGCGCGGCGGGCGCGATTCCGCTGGCCGTGCATCCGGCGCTCGACTTCACCGGAACATCCATCGACCTGGTGCGCCTGCGCGAGGCGTGGTGCGCGGTCACGGCGCCGGCGCCCGTGCTGCCCATCGCCCAGGCGCTCGTCGTTGAGATGGGGGCCGAGCCGATCGTCGTCGACGAGGCCGATCGGCCGGCCTACGCCGACGCGATCGCCGCCGCGTCCCAGTTCTCGCGCGCCGTCGTCGATCAGGCCGTCGACGGCCTGCGGTCGATCGGCGTCGACGAACCGGGCCGGGTGCTCAGCGCGGTCGTGCGCTCGGCCGTCGAGAACGCCCTGCGCGAGGCCAGCGGCAGCCGCATCGCACCCGAGCGATTCGTCTCGGAGGACGACAGCGGCCACAATGGGACACCGTGAGCCACGACGACGTTTCTGCCGCGCCACCCGTCGTGATTGACACCGTCGCGGGAGTGCGCTCCGCTGTGGAGGCGTGGCGAGCATCCGGTGAGACGGTCGCGCTGGTGCCGACCATGGGGTCACTGCACGACGGGCACCTCGCGCTGGTCGACCGGGCGGCTGAGCTCGCCGACCACGTGATCGTGTCGGTGTTCGTCAACCCGCTGCAGTTCGGGCCGAGCGAAGACTTCGAGCGCTACCCGCGCAGTCTCGACGCCGACCGCGGGCTGCTCGCAGGGCGAGGGGTCGACGCCGTCTTTGCCCCCGGCGTCACCGAGATGTACCCGGACGGTGCGGCAGAGACCCGAGTCACGGCCGGGCCTGCGGGCACGCGCTTCGAGGGAGCGTCGCGCCCCGGCCACTTCGACGGCGTTCTCACCGTGGTCGCGAAGCTGCTCGGCATCGTGACCCCCGACGTGGTGCTGTTCGGCGAGAAAGACGCGCAGCAGGTGCACCTCGTCAGCCGCATGGTGCGCGAACTCGATATCGCGACGCGCGTTGAGGTTGTCGAGACCGTTCGTGACACCGACGGGCTCGCCCTGTCGAGCCGCAACGCCTACCTCGATGAGCGGCACCGGTACGCAGCGCGTGCGATCCCCGCCGCGCTCGAGGCGGCACAGTCGGCGGCCGACAGGGGAATCGACGCGCTCATCGCTGCCGCGCAGGCGGCGCTTGCCGGGCGGCCCGAAATCGTCGTTGACTACGTCGCGGTCGTTGACCCGGCGACGTTCGCGTCGGTTCCCGATGACCACCGCGGCGCCGTGCGGATGCTCGTGGCCGCGCGCGTCGGCGACACTCGCCTCATCGACACGGCCCTGATCCCGCTCGCCTGAGCCTCCGCGCCCGTGGGGCCGTAGCGCGGTGACGTCGTGTGGCCGCGGCCGCTCTCGTGGCCGCTCTGCGGCTCTCTTCGGGGGTTGCCGCGACTACTCCGGTGTAGGACGTCCTCCACCCGAGTAGCGGCACGACGCCGGGAGCCCAGGAGCGGGTGCCGGTTTGGCGAACCGGAGCAAGTTCGGTGTGGCTCCAGCTCGTCAAACCGGCTCCACCTCGGAGTGGAGTCGGCGTGACCCAGGCCGTCAGCGGCCGGGCGAGCGCCGTGGCGCGCGCCGGTACGCTAGAGCGGTTGACCGAGGAGCCCTGCGCATGACCGAAAACACTGCCGCGCGCGACAGCGCGACGCCCGCCGACGGCGACGCCGAGCCGACGATCGAAGAGATCGCCGAGCAGAAGCAGGTGCGCCTCGACAAGCGTGAGCGGATGCTCGCGGCCGGCCTCGAACCGTACGCGATCGGTCTCGAGGTGACCGACAGCATCCCCGCCGTGCGCGAGCGGTTTCCTGAGCTCGAGGCCGACGTGCAGACCGGGGAGCGCGTCGCGCTCGCCGGACGCGTCGTGTTCAGCCGCAACACCGGCAAGCTCTGCTTCGCCACACTGCAGTCGGGTGACGGCGCGCGCATCCAGGTGATGGTGTCGCTCGCCGAGGTCGGCGACGAGTCGCTCGCCCAGTGGAAAGAGTTCGTCGACCTCGGCGACCACGTGTTCGTCGAGGGCGAGGTCATCACGAGCCGACGCGGCGAGCTGAGCATCATGGTCGGCCGCTGGGCGATCGCGGCGAAGGCGATCCTGCCGCTGCCGACCCTGCACAAAGAGCTGACCGACGAGACGCGGGTACGCCAGCGCTACCTCGACCTCATCGTGCGCGATCAGGCCCGCCAGACGGTGCGGGCGCGCGCGGCGGCCGTCGCGAGCCTGCGTCAGACGTTCGCGAACCACGGCTACCTCGAGGTCGAGACGCCGATGCTGCAGACCATGCACGGCGGCGCCTCGGCCCGCCCGTTCGTGACCCACTCGAACGCGTTCGACACCGAGCTCTTTCTGCGCATCGCGCCCGAGCTGTTCTTGAAGCGCGCGGTCGTCGGTGGCATCGAGCGGGTGTTCGAGATCAACCGCAACTTCCGCAACGAGGGCGCCGACTCGACCCACAGCCCCGAGTTCGCGATGCTCGAGGCCTACCAGGCCTACGGCGACTACCACCAGATGGCTGACCTGACGCAAGAGATGATTCAGAACGCGGCGATCGCCGTTTCGGGGTCGCACGTCGTGACCTGGGCCGACGGGACCAAGTACGACCTCGGCGGCGAGTGGGATCGCCTCAGCATGTACGAGTCGCTGAGCGAGGCGGCCGGCGTTGAGATCACGCCGGAAACGCCGATGGATGTGCTGAAAAGACAAGCCGACGCCGTCGACATCGAGATCGACCACCCGCTGCCCGGCAAGTACGTCGAAGAGCTGTGGGAGCACTACGTCAAGGGCTCACTCACTCGCCCGACCTTCGTCATGGACTTCCCCGTCGACACCAGCCCGCTCGTGCGCGAACACCGCACCAAGAAGGGCGTCGTCGAGAAATGGGATCTGTACGTGCGCGGCTTCGAACTCGCCACCGCGTACTCCGAGCTCGTCGACCCGGTCATCCAGCGCGAGCGCTTCGTCGCCCAGGCGAAGCTCGCCGCTGGCGGCGACCTTGAGGCAATGCAACTCGACGAGGCCTTCCTCACCGCGCTCGAGCACGGCATGCCGCCGTCGGGCGGCATGGGAATGGGTATCGACCGGCTGCTGATGGCGCTCACCGGCCTCGGCATTCGCGAGACGATCCTGTTCCCGCTCGTCAAGTAGGGCGGGGTAGTCTCACGCCATGGTCTTCAACCGCGACGACGAGCTGAAGCTCCCCGGCGACGACGAAAAGAAGAAGCAGAGCGTGTCGATGAACCGACTCGCTCTCTGGCTCGTCGTCGGCGCGTTCGGTGCGTACCTGTTGCTGTCGGGCATCTTCGGCATCATCGAGAAGTCGGGCCAGTAGGGGCGTTTACCCCTCGTTCACCCCCGTACTGGGGCGAGCGGCCGACGCCGGGGTCGTTCTAGCCTGAAGCCGTCCGAACGGACCGCACCCGGCTACCCGGCCGATACCCCGACTGCGGATCGTCACGACGTAACCCAACCCGAAACTCGATGTGTGTGGCGCCCCGGCGCCGACAGCATTCGCCCAACCCGAACGGCGAACCCATGGCTCTTTCCTCGCGCCTACGCACGGCCGCTGCCTTTATCGCCGGCATGGCGGTCGTCTTCGCACTCGCCTGGGGCGACAACGCGTTCGCCGTCGACTCGCTGCGCATCACCTCGCCCACGCAGGGTCAGACGGTCGCCGGCGACGTGCGGGTCGAAGGGCTCGTCGGCGGCGCCGGCGATGTCGACGTCACCCTGTCGCTGGCGCCGCAGGTGCTCGGCGACTGCCGCGCTTCGGTGCTCGACCGCGTGGTCACGGTGACGGCGGGTGAGCCCTTCGCCGTCAGCATCGTCACGGTGGGTCTTGAGGCCGGCACCTACTGCGTCGTTGCCGTCGCCGATGAGGGCCGCCTGTCTGCCGCAGTTGGCGATCTAGCGATTGAGCCGGGCTTGAGCGAGCTCGACGGCTTCCAGTTGCCGACGCTCGGTCTCGATGAGCCGAATGCGCTGTCCCCCGGTTCAGTTGGACTAGATCCCGCCATCATCATTCCGATCGCGCTGGGCAGTGTGGCTGCCGTCAGCGTGGTGGTCCTCTCGGTCGGCCTGCTCTACCGCCGCCGACAGCTGCAGGACTCCTAGAGCGCCGTCGCGCTCGCCGGGCCGCGCGCCGCGGGCGCGACGGTCCTCATGGGCGCGCGTCGAGCATCCGCGCGTACGATGTGGGCATGCCTGAATCGTTCTGGGGAAACGTGATCTTCTCGGTCACGCCCACGATCCTTCTCGGGCTGCTGTTCTGGTTCGCCATGCGGGCGATCATTCGCGCCGACCGCGCCGAGCGTCAGACGTTCAGTGAGATCGAGGCCGAAGAGCGCGCGCGCATTGAGAAGCAGGGCGCTGACCCGCACGAGTAACGCGCCGCCCCCGGCCCGACACCGACGACGCGCGTGCGCGCGAGCAAGGAGCCCGACCGTGGCGACACTGATCGGCGACCCGATCGGGCGCGAGCTGACGAACCTGCACAGCCGCCTGCAGCACGACTACCGGGGCGAGGTGTCGGCGTCGATTCCGACGCTCGCGAATGCCGACCACCGGCTCTTCGGCCTCGCGGTCTGCACGCCCGACGGCTACGTCTCGTCGGCCGGCGATGCCGACGTCGAATTCTCGGTGCAGTCGATCTCGAAGGCGTTCACCTACGCGCTCGCGCTGAGCGATCGGGGCCTCGACTCGGTGCACAGCCACGTCGGCGCCGAGCCGAGCGGCGAGGCGTTCAGCGCAATCAGTCTCGAGGAGGAGACGGGCCGGCCCGACAACCCGATGATCAACGCGGGCGCGATCGTGACGTGCGCGCTCGTGCACGGGGCCGACGCGCACGAGAAGTATGAGCGCATCCACGCCCTGATGGAGGCGGCGGCCGGGCGCTCGCTCGGCTTCGACGACACCGTCTACGAGGAGGAGCAGGGCGCCAGCGACCGCAACCGCGCGCTCGCCCACTTCATGCGCAGCGCCGGCTCGCTCACCGACGAGGTCGACCCGACCATGGAGGTGTACCTCAAGCAGTGTTCGGTGCTCGTCTCGACCCGCGACCTCGCGGTGATGGGCGCGACGCTGGCGTCGGGTGGCGTCAACCCGCTGACGGGTGACCGCGTCTTCAGCGGCACGGTCGCCCGGCACGTGCTGACCGTCATGGCGACGTGCGGCATGTACGACTACTCGGGCGAGTGGCTGCTGACGGTGGGGACACCCGCGAAGAGCGGCGTCTCGGGCGGGCTGATCACCGCGAGCCCCGGCCAGTTCGGCATGGGTCTGTTCAGCCCCAAATTGGATGCACGGGGCAACTCGGTGCGCGCGGTCGCCGCCTCGCAAGACCTCGCCGACCGCTACGAGCTGCACGCGCTAACGCTGCCCGGCGGCAATCTGCCGGTGGTGCGCGAGAGCGAGGAGCGTTGGCCCGAGCACGGCGCCGGCGTCGTCTCGGTTCAGGGCGATCTGGTGTTCGCCTCGATGCGCGGGGTGTTGAACGCGATCGAGGATGTGCTGGAGTCGTCGGACCGCGTGCTGGTGCTCGACCTCGACCGCGTGACTCGGGTGCACCAGGTGGGCGAGCGCATCCTGCAGGACGCGATCGACCGCCTCGAGCAGCACGACCACCAGGTCGTCGTGGTCGACGGCGCGAAGCGCGGGATCGTCGAGGGCGCGGCCGAGGTCGAGTCGCTCGACGAGGCGCGCGAGTGGTGCGCCGGGCGCTAGGCGACCCGGGCTTGCGGTAGCTGCCGCAAGCGTTCGCCGGCGCTACTCGCGCGGCTTCAGGCGGATGCTCGGCAGCGCGGGCGCGGGAAGCGCGGGCCCGTCGTACCCGTTGACGTGACCGAAGCGGCCCGCGCGGTCGGCGTCGTCGATGACGTCGGTCTGCCAGCGCTCGCGGTAGGCAACGATCTCGTCGTGGTCGCGGCCGATGAAGTTCCACCACATGACGATCGGCTCGCCCAGCGGAGTTCCGCCGATCAGCAGGATGCGCAGGGGAGCATCGGCGCTCGCCGCGATGCGCACGTACTCGGCGCCCGGCGCGAGGTAGCCGAGTTGCGCTGCCTCGAGCTCGTGCTCATCGTCGAGGGTCGCGTGGCCCGAGTCGACGAGCACCCCGTGCTCGAAGGCCGGATCGACGCGCAGATCGACGACCGCACCGGCCGGCAGATCGAGCTGCGCCCCGAGCAGCGGGCTGAAGGTGCGGGCCGTCGCCGCGTGCTCGGCAAGCCCGGGCAACTCGCCGACGAAGACGCGCACCGTCGCGTCGCCGAGCCGCACGGGCACGGGCTCGGTGTGCTCGAAAAAGGGGGCGGTGTGCCGGTCGCGGTCAGGAAGCGCCACCCACAGCTGCGCGCCGTGCAATTGTGTCGTCGAGGGCGTCGACACCTCCGAGTGCTGAATGCCCGAGCCGGCCGTCATGAGGTTCAGCTCACCGGGCCGCACCATCTGGTGGGCGCCCGTCGAGTCGCGGTGCTCGATCTCACCCTCGAACAGCCAGCTGACCGTCTGCAGTCCGGTGTGGGGGTGGGGAGGGACGACCATGCCGGCATCCCGTTCGGTGATGTCGTCGGGGCCATAGTGATCGAGGAAGCACCAGGCGCCGATCAGGCTGCGTGCCCGCTGCGGCAGCGTGCGCCGCACGGTCATGGCGCGCGGCCCGCCGAGCGGAACCTCGCGCGGCTCGAGCAGCTGAAACCGGGGCGCGGCGGTGTCGTCGCACAGCAGTTCGGCCGGCTCGACCTCAAGGTTGCTCACGCGCTCACCCTACGCCGCGCCCCCGCGTACGGGCTCCGTCGTCGAGCGACAGAAGCTCGCCCGCGAGCATCCCGTCACGGGGTTTCTGTGAGGGCGCCGAACCCCGTCACGCCCACGGCGAACAGGGGCAGGATGCGCAGGCTCGCGTGGTTACCCTCGATGTACCGGAGGCTTCCCATTACGCCACCGTGAGGAGTGACGACATGTTCGAACGTTTTACCGACCGCGCCCGTCGGGTTGTCGTGCTGGCCCAAGAAGAGGCCAAGATGCTCAACCACAACTACATCGGCACCGAGCACATTCTGCTTGGGCTGATTCACGAGGGTGAGGGCGTCGCCGCGAAGGCGCTCGAGTCGCTCAACATCTCGCTCGACTCAGTGCGCGAGCAGGTGCAAGACATCATCGGCCAGGGGCAGCAGCAGCCGACCGGGCACATCCCGTTCACGCCGCGCGCCAAGAAGGTGCTTGAGCTCTCGCTTCGCGAGGCCCTGCAACTCGGCCACAACTACATCGGCACCGAGCACATTCTGCTCGGGCTCATTCGCGAGGGTGAGGGCGTCGCCGCCCAGGTGCTCGTCAAGCTCGGCGCCGACCTGAACAAGGTGCGCCAGCAGGTCATCCAGCTGCTGAGCGGCTACCAGGGCAAGGAGGCCGTCGCCGTCGGCGGCGAGTCGACGCAGAGCGACAAGGGTTCGCAGGTGCTCGACCAGTTCGGCCGCAACCTCACCGCCGCCGCCCGTGAAGGCAAGCTCGACCCGGTTATCGGGCGCGAGAAGGAGGCCGAGCGGGTCATGCAGATCCT
>Ga0213835_101588_pt1 | contig 13225 bp, 13 predicted proteins | sample SWPATP01_FD_160576 | JGI IMG/M metagenome (GOLD analysis project Ga0213835, IMG submission 160576) | Coastal seawater microbial communities from Marineland, Florida, United States - SWPA TP0 #1 | ecosystem: Environmental > Aquatic > Marine > Coastal | place: USA: Florida | collected 2016-08-05
GATGGAACTCGTCGCCAATGCCGAGGCGGCCTGCGCGCGAATGGTCGAGGCCTGGCAGGACCACCGGCCCAAACCAAAGCCGGGTTGACGGAGGCGCAGAAAGGGGCTGTTCAACACCATCCGTGTCGATGGCGACGCGGCCGTCCTCCAGAAAGAGCGTGAAGGACGACCATCGGTTCAGAGCGTAGCGGAAGGCTTTGGCGAGATCGCTCTTGCCGGGAATGCGGGTCAGCTGCTGTTCGGCCCAGGCCTTGAAGGCCGCGACCTTGTCCGCGCTGTATTTCTTGCGGGCCGCAAGCCGCAGGTCCGCTGACTTGCCGGCGATCTCGCGCTCGATGTCGTAGAGCTTTCCGATGCGGTCGAGGGCCTCGCGCGCGATCTGCGATTTGTCGGCCATCCACACATCATGGAAGTCGCGCCGCAGATGAGCCCGAGCCGGGCGGCCTCGTGGAACCGCTGCGTGCCGTCCGCGCGCGTCTCATAGAGTTCCTTGAAGCCGGCGTAGGCGTCGGCCTGCAGGATGCCCGCCGAGTCCGCGAGATGACCGCGCGGGTGCTCTCCTTTCCGATCCCGGGAGAAGTAGTAGACGACGCCGGGGGGCGCGGCGCCTGACGTTGCGCCGGAGGCGCACCTCCGGTGCGACGGTCGCTGATTGCGCACATAGGCCCAGATGCGCCCCTGCTTCACGCCCTTTCCGAGGCCCTTGTCCTTTCGGGATCGGTCGAGCACGCGGATGGGGGTGTCATCGGCATGCAGGATCGGGCTCGACATGACATCGGCCTCGAGCTTTTCGATCTACGGGTTCAGCGCCTTCATCGCCCCGCCGCACCAGTCGACCATGGTGGTGTCCGGGGCGAGCCATTGTCCGCCATTGGTCCGAGGAGTTGCCAGCGGTGGCGCCATCGGTCCGAGCCCCGATGGCGACGGCGAGCGGCACCCATCCGGGCGAAGATCTCGTTGAGGCGATAGAGCGGGACGTGGTCGTCGAATTTGGAGACGAGGATGAACGCCAGCAGGCTGGGCCCGGCCATGCTGCGCGGGATCGGCCGGCTCGGCGCCGGCTCCTGCACCATCCGTTCGCAGGTGAGGAGGGACAGGAAACGCCCCCGATGGGGCGTTTCCCCGACGAACGCAGGACTTCTTCACCCGGGCGATCTCGATCACCTTGATCTGGGCTGCGATCATGTCGAGCAGTTCGCTGACGTCCTCGCCGACCACGCGAAGAGCGCCGCCGCAGTCAGGGCAGGCATCGCCGGGATCCAGCTCACGGCGCTCGCGCGGCGTATCCTGCGCGACGCGGGGCCGGCGGCGCGGCGTCTTCTCTGGCGCGGCTTCCGCCTCTTCGACCGGCGGCGGGCCCTGCTCCAGAACCTCGTCTTCTTCGGGCGGCGTGGCGTGCGCCTTCGCGGTGGCCACCATCAGGTCTTCGAGCGCCAGGTCGAGCTGTTCGATATCGCGTTCGATCTTTTCGGAGCTGGCCCCGAACTTCTGCTTCTGGAGCCTGGCGATCCGGATGCGTCGCGCCAGAGGCGCGCTTTCAGCGCAACGCCTGGACGAGGAGATCATGGGCCCTCAGCGTGGCCGACATCTTCTCGTTCTCGGCCAGCGCGCCGATCATCTCGGCGGCGTCCTCGGCGGCGCCGGCGAAGACGGGGGTGCCGGTGATGTCCGTGCGCAGGGCGATGCCGCGGGCGCGGGCCGCAGGCGCGAGGACGAGGGCCACGTCGGCGATCAGCGGGGCGATGGGGGCGCGGGCGCCATGGGCGATGTGGGCCGCGCGGACCCGGCGCAGGCGATGGCGGATCAGCCGGTCCATCAGGCGGGCGGTCCCCCGGGCGGCCTCGGCCTGCGGCGCGTGGCGGTCCAGCGCGTTGGTGACCACCGAGAGGGGCGTCTTGAGCGCGTGGGAGAGATCCTCGGCGTCGCGGCGGGCGCGGTCCACGAGGCGGCGGTTGTGGGCGATCAGGTCGTTGAATTCGGTGACCACGGGGCCGAGTTCGGCGTGGCGGGCCTGCGGAAGGCGGTCGAGCGGGCCGTCGCGCAGCCGGCCGATGTCGTGGGCGAGCCGGCGCAGGGGGGCGAGCCCCAGCCAGGCTTGCGCACCGATGGCCCCCACGAGCCCCAGCGCGATCAGCCCCAGCACCGCGCGCAGCGGCGCCAGCGCCGCGTCTGCGGCAGCCGTGATCTCGGCCTGCGGGGCGGTGACGACCAGCCGCACCGGATCGTCCACCCCGGGCAGGGTGACGTCGCGCATCCGGCGGTGCAGGGCCGCCCCGCGCGGGTCCGGGCCAGTGCCGGCCGCCCCCAGATCGTCATGGCCCAGCGAGGGGGCGGCGGCGACGGTCTCGCCTTCCGCGATCACCGCCCAGTACCAGCCCGACAACGGCGGCAGGAACTTCGGATCGGCCGGCGGGCGGGTGAGGACCGGCGCCCCGGTCCCGTCGGCCTCGAGCCCCACCGCCCGACCCCGATGCCCTGCGAAGCCGCGTCGAGGCCGTGGGTTATGCCTGGAAGGGCGATCTGGCCCTGCACCGCGCCCATGCCGAGGTCGATGCCCTGAACCCCGAGGGCGAGCCCGTCCGCCTGCGCCTCGACCTCGCGGGCGAGATCACCCGCGAACGCGCCCGCCGCTGAGGGAGTGACCCATGCCCAACCGTCCCCTCCTCCCCCGCCGGGCGCCCGCGGCGCTGTTGCCGGTCAGCCTCGGCCTGATCGGCACCTCGCTCGGCTGGCGCGCCGCGGCGGAGGCCGGCGCCGCGCCCGCCGCCATCGCCGAGATCCTCATTGCCGCCGCCGTGGGCGTCTTTGCCGTGGTGGCGCTGGCCTACTTGCGCCGCCTGCACCGCAACCCCAGGGCGTTGCCCGCAGACCTGCGGGCGCGGGCTGGAACGCCGGGCGCCAACGAGGCGCTGATGTTCACCGGCAAGGCGCTCCTCCCCGTCGCGCCGTCGCTTGCGGCCTTCACCTGGGGTCTGGCGGTGATGCTCCAGGCCGGTGTGGTGCTGCGCGTGGGCCTCGACCGCGCCGCCCGCCCGCCCCGCGACGCGGCGCTGACGGCGTTCCTGCTGGTGCCCTTCGGCGGGCTGCTGCTGGGTCCTCTGGACGGCGCCGGCGCGCTGCTGCTCTGGCCGCTGCTGGCGGCCTATGCCCTCACGGCCCCGCCGTGATCCTCCTCCTCGCCCGCGGCCATGTCGCCGAGGCCGAGCGCCCCGCGGCCTGGGTGCTGCTCGCGCCCCCCTCGGTCGCGGCCATCGCGGCCGAACTGGCCCATCCCGGAGGCGCCCTCGCCCCCGTGCTCTATGGCCTCGCGAGCCTCACCCTGCTGGGCCTGATGTGGCAGCTGCGCTGGCTGGCGGCGGCGGGCTTCAACCCCTCCTGGGCCTGCTTCACCTTCCCCTCGGCGGCCTTCGTGGGCGCCAGCTGGGCCATGACCGTCCGCACCGGCAGCGCAGCCCTCGAAACCCTCGCCTTCGGCGCCACCCTCGCCGTGACGATGGTCTCCGTCTCCATCGCCGCCCTCACCCTCCACGCCTGGACCCGCCGCCGCATCGCCCTCGCCCCGGCGCGCGTGTCGGGGCAAGACCGCGCCATGGGCTGATCGGGGCCGGGCGTCGATGCGGGCCGGCGCCTTGCGGGGGCCGAGGAACGGCGATGCCGCGCCTACTCCACCTCGGCGCGCATCTGCCAGCGGGCGGCGGTGACGGCGGGTTCGAGGCTGAGGCGGCCGACGATCTGTTCCAGCGCGGCCGGCGCGATCCCCTCGCCGTGGACGCGGGCGGTGACCTCCACCCGGTCGCTGTCCTCGATGTTCTCGCTGTCGAGCGCGGTGAGGTGCAGGCCCGAGGTGGCGAAGCCCTGCAGCATCAGGGCGCGCACATGGGCCTCCTGCGCGCCGCGGCAGACGATCTCGACGCTGTAATTCCGCTCCAGCTCGGTGGTCTGGATCGGCTGGCGGTCCAGGAGCCGCGACAGCGGCCGCAGGGCAAGGTTGACGAACACCACGCAGCCGGTGACCGCGAGGGCGAGGACGAACTCGCCCGCGCCCGCGAGCATGCCGACGGCGGCGGCGCACCAGAGCGTGGCAGCGGTGTTCAGGCCGCGCACGTTGAAGCCCTCGCGGAAGATGATGCCGGCGCCGAGGAAGCCGATGCCCGACACGATCTGCGCGGCGACGCGGGTGGGGCTGATCTCGTCGGGAAAGGCGGCGGCGAAGACGACGAAGCTGGCGGCGCCGAGGGCGACCAGCGTGTTGGTGCGCAGGCCGGCGAGGCGCTGGCGCCATTGCCGTTCCATCCCGATGGACGCTCCCAGCGCGAGCGCGACGACCAGGTTGAGGATTGCGTCGAGGGGCAGCACGGGCATGGGCACTCCTTTCGGTTGCGGGCAGCGCGACCGTGCTGCCGGCAGGTGACGCCTGCGTGACGGGAGGCGGCGCTCCGGTCAGCGCCCCAGCAGGCGCAGCGCCACGAGGTCGGTGCGCCCGGCGGCGTGCAGCGCGGCGAGGCGGGCGCGGGCCTCGGCCTCGGCGCCCTCGGGGACCGGGCCGGCCAGCACCACGGTGGCGCGGATGCCCTCGTTGCGATAGTCGAGCTGCAGCGCGGCGATGGAGAGGCCGGGCAGGCAGCCCTCCAGCGTGGCGCGGACGGCGGGGCGCAGGGCGGCGCGGTGGGCGCCGAAGCCGTCGGCGTGGCCGTGCGGCTCGGGGTGGATGACGATCTCGTCCACCGTCGGCACGGTGGCGCGGACGCGGGCGCGGGCGGCCTCGCACAGCCGGTGGGCCTCGGACAGCGTGAGGTCGGGGTCGAGGCCGAGATGGACATCGGCCTGCACCGCGCCCCCGGTCTGCCGCAGACGCAGGTTGTGGACGTCGCGCACGCCGGGGACGGCCGCCAGCGCCGCGGTGATGGGGGCCGAGAGGTCGGCGTCGGGCACGGCGTCCACCAGCTCGGCCACCGCGGGGCGGCCGAAGCGCCAGGCGATGCGGGCGAGCATGAGCGCGATGATCGCGGCGGCCAGCGCATCCATCGCCGGCACCCCGGCCATCGCCGCGCCGATCCCCGCCAGCGCCACCACCGACGAGATCGCGTCGGACCGGTGGTGCCAGGCATTGGCCAGCATCATGGCCGAGCCGGTGCGGCGGGCGACCGCCCTCGTGTAGTGGTAAAGCCCCTCCTTCAGCGCGATGGAACCCGCCGCCACCCAGAGCGCCAGCGCCCCGGGCGCCACGGCCGGCGGGTCGATCAGCCTCAGGCCTGCGTCGATCAGGATGCCGGCCGCCGCGAGCGCCAGCATCGCCGCCACGGCGAGCGTCGCCAGCGTCTCGAACCGGCCATGGCCGAAGGGGTGCTCGGCATCGGGCGGCAGGTGGGCATGGCCCAGCGCCCACAGCACCGCGGCATCCGAGGCGAGGTCCGAGAGCGAATGCACCCCGTCGGCCACCAGCGCCTGGCTGTTGGCGACCGCCCCGCCGACGATCTTGGCCCCCGCCAGCGGGCCGTTCAGCCACACGCCGGCCCAGGCCGCCCGCCGCTTGGCGCGCAGGCCCTCGGGGTCGGTCGGGGCCTCGCGGCCCGGGGCGTGGTCGTGCATCGCGGCGGCCTCTCAGATGCGGCCGAAGGGGCTGGGCTCGCCCCAATAGGCCATACTGCGCCGGTGCGCGGCAAGGATCGGCACGATGCAGCGCCAGTCCTGGCAGTCTTCGGCCAGCCGGGCGCGGGTGGCCGGGTCCAGCGCCGTGGCGATGGCGATCTGCCGCCCGGCGGGCATCTGCGCGAGGAAGCGCGCGGCTTCCTCACTGCGAAGCTCGGCCACGGCGCCGGCGATCTGGGAGATGGGAAAGGCGAGGATGCGGTCGCGGTGCGGGCCGATCCGGCCGCCGTGGAGAAAGGCGCGGAGCGTGGCACGGGTCAGGATGTCGGGGCGGGCTGGCGGCGGGGCCGACGGGCGGCGGAGGGACAGGGCCATGGGCGACACTCCTGTGGGATGGGGTGGCGCCCGCGCCGGCGTGGCGCGGGCGCCCCGTGGGTCAGATGTCGAGGCCGAGCAGCCAGGCGGCCATCAGGAAATAGACCAGCAGGCCGGTGAAGTCCTTGATGGTGGTGATGAACGGATCGGCGCCGGGGGCATGGTCCACGCCGATCTTCACCATGGCCCAGGGCAGCAGGAAGCCGAGGCAGGCCGCCGTGAACACCGAGGTGAACAGCGCCACACCGACCACGACGCCCAGCTGCGGGATGTCGTTGGGGACCCCTTGCCAGAAATAGGCCACCGTGCCGGCGACCAGCGCGATCACCACGGCCATCACCGCGCCCACCAGCGCCTCGCGGGCAAAGTTCTTGCGCCAGAAGTCCTTGAGCCGGATGTGTCCCAGCGCGAAGCCCCGGGCGAAGATGGTCGAGGATTGCGTGCCGACATTGCCGCCCATGTCCATCACCAGCGGGATGAAGATCGCGAGCGCGATGACCGCGCCGAGAACCTCCTCGAAGGCGTCGATCAGCCCGCCGACGATCAGCCCGCCCGCCAGCGTCACCAGCAGGAACAGCATCCGCACCCGCACCGTGTACCAGATCGGGCCCTGGGTCAGCCGTTCGGACCGTACATGGTCCTGCGTGTGGAAAAGGTCGCCCACCCCGGCCTGATAGTAGATGTCGTCCGAGGTCTCCTGTTCGAGGATGTCCATCGCGTCGTCGAAGGTCAGCACGCCGATGAGTTCGCGCTGGCCGTTGACGACGGGCAGGAGCGGCACGTCGCGGGTCTGCAGCCGGCGGGCGGCGGTTTCCTGGTCCATCGTGCCGGGCACGGCGAGGTCGGCACCGTCGGTCATCGTCCTGACCTGGGCGTTGGCCCCGGCGCGCAGCAGCACCGACAGGCGGACGAAGCCGAGGTAGCGGCCCTTCTCGTCCACCACGAAGACGCAGGCGGCCTGACCGGCGGGCACGCGGGTGCGGCGCACGGCCTCCAGCGCCTCGGCGGCGGTGGCGCTGTCGGTGACGTAGACGAACTGGTCGCGCGCCTTGGCGAGGACCGGATCGGTGGCGGGGCGGCGCACGGCGCCGTTGGTCGTGAGGGTGTCGAAGGTGGTGCTGGCCATGGGGAGGTCTCCTTGCGGCTCTGTGGGATTGGTTGGGCGTTTCGGAGCGGGGCCGGCCGCTCAGCGCGGCCGGGCCTCGCCGGTTGTGGCGGCGCTGAGCGGGACGGGGCCGATGCGGTCGCCGTCGCGGTAGAGCCGGGCGGGCCGGGCCGCCTTCAGCGCCTTCTTCGCCGCCCCCTTCTTGGGCAGCTTCCCTGCGATGCCCAGGACGGCGGCGCGGCGGTCCATCTCGGCCCGGATCTCGGCCGGGTCGATGCCCTGGTCGCGCCAGAGGACGGCGAGGTGATAGAGCAGGTCGACGCTCTCCTCGACGGTGCCGCGGCGGTTGCCGGCCACGGCGTCGAGCGCGACCTCGGTCGGCTCCTCCACCAGCTTGCGCGCCTTGCGGCCGGTGTCGGCGCGCACGAGCTTCTTCGTGCGTTTGGTGGGCGGCGCGGCGAGCTGGGCCAGCAGACGGTCGAAGCCGGTGCCGGTGCCGTCGGTCGGGCGGATGTCGCGGAAGCTGTGGATCATGGTCATGGCGGGGCCTCCTGCTGGGGGGCTGCGGTCAGGGGGTGGGTATGGCGCGAGGGGGCGACGGGGTGCCCTCCGGCGAGGGTCTTGCCGTCGCGGGGGCGGCATCGGGCAGCCTCTCCCCCCGCTCAGGGGGTGGCGAGACGCTGCGGTTCAGGCCCCCGCCATCGCTCGGGCTCTTCGGGGTCGCAGGCCGGGACCGGCCGCCCCTCGGCGTCGATCACGGCGAGCCCCGCGGCCAGCGCCCGGACAACCAGCGCTCGGGTGTCGCCGCCGCCGGGCAGCGCCAGCACCAGATCGGGCCGGCTGTCGGCCAGCATGAAGGCATCGCGCAGCCCCTCGGCGCGCTTGCCGAATTCCCGCCAGTTGGCGGGATAGCGCACCACATGCAGGCGCTGTTCGCGGGCCCAGTCCTCGGCGGTGACGCCGAGAACCCCGGCGCCACCATGGATCAGCACCTCGGCCGGGCCCAGCGCGTGGGCCCGGTCGAGCGCGCGGCGGATCATCCCGACATCGTCGAGATGCCGCCCTCCGGCGAGCAGAAGACGCATGGTCGCTCTCCCGTCTGTCGGGGCCGCACCGCCCTCAGGCGGCGCAGGGTCCGGTCAGCGGCAGGACGACGGGCACGGGCGCGTGCTGCGCCGGGATCGCGGGGTCATCCCCCGGGCGATCCCAGTGCATCACGAGCCGGTGCGTGAGGGGGCACCGCACCCAGCGGGCGGCGAGATCGGTGTGGGCGGCGCCGGGCGGCGCCAGACGGGCGAAATGGAAGGTCATGTCGTGCCTCCGTTAGGCCGGCCACGGCCGGTCCGGAGGCAGGGGGTCACGCGCGCAGGCGCATACCCCCGGCTGCAGACAGGCCGGGACGGCAGGATCGGTTGTCGGAAGGCCCGGCGTCTGCGGATCGCTGCGCGAACACAGAGGCCGGACCGCTACTGGAGGAGTCGTCCATCGGTCTCTCTGGTTGGTGCATGAAAACGGCCGCCTGCAGCGGCACGGGGAGAGGTGCCGCGAAACCCGGCCCAAGTCAACCCCTTCCGGCAGGGCTTGTCGCCGGAGCGACGGACATGGCAGGCTGCGCCCCAGGCAACCGCCCGGGCCGCCTGCGCGTGCCCCCCACGGCGTGTTCCGCTGCCCGCGCCTGCGTGCCCGCGCCGCCGGCCGCGTCAGCGGGTTCGCCGCCCATCCAAGCTCCGGCCCCGCGACCTCGCCTGAACAGCGCAGGGTCCGGCGCCTTGCCCACGCGCCCGGGCGCCGCTGTTCGTGTGACTTCCGCTGCCCCCGAGGTTCGAGCGCTGCGGTCCGTCGCCGTCGTTCCGGCCGTGTCTGGGCGGGTGCCGGTCGATGCGATCCCGCTCCGGTGGGGCCTCCTCCTCCGGCGCCAGACCGATCGCGGCGAGGATGCCGCGGGCCATGAGGCGCTGCTGGTGAACGGCCATGGCGGCCGGCTCGGGGGTGCAGCCCTGCTCCAGCCACCAGCGCACCAGCCCGAGGTTCATCGCCGACGAGGCCGCCAGTACCGCCGCCTCCGGCATCGGCGGGGCCAGCGGCGCGGGCCATGCCGCGAGCCGCTTCAGCGCATAGCCGCGGATCGCGCGCTCCAGATCGCCGGCGAAGCCGGCCAGCGTGTCCTCGACCAGGATCGCGCGATAGAAGCGGGCGTTGTCCTGCACATGCTCGAACCAGCGCACGGCGTTGGGGTGGGGCCGCTCGGGCTCGAAGCGGGCGAGGCCCGCGGGCGTGGGCACCTCCTGGCGGGCGCGCAGATCCTCCAGCATCCGGGTGATGGCGTCGCGGACGACGGCCGCCGTGTCGGGGTAATGGGCGTAGAAGGTGGCCCGGTGGATGCCCGCGCGGCGGGCGATGCCGGCGATGGTGAGGGCGGCGAATCCCCGCTCCTCGGCCAGCTCCTGCACGGCCTCGCGGATCGCGGTGCGGGTGCGCCGGACGCGGGCATCGATGGCGGTGTCGGGCACGGTTTTCGGCAACGCTTGGCCCCGGGGTGTCGGGTAACGGCCAGTGGCGCCGGGTGCCGGGCTTGGCCGGAGCAGGTGGCACAGTCTAGGCCGGAGTGGCGGCGCGGTCGAGCCTGCCCGCCGCGCCCGGCGCTTGACCCGGGTCAAGGCGCCCGGCGCCCGGATGTGGCAGACACCCGGGCCATCCGCAGCGACCTCCCCCGGCAGCCCGCCCGGAGGAGGCCAGATCACGGAGGACGCCCCCATGGACAGCGGTGCCACCCCTGCCGCCTTCACCTGCCCGCTCGACCGGCTGGGCCGCGATGACCTCGCGACCGCCGGCGGCAAGGGGGCGAGCCTGGGCGCCATGCTGGGCGCGGGCCTGCCGGTGCCCGAGGGCTTCGCCGTGCTGACGGAGGCCTATCGCGTTTTCGTGGCGCACAACGGGTTTGACGAGCCCGTTCGGCATCTGGTCGAGGATGTGCCCGCCGACGATCCCGACGCGCTGGCCCTCGCTGCACAGGCGCTGAAGGACCGGTTTCTGGCGGGCAGCATCCCGCCGCATGTGGCCGATGCCATCGCCGCGGCCCATGCCGATATCGGTGCGGGGCTTGTGGTCGTGCGCTCCTCGGCCACCGCCGAGGACCTGCCGGGCGCCAGCTTTGCCGGCCAGCACGACAGCTTCCTGAACATCGACGGGCCGCAGGCTGTGGCCGAGGCCGTACGCGGCTGCTGGGCCTCGCTCTGGAACCCGCGCGCGGTGAGCTATCGCAAGCGGGTGGGGCTGGATACCACCGGGATCGGCATCGCCGTGGTGGTGCAGCGGATGATCGATGCCGACCGCTCGGGCGTGCTGTTCACCGCCAACCCGCTGGACCATCGCCGCGACCGGATGCTGCTGTCGGCCTCGTGGGGCCTGGGCGAGGCGGTCGTTGGGGGCGATGTCAGCCCCGACACCTGGGTGCTGGACGCTTCCGGCAAGGTGCTGTCGCACCACCTGTCCGACAAGCAGGTGATCACCGTGCGCGAGGGCAGGGGCACGGTGAACCGCCCGATGCCCGAGGAGAAGCGCCGCGCGGTCAGCCTGTCGGAGGCCGAGGTCGCCGAGCTGGCGCGGCTGGGGTCGAAGGCGCAGGCATTCTTCGAGAGCCCGCAGGATCTGGAATGGGCGATCGAGGGCGGGCGCATCTACCTCGTGCAGTCGCGCCCCATCACCTCGCTCTTCCCGCTGCCCGTGCCGATACCCGGGCCAGCCGAGGGGCTTCGCCTCTACATGTGCTTCAATGTGACGGCCCAGCAGATGCTGGAGCCCTTCACGACCGCGGGGCTGGACTACTGGCGGGCGCTGTGCGGCGGCTTCGCCCATGCCGCCACCGGCCGGCCCGAGCGCGAGCTGCCCTGGCTGAAGGAGGCCGCCGGTCGCCTCTTTGCCGACCTCACCGAGATGCTGCGCAAGCCCGGCCGCTGGCCGCAACTGGCCGAGGCGGTGTCCGACAAGGACCCGATCACCGGCCGGGCGCTGCTGGCCTTCCGCGACCGCGAAGGCGACCGCATCATCGGCCGCAAGGGCGGCATCGGCTTCTGGTGGCGGCTGGGGCCGCTGTTCGCCCGGCTAGCTTGGCGGGGGCTGATGGCGTCGCTGAACCCCGAGCGCGCGCGGCTGCGGGTGCTGGCCGAGACCGACGCCGCGATCCGGCAGATGGAGGCCGAGGCGCAGGGCCTCGCCACGATGCGCGCCCGGGTCGATTTCATCCGCGATGTGCTGGGCCGGCGGGGCGCGATCATCTGGATCATCCCGGTGGCGGTGATGAACCCCGGGCTGATGGCCGAGGGGGCCCTGAAGCGCAAGGTGAAGGCGTGGCTGGGCGACGAGGCGCTCATCACCCCGGTCCAGCGCGCCCTGCCCCACAACATCACCACCGAGATGGGGCTGACCCTGTGGCGGCTGGCGCGACAGTTCCGGGCCGAGGGGGTGGAGCCGAGCGCGGATCACCCCGGCGTCACGGCTTTCCTCGACCGTTTCGGCCACCGCGCGTTGTGGGAGATCGACCCCGGCATCGCCCGCTGGTCCGAGGACCCGGCCTATGTGCTGGACCTGATCCGCAGCTACATGGACGCCCCCGAAGAGGCCGATCGGGAGGCGCAGTTCGCCCGCCAGAAGGCCGAGGCGGAAGCGGCGATGGCCGATCTGGTGGCACGGGTGCGGGCGGCCGGGGGCGGGCTGCGGGCGCGTGTCTTTGCCTGGCAGCTGCGGTGTTACCGCGAGTTGGCGGGCCTGCGTGAACAGCCCAAGTTCGAGGGTGCGCGGATGATCGCGCTGGCCCGTCGCATCTGGCTGGACGCTGGCGCGGAGCTGGTGGACAAGGGCGCACTGGACGCCCAAGAGGATGTGCTGTTTCTTCGCCTCGACGACCTGCTGGCCTTCGAGGCGGGGCACGCGGGCGACCTGCGCGCGAAAGCCACCGAGGCCTGCGCCGAGTACGAGCGCGAGAAGGCCCGCCGCGCCGTGCCACGCTGGATGACTTCGGACGGCGAGGCGATCTTCGGGGTCGAGGCCGAGGAGGCCGAGAGCGTGCTGGCCGGGCTGCCGGTCTCGGCCGGCACCCATGAGGGCCGCGTCCGGGTGATCCTGCATCCGGCGGGCGCAAGGCTGAAACGCGGCGAGGTGCTGGTCTGCCGCGGCACCGATCCGGCCTGGACGCCCTTGTTCCTGCAAGCGGGCGCGCTGGTTATGGAGACGGGCGGCGCGGTCTCGCACGGCTCGATCGTGGCGCGCGAATACGGGCTTCCGGCTGTGGCCGGGGTGGCCGAGGCCACCACGCGGCTCAGGGACGGCCAGCGCGTGCGGGTGGACGGGCAGAGTGGGCAGGTGGTGCTGCTCGATGCCGAGGGCGACGCCAAATGAGCGAACCCGTCGAGACTGCCCTCCACGCCGCCGGGATCGGGCCGAGGCTGAAGGCTGCGCTGGAGTTCGGGCCGATCCTCGGCTTCGTCGCGGTCTATCTGGTCGTGCGGGAGCAGACCTACACGCTGGCCGGCCGCGACTGGGACGGCCTCGTGCTGCTGGTGGGGGGCTTCGTGCCGGTGGTGCTGGCCGCGAGTGCTCTCATGTGGCGGCTGACCGGCAAGATCACCCCGGTGCAGGTGCTGACCCTGATCATCATGTCGCTGTCCGGCGCGCTGACCGTCGGCTTCAACGACGAACGGTTCTTCAAGATGCGCACGACAGTGGTCTGCCTGACGCTGTCGGGCATCCTCTGGGGCGGGCTGGCGCGCGGGCAGGCGTGGCTTTCGGGCGTCATGGGCGGGATGGTCGCGCTGTCGCCCGCCGGCTGGACATACCTCACCCGCCGCTTCGCCGCCGTCCTGCTGGTGCTGGCCGCCGCGAACGAGGCGGCCTGGCGCAGCTTCTCGACCGATGTCTGGGTCGCCTACGACACCTTCGTCATGCCGGTCGCCTTCTTCGGCGTCCTCGCCTGGCAGATCCGCGCGGCCCGCAGGCTGTGACGCAGGGGGCGCGGCTCAGAGCGGTCCGGCAAGGGCGAGGCCCCAGTGGATCAGCGCCGCGGCCAGCGCGGGCAGCGCGAGCGCCAGCGCTGCGTGATGGAGCCGCCGCCAGCGGCTCCAGCCGGGCGCCCGCCAGATCAGCGCCAGCGACAGCACCGCC
>Ga0213835_101589_pt1 | contig 13218 bp, 10 predicted proteins | sample SWPATP01_FD_160576 | JGI IMG/M metagenome (GOLD analysis project Ga0213835, IMG submission 160576) | Coastal seawater microbial communities from Marineland, Florida, United States - SWPA TP0 #1 | ecosystem: Environmental > Aquatic > Marine > Coastal | place: USA: Florida | collected 2016-08-05
ATTCGGAAGCCAGTTGCGGGCGCCGTGGGCGAAATGCCGATGCAGCCGCGCAGTCAGAGCGTGCGACGTGAGCTGACGACCCCAAGCAGTCTCGGAATGTCATCTGGCGGTCAACGATCGCCTAAAGACCTCGTGGCTGTTTCAGTGCGTCGTCAATGGCATCGACCAGAGTCCGAGCGACCTCGGGAGTGATGGATGAAAAATCCACGCGGGGCTGTGACCGATACCCCTGATCCGCGAGGGCGGCCGGGTCGATCAAGCCGGGAACGGCGCTGGCAACCGATTCCGCCAAGACTTCTGCAACGTCTGGTGTTCGTACAAAGTCGCTAAATCGAACTTCGAACCTCATACCGCGCCGCTCGTCCGTGTACATGCAGATTGGCCACTTGCGCTTCCCGTCCAGCAAGGCGACGTCGGTGCTGGCATTGAGCGAAGGCGTGGATGCGCGACCGCCATTGATCCGCCATCCACGATCGTTGAGGCGGTCGAAAAACGCCGTGAAGGCCGAGACACCTGCGACGTCATGTTGCCGCCCCCATTCGCCATAAGACTCCGTCGGCCAGCGGTCACGACTCTCTCGCCCCACCCTCTCCTTCTTCTGGACAAGATCTACCCCGAACGCGACAGGCAGAAGCACCTGGGTGGTCCCATGTTGAGCCCGGGCGAATTCCATGACGAACACGGCTACCTCCGGGATGGTGATCGAGTTCAGATACTCGACGATCCTCTTGAGGGCGTCGTTGACTCGATCAACTGCCAGCACGATCGTCATGCGGCCCGACGCGAGCCCCTCTTCGAGTCGCTCGCGCGTCTCTAGGCCCCGTTCCTCGAAAGTCGCAAGCGGTGACGCGGACGTTCCAGAAGCGCGCCGCCACATTTCCTCGAAATCCTCGACACTCATCCCCCACAATCGAGAGGCGTAATCGAGCACTTGGCCGACAATCTCCCGCCGTACCTGCGGGTTGGTGGCGAGCTTGCATTCAACGAGGGTCACGTCACCCGAACTGTCGAGAATGACAACGTCAGCGGGGCCGACGCCGCTCGAGAATTCCCGGCACGCAACAGCTTCCGACGAGACGCCCGGTATCAGCGAGGGATGGCCGGCAATGATTTCCTGGAGAGACGCCTCGTTCTCGTACCCCGTCGTCTGTGGTTCAGACCAGTCGCCGTCCCCTGTCCGCATAAGCAGAGTCATGCGGAACCTCCAGTCTTCAGGCCACCCGCATCCGCGCTCTCCGCGAGCCGCTCGACCTGGTCCGACCCGTGCGCCAACCACCAGCGCTCAATCCGTCTATTCCGCGCGGTGAGGAACACGACCTGAGCCCGCCGGTATTTGATGTAGTCGTCAAGGCTGGCGGGTAGGGCCGGTCTCGTAAAGTCCGTGAACGGGTAGAAGAACCGAACCCGACCGCCATCGTCAACGAGGTCCTCGAATAAGAAGAAAGCGACGTACGACTCGAAAGTTCCGAACAGCGAGAAGAAGCTCGAGTAGCGTTCAAGCACTGCCGAAAGCGGCGACTCACCGAGCTCCGGATCGAAGTGGCGCCGGATGCATTCAAGCGTGAGATCAAAGCGATCACCGATCCGTGAACTCATCCCCCGAGCCTGATTGATTGTCTGCAGCCTGCCGATCTGGGCCCCCGGGAACAACGTGAAGCCGCCAATCGTGTACCCAAGCCGGTGAAAATCCTCATTCACATCGGCGGGAAGCTGAGCGTACAGCTTGGCCGACTTCGAGCGATTCGATGTCGTGATTGTGTCGCTCGACATAGGTAGGCGCCCGGAGGAGCCATAGTGCACGAGGTACGCCTGACGCTCACCCGAAGCAAGTGTGAACACCTCTCCGCTGGGCAGTGGCTTCTGCCACAGCAGCTGGTGGTATCGCTTGAGCGTCGGGCTATAGGTATCGGGGTCCAGACCTGCTGGCGTATCCGCCCGCATGTCAAAACCAACCTCGAGGTTTGGCGCGATAGTCATTCGTTGCCGCCATCACCAGAGAGGTCCAGCCCACGATTCTGCCACTCCCCGAAGGTCATGCCGGTTTGCGGATCTATCCATGACGTCCGCCCGTTCGCGGCGCGACCAGCCATCACTGCTGCAGCCGCGGACGGCGAAGAGAAGACGACATCCCGCGTGAGTTGAGCACGCTCATCATCAATGAGCTTTAGCGTGCCGTCTTTCAAAAACAACTCGTGCATGCGCTCATAACCCGGATGACGAGTACCTGTCCACGAAGCGCGAAAGAACCCGCCCGCCATCACCGTAAACTCGCCGTCGACCTCCTGAGCGCGGGCCCGAAGCGAATGCTTGCGAATTTCGCACACAAACTCGGGCGAAGAGCTTGTAGTCACCGCGCCTGCCTCAACGTCGATGTCGTCGGGCTGCGGCGCTGACGTCGGCTTAACTGCGCGGAAAACATTGACTCCCAGAATGGGCAAGACAATTTGCGCCTGAGCAAGATAGAACTCCATGTCGGCGACGTCTGCTTCCGGCAGCTGAATGAGTGGCGGCGTCGTTCCGTTCTTCACGCTTGCTCGCCGAGCATCCCTCGCCGCCACGATGAGACGAGCCTCCAAATATCTGGCGTGCGCTTTCGTGAGATTGGAATCCTTGGAAGTCAACAAGATGACCCGATCCCAAAAGTCCTTGCCACCGGCGGACTCGGCTCGCGCGTGCTGGCGAAGTCGAGAGCCGATCTCGTCACCCTCGCCGACGTAGACAGCCGTGCCGGATGCCGTTTCGGGGTCATCCCCCAACAGGATGTAGACGCCAGTTCGTTTCGACTCATCGCGAGCCATCACGTGTGCGAGATCAGAACGCGGTGCGGCGACGACATGGCCCGTCCAGTTCATGATCTCGGCGGTGAGGAGACCGCCGGGGTTGCCGTCCACCAGGTAAAGCCGAACCTGCTTGCCACTATTCATGTCGAACACACCGTCGTCTCGTCTACATCGCTAACCGGCCGAATGCAGGGGCCTCTCTCCAGCCTATGTTGAACCTGCGACAACCCTCATGGCCGAGCGCGGGCATCGTGAGGTGCGGCTTCGCCGCTCTCAGGTCGAGAACAATCCGGGTTACATCGGGGTGGGAAGCTAGTCGGATGACGTTGACCTTGGGGCCTCTGCTTATCGATGCCGGAATTGATCCGCGAAGCGCGATTGTCATTCGGCACGCATTCGTCCCGTCACACGCGGATACCGGAATTGTCGGCATCCACGCCGATTCGACTGATGCAGAGATCCTGCGTTACACAGCCAATCAATCCACCAACTCGAGAATGTTCCCCGCGATACCGCCACGCCACTGGGTTGTGTTTGTTCGTGAGGCCGGAAATCAGGCACGGCTGTGGTCCATCGTGGAAAACGTCGGGGAGGTGTCGAACAACGGCATCCGTCGAGAGTTCGACCTGTCGGTAACGGAACACATGGAGGACTTGCGGGGCCGCCTCATCATCGGGTGGCGGTCACCCCGGGCTTGGTGGATGAAAGCAACCACAGCCGCGGCTTACCCCGTGGCCGGAATCGCTGATGCAGAGCCAATTCCATTCCCTGGTTTTGACCGTCTGGTGCTGACACACACAGAGCTTCAGGCTGTCATGCGTGAGCACCGATACGCCTCGTGGCGCACCGCGCTTTCATCGGTCATCGGGATTTATCTCATCACCGACACCCGAACCGGGCGCCACTATGTCGGCAAAGCCGACGGCGAAGAGAGCATCCGGCAACGATGGTCTTCCTATGCCGCGAATGGGCACGGCGGCAATGTAGAACTTCGAAAGCTTGAGCCCTCAACATTCCAGTTCTCGCTGTTGCGCGTGTTCGACCCGGCTACGCCCAATAGAGAGATCAACGCTACGGAGAGCCACTTCAAGCGAGCACTGGATTCGATCCGCCACGGCTTGAATCGCAACTAGCGTCAAGCTCAACCCTTACTTGCTGACTTTTGCTTCCCGCACAGACTCATCGGTGAGATTCCGAACTTCGCGGTGGATCGTCAATGCCGCGGCCTTCAACTCGCCGATGGTCAGGCCCGGCGCCTTCACGTACTGGTAAACAAAATTCGGTGCGAAGTGATTGAACTCCTTTCGACCAGCGTGCTTTTGGGCCAGGCCGAGTGGGAAGGTGAAGAGCTCAGAGTGTTCGCGAGCGAAGACCTCGCGTCGCACCTTCAAGTCGGCCGTGCGGCCCTCCATCCCCCGGCCCCACACGACTATCGCCCGGCGGAACTGATTGCCCTGTAGTTGCCAGCCAGCAAGGACTTCCCGACCTCCAACCTGAGTACTCTCAAGAATTTCGACGAGTGGCGTGGCGTTGCTCAAAGCGCCTTTCGCCAACCGATTCAGGTCAGGGATCGTGCTGTTCAGGACCGACGCGACCCGCTGAGCGCGAGCCTTCTGCAGGGCCGAGCGCATCTGCGAACTCGAGATTGAGGTGACCGCTCCGTCCTCCAACCACACCGGCTCATCGTCGGATCTCACTTCAACAACTTGCATGAGTTCGTGCAAATCCGCCACAAGAGACGCATATCGACGCATCGTCTCGACCTCATACTCCGCAGTGTCCGGGAGGGCCTCGCGAATGCGGGATGCGAACTCCGCGTATGAGACGTACCGCCAGTCCCCCGAGTCGAAGTCTGGAGGGCTCAACGCCAGAAGCACGAGCGATGGCCGTGGGTCCCAATGTGCGACCAGCCCGGCGTACGACCGCAGTTGGGCACCGTCCGGTAGCGCGAACACCTTGTTCTCGACAACCAACGGCGCACGGTCTGGCCAATGGAACGCGAGGTCCAAGTGCTGCCGCTCTCGATCGACCGTCCGCCGCTGGCCGACTCCCGCCGTCGTCAGCGGGCAAAAGACGGCATCGGCAACTTCAGGGAGCTGCTCAAAGAACCAAGCGATGAGGTTCGAGTGGAAGAGTTCACGCTGCCCGTACATGAGACGCCCCAGAGGGTTCGCCTCAATCCTCTTTACGACGGCCTCGACATCTAGCGCCACGTCAGGACACCTACCCCAACCCGAAATACCGCTCGAAGAACTCACTCAACCGCTCGAGCACGCGCGCCTTCTTTTCGCCGTGCGCGCCATCGGCACCGAAACGTGACGCCGCGGGCAGCACCTTCGTGATCGCGACGCCCGAGGTCTGCAGCGCTCCCGTCGCGAAGGCGCGCTCGACGAACTCCCGCGCCTCGTCCTCGCGCAGACTCTCCTCCGCGATGAGGCGGGTGAGCTCCTCGTCACGACGAGCTGCGATGAACGCAGCCCACTCGTCATCGACGTCGCCCGTGACCGACACCCGGTCGACGAAGGCCTCGATGAGATCCTTCTTGTTGCGCAGGCTCGGCGACGAGTCGATGGCGCGGGAGATTTCTGCGCGCACCTCGATGTCGGTGCCGTCGCCCCGTTCATCCCGGTATTTCTGCACCAGCATGAGGATGTAGTCGACGGTGATCTCGACCTGCTTGATCAGTTCGATCTCGAAGACGAGGTCGTCGTTGATGACCTCCTTCTCGCCGTCGCCGCCCGGTCGCAGCTCGTCGCGAATGCGCAGATAGGTTGACTGCAGGTCTTGGTGCTGCCGCTGGGTGAGAATCTCGCTGCCGGCGAAGTCATCGAACGACTTCAGGATGTTCTCGAGGCGCAGGATCGCGCTGAATAGCCCGACGAACTCTTTCTGCGCATCCTCGCCGACGGGCATCTCGCCCACGGCGAAGGTGTCGAGCAGTTCGGTGACCTTCTTCGCATACTCCTCGTAGTACTCGCCGTACGGCTTCAGCAGCACGACGCCCTGGGCGTTCTTGTTGCCGAACAGGGCGATCGCGTCGTTGGTCTGCTGCTCGAGGTCGCGGAAGCTGACGATGTTGCCGTACGTCTTCACCGAGTTCAGGATGCGGTTAGTGCGCGAGTAGGCCTGAATCAGCCCGTGCGAGCGCAGGTTCTTGTCGACCCACAGCGTGTTCAGGGTCGTCGCGTCGAAGCCGGTGAGGAACATGTTGACGACGATGACGATGTCGATCTCGCGGTTCTTCAGCCGCTTCGAGAGGTCGGTGTAGTAGCCAGCGAAGCCGTCGGATGACGTGCTCCACTGGGTTCCGAACATCTCGTTGAAGTCTTGAATCGCGTCTTCGAGAAACTCGCGTGACGGGCCGTCCAGGGCTCCGGCGTCGAAGCCCTCCTCCTCAAGGAAGTCGTCGGTGACGGCCTCGTTCGCGGCGTACGAGAAGATGATGCCGACCTTCAGCCTCTGCGCCTCGGGCAGCTCCTGCTGAGCGATCGCGAACGCGTTGTAGTACCGCTTCGCAGCGTCGATCGAGGCAGTGGCGAACAGCGAGTTGAAGCCGCGCACCCGCCGCTCCCCCAGCGCGTAGTGCTCGCTGCGGCGGGTCTTCTGGTCGAAGTGCTCAAGGATGTAGTCGACGACGCTTCGGATGCGTCGCGGGTCCATGAGCGCCCGCTCGGTGTCGATCGCTGACACCTGCTTGTCGAACAGCAGCGCGGGCTGCTTGATCGTGTTCACGTAGTCGATGCGGAACGGCAAAACGTTCTTGTCGGTAATCGCGTCAACGATCGTGTACGTGTGCAGCTTCTCGCCGAACGCCTGCTCCGTCGTCTTCAACTGCGGGTTGCCTCCCGAGCCGGCGTTCTCGGCGAAGATCGGCGTGCCCGTGAAGCCGAAGATGTTGTACCGCTTGAACGTCTTCGTGATCGACGAGTGCATGTCGCCGAACTGAGAGCGGTGGCACTCGTCGAAGATCAGCACCACGTGCTGCCGGTACACCTCGAGATCTTTCTGCGACTGCACGAGCCGCGCGAGCTTCTGAATCGTCGTGATGACGATGGTGCGCTCGGGGTCGGCGAGGTGTGAGGCGAGCTGCGCAGTCGAGGTGGAAGCGTTCGCCGCGCCCTTCTCGAAGCGGTCGTACTCGCGCTGCGTCTGCCAGTCGAGGTCTTTGCGGTCGACGACGAAGAGCACCTTGTCGACGCTCGGCAGACGTGACGCCAGCTGCGCGGCCTTGAACGAGGTCAGCGTCTTGCCCGAGCCGGTGGTGTGCCAGACGTAGCCGCCGGCGGCGGTCGAGCCGAGCTGCTTGTAGTTCGTCGAGACATCGATGCGCTGCAGAATGCGCTCGGTGGCGACGATCTGGTACGGCCGCATCACCAGCAGCTGGCGGTCAACGGTCAACACGCAGTAGCGAGTCAGCACCGCCAACAGGGAATGCTTTGCGAAGAAGGTCTTCGTGAAGCCGACAAGGTCGGTAATGGGCTTGTTGGTCGCATCCGCCCACCACGACGTGAACTCGAACGAGTTGCTCGACCGCTTTGCCCGGTTGCCCGCCTTGGCGCGGTCAGTGTGCTCGCGACGCACCGTGTTCGAGTAGTACTTCGTGAACGTGCCGTTGCTGATCACGAACAGCTGCACGTAGTCGAACAGACCGGTCCCGGCCCAGAACGAGTCGCGCTGGTAGCGGTCGATCTGATTGAACGCCTCACGAATGTCGACGCCGCGACGCTTCAGCTCGACGTGTACCAGCGGCAGGCCGTTGACCAGAATCGTCACGTCGTAGCGGTTCGCGTACCGACCGCCAGCCTCGCCGCCCTGCTCAACCTCGTACTGGTTGATGACCTGCAGCGAGTTGTTGTGGATGCTCTTCTTGTCGATCAGCGCGATGTTCTTCGTGCTGCCGTCGTCGCGTCGAAACGCGTAAACGTGATCCTCTTGAATGCGCACTGTCTTCTGCACGGCGCCGTCATTCGATCCCGCGATGTACTCGTTCAGCAGCCGCTGCCACTCGGCGTCAGAGAACTGCACCTGGTTCAGCGCCTGCAGCTGCACCCGCAGGTTCGCCAGCAGCTCAGCCTCGGTGCGCAGGGTCACATACTCGTACGCCTGGCCCTGCAGCAGGCGGATGAACTCACGCTCGAGCGCGGCCTCGGACTGGTACGCAGCCGCCGCCGACGGGTCGGGCGTGAACTCGGCCACCACCGTGCTCTCGGGGCTGACCACGATCGGCTCGAACTTCGTGGCGGGCGGGATGCTCACGCCGGAGCCTCCTCGAACGTGAGCAGCTTATCGCGGTAGTACTCGTACTGCTTACGACGGGCGGTAAGCTCGGTGCGGAGACCGATGCTGAGGTCGTTGATGAGGGCGTCGAACTTGTCGAGGATACCCGCGATACGTTCCTGCTCGTCCATTGCAGGAAGTGCGATCGGGTAGTTCGTGAACATGGGCTTCCGCAACGAAGTGACTGAGCCGCGAACGGAAATCTGCTTCAGATAGCGCTCGAAATCGGCGATAAAGAAGTGATAAAGGTACCGAGCGTTGACATCGGGACCCGGGACGATCCGATAGGCGCGTTGATGCAGCGCGTACTTCCCGTTCGCGAAATGGAAGACCTTCCCGACGCCCGCACCATCTCCCGCAGTGATGATCGCCTGCTCGTCGAAGTCGAACGAGTCGAGCCGCAACGTTTCTCGGCCGCGGGCAAAGAATACGTAATCTCCGCCGTCCAACGCGTCCTTTGTATCGTGGCTACCCGTCCCGATTGTTGCGATATCGCCCAGCCCTACGGTCTCTGCATCGACTCTTTCGAAGAGCAATTGAGCGCGGGTGTGGCCGTACTGCGCCTGCCGCGCTTCCAGCTCGGCCTCCAGTTCCGCTTCCAGATCCGCTTCCAGATCCGTGAAGCGGTCCAAGATCCTCACGATCTCGCGCTGAACCTCCAGAGGTGGAACCGGCACGCTGAACCGGCGCATGACGGAGGAACTCAAGTTGTTGATCGTCGTCGAGTCGAGCGTGCCGGCGAGGAAGTCAGAGAAGGTTCGCCCGACTAGCAGGTGGAACAGAAACCGCGGAAGAATTTGCTCTCTGCTTCGCAAGACCGCCATGAATCCGCCAAAGCAGTAGTCGAGGTCGGACTCGATGAAGGCGACCTTGCCAACATGCGCCTTACTGCCGCTGGCAGTACTGATCAGGATGTCGTCGCGACGAAGCCGCTGATCGTCCCGAACGCGGACGTGGCCACCGACGGCCTTCACATCATCGAAGTTCAGGCGGTTAGTCGATAGCGTGATGTTGTTCGCTCGGAGGACCTGGATCGGGCCGTCGTTCGCCTCGTCGGTCTTGGAGTACGTGAGTCCACGCACATAGTTCGCCAGCTCTCCGACTGGCATGAAGGGGACGCCGTTCGGGCAATGCAGGCGGATGAGGTCATCGAGACGACTCACTGTGAACCCTCGAGGTCGGCGACGATCGCGTCGATCGCGGTGCGCAGCTCGCCCTGACGGGCGACGATGCGAGCGATCTCGGCGTTGAGCTCGATGATGTCAACCAACTCACGGGTGTCCTCCGCCTGCACATACGAGGAGACGGACAGCACGTAGTCGCGGGCAGCGATGTCGGCGTTCGACACGACGGCGGCGAAGTGGTCGACCGAAGCACGGTCGACGAGGGTGGTCATGATCCGGTCGCGGTGAGCATCCGTGAGTTTGTTCTTGTTGCCGGAGCGGGTGAACTCCGCCGAGGCGTCGATGAAGACGATGTCGTTCGACTGCTTCGACTTCTTGAGCACCAGGATGCACGTGGCGATCGTGGTGCCGAAGAAGAGATCCGCTGGGAGCTGGATGACCGCATCCACGTAGTTGTTGTCGACCAGGTACTTGCGGATCTTCGCCTCGGTGCCGCTGCGGTACATGACACCCGGAAACTCGACGATTGCCGCCGTGCCGTCAACCGCCAGCCAGCTGAGGATGTGCATTGTGAAAGCGAGGTCGGCCTTCGACTTGGGGGCGAGCACGCCGGCCGGGGCGAAGCGCGGGTCGTTAATCAGCAGCGGGTTCGTGTCACCCTCCCACTTGATCGAGTAGGGCGGGTTGGAGACGATCGCCTCGAACGGCTCGTCGTCCCAGTGCTCGGGGTGGGTCAGGGTGTCGCCGTGGGCGAGGTGGAACTGCTCGTAGGGCACGTCGTGCAGGAACATGTTGATGCGGGCCAGGTTGTAGGTGGTCAGGTTGATCTCTTGACCGAAGTAGCCGCCCACCTTGCCGGGGCCGAGAACCTTCTGGAACTTGAGCAGTAGCGAGCCGGAGCCGACCGCCGGATCGTAGACCTTCTTCAGCTCGGTCTTGCCGTGGCTGGCGATGCGGGCCAGCAGCTCGGAGACTTCTTGCGGGGTGTAGTACTCGCCGCCCGACTTGCCGGCGTCGGCCGCGTACATCTGCATGAGGTACTCGTAGGCGTCGCCGAAGGCGTCGATCTCGTGGTTCTCGAAGTCGCCGAGGTTGAGGTCGCCGACCGCGTTGAGGAGCTTGACGAGCTTCTGGTTGCGCTGCGCGACCGTGTTGCCGAGCTTGTTCGAGTTGGGGTTGAGTTCGTCGAACAGGCCCTTGAGATCGTCTTCACTGTCGGTGCCGACGGCGGAACCCTCGATGTTCTTGAAGACGCGCTCGAGGGTTTCGTTGAGGTTCTCGTCAGTGGAAGCTTTCGCGCGGACGTTCGCGAAGAGCTCGCTCGGGAGGATGAAGAAGCCCTTCTCCTCAACCGTGACCCGGCGGCCGAACTCGGCCTGCTGGTCGGTGAGCTTGGCGTAGTCGAAGTTGCTCAAGGTCGCCTGGCGCTCCAGGCGGTTGATGTAGGCCGTGAGGTTTTCGGAGATGAAACGGTAGAAAAGCATTCCGAGGACGTAGCTCTTAAAGTCCCAGCCGTCGACCGAGCCGCGGAGGTCATTGGCTACCCGCCAGATTGTCTTGTGGAGTTCGGCTCGTTGGGATTCGCGGGTGGTGGGGGGCATGTTCTGAGCGTAACGAGGACGGCGGACACCAGTCGCTGCAATCGCCGACCATGACGCATAGGACCTCTCGATAAGCAGGAGAAACTCGAATCGCCCGCAGTAGCGTCGGCGCTCAACGCTAGCCTGGCCACAAGAAGCAGGGAGAAGTCATGGAATTGTGGGTTGAACGTTTTCGGGACCATCCGGTCTGGAGCGCGCTTGCCGAAGTTCGCGCCCGTATCAACGCCATTTCGATTCCGCCGGATGCGCCGGGTGAACTCAGAGCGTTGGCCTATCACGGAGCGGTCCTGGAGGATATCGAGGGGAGAAGGGCTGACGCAGACCCGCTCTTCATCAACTCCCCAATGCTGTCGAAGCTTCAGTCAGCGCTGGAGAACTGGCATAACGCGTTAACGGCGGTTGAGGTGGGTTCTCGCACTCTCGAAAGCTCTGTTCCCGAAGTGGAGCAGGTTGTGACTGCCCTAGCTTCCTGGCCGCCAGTGAGGCCCGGGCGCTACTTTTCTGGTGCGTGGCGGGCGGCCAGTGCGTACCAGGAAAAAGCCGAAGAGCTGCTCGCGGACTTCGATAGCCAATCGGAAGCACTCAAGGCGAAGTTGAAGACGGTGAGCGATTCGACTGACAATCTTCAATCTGCAGTGGCAACTGAGAAACAACGAATCAGTGAGGCAATAGCCGAATTCACGACTAGTTCAAAGTCCGCAACAGAAGCCGCTCTAAAGGATGTTAAGTCTGACGCAGATGAGGCGTTTCGCGCTATCGAAGCCCAACTGAAGGAGATGAAGCAGTACTCCACCGATTCCGTTGCCTATCTGACCGATCTCAAGTCAAAAGCGGCTGAAACTGTCAACGCCGCCACCTCCGAAGTTGTGGCCACCGACTATGGCAAATACGCGAGAAACAAGACCCTTGCTGCTTGGATAACCGACGTCGCCGCCGCCGCAGTCGGAATCGTCGGTGTCGCGGCAATTCTCGTCCACCTCTACAACATCGGCGAAGCGGTTGATGACATCAGCGTTTCAATCACGCGGCTTGCAGCATCTCTTGGAACCGTCGGTCTCGCCGCGCTCATCGGACGACGAGCGGCACAACACCATGCTGAAGCGCGAGCTGCCAAGCGAACTGATCTAGCGATCCGGCGGGTATTGCCCTTCATCGCGTCTCTCGATCCCGATGAACAGCGCGCCATTGTTCTAGAGGTATCAGAGAGGGTCTTTATCGACGGGCGTCTGGAACCGGAGCACAAGGAACGAAAGAGTTCACTTGCTGATCGCATCAAGGAAGTGACCGCCCGACGTGTCGCTAGACAATCGGGAAGTCAGGAAGATCAGGTCAAGTAGTCACTTCCACTCGCATGCGGACGAGTTTCAGTCTGGCGGATTTGTCCCCACCGGCTCCCCCAGACGCGGCGGGGCCGCGCCCGGGGCCCCTCGCGCGGCGTGGGCCCACCTGCTCGCAGGTGCAATGTTTATCTGCCGGGAAATGGAAATGAGGGAGGCATTGAGCCTCCCTCATTTCCATTTGTCGGGCTGACAGGATTTGAACCTGCGACCCCTTGACCCCCAGTCAAGTGCGCTACCAAGCTGCGCCACAGCCCGTGGCTTGCCCCGGAGGGCCTAGGAGAGTCTAGCGGTATCGGGTGGGGTGGATGAACCGGGGCGGGGTGGCAGAGTGGGGTGGGTGAGCGGGCAGACGATCCGGGTGTCGGCGGGGCTCGTCGTTGACGTCGCCGGGCGAATTCTTGTGGTTAGGAAGCGGGGGACGTTCGTCTACATGCAGCCGGGGGGCAAGCCCGAGGCGGGTGAGACGGCGGCCGAGACGCTCAGTCGTGAGCTGCGCGAAGAAATCGGGGTGAGCATCCCGGTATCTGAGCTCGAACCGCTCGGGCAGTACACGGCGCCGGCCGCCAATGAGGCCGGCGCGACGCTGATTGCCGACGTGTTTCGCGCGCGGGTGAGCGGGCCCGTCGAGGCCGCCGCCGAAATCGACGACGTGCGCTGGCTGCACCCCGACGAGTTCGACACCGTGCCCGTCGCGCCCCTCATCACCGAACACATGCTTCCGCTGATCCGGATGCACGCGGCAGCCCCCGACGCATCCGCCGGCTACGAGGCCTGAAGCGCCGCCAGCGCCGCGCGGTCGTGAGCCGCGAGCACCACGAGGCCCGGCAGGGCCTCCGCGAGGCGGGCGATGCGGTCCGCCGTGTCGCGCTGCGCGGCGCGGTCGCCGACGTCGGTCAGCACGCCGCGCGCCATGAGGGCCGGGTCGTACGTGACGTCGCCGACGAGTAGAAGAGGGCGAGCATCCGCGGGTCGAAGCAGCAGGCTCATCGAACCCGGCGAGTGGCCCGGAGTCGGCAGCAGCACCGCCGAGCCGTCGCCGAAGACGTCGGCGCACTCGTCGAAGGCCGACAGCGCGGGGTCGTCGGGGGCGCCCGCC
>Ga0213835_101594_pt1 | contig 13183 bp, 10 predicted proteins | sample SWPATP01_FD_160576 | JGI IMG/M metagenome (GOLD analysis project Ga0213835, IMG submission 160576) | Coastal seawater microbial communities from Marineland, Florida, United States - SWPA TP0 #1 | ecosystem: Environmental > Aquatic > Marine > Coastal | place: USA: Florida | collected 2016-08-05
GGCGCAGTCGATCGCCATCGGCGACCGTGCCAACATCCAGGACAACACGGTGCTGATCGCGCGCGACGGCCCGGTCGCGGTCGGGGCGGGCAGCACGCTGGGCCACAACGTCACCGCGACCGACGCGCAGGTGGGGGCCGGGGCGCTGGTGGGCATCGGCGCGGTGCTTGCACCGGGCACGGTGGTCGCGGACGGTGCCTTTGTCGCCGCCGGTGCGCGGACCGAGCCGGGGCAGCACGTCGAGGGGGGCTGGCTGCATGGCGGTGTCCCTTGCCGGCCGCTCAAGCCGCTCGACGCGCCCAAGACCGCGCTGATCGCCGCGACGGTGGAGATGTATGTCGGATACGCCCGCGATTTCGCCGCGGCGCAGGCCGGGAAAGGCTGATCCGGGCGGCGGCCGCAGGCGTTGGCGGTGTTCCCGCGTCTGGCACATTCCTTCCACACGGTCTGAACAATCGCCCGTAACCCGTTGGCCACGCGTGCAAGGCCGCGAGGGTGATTGCGCATTTTCCGCTTGGCAGACGGGCGCACGGGTCTAAGGTGGCGGCACCTGAAGGGGATGCTGCCACCATGACCCTTGTTCCCGATCCCGACACCGGGCCGCGTATCGTGTTGATTCCGCGGCTCGCCGCCGGCGGCCGCTGGCGAATCGAGGCGATGCGCAGCCTGCGCGAGCCGGTTCTGTTCTGGTTCACCCAGGGCGCCGGGCGAATCACCGTCGCCGGCACCACCCGCGGCTACGGCGCCCACAACGCCGTCTTCGTGCCCGCCGGCGTCATGCACGGCTTCGAGATGACCGGGCGCGTCTTCGGCACTGCCGCCTTCTTCGGGCGCAACCATGGCCTGACGCTGCCGGCCGCGCCCCAGCACCTGCGCATCCGTGACACCGCCGCACAGCAGGAACTGGGCGCGATCCTCGACTCAGCCCAGCGCGAGCTGGAGGGGGGGCGCCCCGGCGCCGTGCGCGCGGCGCAGCATCACCTCGGCCTGGCCGCGATCTGGCTCGACCGGCAGGCCAGCATGGCCGAGGCCGCGCAGGCCCGACCCGCCCCCGTGCCCCAGCCCGGGCGGGCGCCCGACCGCGCGCCCGAGATCGCCGGCGCCGGCGCGACCGCCGCCGCCGCCCGGCGGCTGGCCGAACGCTATGCCCGGCTACTGGAGCGCGACTATCGCAGCGGCATGGCGGTGGCCGATTTCGCCGCCGCGCTGGGGGTCACGCCGACGCATCTGACGCGGGCCTGCAAGGCGGCCTCGGGGCGGGCGGCGCATGCGCTGCTTCAGGACCGGGTGCTGTACGAGGCGCGCCGTCTGCTGGCGGAAACCGACCTGCCGGTGATGCGCGTGGCCGAGACGCTCGGCTTCCGTTCGCCCGCCTATTTCACCCGGGCGTTCCACCACAAGGTCGGCGTCACCCCTTCGGCGTTCCGGCGCCGGGGCTGAGGGGCGGCGCCGCCGGGCCCGGCAGGAACAGCAGCCCCGGCAAGGCCGAGGCCAGCGCCGCCAGGCCGTACACGACCGAGGCCGCGACCCCCGCCTCGGGCGCCAGCCCCGCAAGCGGCCACAGCACCGCCGCCGCGCCTTCGCGCAGGCCCCAGCCGGCGACACCTACCGGGATCAGCATCGCCGCAAGGGTCAGCGGCAACACCACCAGCGCCGCGACCGGCACGCCGGCGCCGACCGCCGTCGCCGCCGCCGCAAAGGCGCCGATGCTGCACCCCGTGATCGCAAGGCTGTAGCCCAGTTGCGCCCGCCAGGCGCCGTCGCGAAGCCAGGCCCGCGCCAGCACGCTTGCGATCACGCGCAACCCCGGCAGTCGCGGCATCACCAGCACAGCCACAGCGCATGCCGCCAGCCCCGCCAGCGGCACCCAGCCCGGCACCAGTGGCCAGACCGCAAGGCCCGCCAGCACCACGGCGGCCAGCATCACCTGTCCCGCCAGCCGCTCGATCACCACCGCCTGCACCGCGCCGCCGAGGCCGCGACCTGCATCGCGCGCCCGCACTGCGCGGGCGGCGTCGCCGACCACCCCGCCGGGCAGCGCCATGTTCGCCAGCACGCCCAGGAAATACTCGCGCACCGCCCGGCCCGCGCCGATCGCCTGGCCCAGCGCCGCCGCCGTCGCCCGCCAGCGCAGCGCCGACAGCACCGTCTGCGCAACGAGCAGCGCCACCGCCAGCGCCACCCAGCCCGGATGCGCGCCGCGCAGCCGCGCCAGCAGTTCGGCTCCGTCCAGCGCCCACCACAGCAGGGCCAGCATCCCCGCCGCGACCGCCACCCGCAGCGCCAGCACCACGCCGCGCCGGCTCATGGCGCCCCGCTCGAGGTGGCGCGCAGGATCGCATCGCGCAGCCGGTCCATCGGCCAGACGGGCAGGGCGGCATCGGGGATCATGCCGTCGGTCCAGCCCCAGCCGTCGACCAGCGCCACCAGTTCGGGCGGGCCGACGACGTGCACCGGTACGTCGTAGCCGTCCACGCCGGCGATGAAGCGCGCGGCCTGATGGTCGCCCAGCACCACCAGCAGCGCCGGCGCGTCCGCGTTCCGCTCCACCCAGGCCCCGGTCGCGCGCAGGCTGTAATCGACCGCCAGCCGGTATTTCTCGCGTACCCGGTCGTGATCGCGCCAGACCACGTCGGGCGGATCGCCGATACTGGCCCATTGGTTGAACACCGTCCCGTCGCCGATTTCGTCCCAGTCGATGACCGGCGGAACCGGCAGGAAGGGCGCGTGCGACGAGATCAGCGCGATCTGCGCCACCATCGGCGGCCGGTCGGCGCCGGGGGTGCCCGCGCGCTCCAGCCGGTCGAAGGCGTGCAGCACGAACTGGTCGGGCATCGTTACCCAGTTGAACCGTTCGCCCGCGTACCCGAGGTCGGGTGCGTTGTAGATCGCGTCGAATCCGAAGAAATCGCCCTCGGGCCAGTCGAACACATGCGCGGGCTTGATCGCCACCGTGCGGCGTCCGGCGGCCTGCGCGAAATGGAACAGCGTCCGCCGGGGGCTGGCGAGCAGCGCGCGATAGCGGCCCTGGTTGGCGATCCACATGCCGGCGGCGACCGAGGCATGCGCGAGCCAGCTTTGCCCCCCCGTCATCGGCGCCCGCGCCCAGCCCGAGCGCATCGCAAGGCCGCGTTCGGCAAGCGAGGCCTCGATCTCGCGCAGCGTCGCCTCGTGGGTCGGGGCATAGAGGGGGTTGTCCATGCTCGCCCGCCCGTAGCTTTCGACATAGACGATCACGAGGTCGGCCGCGCCCAGCCGATCGAACAGCGGCCCCGCGCCGGCGAACGTGTCGGCCTGCGCGGCGGCACGGAAGTCGGCCAGGTCGCGCAGGGTGGCGCGCACCGTCTGCACCCGCTCCCAGCCGACGCGGGCGGTAAAGGCGGCGCCGGGCGGATCGAAGGGCAAAACCCACGCGCGGCGGGCCTGCCCGATCTCGGCCACCGCCAGCGCGGCGGCGGGAACGAACAGCACGGCCGCGCCGGTCCGCACCCCGCCCGGCAGGTGCAGGCGCGCCCAGACCCCGGTCGCCCACCACAGCGCCGCCGTCACGCCCGCCACGGCGGCCAGCCCCGCGCCCAGCACCATCCCCGCCCGCAGCGCGCCGCTGCTGCCCGACGCAAGGTTCCACGCCGCAGGGATCAGGTGCAGGTCCACCACGAGGTTGAAGCCCCGGTTGTAGGCCACGAAGGTTGCGTAGTCGGCCAGCTTGAGCACCGCGATGGCCATCAGCACCGCCACCAGCACGACGCGGAACGCGATGCCGACCCCGCGTGCGGGCAGGACCAGCAGCGCCAGCAGGATCGCCGGCAATTCAAGCGGGAACAGGCGCAGCGCGCCCCAGGTCATCGCCGCGGGGTGGTTCGGCTGGATCAGGATCAGGAACAGCACTGCCGTCGCCAGCGTCAGCGCCGCCGTGCGCCGCGCCCGCGCGGGCATGCGCCCTGCGGCCATCGCTTCGGTCGTGCCGTTCATGCCGTCCCGTGCGCCCGTGCCTGTCGCAGCAGCCAGACCACGTCGCGCGCGAAACCCGCCGCGACCAGCCCCAGAACCAGCGCCCCGACCACCGCCGAGGCCGGCGGGGCAAGCCACGGCGACAGCATCGCGATCAGTCCGGCGATCTGCCCCACGCACAGCGCCTTGCGCCAGAAGGCGTCCGGCAACGGCGCGCGCAGCGCCGGCCAGACCCGCCCGGCCAGCACGAAGGCCGGGTGCAGCCCTGCCAGCGCCAGGATCCAGACCCCCGCCGCGCCCTGCGCCACCACCAGCAGCGCCAGCACCAGCGTCAGCGCGAGATCCACCTCCATGTCGAGCCAGGCGCCGAACCGCGAGGCAAGTCCGCTGCGCCGCGCCGCCCAGCCGTCCACCCCGTCGAGGATCAGCGCCACGGTGGCAATCCCCGCCAGCGCCCAGCCCGGGCCCGGATCGGCCAGCGCCGCCGCCGGCCAGGCCAGCGCCCCGGCCAGGACAGCCACCAGCGCCAGCCGCAGCAGCGTCACCGCATTCGCCGGGCCCAGACGGTCGTGGCCGTGGGCGGTCGGCAGGAACCACAGCACCGGCGCGCAGGCCGCCAGCAGCAGGGCCGCGGTGATCACCGGCGCCGCCACGCCGGCCTGCGCGAACCGCCCGAGCCAGAGCGCCCCGAAGAACGCCGCGCCCGCCAGCACCGCAAGCCATGCCGCGGCGACCAGCACCGGGCCGCGCGGTCGCAGCCCCGCGGTGCCGTGGGTCGATCGGGTGAAATCGGCATTCGTCATGCGCTGCAACCTAGACTGTCCGGCGCCGCGTCAAGATTCGCGCGGGCCGGAGTGTCACAGGACTGGCACATTTCCGCGCAGGCGTCGTGCGGAAAGGGCGTCGCCGCTGACAGTCGTGCGACCCGCGCTAGCTTTTTGGCGCGGCCCCGCCCATGATGAACCACCGCACCGGGAGTCGCCGATGTCCGAGACCGCCGCTGTCCGCCGCTACACCGTCACCGCCCGGCTGCTGCACTGGCTGATCGCGCTCATGGTGATCGCCACGATGCCGATCGGGCGCACCATGATCCAGCCGGGGCTCGCGCGCCCGCTGCAGGATACGCTGTTCATCCTGCACAAGAACGGCGGGGTGATCATCCTGTCGCTGATGCTGATCCGGCTGGCATGGCGGCTGCTGAATCCGCCGCCGCCGTTGCCGGCCAGCGTGCCCGGCTGGCAGCAGCGGGCCTCGAAACTGGCGCATTGGGGGCTTTACGGCATGGTGATCCTGATGGCCGTAACGGGGTATGTCCGGGTGCGCGCGGGGGGATTCCCGGTCGAGATGCTGGACGCCATCGGCGCCCCGGCGCTGGTGCCGCGCTCGGAGCCGCTGGCCAAGGCGGCGCAGAACGTTCACTTTTTCGCCAGCTACGTGCTGATGGCGATGATCGCCCTGCACCTCGCGGCGGCGGCCTTTCACGGGCTGGTGCGTCGGGACGGTGTGTTTTCGCGCATGTGGCCGCCGGTCGGGCGCTAGGACCGCGAATATCCTTGCTGTCGAGGCCCGGTGCGTTAGGTGACACCGCAATCGCGACAGCCCAGCCACAAATCCACAGGACGTCGGACGCTCCGTGTCAGCTGATGCTTCCACCCTTGCGACGCAAACGGACCCGCCCGCCGGTCTGGCGATGCCGGCATGGCCCATCGCCGCGACGGGCCGGCCGGGCCCCGGCCTGCCGGCGCCCGATGCCGCAACCCGCCGGGCGCGGTGGCTTGGCGCGGTGCTGACGCTGTTGCTCGCCGCGGGGCCGGTTGCGGCCTTTGCCGCCGGGCTGGAAGCCGCGGTGCCCGCGCTTGCCGCACTGGCCGTGGCGGCCTTTGCGCTCAATGCGCTGTGGCTGGCGGCCGGGGCAAGCGGCGCCCTGCTCGGCGTGGTGAGAGGACGCCCGGCGCCGGTCCGGGTTCCGGCACCGAACCCGGCTTCCGGCGGACGCTGTGCCGTGCTGTGGCTGATCTGCGGCGAGCCCGCCGCCCCCGTCGCCCGCCGCATCGCCGCCCTGCGCCACGACCTGCGCCGCACCGGGCTTGCCGCGCGCTGCGACATCTTCGTTCTGTCCGACACCCGTGCCGGCCCCGCCCGCAGCGAGGAGGCCCATCTGCTGCGCCCCGACGCCGCCGTGCCGGCCCTGCACTATCGCAACCGCGCCAACCCCGAAGGGCGCAAGCCCGGCAATGTCGCCGATTGGGTGCGCAGCCACGGTGCGGGCTATGACACGATGCTGGTGCTCGACGCCGACAGCGGCATCGGCGCCGACCGGCTGGCGCGGCTGCTGGTGGCGATGGACGACGAGCCGGCGCTGGGCCTGATCCAGCCGGGCATCCGGCTACGCTCCGGCACCAGCCGGCTGGCGGCGGTGCAGCGGCTGTCGGGGCGGCTGTGCGGGCCTGCATTCCTGCGCGGGCTGGCGGCCTGGGCAGGGCCTGCGGGCAACTTCTGGGGCCACAACGCGCTGATCCGGGTGCGCGCCTTTGCCGGGGCGGCAGGCATGGCGCCGCTGCCGGGCCGGGCGCCCCGGGGCGGCCCGGTGTTGTCGCACGACTTTGCCGAGGCGGCGCGGCTGGTGCGCGCGGGCTGGGCCGTCCGCATCCTGCCCGAGACGCGCGGCAGCTTCGAGGACGCCCCGCAGGGCCTGGCCGACTTTCACCGACGCGACCGTCGCTGGTGCCAGGGCAACCTCCAGCACCTGCGCCTGATCACGGCACCGGGGCTGCACCCGGCCAGCCGGCTGCATCTGGCCGCCGGCATCCAGGGCTATCTGGCCGCGCCCCTGTGGCTGGGGCTGGTGACGGCGCTGGCCACCGGCGCGGTGGTTCCGGGGGCGGGTGCGGCGCTGGCGCTGGCAGCGGTGGCGGGCGTGCTGCTGCTGCCCAAGGCGGCCGCGCTGGCGGCACGGCCGGCGCGGGCGCGGCGGGGCCGGGCGGGTCGCGTGCTGGGCCGGGCGCTCGTGGCGGAACTGGGGATGACGACGCTGCTGGCGCCGCTGGTCATGGTGCGCCAGACCGGGGCGGTGCTGTCGGTGCTGGCCGGCCGGGACAGCGGCTGGACCCCGGCGGGCGCGGCCGGCCTGCGCCGCGCCGCCATCGGACTGCCCGAGGCTGCCGTGGGCGTGGCCCTGACCGCGCTGGCGCTGTCGACGGCGACCGGGCCGGCGGCGCTGATGATCGCCCCGGTCGCCGGTCCGCTTCTGGCGGCGCCGATCCTGGTGCGCTGGTTCGACGCCGCACCGCGTCGCCGGTCCACTCCCCGCGCGCTGCCCGACGCCACCCCACTGCCCGCATGAGCGCGCCGCAGCGCATCGCCCGCTATTACGACCGCAACACCGCGCGCTTCCTGCGGCTGGGCGGCAGCGGCGCGGCACTGGCGATTCACCGCCCGCTGTGGGGATCGGGCGTGACGGACGCGGCCGCGGCGGCCGGCTACATCAACACCCTGCTGGCCGCCGAGGCCGAGCGTTGGCTGGGTGATCCGCCGGGGCACGTGCTGGACATGGGGTGCGGCGTCGGCGGCACGGTGCTCTCGCTGGCCGCCCGCTGGCCGGATGCGCGGCTTGCCGGCGTGACGCTCAGCGCCGCGCAGGTCGCCCGCGCGCGTGCGGAGGCGGCGCGGCGCGGGCTGGCGGCCCGTTGCCGGTTCGATCAGGGCGATTTCCTGTCCGATCCCGCCCCCGGCGCCGCCCCCGCCGACCTGGTCGTCGCGGTGGAAAGCCATGTCCACGCCCCCGGATCGACGGCCTTCCTGCGTGCCGCCGCAGCCCGGCTCGCCCCCGGTGGCGTGCTGCTGGTGGCCGACGACATGCTGGACCGCCCCGAGGCCGACCTCGACCCCGCCGGGCGGGCACTATTGTCCGCGCTGCGGCGAGGCTGGCACCTGGGGCACCTGTCGACGTCCGCCGAGCTTGCCGCCGCAGCCGGTTGCCACGGGCTGGGCTTGCTTGAGGATGCCGACCTGACACCGCTCATCCGTCTTGACCGGCTGCGCGACCGGCTTCTTCGGATCGCCGGACCCCTCGCCGACCGGCTGGGACTGGCGCGGGTGCCGTTCTGGGCCAACGCGATCGGCGGCAATGCCCTGACCGAGGCCTATCGCGCGGGGTTGATGCGCTATCGCCTGCTGGCCTTCATGCGGGTGGCGCAGTGACCGGGCCGGGCCGGCGTGCGGTGCTGGCGGGCGGGGCGGCGGCGCTGCTGGCAGGCCTTGGTTGGCCGGCGGCGCTGCGGGCCGAGGCCGACCCCTTCGCCGACATCCTCGCCGCGGCCCGCACCGCCGCCCGCACCCCGTGGCGGCCCGGCTCGGCCGCGCTGCCCGCGCCGCTCGATGCGCTCGACTACGATCGGCACCGGGCGATCCGGCCGCGGCCCGGCGGGCCGGCAGACCTGGCCCTTGGCGGCGACATGCGCGCGCATCTGCTGCCGCCGGGCTGGCTGTTTCCGACCAAGGTGGAGGTCATCCCCCCCGGCGCCACGGCGCCCATGCCCTTTGACCCCGCCGCCTACGACTTCGAGCCGCGGTATTTCCCCGATCCGATCGACGCCGACCCGGCGCGCTGGGAGGGTGTCGGCTATTCCGGGCTGCGGGTGCTGGCGCCGCTGAACCGTCCCGACCGGCTGGACGAGGTGCTGGTGATGCAGGGCGCGAGCTATTTCCGGGCTCTGGCGCGCGGCTCGGCCTACGGGCTGTCGGCCCGCGCGCTCGGGCTGGGCACCGGCGGCGCCGCGCCCGAGGAATTTCCGGCGATCACCCGCATCGCGCTGGGCCACCCCGGCCCCGATGGCGCGCTGCCGCTGGCGGCGCTGGTGGACGGGCCGTCGGCGGCGGCGGCCTTCCTGGTCACGCTGCGCCCCGGCGCGCCCACGGTGATGGACTGCGCGCTGCACGTGTTTCCGCGCGTGACCCTGGCCGAGGCGGGGATTGCGCCGCTGACCTCGATGTTCTTCTTCGGGCCGATGGGGCCGCCCGCCGACGACTTTCGCCCTGCGGTGCACGATTCGGACGTGCTGTGGATCGAGAATGGCGCGGGCGAGGCGCTGTGGCGGCCGCTCGCCAATCCTGCGCGGCTGCAGATGTCGGCGTTCCTCGATGCCGGCCCGCGCCGGTTCGGGCTGTTGCAGACCCCGCGCGAGGCCGATGCCTTTTCCGACCCCGAGGCCGCCTATCACCGCCGACCCTCGGCCTGGGTGGAGCCGGCGCACGACTGGGGGGCGGGCGCCGTGATGCTGCTGGAACTGCCGACCCGCGACGAATACGCCGACAACATCGCGGCGTTCTGGCGCCCGGCGGAACCGCTTGCGCCCGGGGTGGAGCACCGGTTCGCCTATCGGCTGGTCTGGGCCGACGAGGGCGTGCCCCCGGGGGCGGGCGTGGCGGTGCGCCGCAGCGCCTCGGGGATCGAGCCGGTGGCACGGCGCGGGCGGCTTTACGTGATCGACTGGGCGGGGCTGCCGCCGGGTGCGGCACCCGCGCTGCGGGTAGTGGCGGACGCCGGCGAGGTCGTCGGGCAGGCGGGCTTTGCGCTGCCCGGCGAGGCGAGGCTGTGGCGCACCAGTTTCGTCTTCGAGCCGCCCGAGGGCCGGGACGCGGCCGAGCTTCGCGTCACGCTCGAGGGGGTGGCCGGCGCGCCGGTCTGGCTGCACCGCTGGAGCCGCGCGCGCGACGGCGGGCGATAGCCGCTCAGCCGGACGGCGCCGCCAGACGCACCCCGACACCCGACAGCGCCCAGCGGGCGGTTTCGGCCAGTACCTGCGACAGCGCGATGTCGAAGGCCTCGACGACCGCCAGCGTCTCGAGGCGCGGCACCGGGGCGGCGGCGGAAAACGCACGGGTGGACAACACCGCCGCATCGGCCTCGCGCACCAGCCGTGCCAGCAGCCGGACCGAGACGGCGGCCGCCGCCCCCTCGGGTGCGCCGGGCACGTCGGCCTGGAAGGCGGTCAGCTCGGAGACCAGCGCGAAATCGCCCGCGCCCGCCAGCGGCCGGCGCCCGACGAACCGCAGCCCGCCGGCATCCTCCAGCGTCCGCAGCAGCAGCGTCTGCACCATAACCGGGGCCGTTTCCGTCCAGCGGGCGCGGGGCAGGTACTGGGCCTGCAAGGGGTGCGGGCGGATCAGGATGCGGTCGGTGTCGATGGCCCCGGCGGCCGAAGGCGTCTCGACGATGAGCGAGCGCGCCACCGTCCCGGTCGCCACCGGCCCGGTTTGCGGCGGGCGCAGTTCGTAGGCGTCGAGCACCTCGGTCGCGCCGCCAAGCGCCGCGAGCGCCCCGCACCCCGGCAACGCGGCCAGCCCGGCCAGCCCGGCGGCGCCACCCAGCAGGCGGCGGCGATCGATCCGGGGCAGGGGGGTGGTCATCGTCTGAACTCCGGTGTCTGGCGCGACAGGAAGAACCGCGCCGGGTCACGCTCGATCTGGCGGATGAGGCGGTCGAATCCCGCGACAAGGCTGCGCGTCTCCTGCGCCAGTCGAGTGTATTGCGCCAGCCCCTGACTGGCAAACGCCTGCAGCGGCGCGCCGGTCGTGGTCACCAGCGCCTGGAATTCCTCGAAGGCCTCGGCCGCCGCCGCCGCCGCCGCGCGCAGGTCGCCGGTGACGGCGGGAAGATCGGCGCTGATCTGCGCGACCGCCTCGTCGAGCCGCCCCATCGAGGCGCGCAGGTCCGCGGCGATGGCGGCCACATCCTCGCGGATCACCCGGTCGGCGCCGTCAAAGGTCCGCTCGGCCGCATCGAGCGCGCGCTGTCCGGTTTCCATCGCGCCCTCGATCGCGGTGAGCGTGGCGTTGGCATTGGCGAAGGTCTCGGTCACCTGTGCCAGCGCCGCCTCGGCCCCGTCGGCCAGCGGCCCGACCCGACGTCCGACATCCGACGCGGCAAGCGCGATGTCGTCGACCGCGATGCGCGCCCGGGCGGCGGCGGCGCGCACATCCGACATCATCGCCGGCAGGTCGGTCTCGGCCAGGGTGGCGACGGTGTCGACGGCGCTGCCCGCGCGGGCGATCGCGGCGCGTGCATCGGCCAGCAGGCCCGCGCCGTCGCCGGAAATCAGCCCGTCCAGCGTCTCGACCGTGCGCCCGACGCTGCCGGTCGCCTCGGTGACGGCGGCGAACATCGCATCGGCCGCTGCCAGCGTTGCCTGCGCCTCGGCCAGGCGCGCGTTGACGGCGGTGCCGGTGCCGCGGAACTCGGCCAGAACCTCGCCGGCCTCGGCGCCCAGCGCCTCGAGCTGCGCGCGCAGCGCGGCGGTGGTGGCGCGCAGGTCATCGGCCAGCGCCGGCAGCTCCTGAGCGACAAAGCGCTCGGCCCCGGCAAAGGCCCGCCCGGCATCGGCAAGGGCGGCGTCGGTGGCGTCAAGCGTGCCCTGCGCGCGCTCGGCCAGGTCGGCGCCGGCGGTGACCAGCCGCGCGCCCTCGCCCTCGATCAGGGCGTCGAGCCGCCCGGCGGTTCCCTCCAGCACCGCCAGCGCCTGCTGAAGTTGCGCCAGCCCCGCCTCGGCTGCCTCCAGCGTGCCCTCGGCCTGCACCAGCCGGTCGGTCGCGGCCTGCCCTGCGCCGGCGAAGGTGGCCAGCGTCGCCTCGGCGCTTTCCCCGAGGGTGTCGAGGCGGGCGCGCAGGTCGGCGGTGGTCACGCGCAGGTCGGCCCCGATGGCGCCAAGGTCCTCGGACAGGAAGCGGCCGGCGGCGGCAAAGGCCGCCTGCGCCTCGGCCAGCATCGCCTCGCCCGCCTCCAGCGTGACTTCGGTGCGGTCGGCCAGGTCGATGACGGCGTCGAAGCTGGCCTCGGCCCGGTCCGACACGTCGACGACGGCATCGAAACTCGCCTCGGCCCGCTCCAGCGCGCTGACCAGTGCGGCGCCGACCCCGTCCAGGCTGCGGGTGAACACCGCCACGTCCTGCGCGGCGGTCGAGATCGAGTCGGTCAGCGCCGAGAAATCGTCCATCGCCGAGGCGAAGGCGTTCGTCGACGCCTCGAGGTTGGTCAGGATCGCCTCGACGCGGGCGGCGTTGTCCTCGCCCAGAACCTCGGTCAGGCGCTGGGCGACGATCAGCAGTTCGCCCAGCAGTGCCGGTGCCTCGTCGGTCAGCGTCTGCAGCACCGAGCGCCCGGCGGTGATGCGCGGAAAATCGGCGTCGTCGACCTCGCGCAGCAGCGGTGACGACGGGCTGCCGGCGCTGAGGCCGACATAGGCGACGCCGGTGACGCCCTGCGCCTCGATCGTGGCGACGGAATCGGCCCGAACCGGGGTATCCGCGCCGACCTCGATGCGCACCAGGATGGTGCCGTCGCCCTCGGGTGCCAGCCCCACCTGCACGACCTGACCCACCGGCAGGCCGGAAAACCGCACGTCCGAGGCCCGGCCCAGCCCGCTGACCGTCTCGAAACGGATGTCGTAATAGGCAAAGGACCGGTCCAGCTCGACCCGGGCGAACCACAGCAGGAAGCCCAGCAGGCCGAACAGGCCGGCGAGGGTGAAGGCCCCGATCAGGACGTAGTTGGCGCGCGTCTCCATCCGGTCATCCTGTCCTGCGGCCGCTGGCGTCGGCCTCGGCGGCACGGGCGCGGGGGCCGGTGAAATACTCGCGCACCCAGGGGTGATCGACCGTCCGCATCTCGGCCATGGTGCCGGTGACAAGCACCCGGCGTTCGGCCAGCACCGCGATGCGGTCGCAGGTCGCGTGCAGCGTGTCAAGGTCGTGGGTCACGAGGAACACGGTCAGGCCAAGGGCTTCCGAAAGCTTGCGGATCAATGCGTCAAACGCCGCCGCGCCGATCGGGTCGAGGCCGGCGGTCGGTTCGTCCAGAAACAGGATCTCGGGGTCGAGCGCCAGCGCCCGCGCCAGCCCCGCGCGTTTGCGCATGCCGCCCGACAGCTCGGAGGGATACTTGTCGCAGGCGTTCGGCGGCAGGCCCGACAGCGCCACCTTCAGCTCGGCCAGCGCGCGGCGGGTGGCCGCGCCCAGCCCCGCGACGGCGCGCAGCGGCACCTCCACGTTCTCGCGCACGGTCAGGGCCGAGAACAGCGCGCCGTCCTGGAACATCACGCCCCAGCGGCGTTCCAGCGCGCGCCGCTCGGCTTCGGGCGCGGACAGCACGTCGGTGCCCAGCACCCGGATCGATCCGGCGGCGGGGCGTTGCAGCCCGACAATGGTTCGCAGCAGCACCGACTTGCCGGTCCCCGAG
>Ga0213835_101596_pt1 | contig 13176 bp, 10 predicted proteins | sample SWPATP01_FD_160576 | JGI IMG/M metagenome (GOLD analysis project Ga0213835, IMG submission 160576) | Coastal seawater microbial communities from Marineland, Florida, United States - SWPA TP0 #1 | ecosystem: Environmental > Aquatic > Marine > Coastal | place: USA: Florida | collected 2016-08-05
GTTTTCCGAATACAATACGAAGTTGTTGTAATAATCCGAAGATCCCGATGCAGACTGGAAAAACAACATTCTCGCTCTTCCTAGCGTCAGATTCCGCATTGCAGCACTCAATCCGCCATAACTGGTGGCAGTAGAACCAACTACCACTACAATATTGGTCTCATCCGGAACACTGCTAATCAATGCGCCGCTGGCTTCCAGAGCTTCCTGCAAAGGCTGTGCACCAAGACCACTGCAATTCTGATTGGAAGTCTGAAGATCTATAAACGAATTGATTTCTTCAAAATTATTACTCAGGGATGAAGCTAAAACATCTTCTCCACAAGTATTATTTTTATAAAGAACAACACCATATTTTATATTTCTGAAATATTTCAGTTGATCCAATTTCAGCTGCAAATCTTGAAATACAGATTTTGCAAGAGCTGAGTTCTGAGTATTGTCTCTACTGATGTCAATTGTAAAAACGATATTCAGATTTTTACTTTTATTCGTAATTTCCTTGAATCGGTCATAGTAAATTGGCTGACCCAAAACGTTGTAAACAAAATTCTTACTGTAGTCCAGTGCATTTGTAAAAAATTTCGCTTTGTTTGACTGATCGATTGCCGCTGGTGTGATTGAAACCAGATTTTCAACCTGTGTTCGATTGGCCGCATCCGCCAGTGCGAATTTAGTTTCTGTAACACTTCCGTCAGGCGATTTCTTTGAAATAGCAGCATTGTTCTCTGCGGTATAATTAAAATCTGAAGCAATCTTCAAAGCACTTCTCTCGCCCCAGTTTGCAATCATATCAGAACTTACCCACCCGTAAATATCTTTTGAGATACTGTCCAATTTCAAAGAAGGAGATTTACCGATCAAGAACCGATTGTTGGACTCTGACTGTTTGTAAATATAAACCATCTGTCCAACCGGCAATTTCTTATTTGTAAGTTTCGTAAGGTCTGGCGATGAAAATATCAGGACTGAATCATTTTTAAGGTATCTTGCACCATCCTTCAACACATCGGAATTGTTGGGAGATAAAACCGCTTTTACATTAAAGCCATTATCACTTCTTTTCAAAGAATTAGTCCAGAGCAGCAACTGATCTTTTGGAATCCAGCCGTACGTTTTCACGGATTTGGAAGGTATTTTTTTCATCAAAGCATCAGGCTCATATTGCGCCACTTTGATCAGATTTTTTGAACTATTTTCTTTGACTACCAAAAGAGGCTCCAGAAATTTGATTTCTTTTGGAGATTTCTCATCACCTTTATCCATAAAAACCGAGTTGTTTGCCCGATCAGAGATTACAACCCAAGGTTCTGATTTTTTAGGATATCCGTCGCTTACTTTCACCTGATCCACATAACCATAAAATCCCGGCATTGGTGTTTCTTCGGATGGAATTCGAACCTGGCATCCAGACAATATATAGGCAGCTCCTAAAACATAGACAGCATTAGCAAAGTTGTTTTTCATAATTTATTTTTTTAGTTTTTATTGCTTGCTTTGTTTTACTTCAACCTTGATCACGCAGTTCTGGTTGCCGTCCAACGTTGTTTTCACTTCTTGGATGCTGTTTCTCTTATCAAACTGTAAACCTGTACAGTAATAGTAGAAAGAATTGTCTTTTTCATTCACATTAACAGAGATATTGTCCTTGTTGCAGAGATAGGTATTGAGAAGGTAGTTGTAATGCGTATTAAAACTGTTACCGTCGGCAATCTGCTGAAGATGATATTTGAAATCATCATTAATTTTGCTGTAAATATCTGTCACTGTTGGTGCTGTCACTACCTCATCGTCCAACTCTTCATAAGCCGGCAAAATCTTGATCATATGCTGGATTGGCTCCTGGTCGATGTCTGTGTACAATGTCACGATGTAGTTTCCGGGATTTTTGAAAGCGTAGGTTGCCATTTTTTCTTTGGCATCTATATTTCCTGTTTCACCGAATTTCCACGTGAAATTTTTAGCATCCTGCGAATTTGCCCTGAAGAAGACATTTTCCAACTGCATTGCCTGGCTTGGCGCATCAATCGTACTGGCAATTACTTCCGTAGAGGCAATTTTGGAAACACCTGCAGAAACCAAGACTGGAAATGACTTTGTATATTTATTATCAATAATGATAGAAACCTGATAATATCCCGGTTTTTTGAAAAAGTGAGCACCTTTGTTCTTTTCTGAATTAAAACCATCTCCAAAATCCCATTTTCTTGTTTTGCCGAAAGTGGTTTTATCTTCAAAAGTGAGTGTATCACCTACATTGAGAGATGTTGGATACACAGCCGCCACAATATCATCGGAACTATGGATAACTTTCCGCTGCAACCATAGAATAATAATTGCCGCTAAAAGCAAAAGACTTATTACTGCAATAATAATATTCTTCTTGTTTTTTTGGATGTAATTCATAATTAAAAGTTGTTAGTTATTTTTCATAAGTAGTGCATTATCTCTCTGCAGCTTCTGATTTTTACGTTCTTTAAAGCCAATGGAACAATCTTCAAACTGTTTGGTAAATGTTTTTATATTTTCATTTTTCTTCCCGGCAACATCTTTATCCTCCATATACATTTTGTAGAATTGAGCTATCTGGATATAAGACTGCTTGCGTGGATCTGTGATATTGACGGTTTCGAAAATGTTTGCAATATCATTGATGCTGTATCTGATTTCATTTTCCTGCAGTGGATTGCGATCATCTGTAGACACTTTTTCGATTTTGTTGAAAGTACTGTCAATCACAGGCTGCGCAATTCTTTGTCTTTCATCGAATTTTGCTTTCTCTTCCAAAGTCTGAATCGCCAAAATATCAGAATTATTAAACGGAGATTCTGCACGGTACAAAATAACAACGGATAAAAGCAAAACGGCAAAGAAAAGCAACCCTAAAAGGTACAGAAAGTAATATCTTTTTTCTTTGTTGGAAAGGGTAATGTTGACTTGCATACTTTCAATTTTTATTTTAAACGTCTGGCTATTCTGCCTCCAGGTTCATTACTTTTAAGCTGAGAAGTTATCTTACCAACCTTCCCCATACACTCATTCAGGCTTCTGAGTGCATTCTGTTCTTTTGCAGTGATGTTGATAAGCTCATTTTTGAAAACCGTCATCTTTCCTATATTTTTTGTGAGCGTTGCATATTGTTTAAAAGACTTCGCCGTATCTGCACCCATAATATTTCTGGTATCCTGAAGATCTTCCAAAATTGAGTTTCTAAGGAAAATATCATTCTCTACTTTATTGGAATTTAGTAAAGCCATTTTATAATAAATGGTATCCATCTTGATCTTCAAAAGCTCGTTTCTGCTGAGTACGCTTTTATAATCGTTAAGTTCTTTTTGAATCTGTTGTTTTTGAATTTCAGAACTTCTGAAAAAAAGAAAAACCGTTAAAAAACTGACACTCAGCAAAACCAGAAAGGATAAAACGAAACGAATTATTCCGTTTCTTACATCATCTTTGTTAAGTTTCTTTTGTCCGTGTGTAGCCATATCAATTAAATGCTTGAGTTATAATATCCGTTTTCCACACAGAATCTAGCTAGATCCAATTTGCTTTTAAGTCCAAGCTTATCGGTCAGTCTTGTAATATAAGTATCTATCGTTCTGGTACTTAGATTAATACGATCACCAATTTCTTTATTACTGAAGCCTTCATAGCATAGTTTGATAATATGTATCTCGGTAACATTCAGCTCTTCCTGTTCTTTCTTTTGGCGATCCATATAATTTTTAACCACTTCTTCCTGCATTGCCCACTCTCTTTTATAATCTTCATAACTGGAATTTTTGCTCAGAATACAATTTCGGAGAATGTCCTTAATAATAATACTATTCTTCTGACAGTAATACGTATTTGGAATATCGTCGATTGTAGCTGCAATATCTTCCTGGTAAGTAGCGGAATAAGTGAGAATCGGAACTTCTTTATTGGTTTGGCGTATATATCTGATAGCTTCTATTCCACTTAAAATTGGCATAAAAAGATTGATAATAAAGACATCTTCCTGTTTTCTATAGAGCCTGTTGATAAGCTCGTTTCCATTATTACAATCATTAACCACAGAAAACATAGGATTTTCCAAAAGCATTTTAACTAAGAATTGCTTAAAATAGAAATCGTTTTCTGCGATGGAGAATCTAGTTGCTTTTGTAGTATTACTATACATATTGGAAACTTATCTATGTTATAATTTTATAAAAACCAGCCATTCACACTTTTGAATTTTAAAACAAACTCACGTGAAAATCAAAATATAATATTCGAAGAAACTTTTAAACAGTCAGAATTGAACAATCTAGAAAAAGCTCATTGATAGAAACAATTTCTAGATTACTTAGATTACATTCAATTCTCAAAATCTCTCGAGAAATAATAAAATAAATAAAATGCAAAGCGAATTGACAGAATCATTGAATAAGTTTTAAAAAAGTTCAACAAGAGTCTTAGTTCTGTTAACTTAAAACAGATTTCATTACAGAAAAGCTAAAAGCAAATATATTGCCAAGTGGCAGGCAAAAGGCGATTGTTAATAATCGAAACGAGATTTTAACAGATAGTTAATACATACAACTATCTGTGCCTCTACATGTTAATAATGTTTAAATTTAATGATGCGATACATTTAAGAATGAGAATATACCTGACGAATACAGCTCATTATTGGATGAGAAAATTAAAATGAAGCACGACAGTATAAAAACCAATTGTACCGTGCTAATTTAGGATGTGATGAAATTTAATTAAATGTTCTTGAAAAATTTGTTGAACTAATTAAATGCTGGTAAAAAATCTCTGATCTTTCTCAGTTTAGTTTTACTTAATCAGTTTATTATTGCCTTTTCTATAAATTTTCGGATCAAATTTATAATATCTTGCTGCTCTGTGCGAAACCTTTGTCTCTATCTCATCCAACGGAATAATGTAGTTAAATGAGGCAATTTTTTTGTGAAAATTCTTGATGTCAATATATCTTTCACTCAAGTCATTATACAATTGATAAAGCTGCCTGATTGTAAATTTCTTAGGCAGCAATTCAAAAATAATTGAGAAATCCGACTGTACCCATTTTCTGATTTCCACCAATGACTCTTTGATGATCAAGTTATGATCGAATGGTAAAACCGGAATTTTGTCTATCGGAAACCAGTCAACAGTATCATATTTTGTGCTGTTTATTTTCTGATCGATTCTGCAAAGCGACAGATAGGCAACCGTGATAATCCGGTCAATATGATGCTTGTATTCCTCTCCCATCCAGATAATGTCGCTCTCATTGCTGGCACGTTTCGGATCTGCAAAACATCTGAACTGTTTCAAAACCATTTTTTTGATTCCGGTTATTTCGTGAAGTACTCTTTGTGCAGCGTCGTCCACATCTTCGTCGCTGAAAATGAGACTTCCTGGTAATCTTCTCTGCTTTTCTATTTGGGCTTTGTCGCGGTGTTTGAGAACTAATAAGATGTTCAGTCGATTTTCGTTGTCGAAACCAAAAACTACACAATCAACCGAAACATAGGTGTGGATAAAATTGGAACTCATTTTTTAAAGTTAATATAAATTCAACCTTACAAATATATAAATTCAAATGAGATAAATTTTTAATTTCCACTAGCAACTGTTTATCAATTAATTAAATATCATTTTATTTATGACAACTTTTACATATAAATTACAATATGCTTATCTTTTTAATTATGATATCACTTCCTGAAAGATGATCAAACATTTTTACAATTTCAGAAAAAAGACAATAATATTTATTCTAATTATAATTTTCCTTCTCTAAGCTTAAATTTTGGTTAACATAAAAGCAGTAAGAAAGCCTAATTTGAAACAGAAAATCCCATACCTTATCATACATTTTATACTTTCATTTAAATTTTGAGGTTGATAAAAAATTCTTTCAAAATAATGGATTACCAAATCAAAAGTATAGCACCTTAACATCAAATAAAATCCAATTTTCACAAAAATATGCGGGCAAACCAGATTAATTTTATATTAATACCAGCATTTTCAATCAAAATTAATACAGCATTATAATAATGAAGTTTATAGGATATGATGTCGGAAGTTCTTCGCTAAAAGCTTCAATTGTTGACGAACACGGAAAAGTGATTGCCCACGCGAAATACCCGGAAAGCGAGATGGCTATTGATTCTCCAAAGATCGGTTGGGCAGAGCAAGATCCGGAACAATGGTGGCAGAATCTCCGTATTCTGACGCAAAAAGTGATTGCAGAAAGTCACATCGATAAAAACGAAATCAAAGGAATCGGAATTTCTTATCAAATGCACGGTTTGGTTTTGGTGGGAAAAGACAAGCAAGTTCTTCGTCCGTCAATTATTTGGTGCGACAGTCGTGCGGTAGAAACCGGTGACAAAGCTTTTGATGATTTGGGAGAAGAAGTTTGTATGAATAAACTTTTGAACTCACCGGGAAATTTTACCGCTTCAAAACTAAAATGGGTCAAAGAAAATGAGCCGGAAGTCTATGAAAAAATCTGGAAGTTTATGCTTCCCGGAGATTTTATCGCTTTAAAATTAAGCGGTGAAGCTACAACTACAGTTACAGGATTATCTGAAGGTGTTCTTTGGGATTTCCAAAAACATCAGGCTTCAAAAACTTTATTGAATCACTGGGGAATTGATGAATCTTTAGTTTCAAAAGTAGTAGACAATTTCACAGAGCAATGTGTTGTTTCAAAACAGGGTGCTGAAGAAAGTGGTTTAACGGAAGGAATTCCAATTCTTTACAGAGCAGGTGATCAGCCGAATAATGCGTTGTCACTCAACGTAATGAATCCCGGAGAGATCGCTGCTACAGGTGGAACTTCAGGTGTTGTTTATGGTGTGACAGACAATATTCATTCTAAAGAATCTGTGCGTGTAAATAATTTTGCACACATCAATCATACTAAAGAGCAACCAAGAATCGGGAAAATGCTTTGTTTAAATGGTGCTGGAATTCAGTACAGCTGGTTGAGACATCAGGTCGATCAGAAGAGACATTCTTATCAGGAATTAAATGATCTGGCATCTCAAATCCCGATTGGATCCGATGGAATCATCGTTCTCCCATTTGGAAATGGCGCTGAAAGAGTTTTAAAAAATAAAGACATCGGTTCGTCTACTTATAATGTGAATTTTAACCGTCACAAAAGTGTTCATTTATTCAGAGCCGGTTTGGAAGGTATCGCCTACTCTTTCGTTTACGGAACAGAAATTCTGATGAATGACGGATTACAAAAAGGAATCATCAAAGCTGGCGGTGACAATTTATTCCGTTCTTCTTTGTTTGCGCAATCGATTGCAACTTTACTAGATACCGAAATCAGAATTTTTGACACGACAGGTTCCACCGGAGCAGCAAGAGCAGCGGCAATCGGAGCGGGAGCATTTGAAACATTAACGGATATTTTAACCGAAAAAGATATTACCACCACCTACATTCCTGATTTTAAAAATATGGATCAGTACAGGGAAAGTTATGGTAAATGGAAAAATAAATTGGAGCAAGTGATAAGTAGTTAATAGTTTCAATTATAATGGATTAACGTTCATTTGATACAATGACAAAATCGCAGCCCGACTTGAACGGAGCTCTTTTTCTGAAAAAAGGGATTGGAAATGCGGAGGCTTTTTCAGAAAAAAGCGGGAGTGGAAGGCGGATAAAGCTGCCCAAATAAAAATATTAGAAAATTTTAAGAATCAATAAAAATATAAAATCAAAATAATGGCAATTACGACAGGAAACAAAGAATATTTTAAAGGAATAGAAAAAATCAAGTTTGAGGGAAGAGAATCTGACAATCCGCTGGCATTCAAATTTTACGACGAAAATTTAGTCGTTCGTGGAAAAACGATGAAAGAATATTTCAAGTTTGCGTCTGCTTACTGGCACACGTTCTGTGCAACCGGTGGAGATCCGTTTGGTGCAGGAACTCAGCAATTTGACTGGTTAACGGCTTCTGACGCCAAACAGAGAGCGACAGAAAAAATGGATGCCGCTTTCGAATTTTTCACAAAATTAGGTGTTCCTTATTACTGTTTCCACGATTACGATTTGATTGACGAGGCAGATAATTTCACAGAATCTACAAAAAGACTGGAATTCATTACTGATTACGCTAAAGAAAAACAGGCAGCTTCTGGTGTAAAATTGCTTTGGGGAACTTCAAACTGTTTCTCAAACCCGAGATTTATGAACGGTGCGGCAACCAATCCTTCTTTTGATGTTTTGGCTTACGCAGGTGGGCAGGTGAAAAACGCTTTGGATGCTACGATTAAATTAGGTGGTGAAAACTATGTATTCTGGGGCGGCCGTGAAGGTTATATGTCACTTCTAAATACGAATATGAAGCGTGAGCAGGAGCATATGGCGAAGTTTTTACATTTGGCTAAAGATTACGCAAGAGCTCAGGGCTTTACAGGAACTTTCTTTATCGAGCCAAAACCGATGGAGCCAACAAAACACCAATATGACTTTGATGCTGCAACTTGTTTGAATTTCCTACGTCAGTACGACTTATTGAATGATTTTAAACTAAATCTTGAAGTTAATCACGCTACTTTGGCTCAACATACTTTCGAGCACGAACTTCAGGTAGCTGCTGACAACAATGTTTTGGGAAGCATCGATGCGAATAGAGGTGATTACCAGAACGGTTGGGATACAGACCAATTTCCGGTTGATTTGTACGAAATGACTCAGGCGATGTTGGTCATCATCCAGGCTGGAGGTTTCCAGGGTGGAGGTGTAAATTTTGATGCTAAAATCAGAAGAAACTCAACTGATTTGGAAGATATCTTCATTGCTCACATCAGCGGAATGGACAATTTTGCAAGATCTTTCTTAGCTGCTGATAAAATTTTAGAAAAATCAAAATATTCTGAAATCAGAACCAACAGATATTCATCTTTCGACAGCGGAAAAGGGAAAGATTTCGAAAACGGAAACTTATCTTTAACCGATCTTGCCACTTACGCTCAAGGTCTTGGAGAAGTTGGTAGAGAAAGCGGAAAACAGGAATATCTTGAGAGTATTATCAATCAGTATTTATAAAATTTAATTTTAATTAAAAACTAAATCAAACTATGCAAATAATAGATTCCGGTCCTAAATATTCTTCAGGAACAAAGGCGCAGATCAATATGCTGTACGTTACTGTACTCACGTTGGTCGCCACTTTGGGAGGACTTTTGTTTGGATACGACACCGCAGTAATCTCCGGAGCCGAAAAATCGATTCAGGAATATCTGATTATTCCTTTGGGATTGAGTTCATTGGCTCACGGAGCTACCATTTCGAGCGCATTAATCGGATGCATTATCGGTGGCGCTATTTCCGGAATGATTTCTACAAAACTGGGAAGAAAAAAATCATTGATGCTTTCGGCATTTCTGTTCTTCATCAGTGCTTTGGGAGCGGCGTATCCTGAATTTTTATTCTTCAAACACGGCGAACATTCTATGGGTGTTTTGCTGGCATTTAATTTTTATAGGATCATTGGTGGAATCGGTGTTGGACTTGCTTCGGCGGTCTGCCCGATGTACATTGGTGAGATTGCACCTGCCGAAATACGTGGTAAACTGGTATCACTGAACCATTTTGCCATTATTTTCGGGATGCTTGTGGTTTACTTTGTAAACTGGGGTATCGCAAGCGGACAAACCGTAGAATGGATCAACGAGATCGGATGGAGATATATGTTTTTGTCACTGACAATTCCTTCTGCCCTATTCGGGATTCTTCTGTTTTTTGTTCCTGAAACACCGCGTTATCTGACATTCATTAATAAAGATGCGGAAGCACTGAAAATTTTGACTAAAATCAATGGTGAAGCGCGTGGGAAAGAAATTTTCTCTGAAATTAAAAGCACCGTTGTAGAACATAAAAGTGAAATTTTCGCCTTCGGAAAAACCGTGATTGTGATTGGAATTTTACTTTCTGTTTTCCAGCAGTTTGTGGGAATCAATGTGGCTTTATATTACGCTCCGAGAATTTTTGAAAGTATGGGTGTTCACAAAGATTCTTCAATGTTGCAGACCGTTGTGATGGGATTGGTGAATGTTGTATTTACCGTCATCGCTATTTTTACGGTTGATAAATGGGGAAGGAAACCTTTATTAATCGTCGGTTCAGTTGGAATGGCGATTGGAATGTTTGCGATTGCGATTTTATCTTATTATCAAATCATCGGAATTGCAACTTTGGTATTTATCATCGTTTATACGGCTTCATTTATGATGTCTTGGGGACCGATCTGCTGGGTTTTGATCTCAGAAATTTTCCCAAATAAGATCAGAGGAAGTGCGATTGCGATTGCTGTTGCGGCTCAATGGGCAGCGAATTATTTAATTTCATCTACTTATCCTTTTATGATGGAATTCAGTGGAGCATTTACTTACGGATTTTATGGGGTGATGAGTGTTCTTTCACTATTCTTCGTATGGAAATGGGTTCCGGAAACCAAAGGAAAATCTCTTGAAGAGATCGAAAAGGTTTGGGAAAAATAATATACTTCAGTTTTAAAATTAGTTTGTTAAGGGCATCGAAGATTTTCGGTGCTCTTTTTTATTTTAAATAAATCTATGATAATTATTTTACCAAAAACAAAAGCTACTGAAATTCAACAGCTTTTAATCTCAATTTTATCTAAATCATCTTCAAGCGTTCTTCTTCCAGATCAATCTGATATAATTGCTGGCGGATGATTTCTTCATTGATTTTGGGATCTTTATTCAATTCAGTAAGATAATCCCGCTGCACCTCCAGCATTTCTATAAAAATAGTTTTTGTCTTTGCATTCATCCAGCTGTCATCGGTTGCTTTGGCTCGCTCTTCCCAATGTTTCAGAAACATTTCGAGACCAGCGTGGTCTTTCAGTTCGTTTTCATATTTCGATTTCAGGAATTGATAAATGTGCTGTTTCAACTCTTTTTTGATCTTCTGCCTGGTGGACTGTTCATTTTCTTCAGCAAAAACACCATCGAAAAATCCGGTTTTTCTGATAAAGTAAGGCAATGTAAGACCCTGAACCAAAAGCGTGAGCAAAATCACTACAAATGTTATAAACAATATCAAATTCCGGTGTGGAAAAGCTTCGCCATTACTCAGAGTCACGGGGATTGCCAAAGCTGCAGCCAGAGAAACCACACCTCGCATTCCCGTCCACCCCAGCAAAAGCGGCATCATCCAACGGCGTGTTCTGGATGAAGCGTGCGGCTGGACACTCGGGCGGAAAATCATTGTGGAAACCAAGGCTACATAGGAACTGATCATCCTGGCAGCAATCAGAATCGCAGTCACCAAAACGCCATAACCGACTGCGGTTTCTATGGGAATATGGTCTTCCTTCAAACCATCGACAATCTCTGGAAGTTCCAATCCAATAATCAGGAACACAACACCATTCAGTATAAAAATAAAACTTTCCCAAACGCTGTAGGCGTGAATCCTGCTGGTGCTGTTCAGGAACTTCAGTCTTCTGGCCGACATAAACAATCCGCCACAAACGACTGCCAAAACTCCGGAACTGTGCAGTTGTTCTGCGATCCAGTACATCAGATAAGGCTCAATAATCGTCAATGCAATATCTGATGGCGCGTCTGTAGGCAGAAGTTTGTGTGCCTGTACGAAAAGCCAGCCCAATAGCAGACCGATCCCGACGCCGCCAATTACCATCCACAAAAAATCTGTGACAGCTTCCTGCCAGATAAATTGTCCAGTGCCTACCGCCACCAAAGCAAAACGGAAAATAATCAGTGATGAGGCGTCATTCAGAAGACTTTCACCTTCCAGAATTGTGGAAGTTGATTTTGGAATTGCAACAAATTTTGTGATCGCTCCTGTACTTACGGCATCCGGCGGAGAAACGATTCCACCGAGTAAAAATCCTAAAGCAATCGTGAATCCGGGAATAAAATGATTCGTAATCAATGCCACAGACAATGCGGTGAAGAAAACGACCAGAAAGGCAAAACTCCCGATGATGCGCCACCATTTCTTCATCTCCTTAAAAGATATGGACCACGAGGCTTCAAACAATAAAGGCGGCAGGAATATGAAAAAGATAAGATCCGGATCAATCTTGATAACCGGCAATCCGGGAATGAAGCTTATAAAAAGACCACCTACAACCAGTAGGATCGGATAGGCAATTTTCAGTTTGGCAGCAAACATATTCAGAAGAACGATGACTGCAACCATTGCCAGGAGAAAAGGTAAGAAACTGTGCATTGTAATATTTGTGTTTAAGATACAAAAATAACAATTACAACAACTTTATAAAATACAAATTTGGAATCCATCATCAGCAATGATATTCATCATATTAAATTTATATAATTCATAATAATTTAACTTTTTTAATAAATTTTCAAAAATATAATGATTGATTTTCATCAGCATTACCAGACCTAACAAATGTCATATCTGATTATTCATTAATCACTATGAATAAAAGGTAAATATTAAATTAATAAAATTTTAACATTTAGATAAAATCAATAAGAGTTATCGACAATTATTATCAATAATACAATCAGAACAATGCATAAGATTTTTGTCATCATAATATAATGTTTTAAATATTACAAACCTTATACCTTTGTCCTATAATTAATGAAAGAAATACAATTATAACAATTAAAATTTATAAAAATGAAAATAGCGAAAAATCTAATCAGTTTAGCAGTATTACTAGGAGTAACAATTTTACCTCAATTATCAAATGCTCAAAAATTAAATCAAAAAACTACGACTATCATAGTTTCCGGAACATCACCGATGCACGACTGGGAAATGACCGGTTCAACAGCAACTTTTACAGGGATAGCAAGTGGCAACGCCATTACAAACCTCACCTTCACAGTTCCTGTAAAAAACCTGAAAGCTGAAAAAGGAAAAACGATGGAGAAGAAAGCCTATGAAGCTTTGAAAGCTGACAAAGCACCAAATGTAACTTTCACATCTTCTTCTATCAACCTTGGAAAAAGCAATGCTACCGGAAAACTCAGCATTGCAGGAGTTTCCAGAAATGTTTCCTTTCCGGTATCAATTGTAAAAAAAGGAAATGCTTACATCATCGATGGAACAGAAACCATCAAACTGTCAGAATTCGGAATGGAGCGTCCGGGATTTATGGGAATCAAAACCGGAGATGTAGTCACTGTA
>Ga0213835_101600_pt1 | contig 13142 bp, 10 predicted proteins | sample SWPATP01_FD_160576 | JGI IMG/M metagenome (GOLD analysis project Ga0213835, IMG submission 160576) | Coastal seawater microbial communities from Marineland, Florida, United States - SWPA TP0 #1 | ecosystem: Environmental > Aquatic > Marine > Coastal | place: USA: Florida | collected 2016-08-05
GTCGAAGTGGCCGATGTTGCAGACGATCGCCTGGTCCTTCATGCGCAGCATGTGCTGTTCGGTCAGGATGTGATAGTTGCCGGTGCAGGTGACGAAAATGTCGCCGTGTTCCGCCGCATATTCCATGGTCACGACGCGATAACCCTCCATCGCCGCCTGCAGTGCGCAGATCGGATCGATTTCGGTGACCCACACTTGCGCCGACAGCGCGCGCATGGCCTGGGCCGAGCCTTTGCCGACGTCGCCATAACCGGCGATGACGGCGACCTTACCGGCGATCATGACGTCGGTCGCGCGCTTGATGCCGTCGACCAGCGATTCGCGGCAGCCGTACAGGTTGTCGAACTTCGACTTGGTGACGGAATCGTTGACGTTGATTGCCGGGAAGGCCAGCTTGCCTTCCTGGTGCATCTGGTACAGGCGGTGCACGCCCGTGGTCGTTTCTTCGGTCACGCCCAGGATTTCCGGCAGGCGCTTCGAGTACCAGCGCGGGTCGACGGCCAGGCGGCCCTTGATCGCGTTGAACAGGCAGATCTCTTCTTCCGAACCCGGCTTGTCGAGCACCGAGCTATCGGTCTCGGCGCGCGCGCCCAGGTGCAGCAGCAGCGTGGCATCGCCGCCGTCGTCGAGGATCATGTTCGAGTACACGGCGTTACCCGCGGCGTCGTTCGGCCACTCGAAGATGCGGTGCGTGTATTCCCAGTATTCGTCCAGGGTCTCGCCCTTGACGGCGAACACCGGCGTGCCGACCGCGGCGATGGCGGCGGCGGCGTGGTCCTGGGTCGAGTAGATGTTGCACGAGGCCCAGCGCACTTGCGCTCCGAGCGCTTCCAGCGTGCGGATCAGCACGGCGGTCTGGATGGTCATGTGCAGCGAGCCGGTGATGCGCGCGCCTTTCAACGGCTGGGCAGCGGCAAATTCTTCCTGAATTGCCATCAGGCCCGGCATCTCGGTTTCGGCGATGCGGATTTCCTTTTCGCCCCAGGCGGCAAGGGAGATATCGGCAATGTGGAAGTCTTGGGTAGTTTTCAAAACGGCGCTCATCACGCCCTCCTTTCAGTTAGAAAAAAGTAACGTGAGCGCAGTGTTGATGATCCGAGCCTGGCGAAAAGGAGTCTTTTCGTCGCAACGCTCCTCGGAACGGGATAGTTTAGCACGTCTCGGCGCAGGCCACAGCGCTGGCGGCAGGGGCATTCGCGCCTGCGCAACGGAAATTGTGCGGTTAAAACCGGTCGGGCGCGCAGCCTTCAGGCCACGGCAACGGCCCCTGAGCCAGCGCCCGGCGCGACGGCGCCCGCTTGCGCCAGCGGCAGGCGGATCTCGAAACTGCTGCCCAGGCCGGGACCGGGGCTGCTCGCCCTCGCCGTGCCGCCATGCAGTTCGGCCAGGCTCTTTACCAGCGCCAGGCCCAGGCCGAGACCGCCATGCTGGCGCTCGGACGAGGTTTCGGCCTGCACGTACAGGTCGAACAAGTGCGGCAGGAGCTCGGCGGGAATGCCCTGGCCGTCGTCGGCCACGCACAGGGCGGCGGCGCCATCGCGTGCTTCCAGCGTCAGCGTGATATGGCCGCGCGCCGGCGTGTAGCGCGTCGCGTTCCCGAGCAGGTTGCCGATGACCTGGATCAGGCGGGTGGCGTCGCCCTCGACCTTGCACGGTTCCAGCGGCAGCATGACGTCGACGCGCTGGGTCTTGCGTTCGGCCGCCGGCATGATCTGCTCGATGGCGGCATTGACCACGTCGCGCAGGTCGACCTCGGTCTTGACGATCGAGATCAGGCCGCGGCTGATGCGCGAGACGTCCAGTAAATCCTCGACCAGGCGGTTCATGTGGCTGACCTGCCGGTTGATGAGGTCGCTCAGGCTGACGGTCTGGGGCGTCACTGCGGGGTTCGTCTTGAGCAAGTGCGCCGCCATCGCCGCGGCCGACAAGGGGCCGCGCAGTTCGTGGCTGAGCATCGACAGGAATTCGTTCTTCTGGCGATCGGCCGACATCAGGGATGCCGCCTTCTCGTTGAGCAGGCGATTGAGCTGCTCGACCCGTTCATTGGTCTGCTCGAGGCGCTGCGAGACGGCCACCAGTTCGTCCTGGCGCTCTTGCAAGGTTGCCAGCGCATCGGTCAACTCGCGGTTTTGCTGATGCGCTTCCGACAGCGCCACATTGCTCGGCAGGGATACTCCCGTCACGGCCAGCGCGATCTCGCTCGCCGAGCTGGCGCGTGCGCCGGGCGGCAAGGTTTTACTGAGCACGATCCGGGTGCCGCTCTTGCCGGTGTCGATGTCGCACTCGTCCATGAAGCGGCGCGCGGCCAGCAAACCACTGCCGCTGGGGCGCTGGCTGCGCTCGTCCTGCGCCAGCAAGGCCTCGAGGTCGGCGATGCCCGGGCCTTCATCCTCGACCACGACCACCAGCCGATAGCGCCCCGTCGTGCCGGACAATTCAAAGCCGACCCTGCCCTCGCCTGCATAGCTGAACACGTTGCGCGCGAGCTCGGACACGGCGGTCGCAATGCGTGCCTGGTCGTGCGAACCGAAGCCGCACGCGGCGGCGATCTGGCGTGCGCGCTGGCGCGAAGCGATGACATCCATCTCGCAAGCGACTGCGATCGTCAGGATGGATTGGGACATGGGGTCTTTCTGAGTGAAATGCGCTGCTGAATCAAATGGAAATAAATTTCCACATTGAAAATAATTAAGGCGGATTATGCGCTACAAGCCGCAAGCGCGTAGATAACCGTGGGGATTTTTGGCGGGCGCAGAGGGTTGCAACTGGGAACGTCGTGCAAATGGTACAGGCGCCACGGTGCGGAACGCCGTCCGCACCGTTCACGCTAGTAATTACTTAGGACAAACCCGCTTCGGCACGCAGCAGCGCCGCCTTGTCGGTGCGCTCCCACGTGAATTCCGGCTCTTCGCGGCCGAAGTGGCCGTAGGCGGCGGTCTTGGCGTAGATCGGACGCAGCAGGTCGAGCATTTGCACGATGCCTTTCGGGCGCAAATCGAAATGTTCCATCACCAGCTGGGCGATCTTGTCGTCAGGGATGACGCCGGTGCCTTCGGTATACACAGTGATGTTGATCGGGCGCGCCACGCCGATGGCGTAGCTGACCTGCACCTGGCACTGGCGCGCGAGGCCGGCGGCGACGATGTTCTTGGCGACATAGCGCGCGGCGTAGGCGGCCGAGCGGTCGACCTTGGTCGGATCCTTGCCCGAGAAAGCGCCGCCGCCGTGCGGGGCCGCGCCGCCGTAGGTGTCGACGATGATCTTGCGGCCGGTCAGGCCGCAGTCACCCTGCGGTCCGCCGATGACGAAACGGCCGGTCGGGTTGACCAGGTATTTCGTGTCCTGCAGCCATTCGCGCGGCAGGATCGGCTTGATGATTTCCTCGATGACCGCTTCTTCGATCTGCGAGTGCGAAACGTCCGGGTGGTGCTGGGTCGAGAGCACGACGGTATCGACCGAGACCGGGCGGCCGTTGACATAGCGCAGCGTGACCTGGCTCTTCGCGTCAGGACGCAGCCAGGCCAGGCGGCCATCCTTGCGCAGCTGCGACTGGCGTTCGACCAGACGGTGCGCGTAGTGGATGGCGGCCGGCATCAGCTCGGCCGTTTCGTCGCAGGCATAGCCGAACATCAGGCCCTGGTCGCCCGCGCCCTGGTCGAGGTCGAGGCCGGCGCCTTCGTCGACGCCCTGGGCGATGTCCGGCGACTGCTTGTCGTAGCAGACCATGACCGCGCACCCTTTGTAGTCGATGCCGAAATCGGTATTGTCGTAACCGATGCGTTTAATGGTATTGCGTGCAACGCCGATATAATCGACGTTGGCGTGGGTCGTGATCTCGCCGGCCAGCACCACCAGGCCGGTGTTGCACAGCGTTTCGGCAGCGACGCGCGCGCGCGGATCCTGCTCGAGGATGGCGTCGAGAATCGCGTCCGAAATCTGGTCGGCGACTTTGTCGGGATGGCCTTCCGAGACGGATTCGGAAGTGAAGAGATAGTCGTTAGACATGGGAAAGGCTCCAGTTACTGTTCAAAACTGCCGCAGCAACCCGTGCCTGCGACGCTTTAGCGACATTTATATTCCGCTTCGCAAGTTGTCTATTAACTCGGCGGATCCTGCGTAAAGTGGTATTTTACGCTCCTTTAAGAAATTTTTGGCGGAGGGGCCTGCTTCGTCCTGAACCCCGCTCAATCGCATGCTCGTTATTTTATTCAAAGTGTTGTCCGTCTTTCCACTGCCTGTGCTGCATGCGCTGGGCAGCATGCTGGGCTGGCTGGTTTACTTGTTGTCTCCTTCGTATCGGCGCCGCCTGGACGCCAACCTGGCCCAGGCCGGCTTCGGCGCCCAGCGTCGTGGCGCCGTCGCCGAGGCCGGCAAAGCCATCGTCGAACTCGCCTTTGTCTGGTGCGGCAAGCCGGAACGGGTTGCCCGTCATGCCACCGTCGAGAACTGGGACGTGGTGCAGCGCGTGCTCGACGCCGGCCGCGGGATTGTGTTCCTGACGCCACACCTGGGCTGTTTCGAGATGACCGCCCAGCAAATCGCGCTGCACACGGCGCTCACCGTCATGTACCGCCCGCCCAAGAAAAGCGCCTTGAAACCGCTGGTCGAGGGCGCACGGGCGCGCCACAACCTGCACCTCGCGCCCGCCAACCTGTCTGGCGTGCGCATCCTGGCCAAGACCCTGAAAAGCGGCCAGCCGATCGGCTTGCTGCCTGACCAGGTGCCGCAGGAAGGCGAAGGCGTCTGGGCGCCTTTCTTCGGCCGCCCGGCCTACTCGATGACGCTGCCGGCGAAACTGGCCCAGCTCGGACGTGCCGACATCTTGCTGGTGTATGCCGAACGCCTGCCGCGGGGCCGCGGCTATGTGGTGCGCTTCGTGCCCTTCGACGGCGATTTGTCGGGCAGCGCCACCGACCAGGCCAGCGCCATCAACCGCGCGATGGAGCAGCTGATCGCCCGCTGTCCGGCCCAGTATTTCTGGAGCTATAACCGCTATAAACAACCCGAGGGCGTGGCCGCGCCACAAGCCGAGGCCGTGGCATGAGGATCTTGATCGCATTTTTGTGGCTGCTGCATTGGCTGCCACTGCCGGTGCTCGGGCGTTTCGGCGCCGCCATCGGCAGCCTGCTGTTCCTGGTGCTGCGCAAGCGGCGCCATATCGCGCTCGTCAACCTGCGCCTGTGCATGCCGGAGCTGTCCGAAGAGGCGCGGCGCGCCATTGCGCGCGACCACTTCCGCGCCTATTCGCGCAGCATCTTCGAGCGCTCGATCCTGTGGTGGGCGCCGGAAGCGCGCGTGCGCAAGCTGATTCAGGTCGAAGGCAGCGTGCCGCAGGCGGCCATGGAAGCCGGGCCGACCATCCTGCTCTGCCCGCACTTCGTGTGCCTGGACGTGGCCGGCGTCGCCGCGCGCGTGATCCCGGTCTGCAGCATGTACGTGCCGCAAAAGAACGCCGCCTTCGACAAGCTGCTGCGTCATGGCCGCGAACGCTATGGCCCGGTGCGGCTGGTGACGCGCAAGGAAGGCATCAAGCCGATCCTGCGCGCACTGCGCGACGGCCTGCCCTACTTCATGCTGCCGGACATGGATTTCGGCGAAAAAGACGCCGCGTTCGTGCCCTTCTTCGGCGTGCCGGCGGCGACCCTGACGGCGCTGGGCCGGATCGCCGGCACCACCGGCGCCAAAGTCATTCCCGTGGTGGCGACCTTCCTGCCGAATTACCAGGGCTGGCGCGTCCGTTTCTATCCGGCCTGGGAAAATTATCCGGGCGACGACATGGTCGAAGCAACCCGCCGCATGAACGCCTTCATCGAAGAGCGGGTGCGCGAAGCCCCGGCCGAATATTTCTGGACGCATAAGCGTTTCAAAACCCGCCCGCCGGGCGAAGCTTCGTTCTACGACTAATCATTATGAAACTCAAGTTCACCAAGATGCAGGGCGCCGGCAACGATTTCGTCGTGATCGACGCCATCAACCAGCAAGTCGCGTTCACCACCGAGCAATGGCAACGCCTGGCCGACCGCCGCTTCGGCGTCGGCGCCGACCAGATCCTGATCGTGGAGCGCCCGACCGTTGCCGGGGCCGATTTCCGCTACCGCATCTTTAATAGCGATGGCGGCGAAGTCGAACAATGCGGCAACGGCGCCCGCGCCTTTGCCCGTTTCGTCAGCGACCAGGGTTTGAGCAGCGAACGCAGCATCCGGGTGCAGACCATGTCCGGCATCATCGCCCCGCGCCTGGAAGAAGATGGCAGCGTGACGGTGGACATGGGCGCGCCCGTGCTGGATCCGGCCGCCGTGCCGTTCGACAGCCAGGGGATGGACGGTGTGCCCGAGGGACGCGACATCCTGTGGCCCCTGAGCCTGCAACATGGGGACGCGGTGTTGACGATTCCCGTCTCGGTCGTCTCGATGGGCAACCCGCACGCGGTGCAGACGGTGCCGGACGCCGACCTGGCTTTCGTCGCCGAACTCGGCCCGCAAATCGAACGTCATCCGCGCTTTCCAAAGCGCGTGAATGCCGGCTTCATGCAGGTGATCGGACGCCACCACATCAAGCTGCGGGTATTCGAGCGCGGCGCCGGCGAAACCCTCGCTTGCGGCACCGGCGCCTGTGCGGCGGTCGTGGCCGGCATCCGGCGCGGCTTGCTCGACTCGCCGGTACGGGTGTCGGCACGCGGCGGGGAATTGTCGATTGCCTGGGCGGGCGAAGGCGAGCCGGTCTACCTGAGCGGCCCGGCGGTCACGGTGTTCGAAGGCGAGATCACGCTATAAAGAATCGGCACGGCCTGCCTGGCGGCCGCCCGGCGTTTCAGGCAGCCATGCCATACGACGCATTGCCGTGCTCAGGCGCGACTGGCGGCACGCGCCTGGCGTCGGCGCCGTCCATGACCCCGGCGGCGAGACCGGCATCGGCCATCAGGGTACGCAGCCGGTACAGGCGCTGGCGATAATTCCCCTCCGGCCCACCGGGGCCGCAATCGACATTCTCGAACATCCGCATGATGCGGTCGAGCGCCTGCCTTTCCGGCGCCGTATCGACCATGACCAGGCGCCGCTTGCTGCGGCCGTAGCTGGCGCGGATGTCGATCACCAGGCAATGCCCCTGGTCCGCCGCCGTCACGTCGAGCAGCAGGGTTTCGGCGCGCGTCAGGCCGAACAGCGCCGCCAGTTCGAGCCGGGCCGCCAGCAAGGGGTGGGCCGCCAGGTCGCCGACACAGTGCAGCAGCGCCCCGGTTTCGGTATGCGCGTTGTCGTCCAGGCGCGGTGCGATCTTGCGCAGCGCCACGCCAGCCTCGGCGTTGCCCTGCGCCGCGGCCTGTTGCAGCCAGAAGACGGCCCGGACGTCGTTGCTTTCGTTTTCGCGGCGGGCGCGCCAGGCATTGTTGCCGCACTCTAGCTGGGCGATTTCATATCCCATTTCCGCCGCCCGCTCGAGGTAGCGCTGGGCATCGGCGACATTGCGTTGCGAAAACTCGGGTTTCAAATAAATGCGCGACAAGGCGTACCAGGCTTCGGCTAGTCCCTGCTCGCCCGCCAGCAGCAGCCAGCGGATCGCCTTCTTGAAATTCGCGGCGCCGCTGCCGCTCTGCACCCGGGCGCCATCGACCTGCATGCGCGCATACCAGAGGCCGATCGCCAGCTGGGCATGGCGGTCTTGTTCCGCAGCCGCCATTTCCCAGAAAGTAAGAATTTCTTCGCTGCCGGCCGCTTGGCTACCCTTACCGTCGGCCAACAGGCGCGCCGTGCGCGACAGCAATGTGACTTCGCCCGGCGCCAGGCGCTGGATATGCCTGGCGCCGCTGCTTTGTACGAGGGCACGCGCCAGCGGCAGGGCGCGGGCGAGGTAATCGTCCCAGGCCTGGGCCGCCCAGCGCTGGTCGAGGAGCGCAAATTGGGCTTCGGCCAGGCCGTTGTCGGCGGCGCGCCGCAGCCAGGGTTGGCCGGGCGCCGCGAGCGCGTCCGCCGCCGCGCCAGTGGGGCGCGCCAACGCGCGCCGCTCGGCACCGTGGCCTGCCCGCTCGGCCAGCGGGGCCGGCGCGCGCTGCACTGCAGCAGACGCGGCAATCGACGCTGAAGCGATCCTTGCGGCAATATCTGGCCGGCGCGCCAACAGCCATTGCGCCTCCGCGAAGCCGCCGCGCGCCGCTTCTTCGAGCGCGTGCAAGGCCTTGGCCTGCAGCGCCTCGGGCGCCGGGCAGCCGTCGTCGAGCACCAGCTGCGCCAGCACCAGGCCGGCACGCACGTTGCCGCTGTCGTAGGCGCGCTCGTACCAGGGCGCCAGCGGCGTCGGGTGCAGGCGGGCCAAATCGAGCGGGATGTGACTGCCGATCAGTTCGCATGATTCGGGGCAGTCCTGGCGCGCCGCGCGGTCGAGCCAGTGCAGGGCCGTGGGCAGGCTGCGCGGCAGGCCGGCGCTGCCGAACAGGTAGCGCTTGCCCAGTTCGAGTTGCGCGTCGGCGCGGCCACTGCGGGCGCCACGAATGATCGCCAGTTCTTCACGATTAGCCATCGGTCGTCTTCGTCAATTGTGAGGGGGCGTGGTGCAGGCGGGATCGGCGAGAGACCACGACGGGGAGGCTGTCGCAGGCAAAGTTGCCAATATACAAGAATTTCGCGGATCTCGCCCACACCCATCGGTTCAGGGAAAGTCTAAGCCAGCGCAAGGGCGCAAAACTCCCGAACCGCTGGAAGGTTGATATCGAACAAGCGCATCGAAACGATGCGGAACTCCGCTACCTTGCAGTGCATCAAGCACAAAAGCGGGGCATGAGGCGGCCTCAAGCGTTTCGAAAATACAACAGCACGATTGGTTAAATTGGCTTTCCACCAACTCGAACGTCCATAATTAACAAATCCGGCTTCCTTGACGCGTTAAGCATTTAAGGTTCACTCGTCCGAGTGTTCAGCAAACAAAGTCTCAACGCTCTTTGGATTCCGATTCATCTTCTAAGGAAACAAATAAATGAAAAAATCTCTGATGGCAGTTGCACTCGTCGGCGCATTCGCCGGTGCTGCCCATGCACAGACCGCCGTTCAAATCTACGGCACGATCGACGCAGGCATTCAGAAGCAGTCGAACCAGACGCTGTCGATCGGCAAGCGCGCTTCGAACACCCTGGGTTTCAAGGGCACTGAAGAGCTGGGCAACGGCCTGAAGGCACTGTTCCAACTGGAAATCCGTTACGAGCCGGACACCGGTACCAACGAAAGCGGCCGTGTCGGCACCAACGTCGTCCAGCGTCCACTGTTCCAGGGCCAGAGCCGCGTCGGCCTGCAGGGTGACTTCGGTATGGTCCGCATCGGTCGCGGCCTGACCCCGTACCAGGAAACCATCGGCGCCTTCGAGCCGTTCCACTCGCTGCCAAACCAGGCCGGCTTCTACACCGACGTCGCTGTCGCCGGCTACAACTCGGCGCCGCTGGACCCACAGGGCTTCTCGAACAACCGTTGGGCCAACGGCTTCTGGTACAACTCGCCAGTCGTGAGCGGCTTCCAGGTCAACACCGCGATCGCATCCAAGGAAGCCAATGGCGGCTTCGTAGTCGGCCGTGGCACCGCCCTGGCACCGCAATACCCGGTCGGCGCCCAGGCAAGCGTGAACCCGTTCTCGGTTTCGGCAACCTACAACAACGGCCCAGCCGCTGTCATGCTCGGTTACGAGCGTAACGCCGTCGAGTCGAAAGTCATGTCGATCGGCGCATCGTTCATGGTCACCCCGGAACTGAAGCTGCTGGCCCTGGCCACCCGCCAAGACCAGGACAACATCCTGTTCGCCAATCCAAAGACCAAAGCATGGGTTCTGGGCGCGAACTACACGATGGGCCCAGGCAAGTTCCTGGCTGGTTACGGCCAGAAGGATCCAGACGGCGTGACCGCGAAGACCAAGCAGATGTCGCTGGGCTACGAGTACAGCCTGTCGAAGCGCACCTACGTCTACATCGACGCATCGCGCAAGAAGAATGCCGTGCCGAACAGCGCCGCAACCAACACGGTCAACTACTACGACCTGGGTGTGAACCACTCGTTCTAAGCTGAAGCGGACGCAAGTCCGCCTCGCTTGACACCTGAAAGGGCAGCTCCCGGCAACGGCGGCTGCCCTTTTTGCATCCGCTTTTTTGTCGCTACGCCCCTTCCCCGCTGCGGTAGAATTGCGCACCCCCTATTTCTTGCAAGATTAAGATGACCGTCACCCTGGACTCCGCCGCCGTCGCCGCCTACCTGGCCGAGCACCCGCGCTTTTTTGAAGAACATGCCGGCCTGCTGGGCGAGGTCAAGCTGTCGAGCCCGTTGACCGGGAAAGCCGTGTCGCTGCAGGAGCGCCAGATGGAAGTCATGCGCGCCAAGTACAACGCGCTCGAATTGCGCATGGCCGACCTGCTGCGCACGGCGGCCGACAACACCGTCATCCTGAACCGCTTCCACGCCTGGCACCTGGCGCTGTTGAAGTCGCCTGGCGGGGCGGCCATGGCGCGCGACCTGGTCGATGGGCTGAAGGAGCATTTCGGCGTGCCGCAAGCAACGCTGCGCCTGTGGAATGTGGATGCACAATACGCGGATGCCTGGTTCGCCAGGGGCGTGGCCGAGGATGCGCGCCTGTTCGCGTCCAGCCTGCGCGCGCCGTATTGCGGCGCGAACAAGGATTTCGAGGCGGTGCGCTGGCTCGACGAGGCCGAGGGCGTGCGCTCGACCGTGCTGCTGCCGCTGACGAAGGACGGCGCCACCTTCGGCCTGCTGGTGATGGGCTCGCCCGACACCGAGCGCTTCAGCCCGGCGATGGCGACCGATTTCCTGGTCCAGCTCGGTCTCTCCGCCAGCGCCGCCCTGGCCCCGCTACGCGCCTGACAGCATGGACCCGGCGCGCGTGGACTGGGCCGGCCGTTACCTGGGCGAACTGGCCACCCAGCGCCAGCTGTCCGCCCACACGATCGCCGCCTACCGGCGCGACCTGGCCGAACTGGCCACGCTCGCCGGCCACGACGACTGGCCTGTACTCACCCATGCCGACATGCGCCGCTTTGCCGCGCGCCTGCACGCCGGCGGCCAGGAACCACGCACGATCGCCCGCAAACTGTCGGGCTGGCGCGGTTTTTACCAGTGGCTGTCGCGCCAGATTGCGCTGCCGGCCAACCCGGTCGAAGGGGTGCGCGCCCCACGCCGTCCCAAGACCTTGCCCAAGGCGCTGGCCGTCGATGCCGCCGTTCAGTTGCTGGAGGCGAACCGCCACGGCCATCCGGAGCCTGCCGAACTGTGCAACCGCGCCATGTTCGAGCTGCTGTATTCGAGCGGGCTGCGGGTCTCGGAACTGGCCGGGCTCGACCTGGCCTATACGACCGGCGCGGGCGCGACCTCGCTCGGCTGGCTCGACCTGGCGGCGGGCGAAGTCGTGGTCACGGGTAAGGGCAATAAAATGCGCCGGGTGCCGGTCGGCGGCCCCGCACGCGAAGCCCTGGCCGCCTGGCTGGCGGTGCGGCCGCCCGCGGCGGACGGCGGCCCCGCCCTGTTTCTGTCAAACCGCGGCGCACGCATCAGTCCGCGCGTGGTGCAGCAACGCCTGAAAACCCATGCGCTCCAGGCCGGCTCCCCGGTGCACGTCCATCCGCACGTGCTGCGCCACTCCTTCGCTTCCCACCTGCTGCAATCCTCGGGCGACCTGCGCGCCGTGCAAGAGCTGCTCGGCCACGCCAGCATCACTTCGACCCAGGTGTATACGGCGCTCGACTTCCAGCATCTTGCCGCCGTGTATGACCGAGCGCACCCGCGAGCGAAAGCGAAGTAGACAAAGGTTCGCCTGAGCTGGCGCAAAGACCGGTGCAGTTGATGTGGCAGATTGCAAATTACGGCATAATCTTCGGCTTCATCCAGCCGTCCAGAACCGCGCACCCTATGTCACCGATCCCGACCACCATCCTCACCGGCTTCCTCGGCGCCGGCAAGACCACCCTCCTGAACCGCATCCTGCGCGAGGAGCACGGCCTGCGCATCGCCGTCATCGAGAACGAATTCGGCGAAGAAAATATCGACAACGAAATCCTGGTGCAGGACAGCGGCGAGCAAATCGTCGAGATGAACAACGGCTGCATCTGCTGCACCATCCGCGGCGACCTGGTCGTCGCACTCACGAGCCTGGCGCAAAAACGCGCCGCCGGCGACATCGCCTTCGACCGCGTCGTCATCGAAACGACCGGCCTGGCCAACCCCGGCCCGGTGGCCCAGACTTTTTTCGTCGACGAAGAAGTCGGCGCCCACTACATGCTCGATGCCGTCGTGACGGTGGTCGACGCGCGCCATGCGATGGACCAGCTCGATCGCCACGAGGAAGCCCAGCGCCAGGTCGGTTTTGCCGACAAGATCCTGCTCTCGAAATTGGACCTGGTCGACCCCGACCAGCTGGAAACGCTCACAACGCGCCTGAAACGCATCAACCCGCGCGCGCCGATCTCGACCTCCGACTTCGGCCATGCCCCGCTGGCCGAGGTGCTCGACCTGCGCGGGTTCAATTTGAACGACAAGCTCGAACTCGATCCGGATTTTCTTGCTGCCGACGAGCACGACCATCACGACCACGATCACGTGCATACCGAAGCGTGCAAGCACGACCATCACCACGCGCACCACAGCGACGACATCGCCGCCTTCGTGTTCAGGAGCGAGCGCCCGTTCGATCCGGAGCGGCTCGACCAGTTCCTCGGCAGCATGGTGCAGGTGTTCGGCCCGAGCATGCTGCGCTACAAGGGCGTGCTGGCGATGCAAGGGGCCGAGCGCAAGGTCGTCTTCCAGGGCGTGCACCAAATCATGGGCAGCGACCTGGGCGCAAAATGGGAGACGGATGAGCCACGCGGGAGCAAAATGGTGTTTATTGGTAAAAATTTACCAAAAGACGTATTTATCCGCGGATTGGAACAATGTTTGGTATAAACTATCCCGGTTTAGCGGTACGGGTTCCTTCCACAAGGGAGCGAAAACGGTACTGATGATGGACCGCTGTCCTCCGGGCAGCGAAGACGGCGGATCGACCAGGCCGTCATGGCAGCAGCAAGGGCGCGCACCCTTGAGTTCAGGGTGCTACGGCTGAGCTAGCTGATAAAATGAAAACCTCTGTCGTATCGAAGGTAAGTGAAGTCATGACTAAAACAACGAAAC
>Ga0213835_101602_pt1 | contig 13135 bp, 10 predicted proteins | sample SWPATP01_FD_160576 | JGI IMG/M metagenome (GOLD analysis project Ga0213835, IMG submission 160576) | Coastal seawater microbial communities from Marineland, Florida, United States - SWPA TP0 #1 | ecosystem: Environmental > Aquatic > Marine > Coastal | place: USA: Florida | collected 2016-08-05
ACGGAAGGAACGCAGATGAGCTGCGAACACTGCGGGGCGGCGTTGCCCCCCGTCGCACAATTCTGCGGCAGGTGTGGACGCTCGGTGGGCACGAGCGCCCCGCCTCCAGCGGCAGCGCCGTGCCCCGTCTGCGCCACCGTGCCCCTCCTGGGCGACCGGTACTGCGGCGAGTGCGGGACTCGACTGGGTGTGCCGATCGATGCGCCCCCTCCCGTGTTCGCTCGCGAGCCGGAGCCGGAGCCGGAGCCGGAGCCGGTACCGGAACCTGCGCCGCTTCCGAAAGCGGAGCCGAAACCGGAACCGGAACTGCGGCTAGAGCCCGAGCCGGAACCGCAGCCGGAACCGGAATGGGAACCGCAGCCGGAACCGGAACACGCCCAGCCCGAGCACACGGTGCGATTCGTGCTGCAGTTCAGCACGGGCGAGAGTGTCTCGGTCGTTGGCACCGGACTGCTCGGGCGTAACCCCCGCCCCGAACCCGGCGAGGCCATCGATCACGTCGTGATCGTGAGTGACCCCACCCGTTCGATGTCGAAGACGCACCTCGAGTTTGGCCACGATGACGGGGCGTTTTGGGTCAGCGACCGCCACTCCGGAAACGGCACGGTGCTGCGAGAGCCTGGCCAGTTGCCGCGCTACTGCGAACCCGGTCGCCGGTACCACATTGCCCGTGGCACACGCGTCGACATGGGCGACCAGTTCATGATCCTGGGCTGACTTCGTGAGCTGACGTCCTGGGCTGACATCTCCTCCCCACCCCGAGTCGTTGCGCCGGGATGCGCGACATCGGTGAAGTGTCGCCGCGCCCCCGCGGCACCGTGATGCAGTGGCGGGGTGACGATCAGCCTTCCCGAGCCGCCCCGTGCATCCCCCCGCGCGCCGTTTCCGATCATCGCCGTCATCGCCCCGCTCGTCGCGGCGGTCGTGATCGGCGCGATCATCCGCTCGCCCTACGTGCTCGTCTTCGCGGCACTCAGCCCGATCATTGCCGTGGCCAGCGCTTTCGAGTCTCGGCGGGGAGCGCGGCGTCAGGCGCGAGAAGAGGCCGCGCGCTTCGCCGCCGAGTGCGCGGCAACCGAGCGCAGAACAGCGCTCGCCCATGAGCGCGAGACGGAGTCGGCCTTCGCCAGCGGGCGGGAGGCTCGGGGAACGATCATCGGGGCCGCCCCTGGCGCAAGTAGCGTCGCGGGGGAAGCCCCATCGGTCGAGGCGCTGGCCGACGAGAGTGTGCGCGAGCGCTTGCTCTCGCTGCATGCCAGAGCGGCACGCAACGAGAGGCTTCCCGTTGTCGTTCCCCCGGGACCTGTTGAGGTACGCGGATCGGGCGTCGTTGCTGACCGGGTGCGGGCGCTCTTCACCGAGCACGACGAGCGCGGTGATGCCCGCGCGGACGAACGCCCCACGGTGGTCTCTGTGTACGGCCTGTCAGGGCTCGACATCACCTTTCCCGACGGTCAGCGTGTGCGCGCCGACGCCGTGCTGCGATTCGCGGCCGACGAGGAACGGCAACGCGCGCGACACAGCGCTGCCTTGCTGCCCGAGCGGTGTGACTGGTCGTCCGTTCATTCCGCTGCGTCAGAGCCGGGCCTCGCCGTCGGTGTCGGCACCGGTGGCCCCGTCATGCTCGACCTGATCGCCGACGGACCCCACGTGCTCGTCGGCGGGGCAACCGGCAGCGGAAAGAGCGAGTTTCTCCGCGCGCTCGCGCTATCCGCCGCGGCCGACAACGGCGCCTGGTCTGTGCTGTACGTCGACTTCAAGGGCGGCGCGACCTTTCACGATCTCGCCGAACTCCCGTCAACCGTCGGCGTCATCACCGATCTGGATGCTGCGCTTGCGACGCGAGCCCTCACGAGCTTGCAGGCCGAGATCGAACGCCGAGAACGCGTTCTTGCCCGTGAGCGGGTGCGCGACATTGCGCACCTCGACGCAGGCATCTCTCGCCTCCTCGTCGTGGTCGACGAGTACGCCGCGATGGTCGCCGCCCACCCCGCCCTCCAGGCGGTCTTTTCGGACTTGTCGGCGCGTGGTCGTTCGCTCGGAGTTCACCTGGTTCTGTGCACGCAGCGGCCGAGCGGCGTGGTGCACGACACCGTCGCCGTCAACTGCGCCATCCGCGTGCTGTTTCGCACGTCGGATGCCTCCGACGCCCGCGCCCTGCTCGGCCCGGACGCACCCTCCGTGGCCTCCGCCCCCCGCGGTCGCGCCGTCGTGCGCACGAGCGAGCACCTCGTCGCCCTTCAGGTCAGCCTCGTCGCGCCGAACGACATCGACCGTGTGGCCGCTGAGGCCGCACACCACCCACCGACAGATCCGCCGTGGGCTCCGGCGTTGCCGAGTGCGCTCGCACCGATAGATCCGGCGGTGATTGTGGCGCGCACCGAGTCGGCGGCCGAGGGTGGGCTGCTCCTTGGGCTCGTCGACGATGTCGCGGCCCAGCGGTGGGGCGCGGCGGTCTGGAATCCGCGCCGAGATGGTGCCCTCGCGATTCTCGGCTGCCCCGGCAGCGGTCGTACTGCGGCCCTGGCTCAGATCTCGGCCGAAGCTCGCGCAACCGGGTGGCGAGTGATTGTGTTGCCGTCACGTCTGCCCGACGCACAGCAGGTGCTTGCCGAGCTCTCTGACGGGTATGCGTCGGCCGAGCCGCGGCGCTTGCTGGTCATTGACGACCTCGCCGAGCTGCTCGAATCCGAGGGGCCTGAACGGTCAGCGACGCTCCTCGGCGCCCTCGATACCGCAATGCGCTCTCTGCACCATGATGGTGGCGCCGTCGCGGCCGTCGTCGGCACGGCAACGGCCGCCGGCCGCCTCGTCACCGGCCGTTTCGGGGCGCGGTTGTCGCTGCGGGCTCTCGACATCGACGATCATCACGCCTCGGGTGCGCCTCGCGGCGAGCACAACGATCGTGCTCCGGCGGGCCGGGGCTGGTGGCGCGGCCGACTCGTACAGGTCATCGCCACCCCGGCAACCCTGCCATCGCCCGTGCACCCCGCGGTTCGCTCCATCGCCGAGGAGCCGTTGCTCGCGATTGTTGCGGCGAATCCCGACACGGCGCTTCATGCGCTGCACGCCACACACCGCCCGCCCGTCCGCGTCGTCCCGCTGGGTGAATTTGTCGAGGAGGCGAGCCGCCACGATGCGTCGGCAGGGGCGCTAGTCTGCGCGGCGCACCCTGACGACTGGCAGCGAGACTGGGCGGCGCTCACGCATGCGCGGCGCAGCGCGCTCACCGTGTTCCACGGCTGCGACACGAGCGACCTGCGCGCGCTCGTTAGCGCCCGCGTGCAGCCGCCGCCGATCGAACCCCGTGAACTGTGGGTGATCGAGCCAGGGCAAGGCTCCACCCCCGAGGTTCAGCGCGCACGGTGGGCGCCGACGAGCACCGACCCCAACGCGCCGCCGGCGGCCTAGGCGAGAAGGTCGGCGACGCCGACTGCTGTCAGGCCGTGAGCCTCCCCGACGGCCGCGTTCGTGGCGTGTCCGTCGTGCGTGTTCAGCCCTACGGCAAGTGCTGCGTCCGCGGCGAGGGCCGCACGCCAGCCGTTGTTTGCAATCGCACGCACGTAGGGCAGGGTCGCGTTGGTCAAGGCGTAAGTGGACGTCGCTGGCACTGCCCCCGGCATGTTCGCCACGCAGTAGAAGATGCTGCCGTGCACCGAGAACGTGGGCTCGGCGTGAGTCGTCGGGCGGGTATCGGCGAAGCAGCCGCCCTGGTCGACGGCAATGTCGACGAGTACGCTGCCCGGCTTCATACGCGAGACGAGCTCGTTGCTTACAAGCTTCGGCGCCTTTGCGCCCGGCACGAGGACGGAGCCGACGACGAGGTCGGCGGCCACAACGGCCTTGTCGATCTCGTAGCCGTTCGACGCAATGGTCTTGACCCGGCCGGCGTAGAGCGCGTCGAGCTCGCGCAGGCGCTGCAGATTCGTGTCGAGCACCGTGACGTCGGCGCCGAGGCCCACCGCCATAGCCACGGCACTCGTTCCCGCCACGCCACCGCCGAGCACGACGACATTGGCCGGGTGCGTGCCCGGAACGCCCGGAACCAGCAGACCCTGGCCTCCGTTCGGGCGCATCATGGCGTTCGCTCCCACGATCGGAGCAAGCCGGCCGGCGACCTCGCTCATGGGCGCGAGCAGCGGAAGGGCGCGGGAGGGGAGCTGAACGGTCTCGTACGCGATCGCGGTGACCCGTGCATCCAGAAGCGCGTGCGTGAGCGCCTCTTCGGCCGCGAGGTGTAGATATGTGAACAGCACGAGGTCGTCGCGGAAGTAGCCGTACTCAGAAGCGATCGGCTCTTTCACCTTCAACAGCAGCTCGGCCTCGCGCCACGCGGTCGGGGCGTCGGGCACGATACGCGCACCCTGGGCGACGTAGGCCTCGTCGGGAATCGACGAGCCTTCTCCGGCACCGGCCTGAACGAGAACCTCGTGACCGTTGGCCACGAGGTCGTGCACACCGGACGGTGTAATCGCCACGCGGAACTCGTTGTTTTTGACCTCGGCAGGGACGGCGATTCTCATCGGAACTCCTTGGATCGGGACGTTTCGGCGCGGGAGCGCGCGCTGTCGCGCCGCGCCCCACTGCGCTGCGGCACCACTGTAGCGCCGATTCACGATGGATTCCGCACCCTTTTTCGCCTGGATGTGCTGATTTCGTGAAATTTATGTTTCAGAATGGACGAATCGAGCGCTGTGGGGTGCGGTACGCGTAGTCCGTGTGTCAGTATCAAAGACACCACAGCCGCCAGGACAGTGACGTACCTGAACGACCAAAGGAGCAGCGCCATGAATCGTCCGCTTCCCGAAGACCCGATGGTCCGTAGCCTGATCGCGCGCGCACGGCGTGCGCAGGTGACCCGTCGCACGATGCTTGCCGGTACCGGCGCATCGGCCACCGCGCTCGCTCTCGCCGCGTGTGCCGGCGGTGGAAACGAGCTGCAGCCCGCGGAAGACCGCTCCGAATCGGACCCGACTCTCAACTGGGCGAACTGGCCGTTCTACATCGACGAAGACGATGACGGCAACTACCCGACGCTGGAGGCGTTCCAAGAGCAGACGGGTATCTCGGTCAGCTACAACATCACCGTCGACGACAACAACTCGTACTACGCGACCGTGCGCGACCAGCTCGCGCTCGGCCAAGACATCGGTGCCGACACCGTGTGCCTCACCGACTGGATGGTGAGCCGGTGGATTCAGCTCGGCTACACGCAAGAGCTGAACTATGACAACATCCCGAACGCAGCGAACCTCTCCGACGAGCTGCGCGACCCCGAGTTCGACCCGGGTCGGCGCTTCTCGCTGCCGTGGCAGGGCGGCTTCGCGGGCATCGCGTGGAACACCGAGCAGGTTGACGAACTGCGCACGATCGATGACCTCTGGCAGCCCTCGCTCGCCGGTCGCGTCGGCGTGCTCTCGGAGATGCGCGACACGCTCGGGCTGATCATGCTGAACAACGGCACCGACATCTCGAGCGACTTCAGCGCCGATGACTTCAACGCGGCGCTCGACATCTTCCGCGAGCAGGTCACGGGCGGTCAGATCCGCAACGTGCGTGGCAACGCCTACACGGAAGACCTGGTCAACGAAGACACGCTGGCAGCCATCGCCTGGTCGGGCGACATCACGCTGCTGAACTTCGAGGCCGGATACGAGAAGTGGAAGTTCGTGATTCCGGAGGCGGGCGGCACCCTGTGGGCCGACAACTTCCTGATCCCGATCGGTTCGCCGCGCAAGACGAACGCTGAGACCCTCATCAACTACTACTACGAGCCCGAGGTCGCAGCCGAGGTGGCCGCGTGGGTGAACTACATCACCCCAGTCGAGGGTGCTCGCGAGGCGATGGAGGCGATCGACCCCGAGCTCGCCGACAACGAGCTCATCTTCCCGAGCGACGAGACGCTGGCGAACACTCGCATCTTCCGCGGCCTGACCGGTCAGGAAGAGAACGAGTACCAGGCAGCATTCCAGTCGGTGCTGCTCGGCGCCTAGCCGCGTAGCGCCACCCGATCTACCACCCCAAGGAGCACACCGCGGTGACAAACAGCGCTGTTTCGCGCCGGGATTTCGCTGAGGCAGGTGCCGACCTCGAATTGGTCGGCATCTCCAAGCGATTCCCCGGATTCACGGCCATTGACGATCTCGATCTCACGATCCCGGCCGGATCGTTCTTCGCCCTGCTCGGCCCGTCGGGCTGTGGCAAGACGACGACCCTTCGGCTCATCGCGGGCCTCGAAGAGCCGACTGCCGGCCGCATCCTCATCGGAGGAAAGGACGTCACGCAGACGAAGGCATTCCAGCGCCCCGTCAACACGGTGTTCCAGAGCTACGCTCTCTTCCCGCACATGACGATCCTCGAGAACGTCGCGTTCGGGCTGAAGCGCCGCGGGGTGAAGGAAGCCACGAGGCTCGCGCACGAGGCGTTGCAGTTGGTCGAGCTCGACCACGTCTCGGCCCGCCGCCCCTCGCAGCTCTCCGGCGGGCAGCAGCAGCGCGTCGCGCTTGCGCGGGCGGTCGTGAACCGGCCGGCGCTGCTGCTGCTCGACGAGCCCCTCGGTGCTCTCGACCTGAAACTGCGGCGGCAGATGCAGATCGAGCTGAAGGACATCCAGTCCGAGGTGGGCCTGACCTTCCTGCACGTGACCCACGACCAGGAGGAGGCCATGACCATGGCCGACACGGTCGCCGTCATGAACAAGGGCCAGATCGAACAGATGGGCGCCCCGCAAGAGTTGTATGAGCTGCCGAAGACGGCCTTCGTGGCTACGTTCCTCGGCCAGTCGAACCTTTTCACGGGCCAGGTCGTGTCGTCGAACGCTGACAGCATCACGGTCGACTCGGCAGGCGCGCGCATCACCGTGCCGAAAGACCGCGCCGCGCGCCAGTCGGGAATCGTCACCGTGGGCGTTCGACCCGAAAAGGTGTCGCTCTCGAGCAGCAAGCCCGCCGAGGTGGCCGGCACCAACGCTGTCGGCCCTGGCCGCATCAGCGACGTGTCGTTCAGCGGTGTCAGCACCCAGTACGAGGTGACGATCGCCGACCACGGCCCGATCACGGTGTTCGAGCAGAACACCAGCATCTCGCGCATCCACCACGACGGTGACGAGGTGTGGATGACCTGGAGCGTGGAGCACTCGTTCGGCCTCGCCGACGAGGGCGATGTCGAACACGAGGCGTCGCGCTTCGTCGATGACACCCCGACGACGTCCATCGCCACGCGCAAGCGCGCGCAGCTCAAGGCGGAACTCGAGGAGGGCTAGCCGATGGCCTTCTCCGCGTTCACCCCGACGGAGCAGAAGGCCGATGCGTCGATCCAAAAGCGATCGCCGGTCGCCCTGTTGCTGCTCTTGCCGGGTGTCATCTTCCTCGTCCTGTTCTTCGTTACGCCGCTGCTCTCGCTGCTGCTGACGAGCCTCCAAGAGCCGGTTCCCGACGGTTTCTTCGGCGAGTACCGCCAGGCGCTGCGCTGGGAGAACTACGTCTTCGTGCTCGAGACCTACGGCACGCAGACCCTCAGGTCGTTCGGCTACGCGGCGCTCGCGAGCCTGTTCGCGCTCTTGATCGGCTTCCCGCTGGCGTACTTCATCGGCATAACACTGCGCCGCTTCCCGCTGCTGCAAGCGCTGTGCCTCGTGCTCGTCATCGCGCCGTTCTTCATCTCCTTCCTGCTGCGCACCCTCGCGTGGAAGCAGATCTTCGCCATCGAGGGCCCGGTCGCCGGCTTCTTCTCGGCGATCGGCATTCTCGGGCCGGGGCAGTCGATCACCGGAACCGCATTCTCGGTCGTCTTCGGCCTCACCTACAACTTCATCCCGTTCATGACGCTGCCGATCTACGCGACGCTCGAACGTCTCGATCTGCGGCTCGTCGAGGCCGGCGGCGACCTGTACGCGAGCCCGGCGACGACGTTCCGCACAGTGACGCTGCCGCTTGCGGCGCCCGGAGTGATCTCGGGGACCCTGCTCACGTTCATCCCGGCCTCGGGCGACTACATCAACGCCTCGCGCGACTTCCTCGGCTCGACCGAGACGGCGATGATCGGAACGGTGATCGAGGCGAACTTCCTTGTGTTGCAGAACTATCCGGCGGCGGCCGCGCTGTCGATCGTGCTCATGGCGGTCATTCTTGTGCTCGTCAGCATCTACGTGCGGCGCAGCGGAACGGAGGAGCTGCTGTGAGGGGCTTCGGCAAGTACACCATCTGGATCTACTCAGGGATGGCACTCGTCTTCCTCATGATCCCGATCGTCTACACGATCGTGTTCTCGTTCAACGACGCCCGCCGCACGAACATCATTTGGCGCGGCTTCACGCTCGACAACTGGCTGAACGTGTGTTCCGCGCAGGATGTCTGTCGGGCGTTCGGTAACTCGATCCTCATCGCGGTCGTGGCGACCTTCATCGCGACGGTGCTCGGAACCATGATCGCCATCGCGCTCGTGCGCTACCGCTTCCGGTTCCGCAACACCACGACGCTGTTGATCTTTCTGCCCCTGACGACCCCCGAGGTCGTTCTCGGCGCGGGCCTTGCGGCCCAGTTCCTGCAGGCGGGCGTGCCGAAGGGCCTCGGCACGGTCATCATCGCCCACGCGTTGTTCTGCATCAGCTTCGTGATCGTGACGGTGCGGGCCCGCGTGGCGAGCCTCGATCCGGCGCTGGAGGAGGCGGGCCGCGACCTGTACGGCTCGCCGCAGCAGGTGTTCTGGCGCATCACGTTCCCGCTGCTCTTGCCCGGCATCATCGCGGCCGCACTGCTCTCGTTCGCGTTGAGCTTCGACGACTTCATCATCACGAACTTCAACCGTGGTGCCGAAGTCACCTTCCCGAGCTTCGTCTACACGGCCGCGGCGCGTGGAATCCCGCCCGAGGCGAACGTCATCGCTTCGGCGGTGTTCCTTCTCGCGATCCTGCTCGTGCTCGTGTCGCAGTTCTCGGCGGCGGCCCGGCGTCGCCGGCTCGCGAAGCTGTAGTCGTGTCGGGTTGCGCGTCTACTAGAGGGTGACGCGCAACCCGCCCACGGTGTCGGACCCGCCTCGAACCGGCTCCTCGAGTTCGGCGCGCAGCGCTGCGACCGTGTCGGCGGCGAGCTGTCCGGTCGCGGCGAGCAGCTCGAGCGCGACCGGTGTCGTGGCACGCATCGAGCCGTCGAGAATCTTCACCGCGACACCTACCCCGCTCGGCAGTCCGATCACCACGAGTCCCTCGGCGCCGATCTTCGCGATGCCGCCGAGTGTTTCGATGACACGGGTGTTCGCGCGGCCCTCGCCGTCGATGGCCCACGGCTCGGCGGCAACCGCCGCCATGAGGCGCCGCGCGGCCGCCGTCTCGCCCGCCGCGACGCGGGCCGTGGCGCGCGCGAGGGCGGCGAGAGACGTGGCGTGCAGCGGGGCTCCGCACCCGTCGACGCCGGTGGCGCGGATGGGCTCACCGAGCATCCCCTCGATGCTGTCGGCGATGCGGCGCTGAATCGGATGCTCGGGGTCGAGATAGCGGGCGGGGTCGCTGCCGAGAGTGTCGCTCGCCCGTAGAAAGCCGGCGTGCTTGCCCGAGCAGTTCATCGCGAGGCGGCTGCGCTCGCGGCCATCGGCGCGGTAGGCGGCGCGCTCGGCCGAGCCGAGGGGCCAGTCGAGCGGGCACTGCAGCTCGTGCTCGGTGCGCCCGTCGTCGCTCAGCATGCGCTCGACGACGGCGAGGTGCCGGGGCGAGCCGCAGTGGCTCGCGGTGGCGAGCACGAGCTCGTCGTCGGCGAAGGCCGCCCCCGATTCGAGCAGGGCGAGCGCCTGCAGGGGCTTCACCGTCGACCGCGGAAACACGGTCGCGTCGACGTCGCCGATAACGCGCAACCGCTCGCCGTCGGCCGTGACGACCGCGGCGGCGCCGATGTGGCGCGATTCGATGAGCCCCGAGCGGTGCAGCTGGGCCAGCTCGACGCTGCCGGTCACGCTGAGGGGGGTGGGAGCGGCGGAGACAGGCGCATTCATGGTGGAATCGAGCGTAGTGCCGCACCGCGGCGACGAAAGGGGCGCACGATGCGCGAGCACGGCTACGCCGTCACGGTGACCTGGAGCGGCAACCGCGGCGAGGGCACGGCGTCATACCGCGCCTACGGCCGCGACCACACGATTCGCTCCGACGGTAAGAGGCACGCCATCGACGGTTCGGCCGATCGCACCTTCCACGGCGACGCCGACCGCTGGAACCCGGAGGAGCTCGTGATCGCCGCGCTCGCCCAGTGCCACATGCTCAGCTACCTGCACGTCGCCGCCGACTCGGGGCTCGTCGTCGTCGACTATGTCGATGCCGCTTCGGGCACGCTCGAGACCCGTGCCGACGGGGGAGGGCGGCTCACCGAGGCCGTGTTGCGCCCCGTCGTGACGGTTGCGCCGGGGTCAGACGCCGCGCTGGCCGATCGACTCCACGCGCGCGCATCGGAGCTGTGCTTCATCGCGCGCTCGGTGGCATTTCCCGTCCGTCACGAGGCGCGCACGATCATCCGAGATTGATTGCACCGCCTCTTTCGGATGCGCGTGGAGCCGATTCCAACGCGGCGGATGGCAGACTGGGCGCTTCCGCCCGTTCTGACGCCGAAGGACCTCCTGTGCGCCACTCCACCGTTTTTTCCAGCCTCGTTGCGGCCGGCCTGCTGATCGGCCTCGCCGCGTGCACGCCGTCGGGAGACTCCGCCACCGTTGACCAGAACGGCGTGGACGGCGCGTGTGCTGTCGCGGGCTCGGCCAGCGACGCGATTGCCATCGTTGGTGACTACGGGCAGAAACCGGACTTCGAGTTCGACGGGCCCCTCAGCCCCGACACCACCGAGCGCACGGTCATCACTGAGGGTGACGGCGCCGCGATCGACGAGGGTGACATCGTCGACCTGAACTACTCGATCATCAACGGCGCGACCGCCGAAGAGATCGAGTCGACCTACGACCAGGGCACCTCGGTGCAGCTGCGCGTCGACTCGTCGGCGCCGGTGCTGAGCGGTCTGTCGAAGACGATCGCCTGCGCGACCGAGGGCAGCCGCATCGTCGGCGTGATCCCTCCCGTCGACGCGTTTGGTGAGGCGGGTGCCCCCGAATTCGGTCTTGAGGCCTCGCAGTCGCTCGTGTTTATCGCCGACATCGTGCGCATCGCCCCCGAGCCGCTCGCGCGCGCCGAGGGCGAGCCGCAGGATGCACCCGAGACCTTCCCGACGGTTGAGCTCGCCGAGAGCGGCATCCCGACCATCACGATTCCCGACAGCGCGCCGCCTGCCGGCTACGAAGAGGCAACGCTCATCCTCGGTGACGGCGACGTCGTCCCCGACGGCGCGACCGTGACCGTGCACTACACGGGCATCAACTGGAACACCGGCGAGGTCTTCGACTCGAGCTGGGAGCGTGGCCAGCCCGCCTCGTTCCCGACCGGTGGCGTGATCCCCGGCTTCCGCGACGCGCTCGTCGGCTCGACGGTCGGCTCCCAGGTCGTCGCGATCATCCCGCCCGAGCTCGGCTACGGCCCGCAGGGCGGCACGCCAGACGGGTCGATCGGCGCGGAGGACACGATCGTCTTCGTCGTCGACATCCTCGGCTTCGCCGGCTGATCGACAATCACCGATCGGCGGATGCCCGCCCGGCTTCGGGCAGGATGGTCACCATGCGTGACGTGATCATTCTCGGCTCCACCGGCTCGATCGGGGTCCAGGCACTCGAGGTCGTCGAGGCCAACCCCGACCGCTTTCGCGTCGTCGGTTTGGGAGCCGGGCGCAACCGTGAGCTCGCGGAGGAGCAGGCGCGCCGCTTCGGCGTCGAGCACGTCGCCCTCGGGGCCGAGGAGGCCGCGCGCCTCGTCGAGACGGTCGCGTGCGACGTCGTCCTGAACGGCATCACCGGTTCGGTGGGCCTCGCGCCGACGCTCGCCGCACTCAACGTGGGCCGCACGCTGGCGCTGGCCAACAAGGAGAGCCTGATCGTCGGGGGCTCCCTCGTCACCGAGCTCGCGCATCCCGGTCAGATCGTTCCCGTCGACAGTGAGCACTCGGCCATCGCGCAGGCACTGCTCGCGGGCGAGGCGCACGAGGTGCGGCGGCTCGTGCTCACGGCGAGTGGCGGGCCGTTTCGCGGCCGCTCACGCGCGTCGCTCGAGGCGGTCACCCCCGCCGAGGCGCTCGCCCACCCGACGTGGGACATGGGGCGCGTCATCACGACCAACTCGTCGACACTCGTCAACAAGGGGCTCGAGGTCATCGAGGCTCACCTGCTCTTCGACGTGCCGTACGACCGCATCGACGTTACGGTGCACCCGCAGTCGATCGTGCACTCGATGGTCGAATTCGTCGACGGCTCGACGATCGCGCAGTGCTCGCCGCCCGACATGCGGCTGCCCATCTCGCTCGGCCTTGACTGGCCGCGCCGGGTCGCCGGTGTGGGAGCCCCGCTCGATTGGACCACGGCGAGCACCTGGACCTTCGAACCGCTCGACGCCGAGGCGTTTCCCGCCGTCGAGCTGGCCAAGCAGGTGGGTCGCGCCGGGGCGACCTTCCCCGCCGTCTTCAATGCCGCGAACGAGCAGGCGGTGCACGCGTTTCACGACGGGCGCATCGGCTACCTCGCGATCATCGACACCGTGCGCGAGGTCGTTGACCGACACGAGCCGCACCCGATGACGCTCGAGGGCGTGCTCCAGGCGGAAGGCTGGGCGCGGCGCGAGGCCGATGCGCTGATCGCTCGTCGCTAACGCTGACGCCGCGGACACATCCGCCGGGCTGCGCGCTCAGCAGCGACTGAGAGCCGCGGCACTACGCTGAGCGCGTGGAGTCCGTGCTGCTGTACATCGTCGGCATCCTCGTCGTCGTCGTCGGCCTTGTTGTGTCGATTGCGCTGCACGAGCTGGGCCACTTCGTGCCCGCCAAGGCCTTCGGCGTGCGGGTCGGTCAGTTCATGGTCGGCTTCGGTAAGACCATCTGGTCGACGAAGCGCGGCGAGACCGAGTACGGCTTCAAGTGGATCCCGCTCGGCGGCTACATCTCGATGGCGGGCATGTACCCTCCGGCGAAGGGTGAGGCCGCCGAACGCTACTCGACCACTGGCTTTTTCCAGACCCTGGTGCAAGACGCCCGAACAGCCTCGGCCGACACGATTCCCGAGGGGGAGG
>Ga0213835_101607_pt1 | contig 13111 bp, 10 predicted proteins | sample SWPATP01_FD_160576 | JGI IMG/M metagenome (GOLD analysis project Ga0213835, IMG submission 160576) | Coastal seawater microbial communities from Marineland, Florida, United States - SWPA TP0 #1 | ecosystem: Environmental > Aquatic > Marine > Coastal | place: USA: Florida | collected 2016-08-05
GCCGGCGGTCGCGACGGCGGCCGCAGGCGGTTCTGCCCGCCGTTGCTGCGCCTGCGGCGGGCGGGGGGCTGGCGCAGGGCTGGTGTCCGGGGCTGTCGCGCGGTCGGGCTCGGCCGCCAGCCGTTCGGCGGGCGGGACCGGGGCGACGGCCGGCGCCGGCGCCGCGGCAATCGCCCGTAGCGTGGCGCGCTCGGTCGGGTGGGCCGTCGCGACGGTCTCTGCGGCCTCGATCCGCGGGGGGTCCGACGCCGGGGGCTGTGTCGCTGGCAGTGTGTCTGCGGTTCGGATCGGGCCGGCTGTTGCGGGACGCTGCCGCGAGGGCGCCTTCGGGGCAGGCGCGAGCGGTGCAGCAACGGCTACGGTCGGCATTGCGGTTGCCGGTGCGGCGGGGGCCACCCTTGCGGCGGGCGGTGCGGGAAGGGGGGGTGCACCCACCGGGGCGACCGCCGCCACCGTCGTCGTGGTCGGGGAAGCCGCCGGTGTGGCAACGCCCGCACCGGCGTCGCGCGCGGTGCCTTCGGGGGGCAGGGCGGGGGGCGCAGCCACCTCGGGTGGTGCGACGGGGGCAGGGATGGCAGCGACCGGGATCAGCGTGCCGGCGGTCATGTCGGCCTCGGCGTTGCCCAGCATGATGGCGAGCGCCCCGCCGCCGCCGGCCGGACGGCGATCGGGCGCATCGGGCAGCAGCACGACCAGTGCCATCGCATGCACGCCGGCCGAGATCGCCAGCAGCCCCGCCGCCCGCGCGATCATCGCCGCACCCCCACCAGCCGGATCTCTGCCGCGCCCGCCGCGCCCAGCGCGCGGGCCAGCGCCAGCAGGTCGGCCGCCGGCAGCTCGCGGTCCGGCATCAGGCGCAGCGCGGCGCCGTCACGCTCGGCGACCAGCGCCGACAGCGCCTCCGGCGCGACCTCGGCACCGTCGCGAAACAGCCGGCCGTCACGGGCGACCGCCAGCGCACCTTGCAGGGCCGGGGGGGCTGCCGCGTCGATGACGGCCAGCTCGATATCGGCCGGGCGCGGCCGGGCCAGCGTGCCGGCGATCAGGAAGAACACCAGGAGCAGGACCACCACGTTGATCAGCGGCAGCACCGGCTCGCCGCGTTTGCGCGCCCGCCTCATCCCAGCACCTGCACGGCCAGTCCGGGCACCCGCGCAAGCGGTCCCAGCACGTCGATCAGCCGCTGCGCCGTCACCCCCGGCGCCACGCGCACAACCACGGCGCCTTCGCCCGCCAGGGCCGAGGGCAGGTCGTCCGGCGACAGGGATGCGCCGTTCAGCACCAGCGCCGCCGGCCCGAGGTCAAGGAACGCCGGCCGCGCAGCCTCGGCCGCACCAAGGCCGGCGGGGGCCAGCGGCAGTTCCAGTTCCGGCGCGAAGCTGGTCGTCAGCATGAAGAACAGCAGCAGCAGAAAGATCACGTCGATCAGCGGCGTCAGCGACAGGGTGCGGCGGGCGCGTCTAGCCATGCGCCCCTCCGCCGATCGGTGCCGCCAGCGCGTCGAGCGCCAGCCGTGCCGCCATCTCGGCCCGGTCCAGGCGCGATTCGAGGGCGGTCAGAACCAGTTGCACGGGCAGCGCGACGGCCAGCCCCACGGCGGTGGTGGTCAGCGCCACCCAGATGCCGCCGGCCAGATCCGCGGGATCGACCGTCGCGCCGGCGGCCTCGACCGCGCGGAAGGCGTCGATCATCCCCAGCACGGTGCCGAACAGGCCCAGCAGCGGTGCCGCCAGCGCGATCGCCTCCAGCGCGCGCAGCCCGCCGGCAAGCTCGGCGGCACGGGCGGCCAGACGCGCCTCGCCGCTTTGCCGCGCTTCGGGTCCCGGCAGCCGGGCGGTGACCAGCGGCGCGAGGTCGGCGGCAAAGGGCAGGCCGCCCGCCCAGGCCGGGCCGGGATCGCGCCCCGCGCGCAACGCCCGCGCCCCTTCGGCCAGCGCCCGTTCCGCGGGGCGCAGGTGGCGAAACTCCCACAGTTTGCCCAGAACGATCGCCAGCGCTGCCACGGACATCACCAGCAGCAGCACCACCACCGGCCCGCCGAGGGCCGCAAGCCCGCCCAGAGCATCGGTAAGCGCGGTCATCGGCGCACCCCCACCCCGGCGACGTCCGAACCTGCGACCAGCGCCCGGTCGCAGGCGCCGGCGTCCGGCCCATCGCAGGCGGAAAAGCCGGTCAGCAGCAGCGCGCCGACGTCGGTGCAGGGCAGGCCGGGCAGGTCGAAGCTGCGCACCCGCTCGCGCCCCTTCGGCAGCGCGCCGAGGTCCAGCCGCGCCATGCGTGCCACGCGCCCAGCGGGGTCGAGCACCACGGCCTCGAGCACGGCCGCGCCTATCGCCGTCGGCAGGGTGTTGGCGATGACAAACGACAGCCGGCAGGCATCGCCCGCCGCCTCCAGCGCGTTCAGTCGGATCGACAGGCCTTCGGCGGGGGCCGGCAGCGGCAGGGCGGCCAACGCCAGTGCGACAAGCGGGCGGATCATGCGGCGGCCCCCCGTTCCGGCAGGGTGTCGAGGGGGATCAGGCTGAGGCCCTCCGGTCCGTCCTCGATCCGCGCGGTGATGCCGAAGACGCCTGCAAGCAGCGCCGGGGTCAGCACCGCCGCCGGGGCGCCGTCGGCGACGATGCGGCCGCTGTCGATCACCGCGATCCGCGTGCAGAAGCGCGCCGCAAGGCCAAGGTCGTGACAGGTCACCAACACCCCGCGCCCTTCGTCGGCGAGGCCGCGCAGCAGTCGCATGACCGCGATCTGGTGCGCGGCATCGAGGCCCGCGACCGGCTCGTCGGCCAGGATCAGCGGGGTCTCCTGCGCCAGCGCCCGCGCCAGCAGCACGCGCGCGGTCTCGCCCCCGGACAGCTCGGTCGCCGGACGGTCGGCAAGGTCGGCCAGCCCCAGCCGCGAAAGCACGTTTTCGACAACCGCGCGATCCCCGGGGGGCAGGGCGGTGCCGCGGGCCAGGTGCGGCAGCCGGCCCAGCGCCACAAGGTCGCGCACCGGCATCGGCCAGGCGACCGTGCGTGCCTGCGGCAGCCACGCGACCTGCCGCGCCCGCGCGCCCGGCGCCATGGCGGCGAGCGACGAACGCCCGCGCGCCCGCTCAAGCCCCATCGCCGCGCGGATCAGGGTGGACTTGCCCGCCCCGTTCGGCCCGATCAGCCCGACGCACTCGCCCGCCCCGAGGCGCAGGGCGACACCGTCCAGCACCGGAGCGCCGCGGCGCGTCAGGCTCAGGTCGGTCAACTCCATCAGCTTCATCGGCGGGGCCTTCAGCTTTGCGCCAGGCGGTGGCGCAGGATCAGATGCAGGAAGAAGGGCGCGCCGATCAAGGCCATCAGCACCCCCAGCTTCAGATCGCGGTCGGGCAGCACCAGCCGCACGGCGATATCGGCGGCCAGCACCATCGCCGCCCCCCCCAGCGCCGAGGCCCCCAGCAGCGCCGCCGGGCTGGCGCGCACCCAGCGGCGCAGCAGATGCGGTACGACGAGGCCGACGAAGCCGATGGCGCCTGCAACCGCCGTCGCCGCGCCCACGGTGGCGGCCAGTCCCAGCATGACGACAAGCCGCAGCCGCGACAGGTCGAAACCCATCGAGGCGGCGGCCTCCTCGCCCAGGGTCAGGGCGGCCAGCGCGCGGCCCTGCGTGGCCAGCAGCGCCATTCCGCCCAGGATGAACGGCGCGGCGATGGCCACGTGGCTCCAGGAACGGTCGGTGATCGAGCCCATCAACCAGAACATCGCCTCGTTCGCGGCGAAGGGATCGGGCGACAGGTTGAGCACCAGCGTCACCCCCGCGCCGGCCAGTGCCGAAACCCCGATGCCCGCAAGGATCAGCGTCAGCGACCCGCCGCGTGGCCCTGCCAGCGCGGCCAGCAGCGCCACCGCCGCCGCCGAGCCTGCCAGCGCGGCGGCGGGCAGCGCCAGCGGGACGACGGCCGCCAGCCCGGTCTGCAGCGTGATCACCGCCCCCAACGCGGCGGCGCCGGCGACGCCCAGCAGCCCCGGTTCGGCCAGCGGGTTGCGCAGGTAGCCCTGCATCACCGCCCCCGAAAGCCCCAGCCCGGCGCCGATCAGCGCGGCCAGGATCGCGCGCGGCGTGCGCACCTCGCGCATCACCAGCGTCAGAAGCGGGTCATCGCCGGTCAGCAGCGCCCGCATCGCCGCCCCCGGCGGCACCCCCGCCGGACCGATCAGCAACGAGGCCAGCATCAGCGCCGCCACCATCGCGCCCAGCGCAAGGGCCAGCGCCCGGCTCATGGCGCCAGCCCGCGCGCGTCCAGCAGCGTCATCACCGCGTCCAGGACGAAGGGGGTGCCGCAGTTCCAGTCACGGTCGGCCAGCATCGTGCCGCGGGCATGGGCGGGAAGGCCGCGCAGGGCGGCGTGGTCCAGAAGTGCCTGCGCCTGCGAATGACCCGGCCAGCGGCGGCCCAGCACCAGATGGTCCGGCGCGGCAAGGATCAGCGACTCGAGCGCCAGAACGCCGCCACCGCCGAGGCCCAGATCCTCGGCAATGTTGGCCAGCCCGGCTGCGGTCAGGATGTCGCCGGCCAGCGAGGTGCGCCGCGCGGTATAGCCGTAGGCGTACCAGATCGCGGCGCGCTCGGGCACGATCCCGGCGACGGCCTCGGCCAGCCGGGCGCGATCGGCCTCGAATGCGGCGACCAGAGCCTCGGCCCGGGCCTCGCGGCCCAGCACCGCGCCCATCCGGCGCAGGCCGGCGGCGACGTCGTCGAAGCTGTCCTCGGGATCGAAGCGCACCACGGGGATGCCGAGGCGTTCCAGCAGCGCGACGGTTGCGACGGTGGTAAAGCGTCCCGCCAGCACCAGGTCGGGGCGCAGCATCACCACGTCCTCGGCGGTGCCGCGGTTGGCGGGCAGGGCGCGCGCGGCCTCGGCCATGGGCGAGGCGGCAGGATCGTGGGCAAGCCAGCTCACCGAGATCAGCTGCCCCGGCGCCGCCAGCATCAGCGCCAGCTGGTCGGTACACAGGTTCATCGACACCACCCGCTGCGGCGCGTCCGCTGCAACGGGTGTGCCAAGGGCGAGGGCGGCGGCGACCAGCGCCGCCGCCGCTCGGCCCCGCGCCCTAGAAGCTGGAGCGCAGGCCGACATAGGCGGTCCGGGGTTGCGTCGCATAGCCCAGGACTTCCTGATAGCGCCGGTTGGTCAGGTTGTTGACCCGCGCGGTCAGTTCCAGCCGGTCGTTGATCCGGTGGCTCGCCGATAGGTTGACCAGGGTGTAGTCGGGCAGGCGGACCGGAACGCCGACGAACGTCGAGAACTCGTTGTCGAGGTTGTCGACGACCCGCCGCAGATCGAGGCTGACGCGGGTTGCATCGGTCGCCTGCCAGTCCACCCCCAGCGTCGCCTCGTGGCGCGGCCGGCGCAGCAGACGCTCGCCCGCCGGGTTGCGGGCGCGGGTATAGGTATAGGCCGCGCGCAGGCGCACCCGGTCGTGCACCTGTGCATCGAGGCCCAGTTCCGCCCCGCGCTGCCGGCTGGTTCCGACCACGTTGACGGGAGTCGTTCCGTCCGGCGTGGCGGCCGAGCCGATCAGGTCGAAGATGCGATTGTCGAACAGCGTCACCGACACCGTCCCCTGTCCGCCGAGGATCGACTGGTCGACGCCGATGTCCCAGCCGCGGCTGCGCTCGGGCCGCAGGTCGGGGTTGCCGACGAAGGTGTTGGCGAAACCGAATTGCGCGAACAGCGTGGGATTCTGCACGGCCGTTCCGCCCGAGACCCGCAGCCGCGTGCCGGTCGCCGGGATCGCATAGCTCAGGCCGAGCGACCAGGTGGTGGCATCGCGGAACGCGTCGTTCAGGTCGCGCCGGACGCCGGCCTGCACGTCGAGCCCCTCGGCCAGTTCGCCGCGATAGTCCAGCGCCACGCCGATCACCCGCCGCGACTGGCGGATCAGCTGGTTGGGGTTGAACACCAGCGCCGGGTCGTTGTTGACGAACCCCTCGGACATGCGGTCGACCCCGAAGCCCAGGGTGTGCCGCGCGGTATCAAGGGTGCCGCCATCCAGCGCCCAGACGCCGCGAACGGCGAATTCGGTCCGGTCGGTGGTGGTGTCGCTGGGAAAGCCGTCGAACGTCTTGCGGTCCAGCCGGAACGAACTGGCACGCAGCGACAGCCGCAGCCGGCCCTCGGCCAGGTCGCCCTCGGCAAAGACGCTGCCGATTCGCTCCTGCACGACGCCGGTGTAATCGGCTTCGACGATGATGCCCGGTACCGTGGGCGCGCCGAACACGAAGCGATCGAAATCATAGCCCTGGTTGCGGGCGCGCAGCATGAATCCCGCGCGCCAGGCTTCCGTGACCTGCCAGTCACCCGACAAGGTCAGCGTGCGGTTTCGCAGCCCGTCGCGCCGCCCGCCGGGGCTGTCCGAGATGTCCCAGCCGCCGTCGTTGCGCGCGATCCCCGACAGGGTCAGCCCGCCGCGTGCCTCGCGAAAGCCGACCTGAAAGTCGAGACCGACCGTCCCGTCGCTGCCCGCCTCGATCCCGGCCTGCCCCGACACCCCCGGCTCGGTTGCCCGGCGCGTGGTGATCGACACCACCCCGCCGATCGAGTTCGAGCCGAAGAAGGCCGATTGCGGGCCGCGGATCACCTCGATCCGCTCGATGTCGGCAGCCTGCAACCCGCCGAGGTCGGCGTAGCCGTCCTGTGCGGTGTCGATGCGCACGCCGTCGAGGATGATCTGGGTGTGGCGGGTTTCCGTGCCGCGCATGCGCAGCTGGGTCATCCCGCCCGGCCCGCTGTCGCGGCTGATGGCGATGCCGGGGACGAAGCGCAGCGCGTCGGCCAGCTGGTCGATGCCGCGCGCGCGCATGTCCTCGCCGGTGACGACGGTAACGGCGCGCGGCACCGCCGCTTCGGGCGCGGGCGACAGGCCGGCGGCCAGGATCAGCCGGCCGAGGAACCGGAACGGCCCGTCCGAGGCATTGTCCTGTGCCGAGGCGGCGGCGGGAACGGTGAGGAAAGCGGCCGCCGCGGCGGCGGTAGTGAGATGGCGCATGAACCCTCCGTCAGTGCGCGCGGGGGCGCCGACCGAAGGGCCGGACGTCCCGATGACAACCACGACCGGGACAAGTCCCGGCCTGCGACGATCACCACGACGGACGGGTCCGTTGCCCCGACGCCCACCGCGCCCGGACAGGGTGAAGGCTGCAGGCAGGTCTCCTGGCTCGCGGGTCGTCGCGGGGTGCCGCCTTCCCGGGGATGTCCCCAGTGGCCTTTTCGCACCACGCTCACCGCTGACAGTTGCGGGGGCAGCGCCGGATTCGCACCGGCTTCCCTTTTCACCCCCGGCCATGACCGGGGGCACCTGAGCGTCGCGATCATCCGGGACGGCGGCGCGACTGTCAACGGCCCGTGAACGGTGCCGATGCCGCAAGGCCGGCGCGCGGCAGCTTGCGTTTTGCGCGCCGGCCTGATGAAGTCGCCGCCACACAACAAACCCGACGGGGAGGGATGAAGACGATGTTCGATCTCAAGGCACCGGCCGTTGCCGGGATTATCGGGGCGGCGATGGCCTTCGGCGGCGCGGCCGAAGCGCAGACGCGGGTAACGCTGAAATCGGCGTCCGCGACCAGTTCCTATTACGTGATGATGGTCCAGCTGGGCGAGATGATCCTCGAGCGGTCCGGCGGCGCGATCCTGCCCACGGTCGAGGAAAGCCAGGGTTCGGTCCAGAACGTGGCCGAGGCCGGACGGCGCACCGGCGCCTTCCTGTTCACCACGCCGCCGAACCTGATCGACGACGCGCTCGCCGGAAACGCGCCGTTCGAGCGCGGCAACTACGAGGCGATCCGCACCCTGTTCCCGATGCCCTTCATCACCGTGCATCTGGTGGTGCGGGCCGACAGCGGCATCAACACCGTCTCCGACCTGGCCGGCAAGAGCTTTATCGCCGGGGGCACCGGCACCTTCTGCCAGCGCCAGGTCGCCGCGATCTTCGAGACTCTGGGCGTGGCCGATCGCGTGACCTCGCCGGAGATGGAGTTGTCGGGCGCCCCCGCCGCGTTGCGCAACAACCAGGTGGACGGCTATGCGACCTGCTCGGCCCACCCGACGCCGCAGCTGCAGGAGTTGTCCGCGACGTTGCCGATCCGCATCCTGTCCTTCGACGAGGCCGAGCGCGACGCGATCATCGCCGCCAACCCCGGCGCCGGCAAGGTGACGGTGGCCGCCGGCACCTATGGCGGCATCGACGCGGACATCGAGACGATGGCGGTGCCGGTCGGTGCCTATGCCACCAACATGGACGATGCGACCGCGCTGGCGATCGTGTCGGCCTTCTGGGACAGCCGCGAGGCGATGGCCGAGACCAACCCCTGGTGGGCTGGCGTGACCCCCGATCTGGTCCCGCAGCTGGGCGCCCCGCTGCATGAGGGCGTCGCCGCCTTCTATGCCGAGCGCGGCGTGAGCATGCAGTAACGCCGGGGCTGACCGCTTCGGGCCGGCAAGGGGGGCGTTTCCGCCCCCCTTGAACTTCGGCGGGGAGCGGGCGCGTCAGGAGCAGGGATCATGCGGTTTTCGACCGAGATCGACGGGCAGCGCTTTGGCGCAATGGCGCTGCTGGCCGCCATCGTGCTGGTGGGCTTCCATCTGTGGAACGCCTTCGCCGGGCTGATCCCCAACCTGATCACACGGCCCGCGCATCTGCTGCTTGCGCTGCCCTGGATCTTCGTGTTCGGGCTCAAGCCAGACGCCACGCCGCTGTCGCGCTGGTCCGGCGCGGCCTTTGCCGCCGCCGGCGCCGGGGCCTGCGCCTACATCATGATCAACCGGCGCGAGCTGATCTTCCAGTACGGCGCGCTCGACGGCTGGGTGCAGTTCGCGATCGCCATCACGCTGATCGTCGTGGTGCTGGAAATGGCCCGCCGCGCAATCAAGATCGTGCTGCCGGCGGTGGCGGTGCTGGTGCTGGGCTATGCCTTTCTGGGCGACCTGATCCCCGGCTATTTCGGCCATGCCGGCATCCCGCCCGATTATCTGCTGGGCACGCTGGTCATTACCGGCGGCGGGCTGTGGGGCACGCTGACCGGCACCTCGGTCGATACCATCGCGATGTTCGTGATCCTGGGCGGGTTCATCAGCGCAGGGCAGGCGGGGACCGGCTTCATGGCCTTCGCCACCCAGATCGCCGGGCGGTTGCGGGCGGGGGCTGCCAAGGTGGCGATCCTGTCCTCGGCCTTCTACGGCTCGATCTCGGGCGTGTCGGCGGCGAACACGGCAACCACCGGCATGATCACCATCCCGGCGATGAAGCGGCTCGGCTATCCGCCGCAACTGGCCGCCGCGACCGAGGCCGTCGCCTCGACCGGCGGGCAGATCCTGCCGCCGGTGATGGGCGCGGGCATCTTCGTGATGGCCGAGCTTGTCCGCGTCCCCTACACCGAGATCATGGTGGCGGCCCTGCTGCCCGCGATCCTGTTCTTTGTCGCCGCATGGTTCGGCGTGCATATCTACGCGCTGCGCACCAACCTGTCCGCCGTCCCGAAGGAGATGCTGCCGGGCTGGGCGGCGGTGGCGCGGTCAGTGCCGTTCTTCCTGCTGCCCTTCGGCATCCTGGTCGGAACGCTGGTGTTCACCAGCTACACGCTGGCTTATGCCGCGGTCTTCGCCTCCGCCGCGACCTGGGCCACGCTGATCTTCGAGCCGGACGGCCGGATGTCGCTGTCGGGCTGGTGGAACCGCACCCTGGTCGCGCTGGTGACGGCGGCGCAGCAGGTTTCGATCATCGCCGCGGTGATCATCTGCGCCGGCATCGTGGTCGGCGTGTTCAACATGACCGGGCTGGGGGTCAAGCTGACCTCGGTCATCCTGTCGGCCTCCGGGCAGTCGCTGTGGATCGCGCTGCTGTTGACCGCGCTGGCCGGGCTGGTGCTGGGGATGGAACTGCCCACGACCGCGGCCTATGTCATCTGCGCCGCCGTCGCCGCGCCGGCGCTGGTCGCGCTGGGGGTGCCGGAACTTTACGCGCACCTGTTCGTGTTCTGGTACGCGCTGCTGTGCACCATCACCCCGCCGGTCTGCGGCAACGTCTTCATCGCCGCCGGCATCGCACAGACGCCGTGGTTGCCGGTCGCGGGCAACGCGATGCGGCTGGGGGTGGGGCTGTTCATCGTGCCGCTGGGATTCATCGCCAACCCCGCGTTGCTGGAACTGGCCGCGACCCCGGTCGCCGCGCTGGCGGCGATGGCGAAGATCGCGCTGGGGCTGTGGCTGATCAGCTTCGCCGCGATCGGCGCGCAGAAGCGGCCGCTTTACGAATGGCTGCGGCTGCCGGCGCTGCCGACCGGGCTGGCGGTGATCTTCCTGGTCTGAGTCAGCTGCAGACGAGGTCGGTGGGCGAGACCACGAGGGCGATCACGCTGACGGTGATGCCGACCAGCATCGCGCCAAGACCCGAGCCTGCCGCAGCAAGGCCGGCGGCGCCGGGCGCGGCCAGGGCGGCGCCGCCGATCCCGCCTGTCGCGACCCCGATGGCCGCCCCGACGATCGCCTCGCCATAGGCCGCGTGCATGCAGCACTGGTATTTCGCGCTGCCGGCGGGGTGTTGCTGGCCGCATTCGACCACCGACTTGTAGGTGCCCGCCCAGATCAGCACCCCGTCCACCATCAGGTATGCCGCCTCGATCAGGCCGACATATTCGGCCGATTCGCTGCCGCCCAGACGCGAGCGGCCCAGCACCTCGCCCCGCGCGGGATCAAGGCGCCACCACAAGGCCGGTGCCTCGGCCAGGGGCAGGACGGTATAGCCGCGCGCAATGTCGGCCTCCAGCGCGGCACGGTCGCGGGGGGCGAAGCGGTCGGGATCGGCGCTGTGGCCGGCCGCCGCCGCATCGGCATAGGACGAGGGGCGCGCGAGCAGCACGGCCTCGGCCAGCGTGTCGCGCAGCCCGCCGGTCAGGGCCGCGGCGGTGTCGATGCGCCAGCCGCCGGCCCCGTCGGCGGCAAGCGCGACGCGCGGGTTGCGCAGGATATCGGTGCGCAGCGAAGGCGCGCGGGCATCCCCCGGCGCGCGGGTCAGCAGCAGCGCCGCCGGGGCCGGGCGCCACTCGGGCCCGGCCGCGGGGGACGCGGGATGTTCCAGAACGCCGCGGGCATAGAACTGTACGGGCGTCGTGCCGCCGAAATCGCGCCCGATCGCGGCGGCGTAGGCCTCCAGCCGCTCGGGGGAAAGGTCGAACAGGTCCGCGGCCCCCTCGGCCCGGGCCGCGCGCAGGATGCGGGCGATCCGGTCCAGCCCTTCGCGCGCGGCGGCGATGTCTGATTGTGCAAGGCTTGCCTGCGTCTCCTGCCCGGCCGAGACGATGAGGAACGTGCTGCGATACTCGGCCGCCGGATCGGCGCCCGGCGGGCCGGTCTCGTCGGCATCGAGCCACCAGTGGGTTTCGACATGCGTGGCCGTGCCGGGGCCGGTCAGCGTCACCTCCAGCCCGATCCGCAGCACCGCGGTGCCGGCCGGATCATCGCCGGTCAATGCCGTCTCGAGCGCGCCCGCGCCCAGGCCGAAGCCGGCGCCGACCGTCTCGATGAAGGCCCCTTCTGCCGTCGCAAGCGCATCCGGCGGGGCCAGCAGGCCAAGGCCCGACAGCGCATCGGGCAGCACCGCGCCTTCTACGCGAAAGCCCCAGGCGGGGCGGTCGGGCTGGCCGCCGTTGATCAGCTCGAACTGCGGCGCGAGGTCGAGCATGTTGGCGGCGGGGCGCACCCAGGGCGCGGCCAGCGCCATGCGCTCCAACGTGCCGGCACGGTCGATCTCGGCCACCGGCAGGACGCTGATGCGGTGTTGCAGCGCCTCGGGGACGGCCTCGGCAAAGGTTTCGCCCGCCACCAGCCCGGACGGCGCGGCATCGGGGCCGAAGGCGGTGTGCAGCGCGGTCCAGTCGCCGCCGGTCGCACGCCATTCGACCCAGTGATAGGCCTCGGGGATGGCGTCGACATCGAAACCCGCACCCTCGCCCGCGAGCGGCAGGATGGGGGCGAGCAGGTCGGCCAGAACGCTGTCGTCCGGGGCGGGCGCCTCGAGGTCCAGCGCGGTCGCCAGCGCACGGAGCAGCCGGGCGGCGGTATCGTCGGGCGCAGGCGCCGCGATGCGCGCCAGAAGTGCGGCGCGGTCGGCCTCGGACAGCCGGCCTGCGCGCAGCCGCACCTCGCCCGCCTGCGCCTCGCGCAGCGCAGCGGCCAGCGCGAGGGCCTGGTCCAGATCGTTGCCGGCGCCGGAGCGCACCAGCCCCTCGGCCCCCCGCAGGACGCCCTGATAGGGCAGATAACGCACCCGCAACGCCAGATCGCGGGCAACCGCCGCGGGATCGGCCCCGGCAAGGGGCGCGGGCTGCGGCAGGGTGTCCAGCAGGCCGGCAAGAACCGCATCGACCGCCTCGATCCGGGCAAGCTGGCGGGCGATCGGACCGTCGGGGTCCGGTTCGGCGACAGCGCCCGCCGCGTCGGCGACCGTTTCGGGGGCGCCGTCGGCCACGGGCGGGGCAGGATCGGCGTCGGGCAGTGTGGCCTCGCGGATCGGGGCGGGGTCGGGTGCGGCATCGGGCGGCGCGCCGGCGGTGCAACTGATCCGCGCCGGCAGCGCCCCGTCCGGCACCAGATCGACGCGCCGGTTCAGCGCCCGCCCGCTTTCGGTCGCGTTGTCGGCGACCGGGCGGTCAAAGGCATGGCCCACCGCCGTCAGCCGGCCGGGGTCGATCCCCTGACCGACCAGCCAGTCGCGCACCGCCGCTGCGCGGGTCTCGGACAACGCCTGGTTCATCGGGCGCGCGCCGACATTGTCGGTGTGCCCCTCGACGATCCAGTTGCCGGGGGTGGCCGCGATCAGGTCACGCGCGCCCGCCAGCACGGTCAGGCTGTCGCCGGTCAGTTGCGCCGAGCCGGTGGCGAAGGTCACGCCGCGCAGCGTTGCGCGCCCCTCGCGCGCAAGGTCGGCGATCAGGTCGGTGCATTCGGCAGGTCCGGCGCGCGACAGCCATATCTCCAGCACGCTCGTCTCGCCCGCGCGCACATCGGCCTGCGCGGCGCCGGGCAGGTAGGCGGGGTGCGTCGCCTCGGCCAGCACGAGGCCGGCAAAGACGGGGTTGAGGCGAAAGC
>Ga0213835_101608_pt1 | contig 13109 bp, 9 predicted proteins | sample SWPATP01_FD_160576 | JGI IMG/M metagenome (GOLD analysis project Ga0213835, IMG submission 160576) | Coastal seawater microbial communities from Marineland, Florida, United States - SWPA TP0 #1 | ecosystem: Environmental > Aquatic > Marine > Coastal | place: USA: Florida | collected 2016-08-05
ATCGGCATGTTCGCACGTACTGAGCGTCCAGCACCCGCCAGGCGAACCCATACCCGAGTTGCGCCAGCGCCCCGAGGAAGGCGCCAAAGTCCCGTCCGCCATTGGAGGACAGGACACCGGGCACGTTCTCCCAGACCAGCCACTCGGGCCGATATCGCTCAACAACGCCCAGATAGACGAGGGCCAGGTTGCCACGCGGATCGCGAAGGCCCTGACGCAGTCCGGCGACGCTGAAGGACTGGCAGGGCGTTCCCCCGACCACAAGCTCAACTGCCGCATCCGGCCACCCCCCATAACCCGTCAGATCGCCCCAGTTCGGCACCCCGGGAAACCGGTGCCGCAGCACCGCAGAGGGAAACGGCTCGATCTCGCTGAACGCCACCGCCCGCCACCCCAGCGGACCCCACGCCACCGACGCCGCCTCGATCCCCGAGCACACCGACAGATATGAAAGCCCCGACCCCACCCGCCGAGGCTGCCACCCGCCACCCCCACAAGGGGTGGCGCAGGGTGGCGCGGATCACCACCGCCCAGTGCCACCCCGGGACTTGACAGGGCAGTCTCGCCAGTCGGTGGCTCTTGAAGCGCTCAAAGCTGGACCGATTACCCGGCGATGGCGAGCTGCATCTGCTCCGCGGGACCGAGGCCATGCTGCATGCGGCGGACGGTGAGGAACACGTTGCCGGTGCTCCTGGCCCACAGACGCCCGATGACATCCTTCTCCCGGGCCTCCTGCGCCGAGACCAGGTGGTCGCCCTTGTACTCGACCACGAAGATCCGGCCGTCGGTGAGGCGGGCGATGAAGTCCGGGTAGAATCGACCTTGCACGCGCGGGAGCCAGAAGCTGGCGGGGTGTCGGGGCAGGTTGCGGACCCACAGGTCGACGGCCTCGAGGCTGTCCAGCGCCCAGGCGCACTGGAACTCCTCACCGCCGAGGTCGCCGTCGATCAGCGGCACCCGGTCGGGGCCGAGCAGGTGGCGTTTGAGGCGGAAGGCGCCGGTCGGGGTTGTGGGGACGCTGGCATAGCTCGCGGCGTCGAAGCGGGCGATGCAGGAGGGGTCGGTGCCCAGCACCGCCGTGTCGTCGAACAAGGCCATCTGGTAGGCGCCGGCCTGCACGCCGGCCCGGATCTCCTCGATCTTTGCGCGGATGCGGGTGGCGAGCGGGTATTGCCAGTCGATCAGCGTGCGCACCGAGAGATTCCGCTCGGTGACGAGCCACGACACCACCCGCGCAAGCCAGGGCGACAGCTCGGCGGTCGGGATGTCCGGCATCCGGCACCTGCCTTCCAGCCATTGCACGAGCGTCGCCTCCAGCGACGCATCGTCCGGGGCGCCCAGATCCGAGAGCGGCAGCTGGGTGGTCTGGGTCTGGGAATACACCAGCTTCTCGCCCTCGATGTCGATCTCGATCACGTTCTCGGCCCGGCGGAAGCTCATCTCCGCTTCAGCGATCTGGGCGGGGTGGTTCAGGAGCGACCACTCCACCCGCTCCATGATCAGCGCGCTGTCGGCCTGGAACAGGTCGCCCTCCAGCTCGACCATCAGGAACGGCACCTCGATGGCCGCGCCCTTCTCGGCAGGTGACTGCGCCTGCTCCACCCGAGCCGCGTGGCGGCCGATCTCGGCGCGCAGGGTCGGGCGTTCGGCCTCGGGCGTGTGGTGCTCCAGGGCGGAGGCGACCGCCTCCGTCACAGCGCCCTTCACGCCCACTTTCAGCGTGCCGGCCTCGGTTCGGATGAACTCGGCGCCCTCCTCGGCCAGCTCGGCCAGCGCCGTGCGCGCCTCCTCGGTGTCGGGGATCTCGAAGGTCAGCACGGGCTTCGGCGCCACGGGGTCGGGGTCGAACAGCTGGCCCTGATCGTCCTGCTCCACCGTGGCGGGGCGCAGGGACTGGCGCACCTCCTCGTCGGTGAAGCCCATGTCGATCAGCTTGTCGCGCAAGCTTGCCGCCACCTCGGCAAAGGACGGCTCGGCCACATGGGCATAGGCCATGTTCAGCGCCGCGTCCCGCCGCCGCTTCGCGTAAGGCATGCGCAGCACCCGGCCCAGCAGCTGCTCCACCGAGGTGGCCGAGGCGACCCTCTGCGTCGCGCACAACACATAGGCCGAGGGGCAATCCCACCCCTCGCGCAGCGCCTGCACGGTGATGATGTGGCGCGTCGGTTCGTTCGGATCGCGCAGGTTCACCCCGTCCAGCTCCCGCTGCTCGCCGGTCGCCACCTTGATCCAGGCCTCGGGGGCCAGCATGTGCTCGACCAGATACGCCTTCAGCTCGGCCACCGTCGGATGCCCGTTCTTCGCCTGCGCCTGATAGAGTGCCACCGGCCGCAGGAACTCCGCCTCGCGCTTCGCCTTCTCCTCCAGCATGTTGCGCGTCACCACCGTGCCGCGCACCGCCTCCTGCCAGCTGTCGTGCGGGCGCACCCGGATCGGCAGCTTGATCATCTCCTCGTCCTTCAGCGCCCCGGCGGTGACCGAGAACAGCACGTTCGACACCCCCCGCGGCGTCGCCGTGAACTCGACGATGGCCGAGGGCCGCAGCCGCGCCTGCACCTCGCGCGACAGCCCCGTGACCGCGTTGTGCGCCTCGTCCACGATCATCAGCGGCCGGTGGTGATGCATCAGGTTGGCGAAGCTGAACTTCACCCGACCCTCGCGCCCCGCCAGCAGCGGCTCGCGCGCCACGTCCTCGGCCGTGACCACCTCCATCCCCTCACCCGACAGCCCCGCGAAATGCGGCTCGAACGCCTCGTGATAGGCATAGACCTTGCGCTGGCCGGTGTCCGTCACCCGGAACGACTGGATCGTCGCCACCACCACGCAGGTGAACCGCCCGAGGTCCGAGGGCCGCAGCGTCTCGAACTCCTCGATGTCCAGCACGCGGGTGCGCCCGCCCGTCACCGCGTCCAGCCGCACGCGATAGGGGTGGCGCAGATCCTTCAGCGCCTCCACCGTCTGGCGCTTGATCGCGTCCGAGGTGACCATCCACAGCACCACCGGATGGGGCTTCTGCACGAACTCCGCCCCCAGCCGGATCGCCTCGGCCGCCAGCAGGGTCTTGCCGCCCCCGGTGGGCAGGCGCAGGCAGACGTAAGGAACCTCGGGCATCGCCAAGAGGGGCACATACCGGCGCGGCGCCAGCGTGCGGCCCTCCAGCCGCGCCTCCTCTTCCTGCCGGGCGACCTCGGCGGCGAAGGCGGCCTCGGGCCCCTTGGCCGGCGCGGCGGTCAGGAAGCGCGACAGCGCGTCGAGGGCGGCCTGCTGGTATCGCTTCAGCTCCATGGTCACACCCGCGCCCTGATGTCATAGGGGGTCTGGCGAAAGCTCACGCCCGCCGCCTCCAGCGTCCGCTCCGACAGCCGGTTCGCGGCGCCATAGACGGTGATCGGCCCGGCCCAGCCCGCGGCCTGCGCACCCTCGCGGACCAGGCGCAGCACCGCATGGGTCAGCACGTTGCCGCCGCCGGGCGTGCGGTCGCGCAGGATGCCGTTGTAGAGCAGCGCGAGCCCCCGCCCGTCATGCGCGCCCAGGAAGGGGCCCGCGGCGGGCGCGCCCATCGGCACGCGGAACTCGGTGAACCACAGATGCCGGGCGAGGTCGGCAAAGCGGATCTCCGGATTGATCCGGCCCGCGCCGTCAAAGACCGTGGGGCCGAGGGTGCAGAACCGGAACCCCCCGCCGCCCTGCCAGCCGACGTCTTTCGAGACGCCGCCCTGCTCCCCCTCGATCACCTTGCGCAGGCGGAGCGCGCAATGGGAGCGGGCATGATCGCCCATCTCCACCCCGATCCAGCGCCGCCCCATCTTGTGCGCGACGGCCGCCGTGGTTCCCGAGCCGAGGAAGCTGTCGAGCACCAGATCGCCGGGGTTGGTGGCGATTTGCAGGATGCGCTGGATCAGGCGTTCCGGTTTGGGGGTCGAGAAATCAACCTGGCCCAGTACCCCACGTATTTCTCGTCTTGCATCTTGATTGTCGCCAGCTTCGTCGCGTAGCCAGATCGTATCGGGCACAATGCCCTGCTTCACCTCGCTAAGAAACGACTTCAGCCTCGGCTTCTCAAGCTCCAGATCGCTGCCCCACCAAAGGCGTTTCTCACGGATGTTCTTTTCCGTTGTTGAGCGTTCGTAGGCCCAGACACGGTTTCGGTTAGGCCAGACATCTTCGCCGGTGCGGGGGTGAGGGATTGGATAATATAGGTTTGGCCGCTCTTCCGCTGATTTATTGCAAGTGTAGACTACCGACTGCCAGAGGCCGCGAGGATCATTGTCAGGGCATTTATACCCCTTCATTTGCTGTGCGGTGCGCGGGAGCTTGTTCGGCGCAAACCCGCCATCTCTCTTTGCATAGAGAATGATGTGGTCGTGATTGTCGCTCAGGCCTAATGCGTCATTCTGTCGGGCGTACTTCTTCTGCCAGACCACATTCGCAATGAAATTTCGCCGCCCGAACACCTCGTCCATCACCACCTTGAGGTAATGCCCCTCGCGGTCGTCGATGCTGACCCAGATCGAGCCGTCCTCGCTCAGGAACTCGCGCAGGAGCTGCAGCCGCGGCACCATCATGGCCAGCCACTTGGCGTGCTCCAGGCTGTCGTCGTAATGCTCGAAGGCCGAGCCGGTGTTGTAGGGCGGGTCGATGTAGATGCACTTGACCCGCCCCGCATGGAGCGGCAGCAGCGCCCGCAGCGCCTCGAGATTGTCGCCCTGCACCAGCAGGTTGTCGCCCTCCGGCCCCGGCGCGGGGCCAGATGCAGGGACGGACAGCTCCCCCACCTCCTCCAGCAGCCGATACGGCACCCGGTCCGCCGCCGTCAGGTCCTGATCCCGGGTCAACCACTGCAGAATGGGCATAAACGACTGTCCGACGTTGCTTTTCGCCGCACTCTGCCGCCGATCCCCCGCCGCCGCAACCGCCGAACGGAGCGGCAAGGCTTCCTCAACCCGTTTCGAATATTTCGAATGATGTTGTCCGGGGGCGGGGCCGCTGTTACATCTGGTGCGACCTGCGGCCGCCGAGGGACCGGCCCGCCCGGGGAGGGAGCGCGATGACCATCAACGCCAACATGGCCCGGCCCTTCGGCCATGGCCTGCCCAGCGCGCAGGACCGCGCCGCGGCCGACCAGCTGAAGCAGATCCTCGCCGCCCGCCGCGACGCGGACGGCGCCCGGCTGCCCTATCTGGACCCCGAGACGCGGAAGGCCGCCGAGATCGCGCTGTCGCCGCTGATGGTCGATCTGCTGGTGGACGTGCTGCGCCATGTCAGCCGGGGCGAGGCCGTGACGCTGGTGCCCGTGGGCCAGATGCTGACCACCCAGCAGGCGGCCGACATCCTGAACGTCTCGCGCCCCTATCTGGTGAAGCTGCTGGAGGAGGGTGACATAAGACACGAAAAGGTCGGCCGCCACCGCCGCATCAAGGCCGACGACCTGTTCCGCTATCAGGCCGAGCGCGACGCGAAGCGGGCCGCTGCGCTGGACGAGCTGTTCGCCTCGGACGCCGACCTGATCTGAGCGGCCGCGCGTGTTCGCCAACCGCTTCACCGTGGTGACCGACGCCTGCGTGCTGGTCCCGCCCCTGACGCGCAACCTGCTGCTGTCGCTGGCCGAGGCGCATCTGTTCCGGGTGCGCTGGTCGGCCCGCATCCTCGACGAGTTCGAGCGCGGCTTCGTGCGCGACGTGCTGCGCGCAGATCACCCCGATCCGCAGGCAGCCGCCAGCCAACAACGCGCCAGGATGGAGGCGGCCTTCCCCGAAGCCATGATCGAGGGGCACGAGCATCTGGAGCCCGCGCTGACCGACCTGCCCGACGAGGATGACCGCCACGTCGTCGCCGCCGCCAAGCACATCGGCGCGGCGCAGATCATCACCAACAACCTGCGCGACTTCCCGCCCGCGGTGATGGGCCGTCTGGAGATCGACGTGCGCAGCGCCGACGACTTCATCGCCGACACGCTGGACCTGCCGACGAACACCGCCACGGCCCTGCCACCGTCCGCCGCATGCGCGAGCGCCTGACCCGCCCCGAGCTGACCGCCGAGGAACTGCTCACCCGCATGGAACGCAGCGGCCTCGGCCAGACCGCCGCCCTGCTGGCCGGGCGGGTGGAGCTGTGGTGATCCTGGTTCGGCAGGGCAGCGCGGTGGCTCATGCCGCGGGCTGATATGACCCGCCCGCCCGCGTCACGGCACCAGTCCATCGCACAGTTTCTGCATCGGCCCATGCACCAGCTTGGCCCGTTGTTCGAGAAAGCCGGGAAAGTCTCCCGCGATCAGGCTGTCGTAGGGCACGAGGTGGCTCTCCAGCCGGTGCCTGACCTGCGCCTCGGTGGCGTTCGCGTCTGCCGCGCGGGCCGCGATGTAGTCGCTGGGCGTCTTGGCGCCAATCTTGCGGTTGGTCTGCCACGAGATCAGCGCGCAATTCAGCGCCGAGTTGACCTCGTGGTCGGGGAAGGCGCCCTCGATCAGGCTGCGCGGATAGACATGGTGATATTCGCGCTCCCGCACGTTGTCCGCCGTCGCCTTGGCGCCGTCGGCGAAGTCGTAGCCCCCGCCGTAGAGCGACACGGCCATGATCGCGCGCCCGAGCCGGTCCTTGCGGCTGGGCCAGCCGCCCCGGAACAGCTCGACCTCCTGCGGCAGCGGGTTCTGCGCATCGTCGAACAGATCCGGCGTGGTGCCGGCGGCCGGGTTCTGGATCAGCTCCAGGATCGCCTTGAAATCGGCGAAGGCCCGGGTCGTGGCGGTCTTGAGGTAGCGGTCGGTGAAGCTCGCGCGCCAGATTGCCTTGCGGATCAGGGTGCGGGCGCGGCCTTCCTTGTCGACGCCATCCACCGGGACCTGCGCCCAGAGCGCCGAGGTGAGGTAGAGGATGACCTCGGTCGGCAGCAACCGCTCGTTGAAAATCGCCTCGTCCCGGAGGAAGCCCACGCCGCGCTTGAGCCCCTGCACCACCTGATCCCAGACGCCCGCCAGCTCCTTGCCGAAATCGCGGTCGAGGTAGGTCCGCTTCAGGGGCGGCTTGCCGAGGAGCAGCGCGCCCACGGCCAGGGCAGTATCCTCGACCTTGCCGTAGTGGGCAGCGGCAGGCACCTTCTCGTTCAGGTCCGTGATCATGTCGTGGAGCGAGTTGCCGACCGCGCCCTCGAGCTGGGCCACGACGATGTCGAAGTCCTTCAGCGGCGAGGCCGAGGTGTTCATCTTGATGAACACGTCCAGCGCGGTCTCCTGCTCCGTGATCACCGGCAGCGACAGGAACGGGATCGGGTAGGACGCGAGCTGCTGGCGCATCTTCATGATCAGGCGGTCGGTCGGCTTGTCAGGGCCGGCGGCTTCCGTCCAGGCGTCCATGCGCGCCTCGCCCTCCGCTCCGGGGCACAGAATCGACACCGGGATGAGCCTTCACGCAAGGCACTCGGCGGGAGAGTCCGCCCAGAGCGGCATCCGAGCGCCGGTCTTGGACCGGAACCGCTTCACGGTTTCGATCTCGGGGCGGTTTTCATCCTGCAGGCGGACGAAGACGGTGAACTCGTCGTAATCGTCGGTCAGAGACCGCCACAGCGCCGTCATGCGCTGCTGCCCATCCAGGAGGTTCAGCTGCGGCAGGCCCTTCGGGCCGGGCGCTCCCGAGATCGGCCGCGAGTGAAACAGCTCCTTGTCGCCGACCTCCAGGACCAGAAGCGCCCCGATCGGCAGCGACGGCACCCGCAGGATGTTCTCCAGAACGCCCTCGATCTGGCTCGGCCGCCACGCCTCGAATCGCTGGAACCGCGGGAGCGTCAGCTGCCCCTCGCGGATCATTGCAAACCAGCCCTCGACCGTCTTCGTCCGTGCTTCCATCCCGGATACCTCGCAACCGCATGCCTCACGATACAGACCCTACAACAGCCCGACCTGGAACGGACAGACCCAGTCGGACGGGCATCAGCCGCCCCTTCCGTCTACCCTCCGATGCAGCCGCTCGATCGCCCTCTCGATCCTGGGAAGGAGGGCCTTCATGCTTTCGACGTCACCGTGGAGCGTGACCATCTGGTCCCTGAGCTTGACGACCTCGTCGCGGAGGGTGAGGGCGTCGCGGCCGAGGTGTTCGGTGTCGGCGTCGTTGCGGACGGTGCGGGAGTGCCAGTAGAGGAGCGCCGCGATGACGCTGATGCCGCCGGAGAGGACCGAGGCGACGATGACGGGGATGAGGGCGGGCCAGTCCATGGGCGGGGCCGGTCAGGTCAGGGGCGCGCGGGGGTGCAGGGCGTGGAGGGCGACGCGGACGGCGCCGCCGGTGAAGGCGCCGCCGTTGGCGGTGAGCAGGACGGGGGTGTCGGCGTAGAAGGCCTGGGGGCCGATGACGCCGACGTTGGTGCTGCCGGGGGCGGCGCCCAGGGAGCCGCCGAACTTGCCGGGCTCGCCGGCGATGCCGCAGTCGTAGCTGGTCGCGCCGGTGACGGCGGTGACGGTGCGGGTGGAGACGCCGAGCACGATGGCGCGGTCGGGGATCACCACGGGGGTGGTGACGGTGCTGCCGGAGGCGGTGGGCACGAGGGCCTCGATCAGGAGGGTGCGGGTGAGGGCGCCGTGGGGGGTGACGGCGGCGGCGCCGGTCTCCCAGCCGTCGGGGGTGAAGACGGCCGCGTGGCCCGCGTCCAGCACCCAGGCCTGCCAGCCGGGGCGGGGCACGAGGCGCATCCAGGCGCCGTCGATCCAGGCGGCGACGTTGAAGTCCCAGCCGGCCCAGGCGCCGGTGGCGCCGGCGGGGACGATCCAGCGGCGGCCCGGGGCGGGCGCGGCGGGGGGCGCGGCGACGGTCGCGCTTTCCACGGTGAGCTGCACCAGCGCGTCGAGGAGGCGGAGCGCCTCGTTGTGGGTGACGTGCTTCTGGGCCTGGGCGGCGGCGATGAAGGGCAGGCCGAGGTTGGGGGTGTCCGACATGGGCGGGCCTCTCAGAAGTGGAGGGTGAAGGTGCCGGGGGCGCCGCGGCCGAGCGTCTCGGAGAGCTGGTGGATGCGGACGCGGAGGCTGGCGCCGGGGCCGAGCGGGGCGCCCCAGTCCGCGGTCTGGGCGGCGGCGGTGTAGAGGGCGGAGGTGGTGGCGCTGGTGAGCGTGCGCTTCACTGCGGCGCCGTCGAGGATGTCGACCTCCCAGGCTTCGGCGGCCTCGGCGAGCGGCACCTGCGCCAGCTCCCAGCTGTCGGCCGAGAGCGCGCGCGAGCGGCGGACCCAGCGGATCGTCAGGTCGCCGGGGCTGCGGGCGGTGCGCCAGGGTTGGACGACATGCACCGGGGCGAAGGGGCGCAGGCCGGCGCCGGCGGGGGTGAAGTCGAGGCTGCGGAAGGCGGGGTCGCCCAGCGGGCGGCCGAGGGGGCCTGCGATCCAGTCGGCGGGCAGGCCGATCTCGGCCTCGGCGAGGTCCAGCGGCTGCACGGCGCCGTCGAGCCGGACCACCGGCGACCCGGCCGGGGTGGGTGCGCCCATGGCGGTCTCGGTCCCGCGCTGGCCGCGCAGGAGGCGGGTCAGGCGCCAGCGGCCTGGGGCGACGAGTTCGGCGCGGGCAGCCTGCAGGATCTCCCACCCGGCGGGGGTGCGGAGGGCGAAGCTGTTGGCGCCGGCGAGGAGGGGCGTGTCCTCGACGCTCTCCAGCGGCTCGAGCATGTCGAGCCAGAGTGCGTTGCCGTTATCCCAGCGCCAGAGCGGCCCGGGCCAGAGGTCGAAGGCCAGAACGCCCATGGCGGCGGGGGCCTCCAGCACGCCGCGCAGGTCCTCGGTGCCGGGCGCGCCGGCGCGGAGCACGCCGACGGGCCCGGGCCAGGGCCGGCGCCAGGCGGCGGCCCAGGGGCGGTGGGGGGCGACCTCCTCGCGCAGCTGGGGCAGGTCCATCAGCAGCACCGCGGGCGGGCCGGCGGCGGCGGCCGGGGCGGTGGAGGCGGTGGGCCCGGTGGCCTCGGGGGCGGCGGGCGGCAGGTCGCGGGCGCCGCGGTCCTCGGCCACGGCCTCGACGGTCCGTGCGGCGGCATCGGCCACGGCGAGGAGGCGGAAGGGCCGGTCGCGGCCGTCGTGGTGCAGGAGGACCGGATCGGCGGGGTCCAGCGCCAGCCGCGACGGGGCGAGGCGGAAGGCCGCCGTCTCGCGGCTGGCCCAGGTCTCGGCGAGCGCGCGGCGGACGCGGCGCTGCGCCTCCTCGGGGGCGACGACGAAGGGCACAGTCTCGGCCTGCAGGCGCAGCGTGTCGGTGGTCGGCTGGCGCGCCTCCACCACCGCGGCGTCGTAGTCGCCATCGGCGCGGGCAATCTGCCAGATCAGCCCCTGCGGCAGCTCGGTCTCCTGCGCGCGCAGGAACTCGACCGGCTCGCCCGGGCCGTCGGCCGCCACCAGATCGTCCGGGGTGAGCCTCGCCACCGGCCGGCGGCCGCGCATGACGAAGCGCAGCACCCCGCCGGTCTCCACCGCGTCGAAGCCGAAGTGGCGCATGAGCCCGGCGAGCGAGGCGCGCGGGCTCTCGATCTGGGCGATGGCGTAGCCCTCGACCGCGCCCCAGAGGCCGGTGACGTCGACCCGCTCCGCCCCGAGCCCCGCGCGGGCGCAGAGCGCGCGGACGAGGGCCGCGAGCGACACCGCCCCGAGCCGCCCGGTCAGCCAGTGCCCGAGCCGCCAGTTGCCGCCGTCCGACCAGACCTCGCCCAGCGCCGGGAAGAACGGGTATGGCCGCGCATCCCAGGTCCAGGCGGCGGCCTCGGTCATGTCGATCATCGGCCCGCCATAGACGGCGGAGACCGGGTTGCGCGCGGGGTCCTGCCAGTAGAGCAGCGTCGCCTCCAGATAGGCCCTCTGGATCGCGTCGTCGCGCCAGCCGCGCGAGAAGTGGGGCAGGAAGGACTCGGAGCTCTTCGGGTCGAAGAACACGTTGGGCTGGTTGCTGCCGCGGTCGACGGCGGGGCAGCCGAACTCGGTGAAGCGGATGGGCTTCGACTCGGGCACCCAGGCCGTGGGCGTGGTGCTGCGCACGCCGCCGGGCCGGTCGAAGTGCGGCCGGGACCACCAGTTGCGCAGGTCCTTGTAGCGGAACACCCAGGGCTCCGGCCGCCAGACCTCCTCGAAGCTGCCGCGCCAGGCGGTCAGGTCGCCGGCATCCCCGGGCGTGGGCCACGGATCGGTCGGCTCGCCGGTCGGGCCCCCGCCGCCGGCGAGGTAGCTGCAGCCCGCGGTGCCGGCCCATGTGTCGCTGCGGAAGGCGCCGCCGGTCGTGGTCGCGGTGCCGACGAGGGTCCGGTCGATCCAGAGCCGCACGCGGCCCGGCGCCTCGGGCCGCAGCTCGCAGAGGATGTCGTGGAGCGCGCCGTCCATCGGCAGCGCCGCCACCGGGAGATCGAGCAGCGCCCGGTTCTGGCTCGAGGCGGAGGCCTCCGCGCCATCCCCGGCGCGCAGCCGGAACACCGTGCCGCCGTCGCGCAGCCCGGCGAAGGCGCCGATGCCGCCGCCGCCGGCATTGAAGAGCTGGCCGTCGGTCGGCGCGGCGGGCAGCCGCACCCGGCAGTGGAACAGGACGGTCTGCTGGCGGAGCTCGGGCGGATAGGCCGGGAAGGTGGTGACCGGCGCATGGCGGTCGTGGAAGCGCGCCGGGTCCGGCCCGCCCCAGCCGTCGGTGATGGGGGTGCGGAGCTGGGCGGCGCGGTCGGCGGGGCCGGCGTAGAACCAGTCGAAGCCCTCGCCGCCCTCGATGTTGGCCTGCAGGTAGGCGCGGTCGTGGACGAAGTCCCAGGCCTGGGCATCGGCATGGTCGGTCCCGTCGCGCCAGTCCGACAGCGGCATGTAGTTGTCGATGCCGACGAAGTCGGTGTTCGGGTCGGCCCAGAGCGGGTCGAGGTGGTGGATCACGTCGCCGCTGCCGTCGCTCGACTGGTGGCCGAAGTATTCGGACCAGTCGGCGGCGTAGCTGATCTGCGTGCCGGGGCCGAGGATCGCGCGGACGTCGGCGGCGAGCTGGATCAGCTCGGCGACGGCGGGGTAGCTGCCGGGGCCGTCGCGGACGGTGGTCAGGCCGCGCATCTCGGTGCCGATGAGGAAGGCGTCGACCCCGCCCGCCTCGGTGCAGAGCTGGGCGTAGTGCAGGATCATCCGGCGCAGGCCCCAGAGGCGCCAGAAGAAGGTCTCGACGTCGATGCGCGCGGCGGGGCTGCCGTCGGGGGAGCCCGCAAAGCCCGGGGCGGGTGACACGGTGATGCGCCCGCGCCAGGGGAAGGCGGGCTGGCCGAGGGTCGAGGCGCCGTCGGAGTACGGGTCCGGCAGGGCGTTGCCGGGCGGCACGTCCATGAGGAGAAAGGGATAGAAGGTGACGCGCTTGCCGCGGGCCTTCAGTTCGCGGATCGCCTGGATCACCGAGGCGTCCGAGGGGGTGCCGCCGTAGACCGGGCGGTCCTGATCGTCACGGCTGACCACATGCGCGCCGGCGCGGCCGACGCGCGCGACCTGCCAGCTCACCGGCTCGGTGGCCTTGGCGGCCTCCTCGACGCCCGGGCGGACCTCGCAGGCCCCGAGCCGCAGGTCGGTGCCGAACCAGGCGACGACGAGGCTGACGCTCTCGACCGCCGGGGCGAGGGCCTCCATCCGGTCGAGCGCGGTGACGATGTCGGTCTGCGAGCGGCTGGCGTTGAGGTTCTCGGCGGCGAGGTCGGCGCCCAGCGCGTCGCCGCCGGGCAGGAACTGGCCGGACCTGTAGACCGGCTCGGTGGCATAGGCGAACTCGCCCGAGGCGGGGATCAGGCAGACGGCGCGGGTCAGCCCCTCGGCGGTGTCGGGATCGGCCAGCGGGCGGAACACCTCGAAGCTGAGCTGCGGGATCCGGTTGCCGAAGGCCTCCAGCGCCAGCTCCTCGAAGACGACGTAAGCCGTGCCGCGATACGCCGGCGCGGCCGCGGCGCCCATGCGCGCGACGATCAGCGGGTCGGGGTCCTGCGCCTCGTCGCCGGGGTACCAGCGCAGCGTGACGGTGCCGGGGTCCAGCGGCTTGCCGTCGGCCCAGATGCGGCCGATGCCGGTGAAGGGGCCCTCGCACAAGGCCACTGCGAAGCTGGCGAAGTAGGCATACTCGGTGGTCCGCACCCGTGTGCCGGTCTTGCGGCCCCCGA
>Ga0213835_101611_pt1 | contig 13070 bp, 13 predicted proteins | sample SWPATP01_FD_160576 | JGI IMG/M metagenome (GOLD analysis project Ga0213835, IMG submission 160576) | Coastal seawater microbial communities from Marineland, Florida, United States - SWPA TP0 #1 | ecosystem: Environmental > Aquatic > Marine > Coastal | place: USA: Florida | collected 2016-08-05
CGTGCTTGATGTTCTCCGCCACGCTTGGCAGACGGCCGAGATCGTCCGCGCGAATGCCCCGGACCAGCGCACCTGTGCCCGAACTCAGGCGACCCGATGCGAACACCTGCCCTTCGACCAGCGGTATGGCAAGCTGGACGCCGGGCACACCTTCGAGCCGTCCGGACACTTCGGCGTAGTCCTCGAGCGGCCTGTCGATCGGCTGCACGATCAGATGACCGTTAATGCCCAGAATGCGGTCCATCAGTTCGGCGCGAAAGCCGTTCATCACCGCCATGACGATGATGAGCGTGGCAACGCCAAGCATGATCCCGATGAACGAGATCGAAGCGATGACGGAAATGACCGCTTCCTTGCGCCGCGAACGCAGGTAGCGCCAGGCCACCATGCGCTCGAAGCCCGAGAAGGGACCGGCCCCGGCAGGCTTGCCAGCAGGCGAGGCTTCGGCGACGGCCTCGCTCACCTTGCACCCGCCAGTCGCGTCACGACGCTTTCGGGCGACAGCGTCTCGCGTTCGCCGGTCGCGCGATTCTTGATCTCGACCTCACCGGCTGCCACGCCGCGCGGACCGACGATGACCTGATAGGGCAAACCGATCAGGTCGGCGCTGGCGAACTTGCCGCCGGCACGCTGGTCGGTATCGTCATAGAGCACCTCGATGCCAGCCGCGTTCAACTCCGCATAGAGCATTTCGCAAGCCGAATCACAGGCTTCGTCACCAACCTTCATGTTGATCAGCGCCACGTCGAAGGGTGCGACCGAACGTGGCCAGATGATCCCGTTCTCGTCGTGGCTCGCCTCGATGATGGCGGCCACCAGCCGCGAGGGACCGATGCCGTAGGAGCCCATCGAGACGGCATGTTCCTTGCCGTCGGGACCGAGCACCTTCGCGCCCATGGGGTCGGAGTATTTCTGGCCGAAATGGAAGATGTGGCCGACCTCGATGCCGCGCGCGGCCAGCCGGTCGGCGTCGCCGACCTTTGCCCATTCGGCCTCGTCATGCATGTCGTCGGTCGCCGCATAGGGTCTTGTCCATTCGGCAACGACGCCGCCGATGGCTGCATCGTCGCTGAAATCGATTTCCGCGTCCGGCACCGGCAGCCCCAGATACTGGCGATCGCAGAACACCGCGCTCTCGCCCGTCTCGGCCAAGATGATGAATTCGTGGCTGAGATCGCCGCCGATCGGCCCGGTTTCGGCACGCATCGGAATGGCCTTCAGGCCCATGCGCTCGAAGGTGCGCAGATAGGCAACGAACATCCGGTTATAGGCAGCCTTGGCACCCTCGAAATCCAGGTCGAAGGAATAGGCGTCCTTCATCAGGAACTCTCTGCTGCGCATGACGCCGAAACGCGGGCGCACCTCGTCGCGGAACTTCCACTGGATATGGTAGAGGTTGAGCGGCAGGTCCTTGTAGGACTTCACATGAGCCCGGAAGATGTCGGTGACCATTTCCTCGTTGGTCGGTCCGTACAGCATGTCACGCTCATGGCGGTCCTGCAGGCGCAGCATTTCCTTGCCATAGGCCTCGTAGCGGCCGCTTTCCATCCACAGATCGGCCGACTGGATGGTCGGCATCAGGATTTCCTGCGCGCCCGAACGGTCCTGCTCCTCGCGAATGATGTTGCAGACCTTGTCCAAAACGCGCTTGCCGAGCGGCAGCCACGAGAAGGAGCCGGCTGCCTGCTGCTTGAGCATGCCCGCCCGCAGCATCAACCGGTGCGACACGATTTCCGCTTCGCGCGGGTTTTCCTTGAGGGTAGGGAGAAAGTAGCGCGACAAACGCATGAAGATGTTCCGTGGAGCGTGTGGACAGCGGCTGGAATCGCCGCCGCGCATGGGGTTACTGCACGCGCTTCATAGCCATTTCAAGGCTGAAAGAAAACCCGAACGCGCGGCCAGCGTCACGGCAACCGACCAAAGTCCATGACTGCCAAATGATTGTGCATTGCAGCACAATCCATGGGCGATCACGGCAAATTTCCTAGTGACAAGAACGTAGCGATTGGTCTAGTGTGCCGCCAATAAACGAGAAGGCGAACGAAATGTTCTGCCTTCCTACGCGGTCAAAGTCTTGGGAGGATGCGATCTAGGCGCGATTAACCCGCAGCCCCGGCCAGCCGGAACAGATCGGACGCGTTTAACTGCAAGGCTTCGTGCCTTGCTTTTTTTTTGAGCGTTTTTAAGCGCTTGGTCACATGACTTCGTTTCAGATGCAAAGAAGCCCGCCCCCGAAGGGACGGGCCTTGAAGGGGTCCGGACTGGAGACAAAACGGACCGGTCTTCTCTTCTTGCCTGAAGCGGTCACTCCAGGAAGGTCATGGGATCGACAGGCGTGGAGTCCTTGCGCACCTCGAAATGAAGCCGGGGCGTGTCAGCCGAACCGCTCATGCCGGACAGCGCAATCTCCTGCCCTCGCCGCACGGTGTCGCCGCGCGAGACATTGATGCGGCTATTGTGGCCATAGACGGTCACCAGACCGTCATCGTGTCGAATGAGCACGGTGTTTCCGAACTCGCGCAGCCCGTCGCCTGCATAGATGACGACGCCGTTTTCTGCGGCGCGCACAGCGGTGCCCTCGGGCACGGCAATGTCGATGCCATCGTTGGTCTTGCCGCCACTCGAGCTGCCGAATCCTGCAATGACACGACCGCGCACGGGCCAGCGCATACCTGATGGGCCACTAGCGGCGGGCGCGCTTTCCTGCTGGTTGATCGAGCCGGTTGTCTGGCGCGAAGAACTCGTCGGCGGCGTATAGCCGGCCACGTTGCTGCTCTCGGACTGCCCGGAAGACTGTCCCGATGCGGTGCCAGCACCTCCCGTGACGATGGGATCGACATTGGCCGGCGCGGGCCGCGCTTCGGCAGTTTGCGTCGTCGGAACCTGCCCCCCCGCCGGGATGCGCAGTTCCTGGCCGATTCGGATCAGGCCGCTGGACAGGCCGTTAGCCTGCTTCAAGGCCTCAACGCCCACACCGGTACGACGCGCGATACCGCTCAGCGTATCGCCGGCGACGACCTTGTATGTCTGCCCTGCCCCGGCGCCTGTCCATTGGAGGGTGTGCTGGCGGGCTGCGAAGAGGCCTGCCCTTCGCTTTCCTGTACCTTGGGTTGCTGCGGCAGCACGCCGAGCGTGTTCGGCTCCTGCTGGCGCGGTTGCGGACCGGATGGAGACGGCAGCGACGCGACATTTTCTGGCTGCCCGGGCTGAGAGAAGGTGGGGATGACGATCGTGGTGCCTGCAGCCGGGTTCTGTCCGCCCGACAGGCCGTTTACCCGCCTGATCGCATCTTCTGGAACGTTATAACGGCGTGAAAGGGCCGCAACCGTATCGCCCTGGCGTACCATGATGGAGCTACCGCCATTGGCGGACCAGCCTCCTGCGCGCGGCTGAGCCTGGTGGGCGGGCGGCGTCGCCAGGGGCTGCGCCTGCTGCACTGGCGCAACCGAGCCGGTTACGGTGCTGTCAAGCGTGCTGCGCGCCACCGGAGCCAACGCCGGTCCTGTAGACACTACGCCGGTGGGTACTGCCTGCGCCTGCTGCGGCTGCTGGTAGACTGGCTGGGATGAAGCGACACCCATTCCGCCACCGCCGACGCGTTCGGCCGGCCGGGCAACGAGGCCTGCACGGCCAAGAATGCCACCGCTGCGCTGCGCTTGCGGCTGCGGCGATATCGATCCGGTATATGTGCGATCGACGTCGCCGGGGAATGGCTGACTGGCCGGCGCGACCTGCGGCTGTGCACGCGAGGAGCCGGTTAGGATCGAATCCTGAAATCTGGTGATGTCGGAACTGCAGCCGGCTGCGAGGCCGCAAAGAACGATGAGCGCAACGCCGTGTGCCAGTCGGCGCCGATGATTGCCTGCTACACCCGTACGCATTGCTACCTACCCGCAAGACTCGTTACCTTGCGGAGATTAGAGCGCGTTAATGTTACTGGGCGGTTAAAGAACCGGCCGGAATTGTGGCGATTTGACGCCAAATGCTTGGAACAAGCCTCAGATTGCCGCCGCAACGCCCTCGGCCAAGGGTTGCAAGCGGACCCGCGCAATATCCTGCCTCTCGAAACGGCTACCCACCTTTGACAGCTGTGCCAGGGCCTGCTCGCCTTCGGCTGGCCCTATGGGGGCGACCGCGATTCCGTGCGTGGAAAGCTGCTCCACCAGATGCCGAGGGTGTTCCTCATAGGCCGCCCAGACGACGATCCGGTCGAACGGACCCTCGGCGGCCACTCCCAGGCGCCCGTCTGCGTGCCGAAGGATCACATTGGCAAGCTCAAGCGCTTCAAGGCGCTTACCCGCCAGTTCAACCAGGGTCCGGTAGCGATCCAGACTGAGAACTTTCGAGACGAGACGGCTCATGACTGCCGCCGTGTAGCCGGAACCCGTTCCGATCTCGAGAACCTTGTGCCCGGGCTGAAGATCGAGCGCCGACAGGACGCGGGCCTGCAGATCAACACCCTCCATCGCCTCGCCGCACTCGATCGGCAGCATCCGGGAGGACCAGGCGTCGGCCTGCCATTGTGCCGGCACGAAATTGCGCCTTGGGGTGGTCTCGAATGCAGTCATCAAATCGCGACGGTCGATGCCCAGCCCGCGCATGCGCAGCAGGAAGGCGGCAAAACCCTCGCGATCGCTCGTCATGCGAGCGCCTTGCGGATCGGGTCCAACACCTCGTTCGCCGTCAGATCAAGGTGAAGCGGCGTGACCGCGACACAGCCGTCGCGCAACGCCGCCATGTCGCTGCCGGCGCGTGCTTCCTGCGGTTCGCGCCCGAAACGCAGCCAGTAGTAGGGAAAACCGCGTCCGTCCTTGCGCTCTTCGATCCAAAGGCCGTGCACCCGCTTGCCCTGCTGGGCGACGCGCGTGCCCTTTATTTCGTCGGGTCCGACCGGCGGAAAATTGACGTTGAGGAAAACGCCGGGGGGCAGATCAAGGCCGACGAGACGCTCGATCAGGTCCATGCCCACTTTTTCCGCCGTGTCCCAGCGCACGATGCGCCCCTCTTCCGACACGATATAGGCCTGGCTCAGGGCGATCGAACGGATCCCCAACAGGGTGCCCTCCATCGCGCCGGCGATGGTGCCGGAATAGGTCACGTCATCGGCGATGTTCGCGCCCGAATTGACGCCTGACAGGATCAGGTCCGGCGGTTCGGGCAAGAGCCTGCGCACGCCCATGATGACACAATCGGTCGGCGTACCGCGCAGCGCGAAACGGCGCTCGTCGAGTTGCCGCATGCGAAGCGGCTCCGAAAGAGAGAGCGAATGGGCAAAGCCCGATTGGTCCGTCTCGGGCGCAACGATCCAGACATCGTCGGAAAGCGTGCGCGCGATGCGCTCGAGAACCTCGAGTCCCTCGGCATGGACACCATCGTCATTGGTCAGCAGAATGCGCATCAGACGGCGTCGATCCGTTCCATCCCACCCATATAGGACCTCAAGGCTTCGGGGATGGTCACTGATCCATCCTGGTTCTGGTAGTTCTCCATGACCCCAATCAGGGCGCGTCCGACCGCCACGCCCGAACCATTCAGCGTATGGACGAACTCGTTGCCCTTGCCCTCGGCCGACCGGTATCGGGCATTCATGCGCCTCGCCTGGAAATCGCCGCAGACCGAACAGGACGAAATCTCGCGATAGGCGCTCTGCCCCGGCAGCCAGACCTCGATATCGTAGGTCTTGCGGGCGCCGAAACCCATGTCGCCGGTGCACAGGACCACCGTGCGGAAAGGCAGTTCCAGTCGCTTCAAAACCTCTTCGGCGCAGGCGGTCATGCGCTCGTGCTCGTCGATCGAGCTATCCTTGTCGGTAATCGAGACCAGTTCCACCTTGTAGAACTGGTGCTGACGCAGCATGCCACGCGTGTCCTTGCCGGCCGAACCAGCCTCGGAGCGGAAACAGGGGGTGAGCGCAGTATAGCGGCGCGGAAGCGTCTCGTTGGACAGAATTTCCTCTCGGACAAGGTTGGTCAGCGAGACTTCCGCGGTGGGAATCAACCAGAAATCATCGGCGGTCCTGAACAGGTCCTCGGCAAATTTCGGCAACTGCCCGGTTCCGAACATAGCATCATCGCGCACGAGGAGCGGCGGCTGCACTTCGGTGTAGCCGTGTTCGGTGGTGTGCAGGTCGAGCATGAACTGGCCGAGCGCGCGTTCCAGCCTCGCGATCTGGCCGGACAGCACCGTGAAGCGCGATCCGGAGAGTCTTGCGGCGCGCTCGAAATCCATTTGCTGGAGAGCTTCACCGATCTCGAAATGCTCCTTCGCCCAATTCCATTCATTGCGCTTGCCGACGCGACGAACCTCGACATTGTCGGTCTCGTCGGATCCGAGAGGCACGTCATCGAGCGGAATATTGGGAAGGACGGCCAGCACATCCCTGAGGGCTGCGTCCAGATCGCGCTCGCGCGCCTCGCCGTCCTGGACGAAGGTCTTTATGTCGGCCACCTCGGCCTTCAGCGCTTCGGCCTTGACCGTGTCGCCGGCGCGCATCGCATTGCCGATCTCCTTCGAGGCGGCATTGCGACGTTCCTGTTTTTCCTGAAGTTCCGTCAGATGACGCCGTCTGGCCTCGTCGGCGGCAATCACCCTGTCGACCTCGGACGACGCGGTCGGAGCCTCCCAGCCGCGCTTGACCAGCGCCTCGGCCAGGGCTTTCGGGTTATCGCGAATCCACTTGATGTCGAGCATGTCTTCCAGTTCCTGTTGCGCGCCGGCATCGGCGTAAACCGCAATGGGAACAGACGCAAGATCGAAGGTCGCCCTACTCGGCGGCCGCGCTCGCCTCGTTATCCTTGGGCGCGGATTCGTTGGCTTCCGCTTTCTCGCGGGCGAGCCTGCGCTCTTCGCGTTGCCGTTCGACAATCCGGGCGGTCCAGATCGAAATCTCGTAGAGCAGGATGGTCGGCACCGCGAGACCGATCTGGCTCACAGGGTCAGGCGGGGTCAGCACGGCGGCGACAATAAAGGCGCCGACAATGGCATATTTGCGCTTGTCCTTCAGACCTTCCGACGTCAGCAGTTCCACACGCGCCATCAGCGTGGTTACCACGGGCAGTTGGAAGACGAGCCCGAACGCAAAGATCAGCGTCATGATCAGGCCGAGATACTCCGACACGCGGGGTAAGAGCGCGATCTGGATCTGCTGGTCCGGCCCCACCTGCTGCATGGACAGGAAGAACCACATGACCATCGGCATGAAGAAGAAATAGACCAGCGCCGCACCGATCGCGAACAGGACCGGGGTCGCTATCAGGAACGGAAGGAATGCCTGCCGTTCGTTACGGTAAAGGCCGGGTGCAACGAATTTGTAGATCTGCGAGGCGATCAGCGGAAACGCGATCAGAAGCCCGCCAAACATGCCCAGCTTGATCTGCGTAAAGAAGAATTCCTGTGGTGCAGTGTATATCAGGTCTACCTGGCTGGAATCGAGACCTGCCCAGTCCGATGCCCACAGGAAGGGCTGGACCAGAAGGTTGAACAGGTCACGTGCCATGAAGAAGCAAACGAGGAAGGCAACGAAAAAGCCGCCGATCGACCACATCAGGCGGCGCCTGAGTTCGATCAGATGCTCCATCAGCGGTGCCGACGACTTCTCGATCTCTTCGTCTTCCTGGGGAGCGCTCACGATTTATCCCCTGTAGCGCCTGCGACCGCCGTTGCTGTCTTCGGCTTCGAAGTCGCACCAGATGTCTTGCTCAGTGTCTTTTTGGACTCGGAAGCCGGCTTGGCCGCTTTCGGCCGGCTAGCGGTTGCAGGCTTTGCCGAATTGGCGGCTTTTGGCGCCGTAGCCGCCTTGGTTCTTGCCGTCGCGGCGGCCGCCGCGGTGGCCTGAGCCCGCTTGGCGCCGGCCGGTTCGGGCAGCGGTCGTGAAGAAGCCTTTGCCGCTGCCGGCTGAGGCGCTGCTGCAGCGGTCTCCGCTCCGGTCGGTTCCGCGGAGGCAGGCTCCGTCGACGGACGCGGCGCCGGGTTCATCGCCTGGTCAAGGCCCGACTTGACGTCACGAGCCGCCTTTTCCATTGGCGACATCGCCTTCTTCAACTCGGAAGCCGGGTTGAGCTTGCGCGCGTCGTTGGCGAGGTTCTTGAACTCGTCCAACTCCGCTTCCTTGAGGGCGTCATCGAACTGCTTGCGGAATTCGCCCGCCATGGCGCGCACCTTGGACGTCGTACGCCCGAAAGCACGCAGCATCTTGGGCAAATCCTTGGGCCCCACGATCACGATCAGAACGATCGCGATCACAAGCATTTCGGGCCAACCGAGATCAAGCATGACTCGTCACACCAAAGGGCAAGGCCGCCACGCCGCGAGCGGCGCGGGGATCAGGTCTTGCTTGCCTTTTCCTTTTCAGCGCCCTGGACCGTTTCGTCGGCGCGATGCTCGACGGTCTTGGCAGCCGTCTCGTCGTCATCGGACATGCCGCGTTTGAAGCTCTTGATGCCTTTGGCCATGTCGCCCATCAACTCGGGGATCTTGCCGCGACCGAACAGAAGCAGCACGACCACAAGGACGATGAGCCAGTGCCAGACAGAGAAGGTACCCATGATCGTTCTCTCTTGATTGGTTCCTTGCCCCGAGACTTATGCGTTTTCGGGTTCCGTTTCAAACACTAGAACGTCCGAAGGGCGTACGGAAAGGAAAATATCGCGTACGCCCGCGGGCAGGCTGCCGCACCGGACCCTTGCCCGGATCGGCTCATCGGCCCCGGAAACGGCCATTTCGAGGTGTTCGACCACGCCCAGGAAGCGCCGCGACAGTATGCGCGCGGGAACCTCGCCATGGCTTTCATGAAAATCGAAACCGGACAGGCGGACCGCCACCGACACCCTGGCGCCGTCGGCGACATGCGGGCACGGGATGCGGCCAAGCGGCGTGTCGGCCGCACCGGACCCCGCGCGCGCCTCCAGCACGTTGAGTTCGGAGAAGAAGCCGGCTGCAAACAGGCTGACCGGCTTCTGGTAGAGTTCCTCGCCGCTGCCGGCCTGGACCAGCCTGCCGCCCTTCAGCAAGGCAATGCGGTCGCCCATGCGCATTGCCTCCTCGGCATCGTGGGTCACCACGATGGCGGTCGCGCGGCTCTGGCGCAATATCGCCAGCGTCTCGGCGCGCACGCTGTCCTTGAGGCGGGAATCGAGGCCCGAGAAGGGTTCGTCCATCAACAGCACCGACGGCCGCGGCGCCATCGCGCGGGCCAGCGCCACGCGCTGCTGCTCGCCGCCCGACAGCACATGCGGATAGGCCCCCGCATAGCGCTCCAGCCCGACGCGGGCCAGCGAGATCATCGCTTCCCTTTCCGCCTCCTGGCGCGACAGCGCGGTCAGCCCGAAGCGGACATTGTCGAGGATGGACATGTGGGGAAACAGCGCAAAATCCTGGAACACGAGCCCGACGGAACGCTTTTCCGGCGGCAGGAACACGTTCGGCCCGGCGATCTCGCGCTCGTTGAGAAGCAGCCGCCCGCCGGTCTGCATCTCGATCCCCGCCGCGATCCTCAGCAGCGTCGTCTTGCCCGACCCGGACGGCCCCAGCAGGCACAGAACCTCGCCCGGCTCGGCCGCCAGGGTCACCCCGTGCAGCGCCGGCGTTCCGGGACTGAATTCATGGCTTATATTCTCGAAAGCGAGGCGTGCCGCGAAGGTTACACCCGCCGTCACCCGGGCCGCATGCCCGGGTTCGCCTGCCGACATCTGTCTCTCCGCGATTGCTACCGGCTGTCTGCCCGCTCAGGGCCGCCTTGGTCAATCATCCTCGATGCGGGGTGTCAACAGCCCCAGTTCCTCGAGATCGATGTCGGTCAGCGGGTCCTCGTCGTCGGCCAGCATGTCGTGATCGGCCGGCGGCTGCGGCACGGCGAAGTTGGACGGCATACGCGGCGACAAGAGACCGGCGCCCTTCAGTTCTTCCATGCCGGGCAGGTCGCGCAGTTCCTCCAGGCCGAAATGGTCCAGGAAGGCATCGGTCGTGCCGAAGGTCACCGGCCGGCCCGGCGTGCGCCGGCGGCCGCGCAGGCGCACCCAGCCCGATTCCAGAAGCGTATCCAGCGTGCCCTTGGAGGTCTCCACGCCACGGATTTCCTCGATTTCGGCGCGCGTGGCCGGCTGGTGATAGGCGATGATCGCCAGCACTTCCAGGGCGGCACGGGAAAGCTTCTTCTGCTGGATGGCGTCGCGGCTCATCAGGAAGGCGAGATCGCCGGCCGTGCGGAAGGCCCAGGCCTCGCCGACGCGCACCAGATTGACGCCGCGTCCCTCGTACAGGCGGGCAAGCTGCGCCATCACGGCCGGAACATCCGTGCCTTCCGGCAGGCGCGCGGCGAGCGCCTTCATCGTCACCGGTTCGGCCGACGCAAAGACGATCGCCTCGGCCATGCGCACGGTTTCGGCCGGATGGATGCCCTCGGCCGCGTGTTCGACACCTTCGGCAGCATCGTTCTCGTTGGCGTCGTCATCCATGACAAACGGTATCACGTTGGCGTTGCGGCCCTCAGTCATGGGTAACCTCGACTTCCGGTTTGCTGGGCGCTGCGGGTCGCTGGCGCATGTATAGCGGGGCGAAAGGCTTGTCCTGGCGCATCTCGATCGCGCCCTCGCGCACCAGTTCAAGGCTGGCTGCGAACGAACTGGCGATTGCGGTTGTCCGCTCCTCGGGCCGCGGCAAGTAGCGCAAGAGGAACTGGTCGAGCGCGGTCCAGTCGCTGACGGATCCGATCAGGCGCAGAAGCACGTCGCGCGCGTCCTTGAGCGACCAGACACCCCTTTTGGCGATGCGCACATTGGTGATTGCCCGGCGCTGCCGCTGGCTGGCATAGGCGGTCAAGAGATCGTAGAGCGAGGCGGTATAGGCGCTGCGGCGTTCCTCGACGACCGCCTCGGGCATGCCGCGCGCAAAGACCTCGCGGCCGAGCCTGTTGCGGTTGACCAGCCTTGCGGCCGCATCACGCATGGCTTCCAGCCGCTTGAGGCGAAACTGCAGGATGGCCGCCATTTCCTCGCCTGTGGCCTCTCCGTCGTCCGGCGCCTTGGGGATCAGGAGCCTCGACTTCAGGTAAGCGAGCCACGCCGCCATGACGAGATAGTCGGCCGCCAGTTCCAGCCGCAGCGCACGCGCGTGTTCGATGAAGCTGATATACTGTTCCGCCAGCGCCAGGACCGAGATGCGCGACAGATCGACCTTCTGGCCGCGCGCCAGATGCAGCAGCAAATCAAGCGGACCCTCGAAACCCGCAACGTCGACGACAAAGGCCGGCTCGTCTGCCGTCCTGCCCTCGTCGCCGTCAGCCCAAAGCCGTTCCAGCGGCGTGGCCTTGGCTGTCTTTGCGTCGGCACCCGCGTTCACTGGAACTGATCTCCTCGTGTTTTCAGGCGGCCGCCTCGAACAGCGACCGAAACTCGTTTCGCAGTAATGATATCTGCGCCCCGTCGTTCCCCGAGAGGCGGGCCAAAGCGCCCGACGCCCGCTGGGCGGCCTTGCCGGTCAACGCAACGGCTTCCGCGGCAACAGCGCGCATTTCGGCCATCACGCCATTACAGTGAAGGACCACATCGCATCCCGCCGCAAGGCTTGCCCTGCAACGTTCGGCGAAATCCCCAGAAAGTGCCTTCATCGACAGGTCGTCGCTCATCAAGAGTCCATCGAAACTGATCTCGTCCCGGATGATGTCTCCAATGACCCTGGGCGATGTCGTCGCAGGCTGTTCGGCGTCGATCGCCGAATAGACAACGTGAGCCGTCATCGCCATCGGCATGTCAGCGAGCGCGCGGAAAGGTGCAAAGTCATGGGCGGTCAGTTCGGCGTGACTGGCATCCACTCTTGGCAGCGCCAGGTGACTGTCGGCCATCGCTCGCCCGTGACCGGGAATATGCTTGATAACCGGCAACACGCCACCCGCCAGCAGCCCTTCCGATGCCGCCCTGCCCAGCGCGGCGACCGTCTCCGGATCCTTGCCGTAGGCTCGGTCCCCGATCACGTCATGGGCACCTTCGACAGGCACGTCCAGCACGGGCAGGCAGTCGGCATTGATACCGAGACCCGTGAGGTCGGCGGCATGCAGTCGCGACATCAGCCAGGCGGCCCGCATGCCGGCCTCGCGGTCCCGTCGGTAAACGTCACCGATCGCGGCTGCAGGCGGATAATTGTCAGCCAGTGGCGGGCGAAGACGTTGCACGCGGCCGCCTTCCTGGTCGATGAAAACCGGAGCGACAGGATTGCCGACGCAATCGCGCATAGCGGCAACCAGATCCTTGATCTGGCCGGCCTCGGAGACGTTGCGCGCGAACAGAATAAAGCCCCACGGCCTCTCTCCGGAAAAAAAAGCCTTTTCCTCGGCTGAAAGCGCGTGCCCGGCGGCACCCAGGATCATTGCTCTTGATTCGGTCATGATGCGCAAGATAGCGCGAAGCCGGCGCGTTGGCACGCGCCGGCTTCGGGTATTCCAACGGGTCGAGCTGGCTCGCGTCAGCGAGAGACGAAACAGCTTCCGCCGGCTGATTGATAGCGCGTGCACAGATTGACAGCCTCATCGCGGCTCGCCATGGGAATGCGCACTCGATAGAAGGTTCTGCCCTCCACATCCGCCCTCACGATATTCACGCCGCGACCCTCCAGCAGCGAGCTGTAGCGCCGTGCGAGATCCTGGTAGGTCGCCTGTGCACTTTCAGCACTCGGCTGAGACGCGATCTGCATCGTCCACTCGCTGGTCTGAGTGGTCGTGGCCGGCGGCGCGGGATCGACGGCAGCCACCTGCTGTTGCTGCTGTGCAGGCTGGACCTCTTGCTGCGGCGCAGGCGCAGGCGCCTCCGGACGTGCAACTGGTGCCAGCGCAATCTGCTCGGGCATCTGCGACTCGGTCTGCCCGGGTTCTGGCTGCGTCAGTTCGGTCCGCAGTTGCTGGGCCTCTGCCGCTGGCACCGCTTCCTCGGCCACCTGCGGCTCGGTTTCTTCCCGCGGAACGATGGAACCGTCAGGCCGCACCACCATGGTCCGCACGCGACGGGGCTGCAGTGCGACGAAGTCCTCGTTGACACTAGAGGCAGCCACCTCACTCTCAACAACTTCCAGACGGTCTTCGGCCT
>Ga0213835_101612_pt1 | contig 13045 bp, 12 predicted proteins | sample SWPATP01_FD_160576 | JGI IMG/M metagenome (GOLD analysis project Ga0213835, IMG submission 160576) | Coastal seawater microbial communities from Marineland, Florida, United States - SWPA TP0 #1 | ecosystem: Environmental > Aquatic > Marine > Coastal | place: USA: Florida | collected 2016-08-05
CATCAATGAGGTTGATTTTCGCACCACCAACACCGAACAGCTGCTTCGCCAGCCGAGTGACGCGGTCGAAACGAGCTTCGGGAGGCGTGTCGAGAATCCCCATCTCCTCGAGAGCACGTTGCCGCGCCATCTCGTCGATGATGCCGCTGATGGAGACCGATGGCATCGCCTTCGGGGGCGCATCCGGCTGACGCGCTTGCTCGCGCTCCCGCACCAGTGTCCAGTGATTGAAGCCGTCGACGCGTCGATGCTCGACCGTGTCAACAAGGGCCTTCATGAGGGCGATACCGCGGCCCGACTCGGCCAGCTCGTCGGCGGCGGGCATCGTGCGGCCCTCGATGTCGACCTCGCCGATCTCGCCCGAGTCACTCAGCGTTACCTCGATGCGGTCGGCAAACGCGATGACGGTCAGGGTGGCCGTCACCGGCTTGCCGCGGTTGGCATGCTGGATGACGTTCGCCGCGAGCTCGATGATCGCCGTGTCGAGCGACATGCGGTCGCGGGGGCTGACCTCGGGCACGCTCGGCCAGAGCTCATCAAGCAGGTCGTGAACAGTGTCGACGGTGTCGGGTGGGGCCGTCAGTCGCACCGTCCGCGTGACCATGTCACTCATGCGGGTAGGCGCTCTCCACAGAGTCGAAGGACTTCAGAACCGAGCCCATGTTGGTGAGCTCGAGCACCAGCTCAACCTGCTCGGTGGGGCGCACGAGGCGCACATCGCCCCCGGCATCGCGAGCGGTCTTCAGCCCGGCGATGAGCGCGCCGAGGCCGGACGAGTCAAGAAAGACCACGCGCGACAGGTCGACGGCGACCCGACCGCGATTCTCATCGACGGCGGTCTGGATCGCGTCGCGCACTCGCGCCGCGGTCACCATGTTGAGGCGGCCCGTCACGCCAAGCTCGGTGACGGCGTTGTCGTGGGTCGTGACGCTGATGTCCATGGCGGTTCCCCTTCTGTGCCCCGGTGCCCCCATTCTGTCGCCAAGTGGCCGCGACCGGGGGCGAACCGCCCAGAACTGGGGGTTCGACGCGAACCAGCGTCGAACAGACAAAAGGGCTCGAAAAGCTCTAGAGCTTTTCGATCGGATTCGACGCGAACCAGCGTCGAACAGACAAAAGGGCTCGAAAAGCTCTAGAGCTTTTCGATCGGACTGATCTTGATGAGCAGCCTCTTGCGCCCCGCCGAGTCGAACTGCACCTCGGCGATCGACTTTGCCCCGTTCAGCGTCACGCCCGTCACGCGCCCCTCGCCGAAATCGTCGTGACGGATGCGGTCGCCGACCTCCAGCGTCAGGTCGCCGTTGTCGCGCACCGTGTTGGTGACGCGGTTGGCCCACTCGGTCTTCGGCTTACCCGGCGGTAGCGAGGAGCCGTACGAGAAGGAGGGCTTCGAGGAGCCGAGCTGACGCTGGCCGCCGCCGGTGCGCATCCCCATGCCTGGCGAATCGCGCCAGTCGATGAGCTCGGCCGGGATCTCTTGCAGGTAGCGGCTGGGAGCCGCGACCTGGGTGTCGCCGAACGTGGATCTCGTCATCGCGAGGCTGAGGTGTAGCTTCTTGCGCGCTCGGGTGATGCCGACGTAGAACAGACGCCGTTCTTCGGCGGGGCCGCCCGGCTCGGAGGCGCTCATTTGGTGCGGAAGGAGATTCTCTTCGACGCCGGTGATGAAGACCGCGTCGTACTCGAGCCCCTTCGCCGTGTGCAGGGTCATGAGCGAGACGGTGCCCGACGAGTCGTCGAGATCGTCGGCCGCGGCGACCAGCGCCACCTCGGTGAGGAAGTCGACGAGCCGGCCCTCGGGGTTGTTCTTCTGAAACTCGCGGGTGACGGCGACGAGCTCTTCGACGTTCTCGGCGCGGGCCTCGTCTTGCGGGTCGCGGCTCGCCCGCAACAGCTCGAGGTACTTCGTCTTCTCGAGGATTCCGGTGACGATGTCAGGTACGAGTGCCGACTCGATCGTGTCGCTCGCGTCGTCGAGGATGCGCGCCAGCTCGAGCATCGCGCCGGTCACCTTCGGGCCGAGCTTCAACGCGGCCGCGTCGCGCAACGCGTCGCGCATCGTGCCGCCCAGCTCGTCGGCGTGCATCGCGAGCGCCGTCTCGGTGGCGGGCCCGATTCCGCGCTTCGGGGTGTTCAGAATGCGCCGCAACGCAAGCCCGTCGGCCGGGTTCGCGACGGCGATCAGGTAGGCCATCATGTCTTTGATCTCGGCGCGCTCGTAGAACTTCGTGCCGCCGAGCACGCGGTACGGAATGGCGGATCGGATGAGGATCTCTTCCAGCGCGCGCGTCTGCGCGTTCGTGCGGTAGAACACGGCCATCTGGTTATAGGGCATGCCCGAGTCGCGCAGGGCGGTGATCTCGTCGGCGACGAACTGCGCCTCGTCGTGCTGCGTGTAGCCGGTGAAGCCGGTGATCTTGTCGCCCGCCCCGACGGCGGTGAAGAGGTTCTTCGCGATGCGGTCGAAGTTGTTGGCGATGACGGCGTTCGCCGCGTCGAGAATCGTCTGCGTCGAGCGGTAGTTCTGCTCGAGCAGAATCACCTCGGCACCCGGGAAGTCGCGCTCGAATTCGACGATGTTGCGAATGTCGGCGCCGCGGAAGGCGTAGATCGACTGGTCGGAGTCGCCGACGACCGTGAGAGCAGCCGGCGGGATCGCGCCGGAGGCGTCGGTCTCGATGCGGGTATCAGCGGGCACGTGTTCGGGCTTCACCCCGCGGGTCAGCTCGCGGATGAGCGCGTACTGGGCGTGGTTCGTGTCTTGGTACTCGTCGACGAGCACGTGGCGGAAGCGCCGCTGGTACAGCGCCGCCACCTGCGGGAAGGCGCGGAACAGGTAGACGGTCTGGCCGATCAGGTCGTCGAAGTCGAGCGCGTTCGCCCGGGCCAGCTCGGCGGTGTAGTGCCGGAAGATCTCGAGGAACATCACCTCGGTCGGGTCGTTCTGGTTGTACTGGCGCGAGAACGCGTCGGCGTCGATCAGCTCGTTCTTCAGCCGCGAGATCTTGCCGGCCACCGCCGAGACCGTCAGCCCCAGCGTGTCGGCCTGCAGCTCCTTCACGATGCGCTTGATCAGCGCCCGCGAGTCGGCCGAGTCGTAGATCGTGAACGCCTGGGTCATGCCGAACTGCTGCGCCTCGCGGCGCAGGATGCGCACGCACGCCGAGTGGAACGTCGAGATCCACATGCCCTGCGCGGCCTCGTGACCGATCAACTGACCGACCCGCTCCCGCATCTCGGCGGCCGCCTTGTTGGTAAACGTGATGGCGAGAATCTGGCTGGGCCACAGCTCGCGGTCGCGCAGCAGGCGGGCGATGCGCCGCGTCAACACGCTGGTCTTGCCCGAGCCAGCGCCGGCGACGATCAAGAGCGCCTCGGCCCGCGACTGCACGGCAGCGAGCTGACGCTCATTGAGCCCCGCCAGCAGGGGGTCGGCGGCCTGCTCGGCCTGCCAGGGGTCGGGGGCGGTGTCGGCGTCGGGAGGAAGCAGCGTCATGACCGCCTCAGTCTAGGTTGCCGCCCCGACACCCTCAGCGGCCTCACGCACCAGGTCGGGGTGGTCGGCGAAGACGCCGTCGACGCCGGTTGCGGCGACCTCGGCGAACCAGGCGTGCCAGTCGCCGTGCGCGACGCCCGCCGAGCCGATCCGATGCCGCTCAGGAAGGAAGCGGTTCTCGGGCCGCAGCGTCCACGTGTAGACATCGAGCCCGCGCGCGTGCGCCCGGGTGACCAGCTCACGCGACAGGGCGGACGTTTCGACGCTGAGTCCGTGCATCCCTGCTGCGACGAGCGCATCGAGGCCCGCATCGGTGCGCTGCGATTCCCATGTCGGGGCATCTCGCCGCCCGTGCGCGGCGATGAGGTCGGCCGCTGCCCCGCGCCGCTCGTGCAGGTACACGAACCGGGCGCGCAGTTCGCGGCGTCGCAACTCGTCGAGCACCCCCTGTTCGAACGACTCGACGATGAGCGGCGCCGTGCCCCCTCGCGCGCGCCAGCGAATCACCTCGCGCTCGACGAGCCGCGCCATGTCAATTCCGGCCTCGGCGAAGTAGCTGGCGTGCTTGATCTCGAGCACGACCGCCACCGGCCGGGGCGCTGCGTCGATGATGCCGAGCACGTCCTCCAGCCGCAGCACCGGGTACCGCCCGTCGAAGCGGGTCGACGCGGGCCTGACCTTCGGCAGCCGCTCGCGCGCCCGCAGCGTCGCCAGCTCGGCCCAGGTGAAGTCCTCCGTGAACCACCCCGTGAGCCGCTCGCCGTCGACCACGCGCGTCGTTCGTCGCTCGGCGAATTCGGGCCGCTCGGCGACGTCGGTCGTGCCGCCGATCTCGTTCTCGTGCCGCACGACGAGCACGCCGTCGCGGGTGGGCACGGCGTCGGGTTCGACCGCGTCGGCGCCGAGCGCGATCGCCAGCTCGTAGGCAGCACGAGTGTGTTCGGGGCGGTACCCGCTCGCTCCGCGATGCGCGATGACCATCGGATGCTCGGGGCGCGTTTCGGGGGCCACGTCACCGAGCGTACGCGGTAGCCTCGCGGGCATGAGCGACCCGACGCCCGCGCCGTGGCCCGCGGCTGAGCAGCCCGGGGCGGCCGCGCCCGCGGGGAGCGCCGTCGCGGCGGATGCGCCGCCGGAGCATCACCGGCACGCCGCGGCATGCCCGCGCCGCCGCACGAACGCCCTGGCTGTCGTCGCGTTCATCCTGGCCCTCTTGGTGAGCCCGTTCGCCGCCCTCTTCGGCCACATCGCCGCCGGGCAGGTTCACCGCTCGAACGGCGCCGAACGCGGCGCCCCGCTCGCGTGGACCGCCGTCGGGCTCGGCTACCTGTGGCTCGCGGGCTGGATCCTCGCCGGCGCGCTCGTCTATCAGGCCTTCACCGCCCCGTTCCCGTCGTGAGCGCCGAGCACCTCCCCCTGCGCTGGGGCACCCACCGCGAGCGGGTCGCGATCGGGCTCACCCTCATCGCGGGCGGGCTCGTGCACCTGCAGGCCGCCTCGACGACCAACCTGTGGCCGCTCGCGGTCGGCTCGGCGGCGCACGCCCTCGGCTGGCTGCTGCTGCCGGCGCGCGCGTGGCGACGGCTGCTGCCGATCGCCCCGAGCCTCGGCACCGTGTGGCTGCTGCTCACCGGGCCGCAGGCGTTGTGGACCCTCGCCGTGCCCTACCTCGGCTGGCTGCTCGCCCGCCACCGCCCGTGGATCACCCTCATCACCCTCGGCCCCGTGCTGCTCGCCGGCGTCGTCGCCGCCGTCGTCTTCCGCGAGTATCCGGGCATGCTGGCCGCCCTCGCGCTCGGCGCCATCGTGACGGTCGGATGCTCGTGGTGGGCGGCAGCGCTCGATCGCGCGCCGTCTGCGCGGTCGCGCACCGAGCATCCAGCCGACGTATAGGCACCACCAGGCGATTCCGGGCGCATCCTCCCTAGAATGGAGGGGCCGACCGGCGACAACTCCGACTGGCCGACACCCCGAAAGAGGACCCATGGCTTCGATGTCGAACCCCGCGTTCAACTCCCCCGCCTTCCAACTGAATCAGACTTCGGCGATCGCGAACCGCGTGACGCCCGCGCCGAGCGCCGAGCAGCTCGACGAGCTCTACGGCCGCCCGTCAGCGACGCCCGCCGACACCGACCGCATGACCTACGAGGACACCATCCAGAAGGCCGTAGGCGCCTTCGCGATCCTCGCCGTGGGTGCGGCGATCGGCTGGTTCCTGCCGTTCCTCGCCATCCCCGCCGCGATCGCCGGCTTCGTGCTTGCGATGGTCAACATCTTCAAGAAGAAGACTGTGCCCGCGCTCGTGCTCGCCTACGCGGCCGTGCAGGGTGTGTTTGTTGGCGGTATTTCGGCCATCTTCGAGGTGACCCAGTACCAGGGCATCGCTACGCAGGCGCTGATCGGAACCGCCGCCGTCTTCATTGCGACGCTCCTGTTGTTCCGCAGCGGCAAGATCCGCGCCTCAAAGCGGGCCACCAAGGTGTTCCTCATCGCGATGGTCGGCTACGCGCTGTTCTCGCTCGTGAACATCGGGCTCATCCTCTTCGGTGCGACCAATGAGCCCTTCGGGCTGCGCTCCGCGCCGATTCCCGGCACCGACATCCCGATCGGCCTGATCCTCGGCATCCTCGTCGTGCTGCTCGCCGCCTACTCGCTCGTGCTCGACTTCGACGCCGTCAAGCGCGGCGTCGAGAACGGCGCTCCGCGTCAGTTCGCCTGGCGCGCCGTGTTCGGCATCGTGCTGACGGTGGTGTGGCTGTACATCGAGATCCTCCGGATCCTCGCGATCCTGCGCGGCGAATAGCCGCGGTCGACGGCCCGGGCGCGACTCAGTCGAGTTCGAGCTCGTCGACGTACGACGCGACCGCGCGACCGTATTCCGGAAGCCGCGGGGCGAGCGCTTCGAGCGCCAGCCTCGCGGCTTCCGCGGTTCTGCCGAGGTCGATCAGGCAGAGCGCGGCGAAGGCGGCCGCCTGGGCGCCCACCGCATCGTCCTCGACGAGCGGCTCGAGCAGGGCCAGGCCCTCGTCGGCCCTGCCGAGATTGCGCAGCGACGACGCGAGCTGAATGACAGCACGCTCGCGGTCGGGCGATTCCAGGCCGGCGTTGAGCGATGCCTCGTACAGGGGAACAGCATCCGCCTCGAAGCCGAGCGCGTCGCGCAGCGACGCTCGCTCGAACAGGATGCGCGCCACCGGCAGTCCGTCGACGATCGCCAGCAGCCGCGCGTCGGCCTCCGCCAGGTTCGCGTCGTCGTCGAGCTCGTCCCAGAAGTGGGCGAGCTCTCGGTCGACGTCGACCGCATCGACGGAATCAACGTCAGCCACGAACTACTCCCACTCAATGGTGCCCGGGGGCTTCGACGTCACGTCGAGGACGACCCGGTTCACACCCTCAACCTCGTTGGTGATGCGATTCGAGATGCGGGCGAGCACGTCGTAGGGCAGGCGGGTCCAGTCGGCGGTCATCGCATCCTCCGAGCTGACCGGGCGCAGCACGATCGGGTGACCGTAGGTGCGGCCGTCGCCCTGCACCCCGACCGAGCGCACGTCGGCAAGCAGCACGACCGGGCACTGCCAGATCGCCGCGTCGAGCCCGGCGGCGGTCAGCTCGTGGCGCACGATGGCGTCGGCCTCGCGCAGCAGCTCGAGGCGCTCCTCCGTCACCTCGCCGATGATGCGAATGCCGAGGCCCGGGCCCGGGAACGGCTGGCGGGCAACGATCGGCTCGGGCAGCCCGAGCTCGCGACCGATCGCGCGCACCTCGTCTTTAAACAGCGTGCGCAGCGGCTCGACGAGCTCGAACTCGAGATCGTCGGGCAGACCGCCGACGTTGTGGTGGCTCTTGATGTTGGCCGTGCCCGTGCCTCCGCCCGACTCGACGACGTCGGGGTAGAGCGTGCCCTGCACGAGGAACTTCACGGCCTCACCCTCGCCCTGCGCCTCCAGCACGAGCGCCTCGGCGGCGTTCTCGAAGGTGCGGATGAACTCGCGGCCGATGATCTTGCGCTTCTGCTCGGGGTCGGTGACGCCCGCGAGCGCATCCAGGAACTGCTGGCGTGCATCCACCGTGACGAGGCGGATGCCCGTGGCGGCCACGTAGTCTTCCTCGACCTGGCGGCGCTCATCGGCCCGCAACAGCCCGTGATCGACGAAGACGCAGACGAGCTGGTCGCCGACCGCCTCGTGCACGATCGCCGCGGCGACCGCGCTGTCGACGCCGCCGGAGAGCCCGCAGATGACGCGGGCACTGCCCACCTGCTCGCGGATGCGCTCGACCTGCTCGGCGATGACGCTGCCGCTGTTCCAGTCGGGGGCGATGCCGGCGGCGCGGTGCAAGAAGTTCTCGAGCACGCGCTGGCCGAACTCGGAGTGCTTCACCTCGGGGTGCCACTGCACGCCGTAGAGCTTCTTCTCGTCGCTCGCGAACGCGGCGACGGGGGTGTCGTCGGTGCTGGCCAGCACGTCGAAGCCCTCGGGGGCCTTCGCGACCGAGTCGCCGTGGCTCATCCACGTGATCTGGGTCTCGGGCTGGTCGGTGAGCAGGCTGCCGCCGTCGCCGACGATGCGGGCGGTCGTGGAGCCGTACTCGCGACGGCCGGTCTTCGCGACCTCGCCGCCCAGCTGCTTCGCCATCACCTGGAAGCCGTAGCAAATGCCCATGACGGGCACGCCCAGCTGCAGGATGCCTGGGTCGAGATCGGGCGAGCCGGGCTCGTAGACGCTCGACGGCCCGCCGCTCAAGACAATCGCGGCCGGGTTCTTCGCCGCCACCTCGTCGGCGCTAATCGTGTGCGGCACGATCTCGGAGTACACGTTCGCCTCGCGCACCCGCCGCGCGATCAGCTGCGCGTACTGGGCGCCGAAGTCGACGACGAGGACGGGGCGGTGGTCGGTGCCGGCGCTCACGCGGACGCGCCCTCGGTCGCGGGGCGCGCATCCTGCTTCGATTCGAGCTCCTGGATGACCGCCTCGACCTGGCGAGGAACCTGGCGTTCGAAGAAGAACGACAGCAGCGGAATGATGCCGCCCATGGCGATCCAGAGGAACTTCCAGAACGGCCACCGCACGAGGCGCCACAGCAGGAAGTCGCACGCGAGGTAGAGCACATAGAGCCAGCCGTGCACGGCCAGCAGGAAAATCGACAGGTTGAAGCCGGTCAACTCACCGACCGGGGTGAGGCCCAGAAAGCCGCCCCCACCGTTCAACTCGATGTCGCTGCCGAGTCCGTAACGGGTGATCATCATGACCACGAGGCCGAGCAGGAAGGTGCCAGTGAGCACCGAGCTGACCTTGTAGACCGCGAGCGTGCGCCGAATCGCGGGAATGTCTTTGGGGCTGGGGCCGATCGCCATGGCTCTCAGTTTAGGGCGGCGGGCTGGAGGGCCGGTTCACGGTCGTCGCCGGCGGGCGCCGGATCGGTGTCATCGCTCGCCTCACCGTCCGCGTCACCCTCAGCATCACCCTCCGACTCGGCGAGCTGCTTCTCGTATTCGTCGCGCAGCAGGCGCCACCAGAGGTAGATCGCGAAGCCGCCAAAGAGCACCCACTCGATCGCATAGAACACGTTGAGCAGGTTGAGCTGCCCCTCGATGACGGGCGGCGGGGCGGGGATGGTGCCGAAGCCCTCGGGCGCCTCGCTCAGCACGAGGTACCCCGAATAGACGGGCCCGGGCTCGGGCCACACGTTCACGAGGTCGGCGACGGCGATCGCGGTGCGCTCGCCCGCCTCGAAGTCAGAGGTCTGCGGCGCCTCGCTCGGCACGTAGCGCCCGGTGAGCGTTGCGGCGCCCTGGTCAAGGTTAGGGATGCTCGCCCCCGCGGGCAGCACCCCGACCGCGACAGCAAGGCTGGCCCCGTCGGCCGTCATCAGGTGGCGCACGACCCAGTCACCCTCGCGTGAGCCATTGACCTCGGAGATGGTCTGGCGACCCGTCATCACGAGCTCGTCGCCCTCGACCCACGAGCCGTCGACGGTCACGATGCGGCCGCTCGCGTCGGAAGTCATCACCTGCTGGGGCTCGGCCAGCTCGATCAGCGGCGCCGGGGTTTCGGTGTCGCGCTCGACGACGACGGCCTCCTCGGCGGCGCGCTCAAGCTGCCACTGCCCCATCGCCGCGAACACGCCGGCGACGGCGAGCGCCAAGACGAGGAGGGCGATCCACTTGGGACGGCGCGCGAGTTTCCACACGGCTGACATTCTGCCCGGGTCGACTGTGGTGGCGCTGAGCCAGGAGGGCTGTGGCGGCGCTGTGGCGGGGTGCCGCGGGTCTTAGGCGCGGCCGGCCCCTCACCGCGACGCCCTCGCGTCCTACCGCGAGTGGTACGGCGCGACGACGACCTCGACGCGCTGGAACTCCTTCAAGTCGGAGTACCCGGTCGTCGCCATCGATCGGCGCAGCGCACCCATGAGGTTGACCTGCCCGTCGGCGTGGCTCGACGGCCCGAACATAAGTTGCTCGAACGGCGCCAGCTGGTCGACCGCGACGCGGTTGCCGCGGGGAAGCTCGGCGTGGTGCGCCTCGGCGCCCCAGTGCCACCCTCGACCGGGCGCGTCGGTCGCCTTGGCGAGTGCGGAACCGAGCATGACCGCATCCGCCCCCATGGCGACCGCCTTGACGATGTCGCCGCTCGTGCCGAGCCCGCCGTCGGCGATGACGTGCACGTAGCGACCACCCGACTCGTCCATGTAGTCGCGGCGCGCGGCGGCGACGTCGCTCACCGCGGTGGCCATCGGGGCGTGGATGCCGAGGCTCAGTCGCGTCGTGCTTGCCGCGCCACCACCGAACCCGACGAGAACGCCGGCCGCGCCCGTGCGCATCAGGTGCAGGGCCGCCGTGTACGTGGCCGCGCCGCCGACGATGACGGGCACGTCGAGCTCGTAGATGAACTTCTTGAGGTTCAGGGGCTCACGGTCTCGGGCGACGTGCTCGGCGCTCACCGTCGTGCCGCGGATGACGAACAGGTCGACGCCGGCGTCGATGACGTCTTGGAAGTGCTCCTGCGTGCGCTGCGGGCTGAGCGCGCCGGCGACCGGAACCCCGGCCTCGCGAATCTCGGCCAGGCGCGCGCGGATCAGCTCGGGCTTGATCGGCTCGGCGTAGATGCGCTGCATCTCGGCGGTCGCCGCGGCCGGGTCGAGCTGGCGGATGCGCTCGAGTTGTGCGTCGGCATCCTCGTAGCGGGTCCAGAGACCCTCAAGGTCGAGCACGCCGAGACCGCCGAGGCGCCCCATCGTGATCGCCGTGGCGGGGCTCACGACCGAGTCCATGGGTGCCGCGAGCACCGGAGTGTCGAACGTGAAGGCGTCGATCGTCCAGCTGATCGACACCACCTCGGGGTCGCGGGTGCGGCGGCTCGGCACCACCGCGATGTCGTCGAAGGAATAGGCCCTTCGCGCCCGCTTGGCCCGCCCGATCTCGATCTCCATCACTCCTCCAGCCTATCGGGCGCAGGTGACGGGAACCGGTGCCGCGACACCCTCCCTCGACCCTGCGCGTGTGGTGCAACACTGCGCGTTCGAACGCGCAGTGTTGCACCACAGCGACGGTGTAGCGGAGGCCCTCGCCCGGGCACGGGGCCCGGGCTCACGCCCGCGGCACACCCTGCTCGACGAGCAGCGACGCGAAGCGCCGCGGAGCCCACAGGTCATCCCATATCCACCGCGCGACCCCCTCACCCTTGCGTCGCAGCGCATCCTCGCGCAGCTTCTCCTCTACGACGATCCGCTCGGGCGTTTGACCACGGCGATACTCAGCAGCGCGGTATTTGGCGATTCCGTCGAACTCGCCGACGATGCGCTGCCGCGTCCACCGAAAGTCCGTCACCGCGCGGCGACCGGTGTCGAGGCGAAACTCGTACTGCAGCTCGGGAATGGCGAAGCCGAGTTCGAGCATGCGCACCCGGCTGAATGACTCGCCCGCCGACGCGGCCCGCCCATCAGCGAAGTTGAGGACGCGTGCGAGCCGGCGAGCGCCCCGCACGACCGCGAGCTCATCTGCGCACTCGTGGATCAGTCGCTCAGCCACTCGCGGGCTTCGGCCACCGACGCCCGGCCCAGCCGCCCAGTCCATGACCACAACGCCCTCCGCAAAGGATGTTCGACTCGCCAGCTCGGTCAGCGTGCGCGGCAGGTCGGTGACCAGGACGCCGTCGAGGCTGACGACATGCGCGTCCGGGTCCCGCGTGCCCCGGTAGTGAATGGCACCCGACACGCGCCCGGCCTCCGGCCCACGTGCAAGCACGTCCACGCGTCTCGCGCTGCCCAAGAGGGGGACACCCCAGAGGGCGGCTGCGGCCGCGTGGCAGAGCACCGCGTCGGGGCGCGCACGCGCAACGGCGAGGCACCGAAGCCGAAAGCGCTCCCAGGGCCGCGCCTCGGCCCACACCGAACTCGTCACGTAGGCACCGCGTTCGACGCGAACGAGGTCACCGCGCGCGACGGCTCGCGCAAGCGACGAGCGCTCACCGTGAAGTCGCGAAACATCCCGAGCGAGCACAAAGCCGTCTGGCCCGATGGGCAGGTCGTCGAGGGGAGTGAGCATAGACGGCAGTGTGCGCTCGCCCCGCTCGCTGCGCACGAATTCGCCGTGACCTGCGCACGCAGGCGGGATGCACGGGGCGCGGGGAGGAGGCACGGTGCGCTCGCGACACCCGCCGTTCGGTGCAACACGGTGCGTTCGAACGCGCGGTGTTGCACCGAACGCGCAGTGTCGCGCGGGGCCAACCGGCTACCGGCGGTAGTTGGGGGCCTCGACGACCATCTGGATGTCGTGCGGGTGCGACTCCTTGAGCCCGGCAGCCGTGATGCGCACGAACTTGCCCCGCACCTTCAGCTCGTCGATCGTGCGGGCGCCGGTGTAGAACATCGACTGGCGCAGGCCTCCGAGCAGCTGGTACACGACCGAGCCGACGGGGCCTCGGTACGGCACCTGACCCTCGATGCCCTCGGCGATGAGCTGCTCATCGCTCGGCACGTCGGCCTGGAAGTACCGGTCACGCGAGTACGACGTCTTCTTGCCTCGCGTCTGCAGGGCGCCGAGCGACCCCATGCCCCGGTACGACTTGAACTGCTTGCCGTTGACGAAGATCAGGTCGCCCGGGCTCTCGTCGGTTCCGGCGAGCAACGAGCCGAGCATGACGGTGTCCGCACCGGCCACGATGGCCTTCGCGATGTCTCCCGAGTACTGCAGCCCACCGTCGGCGATGACGGGTACGCCGGCCGTGCGTGCCGCCAACGAGGCCTCGTACACGGCCGTCACCTGCGGCACACCCACGCCCGCGACGACGCGGGTCGTGCAGATGGAGCCGGGGCCGACGCCGACCTTGACAGCGTCAGCGCCAGCATCCACGAGCGCCTGGGCGCCCGAGCGAGTGGCGACGTTGCCGCCGATCACGTCGATGTGGGCGAAGGCCGGGTCAGCCTTCAGGCGAGCGATGACCTCAAGCACGCCGCGGCTGTCGCCGTTGGCCGTGTCGACGACGAGCACGTCGACACCGGCGTCACGCAGCTGACCGGCGCGATCCCAGGCGTCGCCGAAGAAGCCGATCG
>Ga0213835_101613_pt1 | contig 13043 bp, 10 predicted proteins | sample SWPATP01_FD_160576 | JGI IMG/M metagenome (GOLD analysis project Ga0213835, IMG submission 160576) | Coastal seawater microbial communities from Marineland, Florida, United States - SWPA TP0 #1 | ecosystem: Environmental > Aquatic > Marine > Coastal | place: USA: Florida | collected 2016-08-05
TGCCCGAGCATGAGCCGCAGGTCGGACAGGCGGCTTTCTCGATCTCCGAGACGTCCTCGTCGGAGACATTGTCGTCGGCAGCCGCGACCATGGCGTCGACCAGATCAAGCGCGACCTTGCGGCCCTGCAGGATCGCCTTGCCGGCTTCCATCGGGCCGCCGGAGACGAACACCGCGGGAATGTTGAGGCGCATGGCGGCCGACAGCATGCCAGGTGTGATCTTGTCACAATTGGAGATGCAGACCATCGCGTCGGCGCAATGGGCGTTGACCATGTACTCGACGGAATCCGAGATGATCTCGCGCGACGGCAGCGAATAGAGCATGCCGTCATGGCCCATGGCGATGCCGTCATCGACGGCGATCGTGTTGAACTCCTTCGCCACGCCGCCGGCGGCCTCGATCTCGCGTGCCACCATCTGGCCGAGATCCTTCAGATGGACATGGCCGGGTACGAATTGCGTGAAGGAATTGACCACGGCAATAATGGGTTTGCCGAAATCGCCATCCTTCATGCCGGTGGCGCGCCAGAGGCCGCGCGCGCCTGCCATGTTGCGTCCGTGGGTGGTGGTGCGTGAGCGATAGGGAGGCATGCCTTCAACTTCGTCCTTGGTGTCGCAAAAAAACCGATGCTCCCTAGCAGAGATTGCACGCCATGCCTAATTCTTCTGATTGAAGCGAGACATTCAGAATTCGAAAAGGCCGTGGCTGGCATGTTCGGCCAGCCATCAGCGAGGACCCCATGAACCAGCACGATCCGATCGCCACCGCATTCGACCGCCAGCGCGCCGACACAGCCAGAAGGCGGGTCGAGTTCGGGCTCGCCGAGCGCAGGCAGGCGCTCGCCCGGCTGAAGGAGACGATCGACCGCCGCGAGCGCGACATCGTGGCCGCCCTTGCCGCCGATTTCTCCAAGCCGGAGGCCGAGACGATCTTTTCCGAGATCATGCCGGTGAGCATGGATATCGCGCATGCCAGGAGCCATTTGCGCAGCTGGATGAAGCCGAAAAGGGTGATGCCCACCCTGGCCACGCTGGGCACCAGCGCCAGGATCCGCCCCGAACCGCGCGGCGTCTGCCTGATCATCGCGCCGTGGAACTACCCGTTCAACCTGGCTTTCGGACCGCTCGTCTCGGCGCTGGCCGCCGGCAACAGCGCCATCATCAAGCCCTCCGAGCTGACGCCGGCAACCTCGCGGCTGATCGCGGAGATCGTGGCGGAGACGTTTCCGCCGGAGCTCGTGACCGTGTTCGAGGGCGACAAGGACGTCGCCCAGCGCCTGCTCGACCTGCCCTTCGATCACATCTTCTTCACCGGCAGCCCGGAAGTCGGCAAGATCGTCATGGCGGCGGCGGCCAAGAACCTGACCTCGGTGACGCTGGAACTCGGCGGCAAGTCGCCGACCATCGTCGGTCCCGGTGCCGACATCGCCAAGGCCGCCAAGTGGATCGCGTTCGGCCGCTTCGCCAATGCCGGACAGACCTGCATCGCGCCCGACCATCTGTTCGTGCATCGCTCGGTCGAGGAGAAGCTGACGGCGGCGCTGCGCAAGGAGATCGCCGGCTTCTATGGCGAGAGCGCGAAAGCCTCGCCGCACCTGGCCCGCATCGTCAGCGACCGCCACGCCGACCGCATGCGCGATCTTCTGAAAGATGCGCTGGGCAAGGGTGCGCGCGTCGCCCATGGCGGCGACAGCGACGGCCGCTATGTGGGCCCGACGCTGATCGAGGCGGTGACCCCGCAAATGCGACTCGACCAGGAAGAAATCTTCGGCCCCATCCTGCCGATCATGGCCTATGACGATCTCGACGAGGTGATCGCGCGGATCAACGAGCGGCCCAAGCCGCTGGCGCTCTACGTCTTCGAGCGGGACCGCGCATTCGCCGACAAGGTGATCGCAGGAACGAGTTCGGGCGCCGTCAGCGTCAATGCTGCGATTATCCACTATACGCATCCCGGCCTGCCCTTTGGCGGGGTCAATCACTCGGGCATCGGTTCCGCGCACGGCGTCTTCGGTTTCCGCGCCTTCAGCCACGACAAGCCGATCCTGACCAACCGCTTCTCGGCCCTTCCGATGCTGTTTCCGCCCTACACCGATCGCGTGATGGGGCTGATCCGCACGGCCCGGAAAATGCTTGGATAGACCGGGCCGCCATCCCCAGAATGATTGGGACGGCTTGACGATCCGGCCCGCGAGGCGCTCATCTCGATTCGGCCCGGGCGCGCGCACGGTGGCGACCGGGGTTGGGGGGCAAGAAAGATGTACGACTTCATCATTGTCGGTGCGGGCTCGGCCGGCTGCGTGCTGGCCAACCGCCTGTCGCGCGATCCCGCCAAGCGGGTATGCCTGATCGAGGCGGGGCCGCCGGACAAGAGCCCCTTCATCCACATGCCGCTGGGGCTTGCCCTGATCGCCCGCAACACGTCGCTGAACTGGGGCTACCTGACCGAGCCGCAGAAGGAACTGAACGGGCGAAAGCTCTATTGGCCGCGCGGGCGCACGCTGGGCGGGTCGAGCTCGATCAACGCCATGATCTACATGCGCGGACACAAGGCCGACTACGAGGGCTGGGCCGAGCTCGCGGGCGAGCAGTGGGGCTGGCAGCGGGCGCGCGAGCTCTTCATCCGCATGGAGGCCAATACCGGCATTGCCGACGAGCATCACGGCACCGGGGGCGAGCTGTCGGTTTCCGATCTGCGCCATGTCAACCCGCTCAGCCATGCCTTCATCGAGGCGGCGGGCCAGCTGCAGCATGCGCGCAACCCCGATTTCAACGGCGCGAGCCAGGAAGGGTTCGGGCTCTACCAGGTCACACAGCGCGACGGGCGGCGCTTCAGTTCGGCGCGTGCCTTCCTCGAACCGGCGATTGCACGGCCGAACCTCGACCTGCGCACCGGCGCGCTGGTGTTGCGGGTGGCCTTCGAGGGACGCCGCGCTGCCGGCGTGGAACTGGCGGGCGAAACACTTCGCCTCAATCCGGGCGGCGAGGTGATCCTGTCTGGGGGGGCGATCAACTCGCCGCAACTGCTGAAACTGTCGGGCATCGGGCCCGGCGCCGAGTTGCAGCGACACGGCATCGCGGTGCTTCACGATCTGCCGGAGGTCGGCGAAAACCTTCAGGACCATCTCGACATCACCCTGATTGCCGCCGCCAGCACGCGAGACGCGATCGGGGTGTCGCTTTCCTACCTGCCCCGCGCGGTCCGGGCCTGGCTTGCCTATTCAAGGCGGGGCGAGGGCGAACTCACCAGCAATGCTGCCGAGGCCGGCGGCTTCGTGAAGAGCGATCCGGGGCGCAACCGGCCGAACGTGCAGTTTCATTTCATCCCCGCCGATCTGCGCGACCACGGACGCCAGATCTCGTTCGGCTACGGCTACACGCTGCATGTCTGCGACCTGATGCCGGAAAGCCGGGGCCGCATCGGACTGGCCTCGCCCGACCCGACGGCGAAAGCGCTGATCGAACCGAACTACCTGGGCGACCCGCGCGACATCGACACGTTGCTGAAGGCACTGAAGATCGGCCGCGCGATCATGGACGCGCCGGCCCTTGCCGCCCATCGCAAGGTTGAGCTCCTGCCGGGGCCGCAGGTGCAGAGCGACGAGGCGCTGGTGGCCGATATCCGCGCGCGGGCCGAAACGATCTACCACCCCGTCGGCACCTGCCGGATGGGCGCGGACGCGGCTTCGGTGGTCGACCCGCAACTGCGCGTGCGCGGGGTGGAGGGGCTGCGCGTCGTCGATGCCTCGGTGATGCCACGCCTGATCGCCGGCAACACCAATGCGCCGACCATGATGATCGCGGAAAACGCGGCGGAGATGATGACGGGCGGGGCCTAACCCCTCACGACGTATCGGGTTTTTCCAGTGCGTAGAGCGCCATCGCATGGGCGCGGGCGAGGATCCTGTCGATCTCGCGGATGCGCGGGGGATGGATGGCGGCCGGGTCTGGGTCGCAGTAGCGGGCGCCGGGCGCCCGCCCGCGCCTTATCGGCGAGACGCGGCGCGGGGTCTGGGGATCGCGCGCCAGAAGCGCATCGCGCCGCGCCTTCCAGCGGACAAAGCGCTTCGCCTGGGCCTCGAGATCGTCGAGCACGGCAGCAAGCGCTGCCAGCCGGCGGACAAGTCCGTCGGCGGCGATCCGGTCGCCGGGCGAGGGCGGCGGCGGCAGGCGGTGCGGCTCGGTGATACCGGGCACCATGATGCGCGGGGCGGCATGCGGCGGCACGGTGGGGCGGCGATGGCCGTAGAGGTTCAACCGGTAGGGCGGATCGAGCAGCGGGAAGGCGGGGATGCGGGTTTCGGTCTCGCCCCCGTCTTCTTCCTTCCTTTTGCGGGCGAGGCTGGGAGCATCCCGCGAGACCATCACCGCAAGGCCGAACCTTCGCAGGAGCGGTTCCATGGTTTTCGGTTTCGGCCTTGCCGCGCGCAGGCGCGCGACCGGCGCCACCATGCCGAGCGAGGTGGCGATGATGAGCCTTCGGGCAGCCGCTTCGGCCGGGCCGCAGGACACGCAGGATCGCCTGCCACAGGATGCGCGGGAGGGTGGGCAGCTTTGCCCCGGCGGCATCTCGCTTGAGGTCGACCCCCTCACCGACCCGCTTCGCGGGCCACCTCTCCCCCGGTCGACGGGGGAGAGGAGTGCGCGGTTGCCGCGTGGCGCCCCTCTCTTCATCCCCTTTAAGGGGCGAGGCGGTGAGGGGGTGGACGTTGGTCGTGACGCCGTTCTGGACCGCCTGCGAATCCTCCCCCATCGAGGGGCAAGTGAAGGGCGTCGCCAGGCCGGCCATGTCGACCAGCATCGCGACGATGCGCTTCAGCGCCTGCCTGTTGTCCTCGATCGCCTCGCTGCTCATGCCCTTCTCCTTTCATCGCGAGGGAGTATGCGGGAGGGGCAAAAGGGCGTGGATAGAATGGGGAGGATTTCTGTTGACAGATGGTGACATAATACCGGGTTTTGGCCACCCATACCCCTCATCCGTCTCGGCGCCAAGGCGCCGATCCACCTTCTCCCACAAGGGGAGAAGGCAGGGCGCTCGGCACCGGCGCCCTTGCCAACCGCCAGCGTTCACGATTGGCGGAACGGCAGCTGCGGGCGATCCCTTCTCCCCTTGTGGGAGAAGGTGGCCGAACGAAAGTGAGGTCGGATGAGGGGTGAACCTCTCAGCCCCGCCGCCGCAAGAGATAGATGTCCATGATCCAGCCGTGGCGGGTGCGCAGGTCACGGCGGGTCTCGACGATCCGGTCGGCGAGATCGGAGAGCGGGCCAGTGAGGATCGCCTCCTGCGCCATGCCGACATAGGCGCCCCACCAGATCTCGATGCCTTCGGGGTCAAGCGCCTGGAAAGAGCATTCGCCGTCGAGCATGACGGCAACCGTGTCGACGCCCTCGGGAAAGCCGCGCTCGCGCAGGAGCCTGCCGGTGGTGATGGTGACCGGCCTGCCTACCTCGTTGAGCGGGATGGCGTGGGCGGCCGTGAGGCCCTGCAGCGAGGTGATGCCGGGGATGACGGAAAGGTCGAACTTCATCCGCGCCGAAAGCCGCTCGGCAATGCGGATCGTGCTGTCATAGAGCGAGGGGTCGCCCCAGACGAGCAGGCCGACGGCGGACGGCGCGGGGTCGCTGGCGGCGATGGCTTCCAGCCAGCGTTCGGCGATTTCATCGTGCCAGGCATCGACCCGGTCGCGATAGGAGGCAATCGTCTCGTCACGCACCGGCATGTCGAATTCCGCGATCCGGGTTCCTTCTCCCAGATGCTCGGCGCAGATGCGGCGGCGGGCCTCCGCCAGTTCACCCTTTTCCTCGCCCTTGCGCGGCACGAGGATGAGGTCGCAGGACCGCATCTCGCGGATCGCCTGTAGCGTCAGATGCTCCGGATTCCCGGTGCCGATGCCGATGAGCTTCAAGTCCACTGAATCGTCTCCGAAGTGGTGCGCAGCATCGCCCGGCGCGCGCGCCTTGACCAGAGCCTAGCCGCCCGCCACGCCAGCCTCCGCAAAGGTGGCCATGCCCGAATGGCAGGCAACCGCCGAGCGCAGCACCGAGACGGCGAGGGCCGCACCCGAGCCTTCGCCAAGCCGCATGCCGAGCGACAGGAGCGGCGACTTGTCGAGCGCTGCGAGAAGGCGCTTGTGGCCGGGCTCGGCCGAGACATGGCCGGCGATGCAATGGTCGAGCGCGCCGGGAATGGCGTGAAGCGGCGAGGCGGCGGCGGTGCAGATGAAGCCGTCGAGCACGACCACGATGCGCCGGCGCCTGGCCTCCAGCACCGCTCCGCAGATCGCCGCCTGCTCGCGCCCGCCAAGGGCTGCCAGCGTCGAAAACGGATCGGCAAGGGCCGAGCGGTTGGCCGCGACGGCCTGCTCGACCACGCGGGCCTTGTGCGAGACGCCTTGTTCATCGGCCCCGGTGCCGGGGCCGGCCCAGTCGCTGCCGGTACCGCCGAAGGTTGCGAGCGCCAGCGCGGCGGCGATGGTGGAGTTGCCGATGCCCATTTCGCCAAGCACCAGAACCTGGGCGGCGGGATCGACCGCTGCCGCGCCCTGGCGGATGGCGTCGAGCGTTTCGGCTTCGGTCATGGCCGGGCCCTGGCTGATGTCGCCGGTCGGGCGGTCTAGCTCGAGCGCGATGACGGAGAGATCGCAGCCATTGGCCGCGCAAAGCTGGTTGATGGCCGCGCCGCCATGCTGGAAATTGGCAACCATCTGGACGGTGACTTCCTGCGGGAAGGGGTTCACCCCTTGCGCGCACACGCCGTGATTGCCGGCGAAGACCAGCGCCTGCGCCTTGTCGATGACCGGCTTCGCGCGCCCCTGCCAGCCGGCCAGCGTAACCGCCAGATCCTCCAGCATGCCGAGCGAGCCGGGAGGCTTGGTAAGCTGCGACTGACGCTCGCGCGCGGCCGCCATGGCCTGCTCGTCGGGACCGGGGAAGCCCGCGAGGCTGGCCCTCAATTCGGCGAAGCTGGCGGTGGGCAGGCGGTCGGTCATGGCGTTTCCTCGGGCAGATGCGTGCGATCTCGGCGGGCGGCCTGACCTTGTGTCAGATTCGCGCGGCGATGGCATCGGGGTTTCGGAAACGCGGGCGATTTCCCGGCGCGCCGGCCGAAAGGCGTCGGCTCACATCGATCGGAACGCAGGTCCGTTCAGCGTGGGCCGTGGTCGACGACGGCGCGGGCCAGCCGGCGATAGGAAGCGACATTGGCGCCGCGCGGATAGTCGACATCGGCCTTCGACCTGGCGGTGCCGCGATTGGCCTCCTCGCAGATCAGGCGGTGGATACCGACCATGATATCGCGCAGAAGATCGTCGACCTCGGCGGCCGGCATCGACCTGAAGGCGGCGTTCTGGCGCATCTCGAGCGCGGAGACGGCGACACCGCCGGCATTGGCGGCCTTGCCGGGCGCATGCAGGATGCCGGCTCTTGCGAGGATCTCTGCGGCGTCGTTGGTGACCGGCATGTTGGCGCCCTCGGCAACGAAGCGGCATCCGCCATCGGCAAGCGCGCGCGCGTCGTCGGCGTCGAGTTCGTTCTGCGTCGCACAGGGCAGCGCCACGTCGCATTCCATCTGCCAGGGCTTCTTGCCGGGCCGGTAGGAAAAGCCGAGGCGGCCGGGCGGGGACTCGACCGATTGGCCCGCATCGGCGCGCTGGGCGATCCAGTCCAGCGCTTCGGCGCTGAACCCGTCGGGCGCCTCGAGAAGGCCGCCGGAATCGCTCAGCGACACGACGCGCGCGCCCATCTTCAGCGCCTTGCGGGCGGCATGGCGCGCGACATTGCCCTTGCCCGAGACGGCAACCCGCTTGCCCTCGATCTCCTCGCCGGCCCGCGCCAGCATGGCGCACAGGAAATAGACGAGACCGTAGCCGGTCGCCTCGACACGCAACGCGCTGCCGCCCATGCAGGGCGTCTTGCCGGTCAGCGTGCCGTCGGCCTGGCCGGTGATGCGCTTGTAGGCGGAGGCGAGATAGCCGATCTCGCGCGGGCCCACGCCGATATCGCCGGCCGGCACGTCGCGGGTGGGGCCGATATGGTGGGCAAGCTCGGACATGAAGGCCTGGCAAAAACGCATGATCTCGCCATCGGAGCGGCCCGAGGGATCGAAATCGGCGCCGCCCTTGCCGCCGCCCAGCGGCAGGTCGGTGAGCGCGTTCTTGAAGGTCTGCTCGAAGGCGAGAAATTTCAGCACCGAGCGGGTAACGGAAGGGTGGAAGCGCAGGCCGCCCTTGTAGGGGCCCATCAGATTGGAATGCTGCACCCGCCAGCCGCGATTGACCTGGATGTCGCCCTTGTCGTCGAGCCATTCGACCCGGAAGGAGACGATGCGGTCGGGTTCGGCCAGTCGCCTGAGCACGCGGGCGCCGGCATAGACGCTGTCGGCCTTTTCGACCGTGATGACATCGCGCACGACCTCCTCGACGGCCTGCAGGTATTCCTCCTCGCCCTCGTGCCAGGCGGAAATCTCGGACATCAATTCGCGCGTGAGCGCATCGGCGCGGTCGGTCATGAAAGGCCTTTCTAGTTCAGCGACAGGGTGAACAGCGCCGCACACAACACGGTGAAGGCGACCAGGAGGATTGCGATGGCAAGCGCGATATGCGGACGCATGGTGTCTCCTCAGACCATGTCGAAGATTTCGTTGTCGATATGGGCAAGCGGCGCACCGAGCTCGCCCAGATGCTTTCTGGCGGCATCCGTCATCGGGGTCGGGCCGCAGAGGAAATAGCGGAAGCCGTCACGGTTTTCAGGAAGGTGGCGCTTGAGGATATCGCCGTCGAGATAGCCCTCCTCGCCCTGCCAGCCTTCGGGCGGTTCTTCCAGGATGTGGACGACCTTGAGATCGAGTTTCTTCGTCAGGTCGTCGAGTTCATCGCGGAAGGCGGCATCGTCCCATGTCGAATTGGCGTAGAACAGGACCACGGTCCGGCGATCGTTGCGCGCGGCCATGGCGTGCAGGTTGGACATGATCGGGGTGATGCCGACGCCCCCGGCGATCATCACGAAACCGGTGGCATCCTTGTGGCTGTCGATGGAGAAGACGCCGTAGGGACCGTCAATATAGGCGATGGCGCCGGGATCGGTCTCGACCGCGCGGCCGGAAAAGTCTCCCAGCGGCTTGATCGAGAGCATGATGTTCGGCCCCTGTTCCGGCGCATTCGAGATCGTGTAGGGATGCTCGCGCAGGCCGAAGGGGGAATTTTCCGGCGTCAGCCAGACGAACTGGCCGGGCTTCCATGTCGAAAGCGCCCTGCCCTGCGGCGCAAAGACCAGCGAATGAACGCCGCCATGGCGCGGGATGTTTTCCACGACCTGCCACGGATTGCGGCTCTGCATCCACGGCTTGCCGACCCGAACCCACAAAAGCAGAACCAGCCAGCCAAGCGTGACGCCGAGCCAGAGCGCACGCTGGTCGGCAGCGGCGGTGAAGCGGCCGACACCGAGCACATGGGCAATGGCGGCCGCAAAGCCGATCACGGCGAGGCCCACATGCAGATAACGCCACAGCTCGTATTCGAGCTTCAGCCATTTGCGGAATTCCGAACTGACAACGAGCACGATGAAGCAGCCGAGTGCGACGCGGCCCGACGTCAGTTCCCAGCGCGCCTCCAGCGGGTTGAGCACGCCCAGCGCGTCTTCGTACCAGATGTAGAGAATGGCGAAATGGGCGAGCATGACCGCGAGCGCGCCGATGGCGAGATAGCGGTGGAAGAGATAGATGATGTCGACGCCGAACGGGTGCGTCATGCGGCGGAAACGCGCCGTCAGCGCGAATTGCAGGCCGGCCAGCGCCAAGGCGCCAAAACCCAGCCCCATCGAGAAATCGAACAGGAATTCATGCCCTTCGACCCGCTCTCCCGACAGGAGAACGACGAAAGGCAGGGCGATCGCCGCGAAGGCGGCGGCTATCCAGAAAACGGTCCTGAAACTCATCACGACATCACGTTGGAGCCGATTGCGAAACGGCTGGATGCCGGAAAGGTTGCCCCGTTTTCCGCTCAGTCCTCCGTCAGGCCGAACAGGGTGATGCCGCTGCCGACCTGTCCTGCGGGCGAATCGGGCCTTCGCGCGTAGGGCGGGGTCAGCGCGGTGAAGGCGCGCCAGTCTGCCGATGCGGCCTGGCTTTCCTCGCGATGATGGTGGCCGCGATAGCGCGCATAGAGGCGGCCGGCCTCGACCAGGCCGATCTGTGCCTCGTCGAGGCCGGAGAGATAGGGATCTTGGGCAGGCGGCAGCGCCTCGGCCAGCGCGGCGTAGAGCTGGTCGCGGGCGGGACCGGTGACCCAGGTGGCGCGGCCGGTCAAAACGGCGCGGTGCGTGCGCGGCGCCTGATACTCGATCAGCGGACGGTCGTCGGTGTTGACGGGGGCGTCGGCGAACAGGCCGGACGCCGCGTTGCCGGCATAAAACCGCAGCCCCATCGCCTCGAAGAAGGCATCGGGCTGGCCGGGGTCTACGGCCGTCGCGCGGGCATTGTCACGCAGGACTTCCATGTCGAGCGGGGCAGGATCGAGCGAGCCGACCAGGGCCAGTATGGAACGCTCCGGGTAAAGATCGCCGCGCCACAAAGTGAGCTGGGGGAAGATTTCAGCCATCGTGTTGGCGATGATCGACAGCTCGGTGATCGAGACCTGGTAGAGCGGCACCCACTGGACATAGATGCCGCCCGGCTTCAGCCGCGTGGCGGCCATGCGGTAGTGGTCGAGCGTGTAGAGATTGCCGGTGCCGGCCTTCCACGGCGTGAACAGGTCGGCGATGATGGCATCGTAGCGCGCCGGGCTGCGCGCCAGGCAGTGGCGGCCGTCCTCGGCGTGGATGGTCACGCGATCGTCCTCGAAAAGCCCGTTCACGAAGGGGCCGAAATGGCGTTCGGCGAGGTCGACCACGTCGGGCAGGATCTCGCAGACGGTGACGCGTTCGGGGTCTAGGAAGAGGGCGGCACCCGCCGTGATGCCGGTGCCCATGCCGAGGAAGAAGATCTCGCGCGGGTCGGGATGGGCGAGCAGCGGGATCAGGGTCTGGTTGCGCTCGGCGATCATCGCGCCGGACCCGCCCAGCGTGTAGTAATTGTTGACCCGAATGGCGAAATTGCCGTCGCGCTCGATGACGGCGGCATGCGCCGCGCTGCCCTCGCGCATCTCGACCAGGGTTTCGCCGCGGGCCGGATTGATGCGGATCGTGTCAAGCGCGGGCGCGACCGAGACAAGCACCAGCGCCGCGACAAGCGACAGGGCAACCGCCGGCGCCTTGAGGTAGACGCGCAGACCGCCGGCCGTCGCCAAGGCCGCGCCGCCAAGCAGCACGTAGATCGCAGCCAGAAGCTGCAATGCATGCCAGGCGCCGAACACCGGCAGAAGCAGGAAGCCCGCCGCCAGCGCGCCGAGGATCGAGCCCGTCGTGTTGACGGCGATCAGCCGGCCGAGCGTCGTGCCCGGCGCGGTGCGTCCGGCCTGCATGAGCCGCAGGAGATAGGGCAGGACGGCGCCGAGCACGATGCCCGGCAACAGCATGACGATGGCGGCGGCCTCGAACACGGCGAGGATGTAGCCGACAAAGTCGCGGCCCCTTCCGAGATAGCCGAGCCCGTCGGTGACGGCATGGAACAGCCACGGCGTGCCGGCGACCACGACCGCAGAGGCAAACAGCAGGACCGCCAGCACCAGCCGCGGCTCCAGCGTCGAGCGGCGCGACAGCCAGTTGGCGAGGCCAGCACCCAGCGCCAGCGCGGCAAGGAAGGTCGTGAGCACCAATGAGTAGGTATAGACCGAGTTCTGCAGCACCTGCGCGAAAAGCCGGGTCCAGATCACCTCCACCGCGAGCGTGACCAGCCCCGACAGGAACGCCACTGCCCAGACCAGGGCCGGCACGCGCGTGGCAACTGCAGGCTCGGGTGCCTGCGGCTCCGCAGCCGGCGGCAGCGCGCGGCGCGCCAGCATGACGGCCGCCAGACCGACCGCGAGATCGAGGCCCACGGCGAGCAGATAGGCGCCGGAGAAGCCGAGCGCCATCGGGAGAACGAAGCCGGCGGCGAGCGCACCGGTCGCCCCGCCCGCCGTGTTGATGGCATAAAGGCGCGACCCCTGGCGGCCGAGTTCCTCGCGGGCGCGCACGACATGCTGGCCCATCAAGGGCAGCGTGCCGCCCATCAGAAAGGCGGACGGCATAAGGATGGTGGCAGCGACAGCGGCCTTGAGCAGCGTTTCCAGCACCGGCGAAGCGCCGACAGCGGCATAGAGCGTGGGATAGAGGGCGAAATAGGCGTCGGCGACGACGAAATGACCCAATGCGGTCGCGGCCACGCCGATCTCGACCAGGCCGAAGGCGCGCAGCGGCCGGCCGATGCGCCCGGCCCGGCTGCCCCAGAACCAGCCGCCAAGCGCGATGCCGGCGAAGAAGATGGCAATGGCGAGCGCTGCCGCCTCGGCCGTGGAGCCGAACAGCAGGCCCAGTTCGCGCACCCACAGAACCTGATAGATCAGCGCCGCCGCGCCGGAGACGAAGAAAAGGACCGCGAGCGTGCGGGAATGGGTCATCGGGCTCTCTGTGCCGAGGAGAATGTCGGGATTTCAGTGTAACAAAGTTACACTCGATGCAAGCCCTGTCAGGTCATGACCGGCTGCTTTTCGGGATCGAAGGTCCAGTTGAGAAGGCCCGCCGTGACGGCGATCGCCACGCCCGGCCAGAGCATCAGCATTGGATGGTCGAACACGAACATGCGGTATTCGAACAGCATCGCACCCCAGTCGGGCCTTGTCGGATCGGCGCCGAGGCCGATGAAGGCGAGCGCGGCATAGGCGACGATGGCCTGGCCGGCCTGGCTGCCGACATAGGCGAACAGAACCGGCATCGTGTTGGGCAGGATATGGCGCAGCGTCAGCGAGGCTGTGCCCGCCCCCATGGCGCGCGCCGACAGCACGAAGGGCTGGCCCATCATGCGCCTGGTCAAGGAATTGGAGAGCAGCGTGTAGGGACCGAGCCCCGCAAGCCCGAGCGCGATGCCGGCGGTGAGCGGCGACAGGCCGAAGATGGCAGCAACCGCCAGCGC
>Ga0213835_101614_pt1 | contig 13040 bp, 9 predicted proteins | sample SWPATP01_FD_160576 | JGI IMG/M metagenome (GOLD analysis project Ga0213835, IMG submission 160576) | Coastal seawater microbial communities from Marineland, Florida, United States - SWPA TP0 #1 | ecosystem: Environmental > Aquatic > Marine > Coastal | place: USA: Florida | collected 2016-08-05
CGAGCGCCAGGAAACCCACGTCACGGTGGCGGACGACCAGAACGACCTGTTCGACAAGGACAACCCGATCCCGCGCGCCGAAGACACCTCGATCGGCATCTCCTACACGGCGCTGCTGTCGGACTTTGGCGACAAGCTGGGCAAGAAGACGCGCATGGACATGAACCTGGGCCAGCTTTCTAAACTCGGCTTCATCGAACGGCGCGGCGACGTGATTCTAGAGGGCCCGCTGCTCGACCTGATGATGGACACCGACGTGCTCAAGGAACGCATCATCAACGGCGCCCTGTCCGACGTGTTCAAGCGCGCGCCGCTGGCCGCCGCGCCGCGTCGCAGTGCCGCGGACGCCGCCAACGACGCGGCGAATGAAGCTGACCCTGTCGAACCCCTGGATACCCCGAACTGAGACACTATGTTCCACATTAAATCACTCGAGCTGGTGCACTGGGATTACTGGCAGCGCATCAAGAACATCCCGCTCGACGCCAAGATCATCACCATCGCCGGCCAGAACGGCTCCGGCAAGACGACCCTGCTCGACGCCATGCGCACCCTGTTCGGGCTCGACTGCTCGATGGGCCGCACCTATAAGCACTATGCGCGCCACTCCGGCCAGCAAAGCGCCTGGATCCGCGCCGTGGTCGACAACAAGCCGGTCGGACGCCAGCTGTCGAACCGCCCGTTCCGCCATTCCGGCTTCTTCGCCGACGACGAAGTCACGCTCTTCTGCCAGGTGCAGAAGAACGGCGGCGACTGGAAGCGCCAGTACCTGATGCGTCCCGGGAATGTCGACATCGAGGAAGTGACGGAAGCGACCGACTGGCTCGGCGTCGAGAATTACCGGAAACGCTTAGCTTCAGCAGGGTTGTCGCCGGCGATGTCGAAGGTGCTGGCGCTGGAGCAGGGCGAGACCGATAAACTGTGCGAATACGCGCCGCGCCAGCTGCTCGACCTGGTGTTCCAGGTCTTCGGCGACAAGGAAGTGCTGGACGCCTACGACGAAGCCAAGCGCCACCAGCGCGACACCGAAACGGAACTCAAGCGCTTCGAAGCCGAACTGGAAACCTCGCGCGTGAACCTCGAGGGCCTGCGCCTGCGCGTGGCCAACTACCACCAGTGGGAAGGCCTGCACAAGGAAAAGCGCGACCTCAAGGAAGAAGTACTGCCCAGCCTGGAATACCACGAGGCGCGCGAAAAGGCGGCGGCGATCAGCCGCGCCCTGCACGAGCAGCGCAAACCGCTGGCGCAGGTCGACAGCCAGCTGGCCGAAAAGCGCCAGGCGCTCGCCGCCCAGCAGCGCGCGCTGACCGAAGCGCAGCAACAGGAAACCCTGCTCGAACAAGAGGGCACGGTGCTCGCCAGCCGCCTCACCCAGATCAACAGCCGGATCAAACCGCTGGAAAACCTGGTCGAGCAAAAGGAACGCCTGCAAAAGCTGGCCGCCGAGGCCGGCGCCGACCTGGCGCAAGTCGCTTCGCAGCTGGAAGAGAAAGAAGCCGAGCTGGCGCGCCAGCGCGCGGCCCGCGAAGCACTGGGCGTAAAAATAGCCGCCGAAATGGCGACCATCTCCGCGCTGCAGGGCAAGAGCGCGATGCCGGAACCGGAAGCCCAGCGCCTGATGCGCCGCGCGCTGCGCGACGAAGGTATTCCGCACGCCATGCTGTCGGACATCGTCGAAGTGACGGACCCGAAATGGCAGGGTGCGGTCGAAGGTGTGCTCGGCGGTTACGCGTCGGTCGTGCTGCTCGAGCGCGCCAAGGATGCGCCGGCGGCGTATCGCCTGGCCGAAAAAGAGCGCTATCGCCACTTCATCGTCCCGGATTGCGTCGACGCGCCGAAGAAGAAGGACGACAGCCTGCTGTCGGTGGTGAACTTCTCGGCCGCGGCGCCGGGCTGGCTGATCGACCAGCTGGCGCGCATCGACCGCGTCGATTCGGTCGATGCCGGTTTTAAATCGGGCACCGAGGAATGGATCACGCCCGACGCTTACCACCGCGAACGCCGCGGCGGCCGCTCGCTGTTCGTCGAACCCTCGCGCTACCGCTTCGGCGCCGCTGGTAAAACCCAGCGGCTGGAAGCGATCCAGAAGTCCTTGCCGGCGCTGGAAGCGAAGGAAGATGCGCTCACGCTCGCCATCAGCAAGCTGGCGGCCGAAGTGGGCGCCCTCAAGGCCCGTATTGCGGGTGTCGACGCGGCCAAGGAACTGGCGGCGCGCCAGGCCGAATTCGAAGAGGCGGCGCGTTCGATCGCCCCGATCAAGGCCGAACGCCTGGAAGTGGGCGCCCGCCTGGGCGAGCTGCAAACGCTGACCAAGAACGCGACCGTCGCGCGCACCCGCGCCGACACCGTCTGGCAGAACGCGCGCATGGCGCTGTCGGAAGCGGAAGCGGGCCTGCGCCTGAACCACCGCCGCCAGATCGAGCAACGCGCCGAGCACGCCAAAGCCCTGGCCACGCTGCGCCGCGGCTGGCGCGACATCCCGGCGCCATGGAAGCGCGCGGCACGGCGTGCGGCCCTGGTCGCCCAGCACCAGAATGCGCACCAGGTCAACCTGCGCGTCTCCTCGCTGGAGCACGCACTGGCGCGCGACGACTGGGAACTCGACGCCACCGTGATCGACCAGTACGCGCGCCTGAACGACCAGCTCTCTGGCCGCCAGGTCGAAACGGAAGAGCGCCGCTACCAGAACAACCGCGCGATCGAAGCGACGAGTAACGCGCGCGGCGCCTACATCGAACGCCTGCGCTACACGATCAAGACCTACTCGAAGAACATCAAGGAACTGGGAGAACTGGCCGGCATCGACGTGCAAGCCGACCCGGTGCGCCTCGAGAACGACGACGTGCAACTGGCGCAGGCCGGCCTGCACGTGCGCTTTAAATTCGACGGCAAGGACCAGATCGGCATGAACGACGGCGAAGCCTCCGGCGGCCAGCAGGTGATGAAATCGCTGGTGCTGCTGATTGGCTTGTTGAAGTCGGAAGAAGGTTCGGGCGGCTTCGTCTTCATCGACGAACCCTTCGCCCACCTGGACATCCGCAACATCCAGCTGGTCGGCGAGTTCTTGAAGAACACCGACGCCCAGTACCTGATGACGACGCCGCTGACCCACAACACCGACGTGTATGACCCTTCGGAACTGACGCTCATCACAAGCAAGAAGAAGAAGGACATGCAGTGGGCGCAGCCGATTTTCGTACTGCAGCGTCGAAAAGACGAGGCGAAAGCCGCTTGACGGAAAGGGACCTCGCGGTCCCTTTTTAATTTGTTTTGTAGGGTGGACTCCTGAGCGGTTCGCCGCCCGGGCCACCCTGCTTATCACGCCTTCTCGATCGCCTGGCGCAGCTTGCGGCGCCACAGCAGCAAGCCGATCGAATATGCGCCGAAGTAGCCGCCGGTCAGCCCCACGCACAGCATGGTCAGCGGGCTGTCCGTGAAGCGCGGCGTCTGCAGGCCGCTGCCTTGCTGGACCGCATAAATTTCGACGCCGATGTACAGCACGCGCGCCACCAGCACCATCGCCACGGCGATCCCGAGGCGCATCGGCGGCGTGAAGAAATAGCCACCCTCGGTTTCTTCGTACTTCGTGCGGCGCAGCGCGAACACGCCCCAGAACACGCCCAGCGCCGTGCCGGCGGCCAGCGCGGCGAGCGGGTAGGGGCGGGCGAGCACTTCCGACAGCGACACCAGGATCATCCCGATAAACGCCAGTACGCCCGTGTAATGGCGGGTCATGAGCGAGCGCTGGCGCGCCATCTGCGTTTTCAGGCGCGTGTAGACGCGCCAGACGAGGATCGGCGTGAGCAGGAGCAGGGCGAGCGTGGTGATGGTCATCGATTGAATAGGCACTGGTTGCGTGTGAGCCGGCATTGTAACCGGGCGTCGTCGCCGGACGCGCCATGGTAAGGTGATAACACCGCCTTCAGGAGACCCACCCCATGTTCGTAGCCATTCCGCTTCCCCAGCGCGCCCACCGCGCACCCGATCCCGTGCCGGCCGACGAGCCCTTGCCGGACCCGTTCGACGCGCCCCACCACCCGCTGCATCAGCCGGGGCACACCCCGCAAAGCGAGGAGCCGATTCCGGATCCGAAGCCGAGCCTGCACTAAAAAAGAGAGGTCCCCGCGGGGACCTCTCTTTTAATCGAACGCCCAGGAATACAGCACATCGAGCGCCGTATTCGTCCCCGCCTGGAACTGCAGCGTGAACTTCGGCGTCAGTTTATAACGCAGGCGCACCAGGCTCGTGGCCGTGCCCGCGCCCTGCTCGAAGCTGATGTAGGCGCGCGAGGAAATCCGCTTGCCGACCGTGACCACCGTATTGGCCAGCCCTTCGGCGTCGCCGTTGCGGCCCTGGCCGATGCCGAGTTCGTCGACGCCGAGCGAATTGGCCAGCTTCGACTGGATGCCGCCGGTGCCGCCTTTGCCGCCCAGCAGGGCGCCCGCCGCCGCGCTCAGCACGTCCTTCTCGTTGCCGCTCGTGCCTTCCATGCCGTGGCCCAGCACCAGCCAGGACAGCTTCTCGCTGTCCGGCACCGACGGCGTCGACACCAGCCTGGCCTGCGGCGAGCGCGCCGTGCCGCGCACCTGCACGCCGGCTTCGACATTCGTTTCGCTCAGCTGGGTGCCTTCGGGCTGCTTGCGCACCGCGAGCACGTCGAGCGACGGGTTGTCGTAAGGTCCGGCAAAGGTGATGACGCCGCGCTCGATCGCCAGTTTCTGGCCATAGGCCGCGTAGTTGCCGCTGGCGACACGGATCGAACCGTTCACGCGCGGTGCGGCGTTGCCGACCATGCGCACGCGGGCGCTGCCCTCCAACATGGCGTCGATACCGAGGCCGCGCAGGTGGAAGTTGTCGCCGATGTCGGCGCGCAGGTCGACCGTCAACGGCACGTCCTTTTCCTTCTTCTGCGGCGGCATTGGCTTGCCGCGGCCGAGCACGATGACGTCGTCCGAGATCGTCGGCCGGCCCTGGGGCGCGAATTCGATCAGGGCGCGGTCGACCTTGACGTTGCCGTCCAGCGCGAAGCGGCTGGCATCGCGCACCAGCGCGGCCTTGCCCGACAAAATGACGGTGCGGTCCGGCCGCGACAGCGCTTCGAGTTTATCTGCCACCAAGTTCAGCTGCATCGCCGGGTCGCCCGCGCCGAAGCGGATCGAGCCGTCGGCGGTGGCGTTGCCCGAACCGCCTTGCAGGTAGAGGCGCTGCAGCACCAGGCGGTCGCCCGCGAGCTGGGCGCGCAGCTGGCCGTTCTGCAGGCGTACGCCCTGTTCCGGCCAGCGCACCACCAGCGCGTCGCCGTTCACGCTGCCGTTCAGCGACGGCGTGCCGATGGTGCCGGCGCCGGCGACGGCGAGCTTCATGCTGCCGTCGAGTTCGAGGTCGCGCTGGCCGGCAAACGGCGCCAGCCAGGCGATCGAAGGCATGTCGGCGTTCGCCGTCATGCGCAGCGGGCTGTCGCGGTTGACCCGCCCCGCTATCAGCTGGACGGTGCCGTCGACGCGCGCCGTGCCGGTCCTGGCGCCGTCGAGCGCGAGCTGGGTGCGCAGCGAACTGCCCTGCACGTCGGCGCGTACGTCGAAGGTGCGCAGCCCGAGCGCGACCGGGGTGCCGGCGCCGACCAGGGCGTCGCCGCCTTCGCGGAACACGTGGACGTTGCCGGCCAGCGCAGGCGCGCCGCCAGTGCCGTTGCGCAGGTCGAGCGCCCAGTCGGCGCCCAGGGTCAGGTTGCCCTGCACGTTTTCGCGCAGCGCTTCCGAGAACTGGCCGAGATAATTCAGCGGCACGCCGGCCGCCGCGCCGCGGCTGTTCCAGCGCGCCCCGGTCTTGGTCAGTGTATCGATACGCACCGTCCCGGCGGGCAGGCGGATCAGCGCGCCATTGAAGGCGAGCGACTCCGGCTTGGCCAGGCCCATAACGCCGGCCCCGGGCGCCACGCCGATGCGCAGCGGTACCGGCTGGGCCAGCGTCATCGCATAGCGGCCCTTGTTCTGCAAGGCGGCCAGGGTGCCGGCCCAGGCGTTGCCGCTCCAGCCGCCGCGCACTTCGGTCGAGGCGTCGAAGTCCTCGCCGCGCGCGGCCGCGCGCAGGGTGTGGGCGGCGCGCGTGCCGCTGCTCTGCAGGCTCGCTTGGGCGATGCGGGTGTCGCCATTCGCGTACTCGACAAGCTGGATGTCGGTCACCAGGGGATCGGCGCCGCCGCGGCCGGCGCCGAGGTTCACGCTGGCGCGCAGCGATTTGAGGCTGTGGGTGGCGAGCAGGCGCAGGTTCTGGCCTTCGAGGTTCGCCGTCAGCGAGGGCGTCTCCATGGTGCCGCTGAGGCTGCCGGCGCCGCGCAGCAGGCCGGCGTAGTCGGGGCCGAGCGCGCCCAGCTGGGGCGCATCGATGCGCCAGTCGAGGCGGTCGTTGCCGGCGCCGAAGCTGCCCTTGGCCGCCACCACGTTCGCGCCCACATGCAGGTCGACGTCGGCGCCGGACACATGGCGTTTGTCGGCCGCCAGGCGCGCATAGCCCCACAGCGGCGATTTGACGAGCGTCGATTCGGCGAGCTTCAGGTTGAGTGCGCCGCGCCAGTCGGCGCCGGAGCGGCCGCTGGCGTCGAACACGCCATTGATGGACCCGGGCAGCGGGCTGCCGAAGGCGGCCGGATTGAAGCGCGCCATGGTGCCGCTGCCCTTGGCTTCGACGAAGCGTGCTTCCTTGGTGCCGGCGAGCCAGGCTTCGCCGCTCACGTGCAGGTTGCTGTTGTTGGCCTTGCGCTGGGCCGCGACCCAGCCGAGCGCATTCGCGTCGGCGACGAAGGTGGTGCGCGGATTGTCCATGGTGCCGGTGACGACGCCGTTGGCATCGATCGCGCCATACAGGTCGCGCTTGAGCGTCGACAGGTCGCGCCCGTCCAGGCGCCAGGCCAGGCGTTCGCCCGGCGCGCCAAAAGCGCCGTCCAGGGTGACCGTGTTCTGGCCCAGGGCCAGGTCCGCGTTCACGCCGGTGACGTGCTTGGCGTCGGCCGTCAGCTTGCCCTTGCCCGACAGCGGCTGGTCGAACAGCCGGCTCGGACGCAGCGCGAAATCGGTATTCACTTTCCAGCCCGGCGAGAGCACGCCGCTGGCGTTGACGACGGCATTGATGTCGGCTTGCGGATAGTCGCCCAGCGCCGCCGGATTGAAGCGGCTGGCGTTGGCGTTGACCTTGAAGGCCTTGTCCTCGCCCAGCTTCATGTTGCCGGTCAGGGCGACGCTGCCGCTGCCGGCCAGGAGGCGCGCCTCCGACAAGGTGACCGCGTTGTCTTCCAGTGTCGCCTTGGCCGTCAGGCGCAGACCGGCTTCGACCAGGCGCACGTCGAGCGACTGCACCTTGCCGACGTTGGCCACCGCGATGTCGCCGGCGATTTTCGTCGGCTTCATGCTGGCGTGGATGCCCTTCAAATCGAAGCGGTCGGTGTGCAGCGCGAAGTTGGCGGTGCCGGGGCCTTCCTTATCCTTGCCTTGCTGGACGCTGCCGCTGCCGGTGAACCGTCCGGCGGCGCCGAAGTCGAGCAGCACGTCGTTGATGCGCATGGCATCCAGGTCACCACCGAGCTGGCCGCGGAAGGCGCGCAGCGGCAGGCGTTGCTGGTCGATGGTGCCCGCCGGGCCGTCGTTGACCAGGTTGACGCTGCCGGAGATGGCGCGCGCGTCGTCCAGCCTGGCCGCGACGGTGAGCGTCAGGTCGGCCGTCGGCAGCGACGGATTGAAGAAGCCTGGATCGATGTTGCGGGCGTTCAGGTCCAGCGTGCGCAGCGGGATTTTCGCGAAGGGAGACAGCGTCATGCGCGCTTCGCCGCCGGCGCGGCCGGCATTCCCGGTCGCGTCGAGCGTGGTGAGATTGAGGTCGCCGCCGGCACGCAGTTTCAACGCCGCCGGCGTGGCGCCCGGTCCGACCTTGGCCTGCGACAGGCTGGCATTCGCCGCCAGCTTGAACGGACGCGAAGCGCCGATCTGGCCGTCGGCCGCGACCTGGCCCCAGGGCGTGCTCGCCACCGCATCGCGCAGCTGCCACTGCACCTTGTCGCCCAGCAGGCGCATGCGCACGTTGGTTATTTCGGTGGCCGCGCCCTTGTTCACGAAAGTGGCTTTCGCCAGGCGCGCATCGTCGAGCGAGATCCGGAAAGGCGGGGCGAGCGAGGCAGGCATCGTGGTCGGCTCCGTGCTCGGCTTCAGGGTTTCCATGCGCAGGTCGGCCGCATGCACCTTGTTGATCTCGATGCCTTTCGAGAGCAGCTGGCGCGGCGACCATTCCAGGTCGACGTTGGTGACGACGGCCAGCTGCTCGTCGGTGCGCCAGACGATGCGGTCGATGTGCATGGCGCCGTAGATCGAACCGCGGATGCCGGTCATGGTCAGCTTGCCGCCGGTGGAACGGCTGACGCGCTCGGCGATCATCTGCAGCGTCGTTTCGCGGCCCAGGTACCAGAAGGCGGTGCCGGCGAGGACGCCGGTGAGCGCCAGGCCGATGGCGACGCGGCGCGGCCAGCGCCGCGCTTTCGGTGCGGGCTTGTTGGCGGCGGTGGGGGGAGTGGGGCTGTGATCGTCCATCAGAACGTGAATCCAAGTGAGAAGTGCAGGCGCACTTTGCGCACCGCCTGGCCATAGGCGACGTCGACGTTGATCGGGCCGACCGGACTGCGCCAGCGCGCACCGATACCATAGCCGAATTCCGGTTTGAGGTCTTTCAACTTGTCGGCGGCGTTACCCGCATCGACGAAGAAGGCGACGCCCCATGGCGGACGGAACCAGTACTGGTATTCGGCGCCGCCGGTGAGCAGGTAGCGGCCGCCGACGATGGCCTCGCCCTCGCGCACGCCGAGCTGCTGGTAGCCGTAGCCGCGCACCGACTGGTCGCCGCCGGCGCGGAACAGGAAGCTGCTCGGCACGCCGACCTTGTTTTTCGAGGCGACTGCGCCCGCTTCGCCTTTCAGGATCACGGTGCCGCTGTCGCCCACGGGGCGGTAGTACACGCCGCGGGTATAGCCGCGAATGAATTTTTCGTCGGTGAACAGGGGCAGCGGGGCAATGCCGAGCTGCCAGTTGAGGGCGTAGCCGCGGGTCGGCTGCAGCAGGTTGTCGAGCTTGCGGCGGGTGACGCTGTAGGTCAGCGGGATGCTCTTGCTGTAGGCGTTGTCGATGCCCGCCACCTGGCGCTGTTCGGCCAGCGCTTCGAGCGTGATGCTGCGCTCGAGTTCCGGCGTGCCCCAGGCGCGGCGGCCGACGACGCTGGCGGTGGTCGTGATTTCGCCGCGCACGTCGGTACGTTCGAAACCGCCGCCGATACTGTCGTTGTAGCTGTCCGGCGTGGTCGGCCAGAAGAAGTCGACGTGGGCCAGCTGGTGGCGCTGTTCGTAGATCAGGTCGCTCTTCATGCGCTTGCCGAAGACGAACAGGTCGTCGTAGCTGAGCGACGCGCGCCCGCCGGTATTGGTCGAGAAGCCAAGGCCGACCTCGAGGTTCTTCTGCTTGTTCTCGGTGACGCGCACCAGCACCGGCAGCACGGTCGGGCCGGGCGCGCTGGGCGGCTTGACGCCGGTCGTGGCCTGCCCCGGGACGGCATCGCCGCTTGCCGGCGTCTGCGCGGCCGGGGCTGGGGCGTCCTCGTCGTCTTCTTTCAATTCCTTCAGCTCGGCGGCGAGCACGGCGCGCATGTCGGCGCTGACCTCGACGGTGGCGAAATAACCGGTTTCCTGCAGACGGGACTGCAAGGCCTGCAAGGCGGCCTCGGTGTACATGTCGCCCGGCTTGATCTTGTTGAGGTTGGTGATGACGGATTGCGGATAGCGTTTCAGGCCGCGGATGCGCAGCGCACCGAAGCGCATTTCCGGCCCGCTGTCGATCACCACGCGCAGCGAGGCTTTGTAGGCGTCGGGGTCGACCGTGGCGCTGGTTTCGACCAGCTGGGCGCGCGGGAAGCGCGACTGCATCACTTCGCGCAGTAAATCGCGCTTGGCCGCTTCCCAGTCGCCCTGGCGGAAGCGGGCGCCGACCGGCAGCGACCAGCGCCGGCGCAGCGCGCCCGCGTCGTAGGGCGCGCCGCCCTGTTCGAAGGGGACGAAGCCTTGCAGCACCAGGTCGAGGTCGCTCACCAGCACCGGCTGGCCGGGATCGACGACGATGCGGGCCACCGGCGTGCTGCCGCTGGTGTCGAGCCCGGCAGTGATCTTGGGCGAGTAATAGCCTTCGGTGGCGATCAGGGTTTTCGCTTCTTCCGGCACGGCCTTGACCAGGCGCTGCAACTGGTCGAGGTCGACGCGCGGGTTGCCGCGCCAGCGCAGCAGGTCGAGGTTATCCTCGAGCAGGTCGTCGAGTTTGCCGGGCGCGTCGATGCGCACGGTGTAGTTGACGGCGCGCGTCGTCGGGGCCGGTATGGCCGGCGCCGGTGCGCTGGCGGCCGCTGTCGGCGCCTGTGCCTGCGCTGCTTGCGCGCCCAGTACGCCATACACGGAGAGCATGATTTGTGCCAAAATCCGTGATTGCCTTGGCGCCGCCGGTGCGGTCCGTCTAGATGTTGCGAGCACCATGTGTCTCTGTCCCAGTATAAAAGCTGAGCGAATCTTAGCGGAATTGCAAAAATGATGGCGAACGTTTAACTTCTGGAAAACAACACATGCATCCTCCCGACACCGCCCTCGTTCTCTTCAGTGGAGGACAGGATTCGACCACCTGCCTGGCCTGGGCGCTGCAGCGTTATGCGCGCGTGGAAACCATCGGGTTCGATTATGGCCAGCGCCACGCGATCGAACTGACGGTGCGCCCGACCGTGCTCGAGAAAATGCGCGCATTGTCCCCCGATTGGGATGCGCGCCTGGGCGAAGACCACATGATCGACCTGTCGCTGATTTCCCGTATTTCGGATACGGCGCTGACCAGCAATGTGGCGATCGAGATGCAGTCGAACGGACTGCCGAATACCTTCGTGCCGGGCCGTAATCTGCTGTTCATGACGGTGGCGGCGACGGTGGCGTACCGGCGCGGCCTGACGGTGCTGGTGGGCGGCATGTGCGAGACGGATTTTTCCGGCTATCCCGACTGCCGCGACGATACGATGAAGGCCCTGCAAGTGGCGCTGAACCTCGGCATGGCGACGCGCCTGAAAGTGGAAACGCCGCTGATGTGGATCGACAAGAAGCAGACCTGGCAGATGGCCGAGCAGGCGGGCGGCACGGCCCTGGTCGACCTGGTGCGTTTCGAGACCCACACCTGCTACCTGGGCGAGCGCGGCGAGCGCCACGACTGGGGTTATGGCTGCGGCGCCTGCCCGGCCTGCGAACTGCGCGCGCGCGGTTACGCGCAGTTCGCGGCGGAGAAGGCGGCTTAAACTGCGGCCTTCTGCACCATCCGGTTGCGGCGCGCCCGGCTGACCAGGTACCAGACCAGGGCCAGCGGCAGCAGCAGCGGAATCAGGAAGGGCACGATGGCCGCCGCGACCGCGAAGGCGGCCACGGCCAGCGCGCCGATGATGACCACGCCGACGCCGGCGAACACCACCGCCAGCACCACCCCCACCACCAGCGTCACCAGCAAGCCGATCAGCGTGCCGCCGCCGGCCAGCAGGATGCCGAACAGGGCGCCGATGGGGCCGTCGAATTCTTCGCCGTCGATGTGGAAGCTGGCGTCGCCGAAGCTGAACAGCAAGTCCCACAGCAGCAGGGCGCACAGGAACAGGACGAGGTAGGGAAGAATTTTTTTCATGGCGGGCCTCAGTGGAGTGGGATGGAATGGCTTTACTGTAGGCATGCGTACGCGTTCGGGCCAGCGGCGTGCGACGAGCGGCGTTTTTGGCGGGCCGGAGCGCGCCGGACGCCGACGAATGCCTGCTCTTCCGACCTTGAAATCGGCGGCGCGCCGCCTATACTGACAGCCTGCTCTGTTGCAGGAGGGTTCCATGCATCTCGTCAGCTCAAGGATGAAACCGCAGCACCGCGCGCCAGGATCGACCCTGGCGGGCGGCGGACCGAAGGGGCCGCCATCGGCCCCGCCGACCATTCCGCCGATCATCATCACTCCCTTCAACCGGGAAGCGCCGAAAGAGCGCATCATCGACCCGTTCCGCACGCCGCCTCCACCACCCGCGCGCCCGCCCGGCATACCGGGCATGCGTTTCGGGCACGTACGGAATGCGTGCAAATCAATCGCGGTAAATTAATCGTTTGCTATCGCAACAGTGCTCGCATTTCCTCTATGATCTTGTCTTGGGGCGATAGCCCGGCAGATGGAAAATAGCGAGCAATGAACGATCACCTATCCGACCTGGACGCGGAAGAAAACGATGGCCCGGTGCAGGAACCGCGCCTGTGGCAAGGCAATGGCTGGACCGCACGCGTGATCAAGAACGACGATGACGAAGGCTGGGCCGTCGCCATGTACAAGGATGGCGAACCCGAGCCGGCCCTGGTCGGTCCATGGACCATGGGCCGCGACAAGAAGAATCCCAAGCCGCTCGACGTCAACGCCTTCAATACGCTGATCAAGACGGCCTCGGAAGTCATCCGCCGCCATGAGCAGCACCTGCACGCGATGCTGCACAAGAGCCTGTATGTCTGGACCGAAGCGACCGGCGAATTGAAGGTCACGCTCGACATCAAGCCCGACGACGACGACCCGTATGCGATCCTGACGGCGACCGACCAGATGAGCGAGCAGCTGGCGCAGGTGCGCGTTGCGGCGAGCTTCAAGCTGAGCCCGAGCTCGGCGCAGAGCTGGATCGAAAACGAGTTCAAGGCGCCACGTTAAGAGCGTGCGAAAAAATCCTCCATGGCTGCGTTGCATCCTGTCGCCGTACTAGCGTACTGTCTTCGACGATGCGCCTTGCCCTGGAGTTTTTTTCACACGCTCAAGGCCATCACGCCACACATTCACGCACGGCGCGTGCGTTAACGCGCGCCCGCTGCTAATATTTCCCTTGGGAATTAATTTCAAGGGAAGTCATGGAACGTCTTGAACGGCTGGAAGCGGTGCAGTCGATGTTGCTCGAAATCGGGCGCACCTCGACCAGCTGCAGCGACATCACCG
>Ga0213835_101615_pt1 | contig 13030 bp, 14 predicted proteins | sample SWPATP01_FD_160576 | JGI IMG/M metagenome (GOLD analysis project Ga0213835, IMG submission 160576) | Coastal seawater microbial communities from Marineland, Florida, United States - SWPA TP0 #1 | ecosystem: Environmental > Aquatic > Marine > Coastal | place: USA: Florida | collected 2016-08-05
ACTTGTAATTGTTGGGGGAAATATCGCCACAAAAGACGCTGCCAAAGCCTTAGTTGATGCCGGTGCGGATGTTGTCAAAGTAGGAGTGGGACCCGGTTCAATTTGTACAACACGGATTGTGACCGGAGTTGGTGTACCTCAATTAAGCGCTGTAATGGAAGTAGCATCATTCACTCGGGATGCCGGAGTTGGCTTAATCGCTGATGGCGGAATCAAGCAAACCGGTGATGTTCCAAAAGCAATAGCCGGAGGCGCACAAGCCGTCATGCTTGGGTCTATGTTTGCCGGCGTTGATGAAAGTCCCGGTGAGACCATTATTTATGAAGGCAGGAAATTCAAATCATACCGTGGTATGGGAAGCATAGGTGCCATGACCCAAGGTAGTAAAGATCGTTACTTCCAGGATGTTGAAGACGATTTGAAGAAACTAGTGCCTGAAGGAATCGAAGGCCGTGTTCCTTATAAAGGAAACCTAGCCGAAGTTGTTTATCAGATGACCGGAGGCTTACGTGCTGCAATGGGATATTGTGGTGCAAAAAATATAGCTGAGTTAATGAATGCAGGCTTTGTCAAGATTTCTTCCGCTAGTGTACGCGAAAGCCATCCTCATTCCGTTCAAATAACTAAAGAATCTCCAAACTACTCACTTAGGTAATGTAACCTGAACGATAAGTCAAGGCAATCAGCTGAATATGATGTACAGTTTTTTAAAGAGAATATTATCCTTAACCGGTAAGAAATTAACCATTCTTATTTGGGAGGAATCTACCCCTGATGAAACTGAAAATTTTAGTATACGTCCGGCTGCTTTAGTTTCCTTAATTGCAACTTGTCAAGTTATTGGATTGATTATTTTCTTCCTTTTCTTTTATTTAACTCCACTCGGAAGCATGCTCTTTAGCAAGGAAGACCAAAAGGTTCGTGAACAGATTTTAGAAATCAATACAAGAGTCTTAGCACTTAGAGACTCCCTCGATGCTCGGGAATTGCAACTAACCAATTTTAAAAGGGCACTAGCTGAAGGGTCGGATACTACTTTCCAAACAAGTTTAACTGCATTAGGAACAAATTGGATAGAAGAATTCAGAGGTTCTTGGCAAAATATGCCTGAAATTGATTTTGAAGAAGAATTTAATTTCAATCCATCCGAGATAATTCTTTCATCAGACGATTTTTTTAGTGGCTCGTTATCTTTCCCCGATAGATTCCCGCTTGAAGGAACTGTAACGCGTCGTTTTGATCCATCTACAGGACATTTTGGTATTGATATTGCCACTGCTGAGGGTACTCAAATCAGAACACTAGCAGGTGGTGTAGTATTTTTTGCAAGCTGGACTGTAAATTATGGTTATGTAATCGGAATTCAGCATTCACTTGGGTATATTACAATTTATAAGCATTGCTTAAGTCTTTTTAGAAAAAAAGGAGATTTTGTAAATACAGGTGACCTACTTGGGACTGTAGGCTCTACTGGCATTCTGAGTAGCGGACCACATCTGCACTTTGAATTATGGAAAAACGGGAAATCATTAAATCCTTCTCATTACTTTGTTAACTTATAAATCCAATCTATGTTCAACAATAAAAACAGCACGTCACAGCGCTCAGTGTCAGAAAGTCATGGCAATCAGCCTGTAATCAATATAATTAGTGATGGCACTGTAATTAACGGTGAAATAGTTACTGAAAACGATTTCCGCATTTCCGGACGAGTTCTCGGAAAGTTGGAAGTAAAGGGGAAATGCATTGTGACTAACTCCGGCTCAATTAACGGAGAATTGAGAGCTAAAGATGCTGATATATCTGGAAAAACGGAAGGAAACCTAATTATTGGTAATAAACTGTTTCTTAGAAGTTCAGCGCACGTCACCGGTGATATTTACACAAAAAGCCTTTTAATTGAAGAAGGTGCAATCTTCGAAGGTTCATGCCACATGAGCAAGGATCCACTTTCTGAGGATAAACCAAAATCAAAGAAGAATATAGATTCTACTAAACAAAACGGTACATCTGATTCAGTTTACAAACCTAGTTTTAAATTAGATCAGATTGAATCTTAAGGAATACGGCAAATACATTCAGTTTGGTAGTCAGCTTGGTTTTTCCATGGCGCTTCCAATTTTAGCCGGTTTTTGGCTAGATTCAAAGTATGAAACTTCTCCGTGGTTTTTAATTATTGGAATTTTTTTAGGTGCGGCATCTGCAATTTGGACTGTAATAAAACTTGCAATTGATTTAGATACTCAGGAAAAAATTAAGAAAAAGAGCAAAAGTGAATTGGACTAAACCTCTACTAACAAGAATATTGTTAATTGATGCTATACTCTTAGTAGTTGCATTCATTACCATTTATGTATGGCTAGACTTTACTCACCTACCGGGGATACTAATAGCTTTAGTTTTAACCACAATTAATGCAGTTGCAGCTGTATATCTTGCCGTTAAAGGAATGAAAGGTACAATGAACGACTTCATGCTTAGTGCGATGGGAGGGATGATGCTCCGATTAGTGCTTTTACTAGCTACTGTTTTTTTAATATTAGCCTTTACAAATATTCCTGATTTTAGTTTTATAATTAGTCTTTTTATTTCTTATATTTGCAAATCTGTAGTGGAAATTATTTTTATACAAAAAATCCGAAATCAATCGCAATTATTAACTAAATGAGCCAGGCTCTACGATTCCTGATATTATTAACGGCAATTACGCTCTTTACTACTGTAAACGCAAATGCCGAAGTACCAAAAGCTGAACAAAACGAATCAATAGACATTACTAAGAAATTAGGGGATTCAAACTACCTCGATTTCGGTGTCAAGATTCCACTACCACGAATTCTAATTTCTGATGGCGTTCACGTTTTTTCTTCAACATATAATGCCATCAATAAAGGTCCGTTTATGGATGTTTATTACATCCAAAATCCAGACAAATTCGGTACAGGCCCTGTTAAACCGGTAACATACAAGCTCGTTAGAGAAGACGGAACCCCAATTACGCTTGACTTATCCATTACAAAGCATCTTGTTTGGTTTATGTTTGCTGGTTTCTTAACACTTTTCATGTTTGGAAGATTAGCATCAAAATATCAGCAAGGTACCGGACGCACAACTGCTCCTAAAGGCGCAGGGCAAAATATGGCAGAGGTACTCATCATCTATTTGAGAGATCAAGTAATCAAAACAAATATTGGTGAAAAGAAGTACAGAAAATTTACTCCTTATTTGCTCACTTGTTTTTTCATGATATTGTTCATGAATCTTTTTGGACTCGCTCCGTGGGGTGTAACGCCTACTGCTGATATCTCCGTTACTGCTGTTTTAGCACTCACAACATTTTTTGTAACAAACTTAAACGGAACAAAAGATTACTGGAAGCATATTTTTGCTATGCCCGGAGTTCCTGTTTTAATGTTGCCACTCATTATTGTTGTAGAAATCTTAGGTTTGTTCACGAAGCCGTTTGCATTAGCCATTCGTCTTTTTGCCAACATGTTAGCCGGAAAAATGCTCATCATAAGCATGCTTGGCATGATTTTTATTTTCGCAGCTATGTTTGGTGCTGCTATCGGTCTTGGCTCATCTATTCTATGGGTAAGCTTCACCATTTTTATTTACGCATTGAAGGTTTTTGCTGCATTTTTGCAAGCATATATCTTCACCATGTTTTCAGCACTTTTTATTGGTATGGCTGTGGAAGAACACGACCATCACCATCATCATGCTGATGCACACCCTGTTACTCACTAAACTGAAATACATTAATAATTATCTAGGAGATCATTACTATGGAAACAATATTCGCTGATTTTGCACACCTCGCTGCTGGTCTCGGTGCCGGAATCATTCTGCTCGGAGCAGGATTCGGTATCGGTATGATTGGTAAAGGCGCAATGGAAGCTACTGCTCGTCAGCCGGAAGCTTCAGGCGATATCCGTACCTCTATGCTTATTTCTGCTGGTCTTATTGAAGGTGCTACCTTCTTTGGATTAGTAGTTTGCATTCTTTTGGCATTGAAATAATTCATTAAGAATACGCTACGTATTCTTTTGTGGTACACATGATGAATCCGGTATTTGCAAATGCGCTGATTAGCTTTGAACCAGGTCTTGTGATCTGGGTAGCTATCGTTTTTATAATTTTTCTTCTGATTCTGAAGAAATTTGCCTGGTCACCTTTGCTCAATGCATTGGATGAGCGCGAGCAAAATATTCAGGAATCGCTCGATTCAGCTGAAAAAGCAATGAAAAGAGCAGAAGAAATCTCAAGAAAAAACGATGAGGCTATCAAAGAAGCTGAAATAGCCGCACAACGAATTCGAAAAGAAGCCAAAGAAGAAGCAGAGCAAATACGGGCAGAAATCATCGAGAAATCAAGAGTCGAAGCTGAGAAAGTTAAAGAACAAACACTCAGCTCAATCGAGCAGGAAAAGAAAAAAGCCATGCTTGAACTCAGAGATATGGTTGCAGAATTATCTATGCAAGCAGCATCAGCTATTCTGAAATCAGAACTCGATGAAAAGAAGAACAAGAAACTTGTTGATGAGTTCATTAAAGATTTATCTAAAAACTAATCAACAATGATGTCTTCTAAAGCTGCCAGACGCTACGCTTCCGCTTTATTAGGATTTGCTCAGGAAACGAAAAAAGTTGAAATCGTCCTGAAAGACATTCAATTCATCCAAGAAACACTCAAACATTCCAAAGAATTGAGTGTATTTCTTAAGAGCCCGGTTATTAAGGATCATAAGAAATTAAATGTGCTTTCTGACCTTTTCAAAAAGAGCATTTCCGCTGAAAGCTGGAAATTCTTTGAACTGTTATCTGAAAAATCAAGGCTGGAATTACTGCCTGCTGTTACTGTAGCTTTTATTCAGGCATACAATAAATACGCCGGTATTATTGAAATAGAAGTATTCAGTGCGTACAAACCTGAAGAATCTCAGCTAACCGAAATCAGAAAATCACTTGAAAAATCAACATCTAAAAAAGTGAATCTTACCTATAAAGTCGATGAAAGATTACTAGGAGGTATGGTCATTAAATTAGATGATACAGTGATTGACGGTTCAGTGAAAAACAAGCTTCAGCAGCTTGAGCACTTGTTCTATAAAGCCGCAATCTGAGTTATTATTTAAGCGAATAATCAAAAAATTATATGAGTCACGTCAAGCCAGATGAAGTATCTGCAATCCTGAGAAAACAATTAGCAGGATTTCAGTCAGAGGCGGAAATTTATGATGAAGGAACCGTTCTTGAAGTAGGGGATGGTATTGCACGTATTTACGGCCTCAGTAAAGTGCAGGCAGGAGAGCTTGTTGAGCTTCCTGACTCCAAAGATCCCAATGGAAACCCTATTATGGGTATGGTACTTAACCTCGAAGAAGATAACGTAGGTATCGTACTCTTCGGTTCATCAACCGCCGTTGAAGAAGGTCATAAAGTTCGCCGTACTAAAAAAATTGCATCTATTCCTGTAGGTGAGGGTGTACTCGGTCGTGTACTTGACCCTCTTGGTAATCCTCTTGATGGGAAAGGCCCAATTGAGGGTAAAACCATTAATATGCCACTTGAGAGAAAAGCTCCCGGTGTAATCTTCCGTGAACCGGTTAGTGAACCTCTCCAAACTGGTATTCAGGCTATTGATGCCATGATTCCTATTGGTCGTGGTCAGCGTGAGCTAATTATTGGTGACCGTCAAACCGGAAAAACCGCTATTGCAATTGATACTATTTTAAATCAAAAATCTGCGCACGAAAAAGGCAACGGTGCTTTTTGTATTTATGTTGCTATCGGGCAGAAGAATTCAACAATTGCTCAAGTAAACCAGATTCTTGAGAAGTATGGTGCGAAAGATTACACTGTAATTATTTCTGCTCCGGCAACAGCTCCGGCTCCACTTCAGTTCGTATCTGCTTATGCTGGTGCTGCTATTGGAGAGTATTTCAGAGATACTGGTCGCCATGCACTTATTATTTATGATGACCTTTCAAAGCAGGCTGTTGCTTATCGTGAAGTATCTCTACTTCTTCGCCGTCCACCGGGACGCGAAGCTTACCCTGGAGATGTATTCTATCTTCACAGTCGTCTCCTTGAAAGAGCTGCTAAAATCAACAGAAATGAATCTGTTGCAAAGAATATGAATGATGTTCCTGAAGAACTTCGTCCGTTAATTAAAGGTGGTGGATCACTTACCGCGCTTCCAATTATCGAGACTCAGGCAGGTGACGTTTCAGCATACATCCCAACTAACGTAATTTCTATTACTGACGGTCAGATCTTCCTTCAAACAAACTTATTTAACTCAGGCGTACGTCCAGCTATTGATGTGGGTATTTCCGTATCAAGGGTAGGGGGTGCTGCTCAGGTTAAAGCAATGAAGAAATTGGCTGGTACTTTGAAATTAGACCTTGCGCAGTATCGTGAACTTGAAGCATTTGCTAAATTCGGATCAGATCTTGATGCCGCAACACAGCGTCAGCTTGCAAAAGGTGCTCGTTCGGTTGAACTTTTAAAGCAACCACAGTATACTCCATTAAGAGTTGATCAGCAGGTTGTTGTTCTTCTTGCCAATAATGAAGGAATCTTGAATGACTTGCCTGTTGATAAGGTAAATGAGTTCCAGAATGCTTATTTGGAAGCAGTTGAGCTAAAATTCAAGGAAGAAATGGCTGGATTGAATAAATCAGGTGTTTTATCTGATGATTTCAAATCTAAGTTGATGGATGCTGCTCATGCTGTTAAAAACGATATCCTGAACGCAATTAAAGCCTAAACTATGGCAAATCTACGCGACATACGAGATAGAATTTCCTCGGTCAAAAGCACGCAGCAGATTACTAAAGCCATGAAAATGGTTGCAGCGGCAAGGTTGCGTAAAGCGCAGGAAAGAATTATGTCAACCAGACCGTTTGTTACCGGTTTGGAGCGAGTGATAGCCAAGTTGACTACTTCCGGTGAAACTTCTAACAAGTATATGGTTACTAAAGAAGTACAGGAAAGAGTACTTGTAATCACAATTGGGTCTGACCGAGGTTTGTGCGGTGGGTTTAACAGTAACCTTTTCCGTTTCTTAACAGACAGTTTTGTAAAGATGTTTCCCGGGTTCAAAGAATCGGGAAACCTCTCATTGATTACAGTGGGTCGTAAATCTCATGACTATTTCAGAAAAAGAGGCTTCAATGTTGTAGATTACAACAATGGATTTTTCGATAAACTAAGTTATGAGAATACCATTGAAATAATGGAAGATGCAGCAAAAAGATTTCTAAATGGTGATTTTGATGCTGTATATATTGGGTACAATGAATTCAAAACGGTACTATCTCAAAACAGAATTTTAAAGAAAGTACTTCCGGTTGAATTTGAAGCATCCAATAACGAAACATCTGTAAAAAATGAAATCGACTATATCTTTGAACCTAATCCATCTGCAATTTTAGAAGATATTATTCCGCTACATTTGAATATGCAACTGTGGCGCGCGGTACTCGAATCTAATGCAGCTGAACAAGGTGCAAGAATGGCGGCCATGGATAATGCTACTGAAAATGCGAAAGAAATTATTCGTGCATTGAATCTTCAGTACAACCAAGCGCGTCAAGCAGCAATTACTACAGAATTATCAGAAATTGTTTCAGGAGCTGAAGCATTGAAAGGATAATTTTCGTATATTTGCGTTCTCTTTGGAGGGATGGCAGAGCGGTCGAATGCGGCGGTCTTGAAAACCGTTGAGGCGCAAGTCTCCGGGGGTTCGAATCCCTCTCCCTCCGCAAACAAAAAAAAGCCTCTTTATGAGGCTTTTTTTGTATAAACCTGCATCTATTTGATAGTTTTCAGCGTTTAACACAACATTGTTGAACGTCATTAAAAAATATGTTATTCAAAAAAATCTTATCATTAACATTTCTTATAGCTTTTATCCTTACCGGGATTTCTCAAAGTAGTGCTCAGAGTCCTGATACACTTAAGCTTTCTTTTAATGAATTCCTTGTAAAAGCCTTAGATGCATCTGCTGAGCTTAAAGCCAGGCAGAAGCAAGTCGCAATATCACAAACGCGTTATATGGAAGCTAGAGCTTCTCGTTTTTTGCCAAATGCAAATGCAACTACGGCACATGGATTAATTCCCGGCGTGAAAGCATCTAATTCCGATATTCCATCCGATCAACTCTATCTGGATCCGGGACTGCGAAATGATTGGGAAGATTGGGCTTTCTTTAATCAGATAGAAATCTCAGCTTTACAACCTTTATATACCTGGGGTGCGTTAAGTAATGCCATTCGAGCTGCACGTACCGGGGTTCAGGCTGCCCTTCATGGATTTGAGAATGATCAACGACGCTATGAATTCCAGATGTTTCAATTGTATCAGGCGAAATTACTTTCAATGGAAATGGAGCGTTTGATTAATGAAGCAAATCGAACACTCGATAGATCAGAACGTGAATTATTTGAACTTCTTGAATCCGGAGAAGAGGATCTAGATGATAGAGATGTCTATCAATTTGAAATATTTAAATATGAGTTTTATGCTCAGGCAGATGAAATTAGAGAAAATGCACGCTTCGTAGAACGCGCGTGGAGATTAGCGTTAGGTATCAACGATCCAAATGTAATAGTGAGGCCTGAACACTCCTTCTTAGATGCGGTTGATTATAAAGCTAACGAGCTTATCTTTTATCAACAATATGCCATCTCCGGAAGGCCTGAGGTGCTTCAAATTGAGTCAGCTAGAAATGCCGCTGAATATGGTATTAAAGCTACAAGAGCTCAGAATTATCCGGCTTTATTTTTAGGAATTACAGCCAAATACACTTATGCGCCGAATCGTCCGCGTCAGATGAATCCATTTATTACCAACGTTACTAATACCTCCAGTTTAACTTTTGGTTTTGGATTTCGTCAGAATTTGAATTTTCAGCAAATGAAAAGTAGAACCGATCGAGCACGAGAGCAATTAAGACAATCTCAATTTGCACTCTTGGCTGTCCGGGATGGAATCAGACTTGAAGTTGCCGATACATACAAAAGTCATGTTGTGGCACGTTCTCGTTATGAGAATGTACTCAGAGCACTTGATATAAGCAGGCAATGGCTTCGTCAGGAACAGCTTGATTACGATATTGGCTTCGGTGAAATTTTAGAGCTTGTGAATGCGTTAAGAACAAACCTTGAACTTGAAGCAAGCCACAAACAAAGAACTCACGATTTCAATGTCAGTGTGGCAAGGCTTCTGAATACAAGCGGAATGTCAATTAGTTCATTATTCAATCAGCAAAACGATTATGAGTAAATATTACAAAGCAGTTATTCTTTCTTTGGCAATCACTTTATTTGCCTTTGCACAAGCACCTGTTGATTTAGGTTCTAGTGCTAAAGAAATGTTAATCCAAAGAGATAATCAAATTAAGTCGTTACTAGGTCCTAAAGGCACCCAATTCACGGATGACCAAAGAGAGAACATTAAGGATATTATTAATGATGTAATTGACTACGAGGCCATGGCGCGCCATGCTTTACAAGATACTTGGAATACAATTACAGAAGCTCAAAGAAGAGAGTTTGTTGATGTGTTTTCAACCATAGTAAGAGATCAGTCGTTAAATAGTCTTGATATTTATCGTGCTGAAGTTTCGTATGAATCTTTTGTTGTAAATGGGAATTTTGTAACTGCTACAACTATTGCTACATTAGATAATGTGCGTACGCCGGTTATTTATGAACTGGAAAAACGCGATGGTCGCTGGGTTGTTATTGATATGTCTATTGATAACGTTTCTACAGCTGACTCATACCGTAGATCATTTCAAAATATTATAAGAAGAAGAGGGTTCGATGCTCTGATGGCTAACTTAATCAGAAGAGCATCTGAAGCCTGATAGTCAGGATAATAAAGTATCATGAGTTCAAAAGGGAAAGTTCTGGTTGCCATGAGTGGAGGAGTTGACTCCTCCGTTGCCGCAGTTATGCTAAGAGAGCAGGGCTATGACGTAATCGGAATAACCATGAAAACCTGGGATTACAGCAGTAGTGGAGGAAATTCCAAAAAAGAAACGGGATGTTGTTCGCTCGAATCCATGAACGATGCCCGTCAGGTAGCTCTAAAATATGGATTTACACATTTCATTGTTGATATCCGAGAAGAGTTTGGAGATTGGGTAATAGACCGCTTTGTAGATGAATATATGGTGGGAAGAACCCCTAATCCATGTGTGCTATGCAATACCCATATCAAATGGGAAGCTTTGATGAGACGCGCAAACAATTTGGGATGTGATTTCATCGCCACAGGTCATTATGCTAATGTACGCGAAGAAAATAATCGATTTGTAATTTCAAGAGGGAAAGATTTCAATAAAGATCAGTCGTATGCTTTATGGGGCGTTTCCCAGAAAAACCTTTCGAGAACTATTTTCCCACTTGGAAAGTATCACAAAACGGAAATCAGACAGATGGCAACTGATTTCGGATTGTTGAATGTTGCCAATAAGAAAGATTCCTATGAAATTTGCTTTGTCCCTGATAACGATTACCGTCGATTCTTGAAAGATCGAGTTGAAGGACTTGAACAAAAAGTTGCCGGAGGTAGTTTTGTTGATAAACATGGTAACATTGTAGGAACTCACAAAGGGTATCCATTCTATACTATCGGACAGCGACGCGGGCTTCACCTTGCTATGGGGAAACCGGTTTATGTCACTCACATCAATCCGGATACAAACACAATAACGGTTGGGGATGAGCAGGATTTGCAAAGTACTTACTGTACTGCGAAGCAAATAAATATGATTAAATATGACCGTGTTCCTGAAGAAGAAATGCCTGTAATAGCAGCCATACGCTATAATGATGATGGCGCCCCGGGATTTCTAACCCAAACCGGTGATGATGAATTAAGTGTTCGTTTTCCTGACTCCAGAAGTGCGATAACTCCAGGACAGGCACTTGTTTGCTACGAGGGTGATGATGTAATAGGTGGAGGATGGATACACAAGGTTAAGCTCGACTTTAACTAAAAATTCATGACTATTAAAGCAGTCATACAAGTTCCTGAATCATTCAGAAGTAAGGCTGCTTATGCATTAAAGACGTTGTTTTCTGTCTGTTCTCTGAAATCTGAGATAGTTTTTCTTAATCTTGATTGCCAAACTATTCCATACGCTCATGTCTATTACGGAGTAAAATCTCATGCTAATCTAAGTACTGAAACGATTCACATATTAGCTTCAGAAGAAGCCATTCGATTTTATGAACATAAACGCTTTTTTGTCCCCAAAGACCTGCGTTGGATACTTTCAAGTGGAAAAAAAGTCCCATTGTTGTTTCATGATTTTTATAATGAAGATGCGTTTCCTCTGAATGATATTGTTGCATCGGCTTTTTTCTTTCTAAGCGATTGGCAGTCATTTACGGCTGTTTCAAGAGATTCGCATGGTCGTTTTGCTTGTAAAGATTCAATACAATCAAAGCTGGGGATCAATGATGTTCCGGTTGTAGATTTTTATGCAAGAATATTGGCAAATACGCTTGTAAATAAAGGACATCCCTTGGAAAAACAAGCTATATGGAATAAAAAATCATTTGCAGCCGTCATAACACATGATTTTGATCGAATAAGAAAAAGAACATTAGGTGCTTTTGTAAGAGAGTTTTTTGAGGTTCCTATTCTGAACAAGCTCAACCTTCCACCGAAAGAAAGAAGAGAAAGATTTAAGCTCTCATTAAAATCATTGATAAGCCCAAAAGATGATTATCAAACATCAATTCGGAAAATTTTTGTAGCCCATCAAAAGGGCAATTCTAAACCAACGGTGTTACTTAAATCCATATTGAAAAAACACCCGAATGATGCAAAGGATTATTTAGAAGATCCTTTTTTGGATGAAATATTGTCTAAGGTTAAGGATTTGAACGGTGAAATTGGCTTACACTCGAGTTATGAGGCAGGGTTAGTTCCATCCCTTTTTGAAAAAGAAAAAACTCAATTAGAAAATCGAATTAAAACAAATATTATAAGTCATCGGCATCATTATTTACGATATAATCAATTAATGGGACTTGATATTGTATCTGATTCGGGTATCTTAACTGATAGTACATTAGGATGGGCGGAAGCACCGGGTTACCGTACAGGCACAACCTTTCCTCATTATGTTTTTGACCTCAATAAAAATAATGCAACACAGTTACTTGAAATACCGTTAATGTTAATGGATATGCAATTTTCAAGGTATATGGAAACAAACACTTCTGCCGGAGTTGATTTTGCTATAAATCAGGTTGATATGGCAGAAGAATTTGGGGGGCTAATTGCTTGGAATTTTCATCATCATATTTTTGATGAAGCTGAGTTTCCTGAAGGTGCCATTTTATTCGAAAATTCATTAAACTACTTAATTGAAAAACAACCTCTTTTCTTAACTATGGGTGAAGTTTATGACCTCTATAAAAAGCTACAATCTTAAATCTCTGTTCGGTCTTATAATCTTGCTTTTTTGTCTGTTGCCGTTGGCTCAGGCTCAAAATCATTTTGAAGGTTCTATGACCATTAAGTTATCAGATGGATCAAACCCTTCAGATAATGAAGAGGTCACTTTATTTGTTCGTGAAAATAGATTGCGCATATCAGGAAATGCAGCGAATGCCGTTAATTTTGCACCAATTTCTGGGGAAAGCGTTCTGCTGCGTGCCGATCAAAGAGATATTCTTATTTTTTCTGATGATAATACTGCAGTTCAAATTAAGCTTCAGGAGTTAGAAACTTTACTGAATATGTTCTCTCAAGGACAAAACCAACCTTCTGTGCCTGAAGTTTCAGATAATATAACAATTCAAAAAACAGGCCAAACACGTCGTATTCAGGGGTATAATGCCGAACAGTTGATTTCAACAAATTCTGATAAACCTAATGAAGTTGTTCATATTTGGGTTACTGACCAAATAAAAATTGATTGGGTGAAAATGTTTGATGCTTTTGGGTCACTTAGTAAACAAGTTGGTCTTGAAGATTTTAAAACGCGCTATGCCTGG
>Ga0213835_101616_pt1 | contig 13026 bp, 13 predicted proteins | sample SWPATP01_FD_160576 | JGI IMG/M metagenome (GOLD analysis project Ga0213835, IMG submission 160576) | Coastal seawater microbial communities from Marineland, Florida, United States - SWPA TP0 #1 | ecosystem: Environmental > Aquatic > Marine > Coastal | place: USA: Florida | collected 2016-08-05
GATCGTGCAGTTTCCTGTGTATCTTGCTGATCAGCCCTAGTCGTGTCGCCGCATCTTCAAGCGCTTTCGTAGCGGCCTCGTCCCGCACCGCCTTTTGTTGCAGGCGCAGCAAGGCCGAAACAACCGAGAGGTTGTTCGAAATGCGATGCTGCATTTCCTGGAACATCAGGTCTCGCGACACCGCCAACTGGCGGCTGAATTCGCGCTCCTTGTCCAGTTCCTGCAGCCATTTGAACATCAGGTGAATGATGGCCACGTCGACGGCGGCGATGACGACAAAAAAGCCGAGCGCCAAAGCTGCGGGTCCGTCGAGACCAAAGCCGCCAAATGGCGGAATGAAGAAGAACCACGACGTGAAGGTGGAGGCGATGACGACAGCGACACCCGGCCCCAGCCCCCCGATGAAGGTGGTTAGGATGACGGCCGGGAAGAATGTCAGGAACGGAAAGCCGGGCGGCAGCACGTCGTCGAGCACATAGCGCAGGAGAAATGCCACGCCGAAAGCAAACATCGCGACGAGCCAGCGTCCGGGATGATCGTGGAAGTCGACCAGCCGCCGCGCCAATTGCCTCATGCCATAAGAGTCGCCGTCGACCGCCACCGGGAAATATCCTTTCGGGCCCGGTCGCCGGGTAGGGCCCTTGAAGCAATTGTCAAATCCCTGACGGCGTGGGACCGGAAAACCGGTTTTTGTCATGGAGGCCACGCTCACGCAAGCGCCCCTTTTACGCAAACGAAAAGGGCCCGGAGAACCGGGCCCTTCCCTCTGCCGCGCGATTGCGACGACAAATTGTCGTTGGAGATCAGCGGATCTTGCCGCTGCCGAACTCCGGATAGGCTTCGACGCCGATTTCCGCGACATCGAGACCCGACATTTCCTCTTCCTGGCTGACACGCACGCCCATCGTGACCTTGAGGATGGTCCACACGATGAAGGAGGCGATGAAAGCGAAGGCGCCCATTGCCACGATGCCGATCAGCTGGACGCTGAAATAGGCGTCGCCATTGGTCACCGGGACGACCAGCGTGCCCCAGATGCCGGCCAGAAGGTGGACCGGGATCGCACCGACGACGTCGTCGATCTTCAGCTTGTCTAGCAGCGGCACCGTGAAGACCACGATCGCACCACCGACGGCACCGATCAGGATCGCCGCGAACGGTCCGGGCGTCAGCGGCTCGGCCGTGATCGAGACCAGGCCGGCCAGGGCGCCGTTCAGCACCATGGTGATGTCGACCTTGCCGTAGACGAGCTGCGTCAGGATGAGCGCGGCGACCACGCCACCGGCGGCAGCCAGGTTGGTGTTGGCGAAGATGCGGCTGACGTCGGAAATGTCGGCATTGGTACCCATGGCGAGCTGCGAGGCGCCGTTGAAGCCGAACCAGCCGAGCCACAGGATGAAGACACCGAGCGTGGCGAGCGCCATGTTGGAGCCGGGGATCGGATGCACCGAACCGTCGGCGCCGAACTTGCCCGAACGCGCGCCGATCACGATGGCGCCGGCAAGAGCCGCCCAGCCACCAACCGAGTGCACGATGGTCGAACCGGCGAAGTCGGCAAAGCCCATCTCGTCGAGCCAGCCCTCGCCCCAGGTCCACGCTCCCGTGATCGGGTAGAGGATACCGGTCAGGACGACCACGAAGATGAAGAAGGGCCACAGCTTCACGCGCTCGGCAACCGTTCCCGACACGATCGAGGCCGCGGTAGCCACGAACACCATCTGGAAGAACCAGTCGGAGGCAACCGAATAGTCGCCCTCGTTGGTCGCACCCGCCTCGGGCCAGCTATAGGGCCAGAAAGTGCCGATATAGGAGCCGACATCGACATACATGATCGAATAGCCGAGCGCCCAGTACATAAGACCGGCAATCGAATAGAGGCCGATATTCTTGGTCAGCTGCATGGACACGTTCTTGGTGCGCACCATGCCGGCCTCGAGCATCGCGAAGCCTGCGGCCATCCACATGACGAGGATGCCGCCCAGGAGGAACAGCAGCGTGTTGAAGATGAAGGCGGTTTCGTCCGCGCTGGCGTAGAGCGGGGCTGCCTCGGCCGCTTCCTCGGCGACCTCTTCGGCGGCTTCCTGCGCCCAAGCAGGCAGCGCCATGAAGGCGGTCAGTGCGGCGGATGCCGCGGCGGCCCGCACGCCGGAAGTGAGAGTCTGAATTTTCATGACAATCTCCATTGAATCTGTGCGACGCCTAGAGCGCGTCCGCGTCGGTCTCGCCGGTGCGGATGCGCACCGCCTGGTCGAGTCCGTAGACAAAGACCTTGCCGTCGCCGATCTGGCCGGTCTTGGCCGCAGCCGAGATGGCCTCGACGGCCTTTTCCACCAGCGCGTCCGGCACGGCGATTTCGATCTTGATCTTGGGCAGGAAGCTCACTGCGTATTCCGCTCCGCGATAGATTTCCGTATGCCCCTTTTGCCGCCCGTAGCCTTTGACTTCGGTGACGGTCAGCCCCTGTATCCCGACCCCGGTGAGCGCTTCGCGCACCTCGTCGAGCTTGAACGGCTTGATGATTGCCATCACGATTTTCATCAGGTTTCACCCTTCGCTGTTGCGGTACCCCGCGTTTGCAGGACGTCGCCAACCGCCGAGACGGCCGGAGAGTGACAAGGGATATTCAAGACGCGTGCCAGATCGGCGCGCATCGCGGTAACACGTTGTAAATAAAGGGAGGAACTGCTTTTAGGCGGCAGCCGCTTCGCAGATGCAGCAACTTTTCCGCACAAAAATTATGCAGAAATGCATAATTGCCTATTTGCTAGGCTTCGATCGCAGCCGCACCAGCCCTTCTTGAGCCGTGGAGGCGATCAGCGTTCCATCCCGGGCGTAAAGGGCACCCCGCGCAAAGCCGCGCGAGCCGATCGAATTGGGGCTGTCGGCGGTATAGAGCAGCCAGTCGTCCAGCGCGTGCGCGCGGTGGAACCACATCGCGTGGTCGAGGCTCGCCATCTGGATCTGCGGGTCGAACCCGCTGCGCCCATGCGGGAAGGTCGACGTGTCGAGCAGCGTCATGTCCGACAGATAGGCCAGGATCGCCGATTGCAGCTTGCGGTCGTCCGGTACCTCGCCGGTCATGCGCACCCACACATTCTGGTAGGGCGGCAGCTTCTCGCGGCTGACATAGTGCCTCAGGTCGACCGGCTTGACCTCCAGCGGCCTTTCTCGCGCCCAGAACTTGCGGATCGCATCGGGTATGTCGAGCCCGCTCGACTGGATCAGGTCGAACTGGGTCTGCAGCTCTTCCGGCGGCGGTACGTCGAGCGGCATCGGCATCTGGTGCTCCAGCCCCTCTTCCTCGACATGGAACGAGCATTCGAGCGAAAAGATCGCGTTGCCGTGCTGGATCGCGGTCACGCGCCTTGTGGTGAAGGACCCGCCATCGCGCAGCCGGTCGACCTGGTAGACGATCGGCACGGAGGGATCGCCCGGCAACATGAAATAGCAGTGCAGCGAATGAACGCGACGGTCGTCCTTGACCGTCCGCTGCGCGGCAACCAGCGCCTGGCTGATCACCTGCCCACCGAAAACCCGCTGCCAGCCCACCTGGGGGCTGCGACCACGAAACAGGTTGTGCTCCAGCCTCTCCAGGTCGAGTATGGACAGCAGTTCCTGCATGGCCGATGTCATGGGCTGGTTTCCTGTTACATTGAATCCTGCCGCCCGGGAGCGGCCGCCGGATTTCCGACAGGATCGGGTGGCAAGTCAAGCAGCGGAAGTACAAACGGAGAAGGCCAGATGGCGCCAGAGGCAACGACAACCGGGCAAATCGACAGCGGCAGCTACGATATCGTCATCGTCGGGGCGGGTTATGTCGGGCTGGCGACCGCAGTTGCCATCGTATCGGCACGGCCCAGCCTGAAGACCTTGATTGTCGACGCAGCGCCCGCCGATGTATGGAAAAAGGACGGCCGCGCGTCTGCGATCGCGGCGGCTGCCACGCGCATGCTGGAAGAACTTGGCGCCTGGGCGGAGATCGAGCCCGAAGCGCAGGTCATCACCGAGATGATCGTCACCGATTCGCGCACGTCCGACCCCGTGCGGCCCGTCTTTCTCACCTTCGACGGTGAAGTGGCTCCGGGCGAGCCCTTTGCCCGCATGGTGCCCAACAAGGTCCTCAACGCGGCCCTGCGCCGCCGCGCCGCCGAACTCGGCGTCGAGATTCTGCAGGGCCGTGCCGCAACCGGCCTGGAAACCCATCCGGGCCATGCAAGGCTGAACCTGGCCGATGGCTCGGCACTGCAGGCGCGTCTCGTCATCGCCTGCGACGGTGTTCGCTCGCGCCTTCGCGACATGGCGGGAATCCGCACCGTCAGCTGGGACTACGGCCAGTCGGGCATCGTGTGCACCGTGGCGCATGAGCGCCCGCATGAAGGCCGCGCCGAAGAACATTTCCTCCCCGCCGGCCCCTTCGCCATCCTGCCCCTGAAGGGTAACCGCTCTTCCATCGTGTGGACCGAGCGGACCGCGGATGCCGACAGGCTGGTCAAGGAAGACATGCTGGTGTTCGAGCACGAGCTGGAACAGCGTTTTGGCCTGAAGCTTGGCGAAATCCATGTCGAGACGACGCCGCGCGCATGGCCGCTCGGCCTGACGCTCGCGCGCGATTTTGTGCGGCCGCGCATCGCCCTGGCGGGCGACGCCGCCCACGGCATCCATCCGATCGCTGGCCAGGGGCTGAATTTCGGCTTCAAGGACGCCGCTGCCCTTGCGGAAGTGATCGTCGAGGCCGACCGGATGGGCGCCGATATCGGCGCGCTCGACATCCTCCAGCGCTACGAAAGCTGGCGTCGTTTCGACACGTTCCAGATGGGCGTCACCACGGACGTGCTGAATCGGCTCTTTTCCAACGACATCGCGCCCGTTCGCGCGCTGCGCGACATCGGGCTAGGCTTCGTCGAGCGCATGCCGGGGCTGAAGAACTTCTTCATCCGCCAGGCCTCGGGCCTTGCCGACATGGCTGGGCCATCGCCGCGTCTTCTGCAGGGCCAGCCCATCTGACGGGCGCCTGCCGGTGGATTGACTCCGGTCGACACCCTATCTCTCCTGTCGGGCGACCAACAATCGATCGACAAGGGAGACGAACATGAAACGCGACGCGACAGCGATCTGGAAGGGAACCATCAAGGAAGGCAGCGGCACGCTCGATTCGCAGAGCGGCGTGCTGTCCGGCACCCCCTATTCGGTCAAGGCCCGCTTCGAGGATGAAACAGGCAAGGCCGGCACGAACCCCGAGGAACTGATCGCCGCCGCCCATGCCGGCTGCTTTGCCATGCAGTTGTCGGCCTTCCTGACCGAAAACGGCACGCCGCCCGACAGCCTCGAGGCCAAGGCCGTGGTCACCATGGTTCCGGGTACCGGCATTACCGGCAGCGCGATCACGCTCAAGGGTCAGGTTCCGGGCATCGACGCCGACAAGTTCATGGAACTGGCGGAAAAGGCCAAGTCCAACTGTCCCGTTTCCAAGGCACTCGGCGCCATCGACATCACGCTCGACGCCAGCCTCGCCTGATCCGTCTCTCCGCCGTCGGCGACAGGAATGCAAAGCCGGCGGCAGGGGGAGCGCAAGGTAAGGTCGCGCCGATAGTCACATTCGAAACCAAAAAACGGCCCAGATCGTTATCCTTCCCGGCATTGGAGCATTTGCCGGGAGGAACGAGATGCTGCAGATTCGCGAAGCCCGCAGTCTGAAATCCCCAAACCACGGATCGAGCCTCGTGCTCTCCGACATCACGGCGCGCGCAGCCGAGCTCGATGCCTACGACAATCACGAACAGATCTGGCTCGGCGAGGACCGGGCGCGCGGCCTGACCGCCATCGTCGCCGTTCATGACACCACGCTGGGGCCGGCACTGGGCGGCACCCGTGTGTGGCCGCATGCGAGTTTCGAGGCCGCCTTGACCGACGCGCTGCGCCTGTCGCGCGGCATGACGCTGAAATCGGCGGTTGCCGGCATGCCCTTTGGCGGCGGCAAGGCGGTGATCATTGCCGACCCGCGCACCGACAAGTCGCCCGCCATGCTGGAAGCCTATGCTGAGATGCTGCTGGCACTGAACGGCCAGTATTTCACCGGCGAGGATGTCGGCCTCACGCTGGCCGATGCCGATTTCCTGCGCGCCCGCACGCCCAATGTCACCGGCACCACGAAGGGTGGCAGCGGCAATCCCTCGCCCGTCACCGCTCATGGCGTGTTTCTCGGCCTCAAGGCCGCCTTGGCGCATCGCCGCGGCACTGACAGGCTGGAGGGCATCACTGTTGCGGTCCAGGGTCTGGGCTCGGTCGGCCGCGCGCTCTGCAACAAGCTTCATGCCGAGGGCGCCAGGCTGATCGTCGCCGACATCGACGAGGCGCGCGTACGCGATGCGGTCAAGTCGCTCGGTGCCAGGGCCATGTCCACCGACAAGATCCTGTCGGTCGAGGCCGATGTGCTGGCGCCCTGCGCGCTGGGCGGCCTGTTTTCCAGGGAGACGGTGCCGCTGATCAAGGCCGAGATCGTCGCCGGCGCCGCCAACAACCAGCTCGCCCGGCACGAGGATGCCCGTCAGATGATGGAGCTGGGCATTCTGTACGCCCCCGACTACGTCATCAATGGCGGCGGTCTCATCAATGTCGCCGCCGAACTGGCGCCGGGCGGCTACGATCACCGGGATGCCATGGCCCGGGTAGCCCGTATTCCCGCCATCCTGACGGACATTTTCCGCCGTGCCGAAGCCGAAGGCCGGCCGACCAACGATATCGCCCAGGAAATCGCCCGCGAGCGCCTGGCCGCCGGCCGGCGCGGCTAGTTATCGCTTAAGGGGAGGCGCGTCCGTACCCGCCGGCAAGAGCGGGGCGGACGTCGCAACCCGTTTCGGCCGTCAGCTTCCCCCGATTCCCGCCATGGCGGCCTCGCCCCAAACCTCCTCGACGCGCCGGTCGCGGCCGCAGGCATTGCGGTAGTAGGAATAGCGCAGCGGGTTCTTGCGGTAGAAATCCTGATGATACTCTTCCGCCGGCCAGAAGGTCGGCGCGGCCACGACTTCCGTCACCACCGACTGGCCCAATTCCGCCTCGGCCGCCGCCTTGGCAGCCTGCGCCTGCTGCAGTTGCGTGTCGTCGATCGCGTAGACCGCGGTCGTGTAGGAAAAACCACGGTCGCAGAACTGGCCGCCGCCATCGAGCGGATCGACCGAGCGGAAGAAGGAATGCAGCAGCTGCTCGTAATCGACCTGGGCCGGGTCGTACTCGATCAGCACCGCCTCGCGGTGGCGGTAGCGCATGTGGTTCTCATAGGTCGGGTTGTCGTTCTCGCCGCCAATATAGCCGGACGTGGTGGACAGGACGCCGGGCACCTTGTCGAAATCCGATTCCACGCACCAGAAGCAGCCGCCGGCAAAGATCGCCTGTCCGGTCTCCTCTGCGAGCGCGGCGGTTGCCGAAGCGATGCCGAGTGAAAGGGCAAGGGTGAGCGCGCGTATCATGCAATGGTCCTCCATTCGCAACGCATTACGCACCCGCGCGCGGCCCGGTTCAATGCAATCGCCCTACACGCTTGCGTGACGGTTCTGAATCCGGCCGGTTGTGGGGCAGGAACCTACTCGGCCAATGCGGCTTCGATGGCCGGCACCAGCTCTTCGCGGAAGGAGGCGGCGCTGAAGGGACCGACATGCTTGTAGACGATGGTCCCGTCGCGATCGACCACGAATGTCTCCGGCACGCCGTAGACACCCCAGTCGATCGCTGTCCGCCCCGAATTGTCGACACCGATCGAATGGAACGGGTTACCGAGTTCGCCGAGGAAGCGGCGCGCGTTTTCGGGCCTGTCCTTGTAGTTGATGCCGGCAATGTTCACCCGCCCGTCCTGGGCCAGCGCCATCAGATAGGGATGCTCCTGCCGGCAGGGCACGCACCATGACGCCCATACATTGACCAGCGTCACCTGGCCGGCGAATTCGGTGGAATCGATGCCGGGCAGGTCCATCTGTTCCAGCGGCGGCAGGCTGGTTGCCGGCGCTTGTGTTCCGATCAGCGCCGACGGCACCACGGATGCGTCGCGCCCGGACAGCAGCATCAAGAGGAACAGGCCCGCCAAGGCAGCGAATATGAACAGCGGCAGGAGCGCCGGCCACAGCCTGCGCTTGGGCGCCTGCTCCTGTGTCTCGGCGCTCATGACGCCTCGCTGCGTTCCGAACGCCGACGCACGCCCCGTGCCTCAAGGTCGGCAAGCTCGCGCCTGCGGGAACGGTGATCGATATAGAGCCACAACGCGATGCCTGCCAGCACCAGCACCGTCACGCCATAGGCGGCGGCGACATAGTCCTCATGGGTCATCATGCGGGTCTCCCGGAGGCACGGTCGGCGCTGCGGGCGGCCAGCCGGCGCATGGCGGCAACGCGCCTTGCCCAGATCTCGTTGCGCATGGCGACCAGATGGAAGGCGAAGAACAGCAGCGAGAAGCCGAGCGCCATGACCAGAAGCGGCCAGAGCATCGACGAATGAATGGCAGGACCGTCCATCCGGATGACGGAGGCCGGCTGGTGCAGCGTGTTCCACCAGTCGACCGAGAAGCGGATGATCGGAATGTTGACGAAACCGACCAGCGTGACGATCGCGGCCGCCTTGGCCGAGCGCGACGGGTCGTCGAGCGCCCGTGTCAGCGCGATGATGCCGAGATAGAGCAGGAAGAGCACGAAGACCGAGGTCAGCCGCGCGTCCCAGACCCACCAGGTGCCCCACATCGGCTTGCCCCAGATGGAGCCGGTGGCCAGCGCCAGGAAGGTGAAGGCCGCGCCCAGCGGCGCCGCTGCCTTCAGCGAGACATCCGCCAGCGGATGGCGCCAGACCAGCGTGCCGATCGCCGACAACGCCATCATGGTGTAACAAAGCATCGACAGCCAGGCAAAAGGCACGTGCACATACATGATGCGCACCGTTATGCCCTGCTGATAGTCTTCCGGCGCGGTGAAGCTCATGTAGAGGCCGATGGCCAGCACCAGTGCCGCCAGCCCGCCAAGCCACGGGATCAGCCATTGGGCGATCGCCAGAAAACGCGTCGGGTTGGCGATATCCGTCCAGCTTCTGATAGGGGCAGCGGTCTCGCTCATGGACTTCTCAATAGAACGGGTCGGTACTGGGTGCAATTGACGGGGATCAATCCGGCGTGATCGTCAGTCGGCATTGGCCTTCAATGAGAGGCTGGCGGCCACCGGGCCGATCACGGCGAAAAACAGGCTAAGGGCGGCAAGAATAAGGAAAGGCGGCCAGAAAGGCTGCGGATCCGTCGTCGCGGCATAGCTGGCCGACACGCCGAAGATCAGCACGGGAATGGTCAGCGGCAGAATCAGGACCGAAACCAGCAACCCGCCGCGCGGCAGCGAGACGGCAACCGCCGCCCCGACCGCACCGATGAAGGCGAGTGCCGGCGTGCCGACCGCCAGGGTAAGGGTGGCGGCCCCGATGCCGGCTGCATCCATGTTCATGAAGATGCCGAGAAGCGGGGTCGCGATGACCAGGGGCAGGATGGCGGAAGCCCAGTGCGCCAAGCATTTGACGAACACGGTGAAGGCCAGCATGTGCCGGTCGCCGGCAAGCAGCAGCAGATCCAGCGACCCGTCCTCGCGGTCCGCCTGAAACAGCCTGTCGAGGCCGAGCAGCCCTGCCAGAAGCGCGCCGATCCAGAGAATGGCCGGGCCGATCCGGGCCAGAAGGTTCATGTCGGGACCGACACCGAACGGCACCACGGACACCACGGCAAGGAAGAACAGCACGCCAACGAGCGCGCCGCCGCCGGCGCGGATACCCAGTCTGACGTCCCGGACGAACAGCGCCAGCATCAGGCCGCGCCTCCGGCACGAGACTGCGCGGCGGCACCGCAACAACGCATGGGAGGCGAAAGGCGACTGGACATGAAGACCCCTGGCAACCCCGCCGCATGGCGGGGCCGAGTGGGTCTAACCCCTTGCGCGCATCTTGTGAAGGCGCGCTCGATGTCCGAACCTAGTCGGCAGCGCCCATCTGCTGCATGGCGCTCGTCTGGCTGCGATCGATGAAGCTCCCATACACGAAGCCGCGCACGCCCTCGTGCTCGATCTGGCACCAGTTGGGACAGGTATCGAGCACCGCAACCGTGGCGTTCTGGGGCAGGACCTTGAGGATTTCCGCATCGTTTTCAGGTCCGGCGCGCATGTTGACATAGCTGGTCACCAGCCCTTGCCCCATCGGCTCGCCCTGCGCGTTCGCTTCGGCCTGCAGCGCAAAGACGGCTGCGTCCTGGGCCGCCATGCGACTTTCGAGCGCAGCGATCTCGACTTCGTTTTCAGCCACCGCGACCGACACACCGCTGGACACCGTCTCCACATCCGCAACCGGATCGACGGCTGCGGTCAACATCGGATCGGGCGCCAGATCGACGCCGTGATCCTGTTCTGGCGACAGGGCTTCTTCGACAGCCAAAGCCAGCTCGTCAACACGACGTACAGTGGGTTCGGTGCCCGCCGCCCAGCGATCGGTCTCAGGTGTCGGTAACGTGCCGCCACCAGTATCCGCCAACATGGCAAGCTCCACTGGTTGGAGCTCGGACACCGCTTCTTCGATCGGGTTCGCCGCGCCGTCTTCGACCGCATCCTGCGACGAGGCGGCAGCCGCCTCTAAGGCGCCGGGACTGGGCGAATGCGCCTGCAGGACAAAAACCAGCATGGCGCCACACAGTACGGTTACGCCAGCCATGGCAGCGCTGCGCAATGGTTGGCGGCGAATGATCGCCGGTACCGGCAAATTGGGCCGTGGCATCGCATTGAGCAATTGCTTTCTCACGTCGGACTCTCCACGCGGCACGATGTTGTTCGTTGTTGTTGCCCCAGCGACCTCGCGCGTGCCGGGCACGGCCCGGCTACCGAAGCCGGACTTGATCGCTCAGGCGGACCCGTGTTCCACCTGCGGGCGCCAATCTGTCCCGGGAATGTGGCCGTCATGCGTCAAAAGTTAACGGAAGATTTATTGCCCCCGCGAGGTCGGTTGACATCCGACAACCGGCGTTGAATGAGAATGCTCCCGCCGCTGGATGCTTCCCATGCAAACGAAGGATCGTTCGAACGCCGTGCGTCACGGCCGCTGGGCAGTGGCAACGGCCTTTTTCGTCAACGGATTCCTGGCTGGCGGCTGGGCACTGCAGATCCCGATCCTGCGAGACCGGCTCGAGATTGGCGAAACCACGCTAGGCCTTTTGATTCTTGTCCTTGGCGTTGGCGCGGTGGTGGCCATGCCCTGGTGCGGATTTCTGATCGGCCGCTACGGGTCAAGGTCGATACTCATGGCGGTCGCCTTCATGGCAGCCTTCGCCCTGATGCCCGTGGCTCTGGTGCCCGGCGTGCTCGCGGCGATACCGGTACTCTTTCTCTTCGGTGCCATCCTCGGGTCGATGGACGTGGCCATGAATGCCAACGCCGTTTCGGTCGAGCGCCAATTGGGACGGCCCATCATGTCATCCTCGCATGGCTTCTGGAGCCTTGGCGGCTTTGCCGGTGCCGCCAGTGGCGGCTTCATCATCCAGCAGTTTGGCGCCATCATCCATGCCAGCGTGACGACTTTGACTGCCGTGCTGCTCATCTCCCTGGTAGCTGGAAAGTTTCTCGCGGGCGACCGGCCTGTCGCCTCGGCGCGCCAGCCCTTCAGGCTGCCGGCCAACCCGCTGATCTATCTGATCGGCCTGATCGCGCTCTTGTCCATGATCCCCGAAGGTACCGTTCTTGACTGGGCGGCGATCTATCTTTCGCAGGAACTGGGCGCCGAAATCGCCATCGCTGGGCTGGGATATGCAGCGTTTTCGGCCACGATGGCCCTGATGCGCTTCCTCGGGGACGGCATTCGAACCCGGTTCGGCGCCGTCAACACGCTTCGTATCTCAAGCCTGATTGCAGCCGCCGGCATGGCCGGCGCGTGGCTGGCGCCAGATCCGCTATTCGCCATTCTCGCGCTCGCGGTAACCGGCCTCGGGATCGCCAACATGATACCGATCGCCTTCTCGGCCGCAGGCAACCAGCCCGGGCTCGCGCCGGGCGCCGGCATCGGTGTGGTCACCACGATGGGGTATTCCGGCATTTTGGTGGCGCCATCGCTGATCGGCTTCATCGGAGAACATGTCGGCTTTGCACCCATCTTTGGTGCCCTGGCCCTGCTCCTCTGCGTCGTCAGCGCATGTGCGGGGCTTGCCCGCAGCGCTGACTTCCAGGCCGTACGCTCTGCGGATCAAGGATAAGAGAGATCAAAGACGGCCTTCGGCCCGATCCCGGTCAGGGCCGATGATAATCGAAACGCCACCCGGCTCTCTGGGCCGGGCGGCGTCTTGCTTAGTCGCTTAGGCTACCAGATCGCGCAGCACGTACTGCAGGATCCCGCCATTGCGGAAATAGTCGAGCTCGTCCAGCGTATCGATGCGGCAGTGGATCGGGACGTCCTTCGTCGAACCGTCCGCGTAGGTGACCTTCGCCGTCATTTTCGCGCGCGGCTTGATCGTGTCCAGCCCTTCGATCGTCACGGTCTCGTCGCCCTTCAGGTTGAGCGAGGCCCAGGAGACGCCCTCGTCGAGCACGAAGGGAATGACGCCCATGCCGACCAGGTTCGAGCGGTGGATGCGCTCGAAGCTCTGCGCGATCACGGCGCGCACGCCGAGCAGGTTGGTGCCCTTGGCCGCCCAGTCGCGCGAGGAGCCGTTGCCGTATTCGACGCCGGCAAAGACCACCAGCGGCACGCCCTCTTCCTTGTAGCGCATCGCCGCGTCGTAGATCGACAGCTCGTCCTTGGACGGGTAGTGGATCGTGTAGCCGCCCTCGCGCCCGTTCTCGCCCAGCATGTGGTTGCGGATGCGGATATTGGCGAAGGTACCGCGCATCATGATCTCGTGATTGCCGCGCCGCGTGCCGTACTGGTTGAAGTCCACCACCTCGACGCCATTGTCCATCAGGTACTTGCCGGCGGGTGAAGCCGCCTTGATGGAACCGGCCGGCGAGATGTGGTCGGTGGTGATCTTGTCGCCGAACAGGCCCAGGA
>Ga0213835_101617_pt1 | contig 12996 bp, 10 predicted proteins | sample SWPATP01_FD_160576 | JGI IMG/M metagenome (GOLD analysis project Ga0213835, IMG submission 160576) | Coastal seawater microbial communities from Marineland, Florida, United States - SWPA TP0 #1 | ecosystem: Environmental > Aquatic > Marine > Coastal | place: USA: Florida | collected 2016-08-05
CGTCAACGACACCTTCATGAAGCTGCTCGGCGCCGAGTTCCCGCTGTTTCAGGTGATGTTCCTGCGCGGCCTCGTGATCATCGTGGTCTTTTTGCTGGTCGCCCGTCGCATGGGTCTGCTGCGGGTGCGCGTGATGCCCGGTGACGGCTGGAAGCTGGCCCTGCGCACCTTCGCCGAGGCGGCGTCGGCGGCGCTGTTCCTGTCGGCGCTGTTCAACATGCCGCTGGCCAATGCCACCGCGATCATCCAGCTCGTGCCGCTGACCGTGACGCTCGGCGCCGCGCTGTTCCTGGGCGAGGCGGTGGGCTGGCGGCGGATGCTGGCGATCGTCGCGGGTTTCGCCGGCGTCCTGCTGATCGTGCAGCCGGGCACCGACGGGTTCGACCGCTGGTCGGTGCTGGCACTGCTGTCGGTGCTGTTCTTCACACTGCGCGAACTGGTCACCCGCCGGATGAGCGGCGGCATCTCGACGCTGGTGGTGGCCACGGCCGGGGCGGCGGGCGTCACGGTCGTGGGCGCGGCAGGCAGTCTTGCGGGGCCGTGGGTGCCCATGACGGCACAGGCCTGGATCTGGCTGTCGGGCGCGATCCTGTCGGTCGGCCTGGCCTATCTGCTCAGCGTCGTGGCGGTGCGGATCGGCGACATGGGATTCGTCGCGCCGTTCCGTTACTCGGGGCTGCTGTGGGCGTTGATCCTGGGTTGGGCGGTGTTCGGCGACTGGCCGGACATGGTCACGCTCGTCGGTGCGGCGATCGTCGTCGGCGCGGGCCTGTTCACCTTCGCCCGCGAGCGCCGGGTGGCCCGGCAGCCCGTCGCGACCGAGAGCGATCCGCGCCTGTGATGCGGCAGGGGCTGCTGTTGACAAGCCCGGCGACTCTGCCTATACGCCGCCACACCTGAGCAAGGGGTGCGTCCGCGCGCCTGTTCGGGCAGCGAAATTCTAGTGGACAAGATCCGGGCGGAATCGCCCCGATCCTCTGGATACTCACCGCGTCGTTCCCCCGGACAAGGGGAGCGCATGCGGTGCCGGCGTTTGCGAATCGTGCCGCACGGGATGTGCCGCGACGCAAGGGCAGGGACGACACGAACGGGTTGCAACACGGGAAGAACCGGAATGCCGACGATTCAACAGCTGATCCGCAAGCCGCGGCAGCCGAAGGTGAAGCGCTCCAAGTCGCTCCACCTCGAGGAATGCCCCCAGAAGCGTGGCGTTTGCACGCGCGTCTACACCACCACCCCGAAGAAGCCGAACTCGGCCATGCGGAAGGTGGCCAAGGTGCGGCTGACCAACGGGTTCGAGGTGATCAGCTACATCCCCGGCGAAAAGCACAACCTGCAGGAGCACTCGGTGGTCCTGATCCGCGGCGGCCGGGTCAAGGACCTTCCCGGCGTGCGCTATCACATCCTGCGCGGGGTTCTCGATACCCAGGGCGTCAAGGACCGTCGCCAGCGGCGTTCGAAATACGGCGCCAAGCGGCCGAAGTAAGGAGCACCACCGATGTCCCGTCGTCATGCCGCCGAGCGGCGCGAGATCCTGCCCGACGCCAAGTTCGGTGACAAGGTTCTGACCAAGTTCATGAACAACCTGATGGTGGACGGCAAGAAATCCGTCGCCGAAAGCATTGTCTACAACGCGCTGGAGCGTGTCGAGGGCCGGCTGAAGCGTGCGCCGATCGAGGTGTTCCACGAGGCGCTCGACAACATCAAGCCGTCGGTCGAGGTGCGCTCGCGCCGGGTCGGCGGTGCGACCTATCAGGTTCCCGTCGACGTGCGCCCCGAGCGCCGCGAGGCGCTGGCGATCCGCTGGCTGATCACGGCCGCGCGCAAGCGCAATGAAAAGACCATGCAGGAGCGCCTCGCGGGCGAGCTGCTGGACGCGGCCAACGGCCGCGGCACCGCGGTGAAAAAGCGCGAGGACACGCACAAGATGGCCGACGCCAACAAGGCGTTCAGCCATTACCGCTGGTAAAACCCTTCAAGCCTGAGGACCATCCAATGGCCCGCGAATACCCCCTCGAGCGTTACCGCAACTTCGGGATCATGGCGCATATTGACGCCGGCAAGACCACGACGACGGAGCGCATCCTCTATTACACCGGCAAGTCCCACAAGATCGGCGAGGTGCATGACGGCGCCGCGACGATGGACTGGATGGAGCAGGAGCAGGAGCGCGGGATCACCATCACTTCGGCCGCGACCACGACCTTCTGGCAGCGCCAGGAGGACCCGACCGCCGAGGGGACGTCCGACACCAAGTTCCGCTTCAACATCATCGACACGCCCGGCCACGTGGACTTCACCATCGAGGTGGAGCGCAGCCTTGCCGTACTCGACGGGGCGATCTGCCTGCTTGACGCCAATGCCGGCGTGGAGCCGCAGACCGAAACCGTCTGGCGCCAGGCCGACCGCTACAAGGTTCCGCGGATCGTGTTCGTCAACAAGATGGACAAGATCGGCGCCGACTTCTTCAACTGCGTGAAGATGATCAAGGACCGGACGGGCGCCATCCCCTGCCCGGTGGCGCTACCCATCGGTGCCGAGGACAAGCTCGAAGGCATCATCGACCTCGTCAAGATGGAAGAATGGACCTGGGCCGGCGAGGACCTCGGCGCGTCCTGGACCCGCCAGCCGATCCGCGACGACCTGAAGGATCTGGCCGACGAGTGGCGCGCCAACATGATCGAGATCGCCGTCGAAATGGACGACGACGCGATGGAGGCCTACCTCGAGGGCAACGAGCCCGACGAGGCGACGCTGCGCGCGCTGATCCGCAAGGGCACGCTGACGCTGTCCTTCGTGCCGGTGCTTGCCGGCTCGGCGTTCAAGAACAAGGGCGTGCAGCCGCTCCTGAACGCGGTGATCGACTATCTGCCGGGTCCGCTCGACGTGCCCGCCTACATGGGCTTCGCCCCCGGCGACGAGACCGAGACGCGCAACATCGCCCGTTCGGCCGATGACACGCAGCCCTTCTCGGCGCTGGCGTTCAAGATCATGAACGACCCGTTCGTGGGTTCGCTCACCTTCACGCGCATCTACTCGGGCGTCCTGAGGAAGGGCGACCAGATGCTGAACTCGACCAAGGGCAAGAAAGAGCGGGTCGGGCGCATGATGATGATGCACGCGATCTCGCGCGAGGAAATCGACTTCGCCGCGGCGGGCGACATCATCGCGCTGGCCGGCCTCAAGGAAACCACCACCGGCGACACGCTGTGCGACCCCGCCAAGCCTGTGGTCCTGGAAACCATGACCTTCCCCGAGCCGGTGATCGAGATCGCGGTGGAGCCCAAGACCAAGGCCGACCAGGAAAAGATGGCCCAGGCCCTGCAGCGCCTTGCGGCAGAAGACCCGTCCTTCCGCGTCGAGACCGACATCGAGTCGGGCCAGACCATCATGAAGGGCATGGGCGAATTGCACCTCGACATCCTCGTCGACCGCATGAAGCGCGAGTTCAAGGTCGAGGCCAACATCGGCGCCCCGCAGGTGGCCTACCGCGAGACGATCTCGAAGACCGCCGAGATCGACTATACCCACAAGAAGCAGACCGGCGGATCGGGCCAGTTCGCCCGGATCAAACTGGTGATCGAGCCTACCGAGCCGGCCGAGGGCTACAGCTTCGAAAACAAGATCGTCGGCGGTGTGGTGCCGAAGGAATACGTCCCCGGTGTCGAGAAGGGCATCAAGTCGGTGATGGACTCGGGCCCGCTGGCGGGCTTTCCGGTGATCGACTTCAAGGTCGCGCTGATCGACGGCGCCTATCACGACGTGGACTCGTCTGTGCTGGCGTTCGAGATCGCGGCGCGGGCGGCGATGCGCGAGGGCCTCAAGAAGGCCGGGGCCAAGCTGCTCGAGCCGGTGATGAAGGTCGAGGTGGTGACGCCCGAGGAATACACCGGCGGCATCATCGGCGACCTGACCAGCCGTCGCGGCCAGGTGACCGGGCAGGACAGCCGCGGCAACGCGGTGGCGATCAACGCCTTCGTGCCGCTGGCCAACATGTTCGGCTACATCAACACGCTGCGGTCGATGTCCTCGGGGCGGGCGAACTTCACCATGCAGTTCGACCACTACGAGCCGGTGCCGCAGAACATCTCGGACGAGATTCAGAAGAAATACGCATAAGCGGGATGGGCGGGACGCCCATCCTACCATCCCGTCGGACGGGCCGCGCGCCCATCCACCCAAGAACATGAGGAGAGGCCACGATGGCAAAGGCAAAGTTCGAACGCACGAAACCGCATGTGAACGTTGGCACGATTGGCCACGTGGACCACGGCAAGACGACGCTGACGGCGGCGATCACGAAGTATTTCGGCGACTTCAAGGCCTATGACCAGATCGACGCGGCGCCCGAGGAGAAGGCTCGGGGGATCACGATCTCGACCGCGCATGTGGAGTACGAGACGGACGCGCGGCACTATGCGCATGTCGACTGCCCCGGGCACGCCGACTACGTGAAGAACATGATCACGGGTGCGGCGCAGATGGACGGCGCGATCCTTGTTGTGAACGCGGCCGACGGCCCGATGCCGCAGACGCGCGAGCACATCCTGCTGGCGCGCCAGGTGGGCGTTCCGGCGCTGGTCGTGTACATGAACAAGGTTGACCAGGTCGACGACGAGGAGCTTCTGGAGCTTGTCGAGATGGAGGTTCGCGAGCTTCTGTCGAAGTACGACTTTCCGGGCGACGACATTCCGATCGTGAAGGGCTCGGCGCTGCACGCGATGAACGGCACGCGCCCCGAGATCGGCGAGACGTCGATCCGCGAGCTGATGGCGGCGGTGGACGACTACATCCCGACGCCGGAGCGTCCGATCGACCAGCCGTTCCTGATGCCGATCGAGGACGTGTTCTCGATCTCGGGGCGCGGCACGGTGGTGACCGGGCGGGTCGAGCGCGGCGTGATCAACGTCGGCGACGAGGTGGAGATCGTGGGCATCCGCGACACCAAGAAGACGGTGTGCACGGGCGTGGAGATGTTCCGCAAGCTGCTCGATCGGGGCGAGGCGGGCGACAACATCGGCGCGCTGCTGCGCGGCGTGGGCCGCGAGGACGTCGAGCGCGGCCAGGTGCTGTGCAAGCCGAAGTCGGTGACGCCGCACACCAAGTTCGAGGCCGAGGCCTACATCCTGACCAAGGAGGAGGGCGGCCGGCACACGCCGTTCTTCGCCAACTACCGCCCGCAGTTCTACTTCCGGACCACCGACGTGACCGGCACGGTGCAGCTGCCCGAGGGCACCGAGATGGTGATGCCCGGCGACAACCTGAAGTTCACCGTCGAGCTGATCGCCCCGATCGCGATGGAAGAGAAACTGCGCTTCGCCATCCGCGAAGGCGGCCGCACCGTCGGCGCCGGCGTGGTCTCCAAGATCATCGCGTGAACGGAACGCTGACGTAGGATGGGCGATATCGCCCATCCTACGCCCGACAAGCCGGGCCACCCCTTGCGGGGTGGCCCTTTCGCTTCGGTCCGGCGCACGATAGACTGAGCGCCCAGCCGCCGGAGGGTGCCGTGGACCAGACCGCCTGATTGCCGCAACCCAGTTCCGCAATCCCGGCGAGGTCCCTCCATGCCCCGACCCTTTCCCGCGCCCGACACGCGCCATCCGCTGATCCTGCCCGACGGAACGCCGCATGCCGGCACCGTGTTCCTGCGTGCCGCCCTCGATCATCCGCGCATCGAGGCGGGCGCGTACAGCTATGCCAGCGCCGACACGCCAACCGACGACTGGGCCGGGCGGCTGGCGCCCGCGCTGCATCCCTTCTCGCCCGAGCGGCTGGTGATCGGGCGGTTCTGCCAGATCGCCCATGGCGCGGTGTTCCTGACCGCCTCGGCCAATCACCGCCACGACGGGTTTTCCAGCTTTCCCTTCGCGATCTTCGACGGCGGCTTTGACGAGGGGCGGCCGTCGATGCCGTCCGATCCGGCCGGCTTTCCCGACACCGTGATCGGCAACGACGTCTGGATCGGGCGCGGGGCGCTGATCCTGCCGGGCGCGCGCATCGGCGACGGGGCGATCATCGGCGCGGGTGCGGTCGTCGGCGGGACGGTGCCGCCCTATGCGGTGGTGGCGGGCAACCCCGGCCGCGTGCTGCGGATGCGCTTCGACGCCGCGACCGTGGACCGGCTGCGGGCGCTGGCGTGGTGGGACTGGCCGGTCGCGCGCATCCTCGCGCACGAGGCGGCGATCTGCGGCGCCGAGCTTGCCGCGCTCGAGCGGGCGGCGGCCGCGGGCGGTTGACAGCACCGCCCCGGGGCGGTAGGTGCCCGGCGCCGGACCCGCCCGCGGGTGCGGCATCATTGGTGTTGGCGGCCCCCGCGAGGGGATGCCTGTCGGGGACCGGGACAGCATCCGGAACCAGAGGACAACGCCCTTCACATCGCGAAGGAGATCAGAGGTGACCAAACGCACCGCTGCCAAGTACAAGATCGACCGCCGGATGGGCGAGAACATCTGGGGCCGCCCGAAAAGCCCCGTGAACAAGCGCGAATACGGCCCCGGCCAGCACGGCCAGCGCCGCAAGCAGAAGCTGTCGGACTTCGGCACCCAGCTGCGCGCCAAGCAGAAGCTCAAGGGCTACTACGGCGACCTGACCGAAAAGCAGTTCAAGCGCATCTACGGCGAGGCCGCCCGCCTGCGCGGCGACACCGGCGAGATGCTGATCGGCCTCTTGGAGCGGCGCCTCGACGCGGTGGTCTACCGCGCCAAGTTCGTGCCGACCGTCTTTGCCGCGCGCCAGTTCGTCAACCATGGCCATGTCACGGTGAACGGCAAGCGGGTCAACATCCCCTCCTACCGGGTCAAGGAAGGCGACGTGATCGCGGTGCGCGACCGCTCGAAGCAGCTGGCCATCGTGCTTGAGGCCGTGGGCCTGGCCGAGCGGGACGTGCCCGACTACCTCGAGGTCGACCATTCCAAGATGACCGCGACCTTCCTGCGCATGCCCGCGCTGGGCGACGTGCCCTATCCGGTGCACATGGAGCCGAACCTGATCGTCGAATACTACGCCAAGAACGGCTGATCCCGTCGGGGAGCGCCGTCAGGAAGGCCGCGCCGCAGGGCGCGGCCTTTTTGCGTAGGGGGGGAGGAGGAGTGGTGGCGATGGGCGGAAAGCCGACCGACGCCGCCGCAGCATGGCAACCGCAGAATAACCGGTAAAGCAGCCACCTATTAAACACGACGAGAACTGCTCGCCAGCAAGAGTAAAAGCAAAAAGGTAGACACCTCAACTTTGGAATTGCCACCAGAACTATCTTCGGCACGGCCTTTTGTCATGCATTGCGGCATCGCCACCGCATTGAATTTATGTGATCTGCAAATCACTCATTCTGCAAATCGCTTCAGCTCACTAAATACATCTAGCAATCGGTCTCGAAGTTCGTTGATATCCTCTTCTGGCATTTCTCTCGCCGCGATCAATGAAGCGTGCGCCGGGTTGTCGGGCAGCCTCGGGTCATCTTTGACGGGGTCGTCAAAAAGGCAAACGCTTCTAATGCCGTCTGCCTCGACCAAGGCTCTGATAGGCCCCGCCTCACAGTCGATTACGCCTACGGCTTTGTCTTTGGGGTTGTGAGACGCAATCGCGTCGGCGTGCATCTTGATCTCGTCGGCGGAAAGATGTTTGCGGCGCAGCAATGACAGCCCTGCCTTCGCAATATGCGACGGCGGAAAGATGCCAGGCTTTATCCCTCCGCCATTCTTCAAGATGTGGCGAGGATCACACACGACGCGGGCCACCGGCTCATCATGCTGGATTAAGCCCAAGTCTCCATGGGCGATCGATTCACAAGAACAATATCGGGGAGGATTCGATTCCGTCAAAGCTGCAACAAACTCTTTACCAGATCTTCCGGAACAGAGCCGCTGAACTTGAAGCGACCTTTAGCACGGCCCGCGCCAGTCTTGGCAAAGTACGCAACGAGGCCATTCGGATAGAAAGTCACAATGGCAGAGCGGCTATCATTTCGCCAGAACCAATCAACCGTTCCGTCGCCAGACGCGGATGCATCGGGCGGCAAAATATCCGGGGGCAAAAGAGCAAGGAACGCAAGTGCCGCATCTACGGCTTCCGCAGAAATACCCTTACTGGAAACATCGTCCCAGCCGTCCTCAAGCCCCTTGTAGGACAGCATCTCATAGTGTGCATCCACGAATGGCAGCGGAGCAGAAATCACAGGTATAACAGGTACGGAAGTCGCCGGGCCAACCTGGGCGAAGTACTTCCCAAGGATTGAATAGTCTGCATGCGTTTTTGCCCACCCTACGCTTGGCAGGAAGGCCGGGAGGGTCGTGACCGCCAAGCCGGCCATCATATTCATGAGGCGCGCACTCCCAGCAACTTGGCGTTCGGTCTTATTCGTTTCGTCCGCGCCTGCCCAGACATCAACAGGTCGCCGCCGGTAGGTAGCATAATCGACCGCCGTTGCGGATGCCGTCATTGGCCCTCTCCCAATCCAATTTCTTCACAGACAGCGCTCGTCAAGAAACCCCGCAAGAGCCGCTTATTCTTGTCGTGCAAGTCGATAAACACCCCCTCAAGCGCGGACTTGTCGTCAAAAAAGGTCTTTGCCGCGATACGCCCGTTGAAATCGGATCGCAGCACGGTATCCAGTCGAACAGTAGCCTCACCTTTCTCGCTTTGCTGCAGAGCATCAAAATGCACTTTGTTTAAAACTCGCGCGGGCACAGGCTCGGACGATGCAGAGAACCAACCTTGATGAAGGTGCCAGGTCATGCCATAGCCGCCAACCGCTTTGGGGACGTAATCACTCGCAGCGTCGAGCAGTTTGAAAATATCGTACTCGTTGGGATCCGCGTTCCAGTCAAACACATCGATGTACTGAAGTAGCGCACCCGCCACTGCGATCTTCTCTGCCCCTACAGTCTCGAGAATTAGGCGAATGAACCCTGAGGCCTTGGCCCAAGTTTCCTGCCACCGCGTGTATTCGAGGCAGTTGACGAAGATCGAGTTTCCTTCGCACCGAAGGCGCCATGCAATCTCGCCGTCCGGCTTGATCCGTTCAAACGAGATGCCTGGTCCACCTGGCAACGTGATCGCTTGAGGGACGCCCTCGCCGATCATGATTTGCTGAACCTCATGCCGAGAAAGACGAGGCAGATCAGCTTTCCATCGGCTATGGCTTTGGGCCAGCTTCTCGATTTCTGCGGGCGACCATTGGCGCGAAAGTTGGAAGCCGAACACAACCTCCACGATGGCGTGCTCACCACTCTTCGCAACAAATGCCAAAACCAGCCCCCCTTTGCCGTAACCGAGAATCGCCGGAATCCGTAAAGGACCGATGAATCCATCGAACGGCGCGACCTTGTGTACATATAGTCACGGGACTGGCCACGTCGCAAGAGTCCCTGTGCGCTCCCCTCGACTGCGCCGAAGGCACACTATGTTGTAGAGCGCACTTCAGCCATCAACGGTTCGGTTCTCCAAGGCGACCCGCACGGTCCGGTTTGGAGAAGTCAAAGGCAGCGTTGGCCGCACCACGAGGGGCAGCTACGGGCCGCACTGGGCCGATCGCCCCCCCCGCATTGCCTCTCCCCCCGTCCCCCTCTACATGACCCCCCGCAAGGGGCCGTCCCGCCCGGGGGGCCCGACGACGACAGGGAAGGCCCGCCATGACCCCGAACGCCGCCGCCGGCCCCGTGCACGCCCGCATCGACGGGCCGATCGTGATCATCGGCTTCGGCTCCATCGGGCGGGGGACGCTGCCGCTGATCCGCCGGCACCTCGACCCCGCCCCCGGCCAGATCACCGTGATCGAGCCGCGCGCCACCCATGCCGCGCTGATGGCGGCCGAGGGGGTGCGGCACGTGCAGGCGGCGCTGACGCGCGAGAACTACCGCGAGGTGCTGGGCGGGCTGCTGGAACCGGGGCGCGGCTTTGTCGTGAACCTGTCGGTCGATACCTCGTCGCTCGACCTGATCCGGTTCTGCCGCGGCCTCGGCGTGCCCTACATCGACACGGTGGTCGAGCCGTGGGAGGGCCATTACTTCGCCCCCGGCGTCAGCCATGCCGCGCGCACGAACTATGTGCTGCGCCAGGCCGTGCGCGACGAAAAGGCCGCCAGCCCGGGCGGAACGACCGCCGTCTCGTGCTGCGGGGCCAACCCCGGCATGGTGTCGTGGCTGGTCAAGGAGGCGCTGCTGATCCTGGCCCGCGACCTGGGCCGGCCGGACGCGGCGCCCGCCACGCGCGAGGGCTGGGCGCGGCTGATGCGCGACCTGGGCGTCCGCGGCGTGCACATCGCCGAGCGCGACACCCAGACCCGCGCCGCCACCCGCCCGCTGGGCACCTTCGTCAACACCTGGTCGGTGGAGGGCTTTGTCGCCGAGGGCTTCCAGCCCGCCGAGATCGGCTGGGGCACCCACGAACGCTGGATGCCGCCCGACGCCCACACCCACGCCAAGGGCTGCCGCGCCGCGATCTGGCTGGCGCGCCCCGGCGCCGCAACCCGGGTGCGGACATGGTGCCCCACCCCCGGCCCGCAGTTCGGCTTTCTGGTGACGCATAACGAGGCGATCTCGATCGCCGACTACTACACGCTGGGCGACCCGGCCGCGCCCGCGTTCCGCCCGACCTGCCACTATGCCTATCATCCCTGCGACGAGGCGGTGCTGTCCCTGCACGAGACATTCGGCTCGGGCCGCATCCAGCCGCGCCACCACATCCTGGACGAGGACGAGATCACCGACGGCGTGGACGAGCTGGGCGTGCTGCTTTACGGCCACGCGAAGAACGCGCTGTGGTACGGCTCGCGCCTGTCGATCGCCGAGACCCGCCGCCTCGCGCCGTTGCAGAACGCGACCGGCCTGCAGGTCAGTTCGGCGGTCCTGGCCGGGATCGTCTGGGCACTCGAGAACCCCGGCGCCGGCATCGTCGAGGCCGACGAGATGGACCACGCCCGCTGCCTCGAGATCCAGCGCCCCTACCTCGGCCCGGTCGAGGCGCATTACACCGACTGGACCCCGCTGGCCGACCGCGCCGACCCCTTTGCCGAGGCCGGCGATCCGACCGACCCGTGGCAATTCCGCAACGTGCTCGCCGACTGAGGCTTTTGGGCAACGACCATGCGCGGTTTGCCGCTGGTCTTGCCCCGGCAACAAAGCTAGAACGCCCCGCACAGGGGAGCTGCCATGCCCAACGACATCCGCCCGCAACCGGGTATCCTGGAGATTGCGCTCTATCAGGGCGGCCAATCGACGTTGCCCGGCCTGCGCGAGGCGGTCAAGCTGTCGTCCAACGAGAACCCCTTCGGCCCCTCGGACCGCGCCGTCGAGGCGTTCCGCCGCGCGGCCCACGGCCTGCACCGCTATCCCTCGACCGACCATGCCAGCCTGCGCGGCGCGATCGGCGCGGCGCACGGGATCGATCCGGGCCGGGTGATCTGCGGCGCCGGATCGGACGAGGTGATCGCCTTTCTCTGCCAGGCCTATGCCGGGCCGGGCGACGAGGTGGTGCATCCCGTGCACGGCTTCCTGATGTATCGCATTTCGGCGCTGGGCGCCGGCGCGACCCCCGTGGCCGCCCCCGAGGCCGACCGGCGCGTGGACGTGGACGCGATGCTGGCCGCCTGCACCGAACGCACGCGGCTGATGTTCCTGGCCAACCCGGCGAACCCGACCGGCACCGTCCTGAGCGCCCGGGAACTGGCGCACCTGGCCGACGCGCTGCCGCCGCAGGTTCTGCTGGTGATCGACGGCGCCTATGCGGAGTACGCGCGCGCGGACGACGGCGCGATGCGGCTGGCGACCGAGCGCGACAACGTCGTGATCACCCGGACCTTTTCCAAGGTCTTCGGGCTGGGCGGGCTGCGGATCGGCTGGGGTTACGGGCCGCGCGCGGTGATCGACGTGCTCAACCGCCTGCGCGGCCCCTTCAACCTGTCCACCGCACAGCAGGAGGCGGCCGAGGCCGCGCTGGGCGACCGCGACCACCTCGAGCGCTGCCTGTCGGAAAACGCGCGGATGCGCGGCTGGCTGACCGCAGCGCTGAACGACATCGGCGTGCCCTGTGACGAAAGCCACGCCAATTTCGTGCTGGCACGCTTCGCCGACCCGACCGAGGCCGCAGCCTGCGACGCGCACCTGAAATCCGAAGGGCTGATCGTCCGGCATGTCGGCAGCTACGGCCTGCCCGAATGCCTGCGCATCACCGTCGGCGACGAACCCGCCTGCCGGCGCGTCGTGCACGCGATCGCCCAGTTCCGCGGCGTGCGCTGATGGCGCTTTACCGAAGGGTGGCGCTGATCGGGCTTGGCCTGATCGCCGGGTCGATGGGGCTGGCGATCCGTCGTGCCGGCCTCGCGGACGAAGTCGTCGGCACCGCCCGGACCCCCGAAAGCCGCGCCGTGGCACTGGAGCGCGGCCTGTGCGACCGCGTGACCGAGACCGCCGCGCAGGCGGTTGAAGGGGCCGACCTCGTGGTGCTGGCCACCCCGGTGGGCGCGATGGAGGCCGTCGCGGCCGAGATTGCGCCGCAGCTTTCGCCCGGCGCCGTGGTGACCGATGTCGGCTCGGTCAAGCAGGCGGTCATCGACGCGGTCGCCCCGCACCTGCCCGAAGGCGTGGTGCTGCTGCCGGGCCATCCGATCGCGGGCACCGAGCAGTCCGGCCCGCGCTCCGGTTTCGCGACCCTGTTCGAGGGGCGCTGGTGCATCCTCACCCCCCTGCCCGACACGCCCGAGGCCGAGGTCGTCCGGCTGAGTGCGCTGTGGGAAGGGATGGGGGCGCGGGTCGACCTGATGGACCCCGAGCATCACGACACGGTCCTTGCCGTCACCAGCCATGTGCCGCACCTGATCGCCTACACCATCGTCGGCGTCGCCGACGACCTGCGCCGGGTGACCGACAGCGAGGTGGTCAAGTACTCGGCCGCCGGTTTCCGCGACTTTACCCGAATCGCCGCCTCGGACCCGACGATGTGGCGCGACGTGTTCCTGACCAACCGCGAGGCGACGCTGCACATCCTGGGGCGCTTCACCGA
>Ga0213835_101618_pt1 | contig 12994 bp, 10 predicted proteins | sample SWPATP01_FD_160576 | JGI IMG/M metagenome (GOLD analysis project Ga0213835, IMG submission 160576) | Coastal seawater microbial communities from Marineland, Florida, United States - SWPA TP0 #1 | ecosystem: Environmental > Aquatic > Marine > Coastal | place: USA: Florida | collected 2016-08-05
CGCTGCGCACGCAGCTCATCCCATGACGACGCTAGAACACGCTCCGACAGCATGATCGACCGCTGGTCGTGCGTGCGCGCACGGAGCAGGCTTTCGAGCATCCGACGCCGTTCCGCGAGTGTGCGTGCTCGAAGATCTTCCGACTCCAGCTCCAAAAGGTCGTACGCCACGAAGACCGCCGGCGCATCGCGCAACGCCCGTTCATGGACGTTGGTGCGCCCGATCCGCGTCTGCAGGACGCCGAACGGGTGCGGGCGAGCCGCGTCGTGGTCGTAGGCAACCAGTTCGCCATCGAGCACAAACGCGCCCGACGTGCGCTCGGCGGCTTCGGTCACTTCCGGGAACCGAAGCGTCAGATCCTCGTCGCCACGCGACCAGAGCGTGAGCGACCCACCCGATCCGTGCGCACGCTTGATGAGCTGGGCGCGGATGCCGTCCCACTTCCATTCGGCAAGAAAATCCTCGGGATTCCCGAGCGATTCGACGTCCGCCTCCTGATCGCTCGTCGCGGCGACCGGGCTCGCAAGAAAGAACGGGTACGGGCGCGACCCGGCTCGATCCGCCTCGGTCTCCCCCGTCGCGATCAAGCGAGCAAAACCCGCAGGCGTCGGCTCGAAGCCGCCCATGAGACGATGCGCGACGACTTCTTTCTCAAGCTCAAACGCCTGCGCCAGCGCCCGCACGAGCAGCGTACGGCTCACGCCCACACGCAGCGCACCGGTCATCAACTTATTCAGGATGAACACCTCGCGCGCGCTCAACGCCCGCCACCACGACACCACACGACGTTCCTGCTCCGCCGCCGAGAGATGCCGCAAGAGCAGCAAGCGGCGTTCCACCCAGTGCGAAAGCGGCAGATCCTCGCTCGCTTGGTCATCCACGCCCGGATCAGACGCCTCGAACAGCAACACCGGCTCGGGCGCACGCTCCGGCGAACTCGACCGCTCGGAGAGCAGCAACGCGATCGTCTCGGCCATGTCTCCCACCGTCGCGCGGCACTCCCGGAACAGCCACTCCTCGATCCCCGCTTCACGCATCGCCCACCGTCGCAGGTCCGCGGACTTGACGAGTCGCTTGAGCTTCTCCCCGATCAGGAAATACACGCCCCACGCCGCGTCTTCCGCCGGGGTCTGGCAAACATAATCAGCCATCGCCTCGACCCGCGCGTTGGTGGACGTCGTGCGATCCAGTCGCTCGAACAACTCGGCGAAGCGGCGCATTATCCGTCCTCGCCTTCGGTTTCGTAGAGCGTTTCCAGCTCCGAAGCGTCCATGCCTTGCTCGCGAAGGTATCGCGCGAGCGTGCGGCTTGAGCCGTGGGTCGCGAGCACGCGTCGGCAGCCGACCTCCTCGATCGTGCGCACCAGATCGCCCCAGTCAGCGTGATCGCTGATGACAAACCCCCGGTCGTACCCGCGGCGGCGACGGATGCCGCGGAGGTGCATCCAGCCGGAGGCGAAGCCGGTGTCCACCCGCGACGCCACCCCGAACCGGCGCATCCATGTGGAACCCGCCGCCGACGGCGGCGCGAGCACCAGATGCCCCGCATAGTCACGCTTGCCGTGCGCATCTTTCGGATCGTCCGCGTCACGCTCCGACACGAGCCGCGTCGGGAGCAACTCAACGCCCGCCTCGGCGTACGCGGGGTTCAGCAGGTTTGTGGAGCCGTGGACCCAGGCGAACTCCTGCGGCAGCTCTGCCCGTCGCACGTGCAGCTCTGCCAGCACACGCTGCGCCTTGCCGAGCGCGTAGCAGAACAGCACGCAGACGCGCCCGCGGGCGGCGTTCTCCCGCCACCACTGCACGATCTCGTCCATCACCGCCCCCGGCTCGGGGAAGCGGTAAACCGGGAGGGCGAACGTCGCTTCGGTGATGAACACGTCGCACGGCACGGGTTCGAAGGGCGCACACGTCGGGTCGTGCGCACGCTTGTAGTCGCCCGCCGCAACCCAGACCTCGCCCGCGGGCGACTCGACGCGGACCTGGGCCGACCCGAGCACGTGCCCTGCGGGGTGAAAACTCACGCGGACCGAGCCGAGCTCGAACGTCTGCCCGTACAGCACCGGCGTGATCTCCGCCTTCGCCCCGAGACGACGGCGCGCGAGCCCAAGCCCGGGCTCGGCGCACCAGTACCGCCCGCTCCCCGGGCGGGCGTGGTCGGCGTGGGCGTGGGTGATGATCGCGCGCTCGACGGGGCGCCACGGGTCGATGTGGAAGCCGCCGAGCTCGCACCGAAGCCCGTCACTATCGGCAGCCAACAGTTCCTGCTCTGTCGTGCGCACGCTCGGCTCCGTCCATTCACACCCCCGAGGTTTGCGAAACCCCTTCGCCGTGGAACGCTAGGAGGGATCCGGAGCCCCTTTTCGGGTCGCACCCGTGCGATGTAGACGATGCATCCGGCGGACCGGGGGCCGACGAAGTGCTGACAACTGAGCACGACCTCAGTCTTGACCTTCGGGACTACCGAACCACATCCAACCGGAAAGCCTGAAGGTTTCAACAACGGGGGGGAATTGCGATGCCTGACGCCGCATGCATATCGGTTATTCAGAAGAACGACAAGGGGCGGGGTCGAGGCTCTCGCAGCTTGGTCCTGATGACCTTGCTAACGGTCGGTTTGGCTCTCGGCTCTGGCTATGCCGCGGATCAGAATGATCCAGAGGAGCTGATAACCGACGTGAGGCCCGTTGCCACGGACTCCGCCCCTCAGCCGAGCGTGGAGCGTGTCGGCGGCGAGGCGCGGTGGGAAGTCACCGAGCGGAACGGGCGGTTTTTCTCCGGCCCGATGTCGGTGACGACCCGTCTTCCTGTAGGGTACCCGCGCCCAACGCCGGCTGGAGCGATCGAGATCAAGCGATACCCGGTCGTTCGCAGAGCCACGGTGACGGGCGATGGGCCGGCTCAATCGGGTGGCAACCGCGGCTTCTTCCCGCTGTTCCGGCACATCTCCAACCGGGATATCCCGATGACCGCGCCGGTCGAAATGGAGTACCCAACGCTCGGCTCCGGCGCGGGACGAGCGGGCGGTGACGGCTGGACCATGGCGTTCCTCTACGAGAGCGACGCGGACGGGCCGACCGGGTCGTTTGAGTCCGGCGTGATCGTGGAAGACGCGGCGCCGATCGTCGTGCTGTCGATCGGCGTCCGAGGGTCGTACGCGATCGGGCCGCTCCGCGCCCGAGTCGCCGAGCTTGAAGCCTGGCTGGAGACGTCCGCCGATTGGGTGCGAGGCGAAGGCCCGGTTCGGGTGCTTCAGTACAACGGGCCGTCGATGCCACCGGGCAACCGATGGGTTGAGGTGCAAGTCCCGATCCGGGAGGTCACGAATCCCAAAAAGCCTCTGGAAACGCCAGATGGACATGAGTCCACCAGGTACCCTTGAGCGATGCTCATGGTGACCATTCTTACCTTGCACGCGTTCTGCACGCTCGCGATGGTCGGGCTGATCTGGTTTGTGCAGGTCGTGCACTACCCGTTGTTTGCGGGCGTCGGGGCGGATCGCTTCGTGGCGTACGAGGCGTGGCACGTTCGGCGGACAACGCTGGTGGTCGGGCCGCTGATGCTGGGCGAGGCAGCGAGCGCTCTGGCGTTGATGGCTTTTGTCGGTGAACACGGGTTGCCCGCGCTGATGGTCTGGAGCGGGCTCGGCCTCTTAGCGCTCTGCTGGTTGAGCACGGCGTTTGTGCAAGTCCCGCTTCATAGACGACTCGAACGCGGATGGGATGCCCAAGCCGGGCGGAAGCTGGTGACGACCAACTGGGTGCGCACGATCGCATGGACCGTCCGCGGCGTGCTCGCGCTCGGGCTTCTCCACACGGCGGGGGGTAACTCGTGAGCGAAGGCGAGCGTTCCAGCAGCGAGCTTCCGGCTTCTATCGATGGAGCGGTCGGCCGCCTCGCGATCATCCTCGGCGATCAGCTCGCGCCGGACGCGCCGGCTTTGCGCGGGCTCGACCCAGCGCGAGACGCGGTGCTGATGATGGAGGTCGCGAGCGAAGCTGCGGAAGGCCCAAGCCACAAGATGCGCACGGGTGTGTTCCTCGCTGCGATGCGCCACTACGCGATCGAGCTGCAGGATGCGGGCTGGCGGGTGCGGTACATCAAGCTGGATGAGGCGCGGAACACGCAGACGTTCACGGGCGAGGTCCGGCGTGCGGTGCAAGTCCTGAAGCCCAATTCGCTTCGGCTCGCGCACCCGGGCGATTGGCGCGTGCTGGAGGCGGCCCAGGTGTGGGAAGACGACCTCGGCGTGCCGGTTGAGATCGTGGAGGATGATCATTTTTATGTGACGCCGGACGAGTTCGGGGCGTGGGCCGAGGGACGGAAGAGCCTCGTGATGGAGTTCTTCTACCGCGAGCAGCGCAAACGCCTCGGCGTGCTGATGGACTCAAACGGCAAGCCGCTGGGCGGGCAGTGGAACTTTGATGAGGACAACCGCGAGTCGTTCAATCGCACGCCGCGGGTAGTGAAGGCGTACAAGCCGCGACCGACGCGGATCGTGCGTGAGGTGATCGAACTGGTGCGCGAACGGTTCCCCAACGCACCGGGCGAACTGGACGAAGATGGCTTCGTCTGGCCCGTCACGCGAGCCCAAGCGTTGCGGTCGCTGTCGAGCTTTATCGAGCATCGCCTCCCGCTGTTCGGCAAGTACGAGGACGCGATGTGGACAGGCGAGGACGTTTTGTACCACTCGCAGCTCAGCGTGCCGCTGAATCTGCACCTGCTGGACCCGCGGGAGTGCGTCGCTGCGGCGGTCGAAGCGTATGAACGGGGCGATGCGCCGCTCAACAGCGTGGAAGGGTTTGTGCGCCAGCTCATCGGGTGGCGCGAGTTTATCCGCGGCGTGTACTGGCACGAAGGCCCGGGGTACCGCGAGCGGAACGGGCTGGAGGCCACCGGCGCGTTGCCCGGGTTTTACTGGGACGGCGAGACGGACATGCGCTGCATGTCCGAATGCTTGCGCCCTGTCTTGCGTCACGCGTGGGCGCACCACATCCCCCGGCTCATGGTCTTGTGCAACTTCGCGATGATCGCGGGCGTGCACGCGCGGGCGGTCGGCGACTGGTTCTACGGGATGTTCGCCGACAGCGTGGACTGGGTGACGACGCCGAACACGATCGGGATGGGGATGCACGCCGACAAAGGCGGAAACGGCCCGGTCGTCGGCACGAAGCCGTACGCCGCGAGCGGGAAGTACATCGCGCGGATGAGCAATTACTGCGAGCACTGCCGGTACGACGTCAAGCAGCGGACTGGCGAGGACGCCTGCCCGTACAACACGTTCTACTGGGATTTTCTGATTCGGCACCGCGAACGCTTCCGCGGGAACCAGCGGATGGCGATGATCCTGAAGAACGTGGACCGGATGCAGGATTCGGAGCGGGTGGAGATTACGGTGAACGCTCGGAAGCTGCGGGGCACGATGGGGATTGCTGGCGGGGAATGATTGCGGAGTAAAGGCGCACGGGCGGGACGCCCGTGCCACGGGAGTTGGGAGGGTGTTGTGCGCACGTTGATGTGGTTTCGGGCGGATCTTCGGACGCGGGACAACGTGGCGTTGCACGAGGCGTGCCTGGCGGCGGGCGGCGCGAACGGCGGCGGCGTGGTCGCCGTCTTCACCATCTGCCCGGACCAGTGGCTGCACGAGCACGACTGGGCGGATATCAAGGCCGAGTTCATCCTGCGAAACCTGCGGGAGCTTTCCGATCGCTTGGGCAAACTTCGGATCCCGATGAAGATCATCGAGACATCCCGCTTCGATGGCGTGCCCAAAGCCTTGCTCAAGCTCGCGAAAGCGTGCGGGTGCGACGCGATTTACTTCAACGACGAGTACGAGATCAACGAACGTCGGCGGGATGAGGCGGTCGTCGAAGCGTTTGAAGACGCGGGGCTGAAGGTGCGCCGGTTCACGGATCAGGTGGTGTTCGAGCCCGGGCGTGTGCGCACCAAGGAGGGCAAGGCGTACAGCGTGTACTCGCCGTTCCGTCGGCGGTGGGAATCGATCTGGCACGAGGAAGGCATGCCAGCGGTGCGGCCGGAGCCGCAGAAACAGGCGGAGACCGGTATCGAGCCGGACCCGATCCCGACGACGGTCCGCGGCTTTGACATGGCGAAAGGACGCGAAGATCTCTGGCCCGCAGGCGAAACCCACGCGATGCGCCGGCTCGGACACTTCATCAGCGCCCGACTCGACGCGTACAAGGACGAACGCGATTTCCCCGGCATCAACGGCACCAGCACGATCAGCCCCTACCTCACCGCCGGCGCGATCAGCCCGCGCCAGTGCTTCGCCGCGGCGTATGAAGCCAACGGCGAAAAGCTCGACAAGGGCAGCCGCGGGGCCGTGCACTGGATGCAGGAATTGGTCTGGCGCGAGTTCTACAAGCACGTGCTCGTCGCGTTCCCGCGCGTTTGCAAGGGGCGATCCTTCCGGCCGGAGTATGACGTGATGCCCTGGCGGGAGGATCAGGAGCAGTTCCAAGCCTGGTGCGAGGGGCGGACGGGCTACCCGATCGTCGACGCAGGGATGCGCCAGCTCGCGCAGACGGGGTGGATGCACAACCGCTTGCGGATGATCGTTGCGATGTTTCTGAGTAAGCACCTGTTCCTCGACTGGCGCCTCGGCGAGCGTCATTTCATGCGTCACCTGATCGACGGCGACCTCGCGCAGAACAACGGCGGGTGGCAGTGGTCGGCGAGCACCGGGACCGACGCCGCCCCGTACTTCCGGATCTACAACCCCGTCACGCAGGGTCAGCGGTTCGACGAGGACGGGTCGTACATCCGCAGGTTCGTGCCGGAGCTGGCGGGGGTGGATTCGAAGTCGATCCATGAGCCCTGGGCGGCGGGCGGGCTGTTCGACACGCTGGACTACCCCCGCCCGATCGTGGACAACAAAGCCGGGCGGGAGCGGGCGATCGAGGCGTTCAAACGTCAGGGCGGCGGGTGAGCTCGGCCGGTGATTGTGGGCGGGCGTGCGAGCCGCTAGTCTGAGCCCCACGCGTGCGGGCGGGTTGGTCTTGCGAACGCGCGGGGGGGACGCGATGGCTGAGCACGCCGAGGGGAGTTCGGGCCCGCGTGACGCGCTGGTTAGTGTGGCGTTTCCCTGCATCGAGTGCGGGTATGCGCTCCTCGGGCTGCCCAAGTCGGGTATCTGCCCGGAGTGCGGCACATCGGTCGCGAGCTCGATCAGCTCGCTCCACGAACGCACGCGGGAGGCTCTTGAGAACGAACGTCGCGGGGCGACGATGGTGCAGTTCGGGCTCGTCGCGTATGTGCTCGCGGTGATCCTGATGATCGCGGTCACGATGGTCTTTATGTGGCAGTGGGTGTGGCAGAACGCGCCCAGCGGCTTCCCGATGTCGCCTATGTCCATGCAACAAACCACGCCGACGTGGTTCACGTCGCTCCCCATGATCATCCCGTTGATCCCGATGCTGGTGGTCGCTCGCGGGTACTGGCGTCTCGGGAAGCCGGAGAGCGATGAGCCGCGGGACGAAACCGGCGGCTCGCGGGACCTGCTCCGCGTGAGCGCGTGGGTGCTGGCGTGCTGCATGGTCCTGGATTTTCTTGCCCGTATCGGGATGTCGGTGATCACGTCGATCGGTTCGTCTGGGCCCCTGGACTTGACCGTGGGGATCTTGTCGGTGATCTCGATGGTGTTGTCGCTCGGATCGCTGGTGGGGTTCGCGATCGCGTTTTTCGCGAGTCTCAACCTGATCATCCGCCTCGGCGAGCGTGGGCTGGCGAGAGACATGGTGATGCGGACGCGCCGGGACCTGGTGCTGGTCCCGCTCGTCTCGGTGCTGGGCTCGTGCGTGTACCTCGGGCCGATCATCGGGCTGATTCTGTATTACGGGCGACTGGACCAGTTCCGGCGGATGCTGTCGGGGGCGCTGCGGGTGCAGCGTGATCTCGCGGGGGAGCAATGACGATGAGCAACATGCAAGGATCGGGCGCGATCGACCACCGAGCGGCGGCCGGAGCGGCGGCGTTCATTCAGTACGGGATTCTGATCTCCCTGCTGGGGAGCATCCTGGGCGTTGTGCTCGGAAGGTTCCTCGCGACCGGGGATCCGGCGCAGCCGCCGGATTGGGTCGCGATCGCGAGCAACACCATCAGCCTTGGTGGCGCGGCTCTGTTCTTCATCGGCATCCTCCGGTTCGCGCCGATCGAGCCGATGCCCGACGGACGCTCCGGGACGCTGCGCGGGCTGGCGATCGCCTCGATCGCACTCTCCGGCGCGGGCTTTGCTCTTGCGATGATCGGCTTCGTGACCGGGCAGCTCGCGATCCTTGCTCTCGGCACGATCATCGGGCTCACGGATTACGGCATCACGATCGCGCTCCTGGTCGTCCTGCTCGGGCGAGCAATGGCGTGGGCGAGCGTGCTCGGGGACATGACGCTCGCCAAACACGCCAAGAGTGCACGCATCAGCGTCCCGCTGCTGATGACGATCGGGATTGTCATCTTCATCGGCCCGCTGCTCGGGATCGTCGTCTTCTACAACCGAATGAACATGCTCCGGAAACTGCTCCGGGCGTCGGTGGCCTGATCCTTCCACCCCCACCACCACCACCACCCACGCCGGGCTTGTTCCTGGGCCGGACACGGGTATCCTGCGCTGCCGCGAGGCACGCGATCGACGAGCCGCGGCAGGATGGACGGGCGAACAGCCCGCAGGGGGGGCAGGCGTGGTCTCGGCTCAGGCGGGGACGGACGAGGCGGGCGGGGAACCACTCCCCGCGACCGATCACATGGCGCTCGCCCCCGCGCCCACCCCGGCCCCAACCTCAGCCCCAACCTCGGCCCCGCCTGTGCCCATCCCGAGCCCGTCCGTGCTCGTCCGCGACGCCGCCGGTGACGACCTCGTGGCGATCCACGCGATCGAGCTCGAGGCGTTCCCGAACCCGTTCGAGCAGTTCCACAAACGCCAGCTCCGACGCCTGATCGCCAACCCGCGGGCGCTGGTCTTCGTCGCCCAGGACGGGGACGGGATCGCGGGGTGGGCGGTCGGGCTGGTCCGCGGCGGCGGTGCCGGCGGGCGGACGGGGCGCCTCTACGCGCTCGCGGTCCGCCCGGATCGGGGCGGGCGCGGCGTCGGGCGTCTGCTGGCGCAGCGGGTGCTCGGCGCGCTCGCGGAAGCCGGCGCGGGCGCGGTCACGCTCGAGGTCCGGCGCGACAACGCCCCGGCTCAGAAGCTCTACCACGCCCTCGGCTTCGAACCGATCGGCACGCTCCCGGGCTACTACGGCCCGGGCACCGATGGCTTGCGCATGCGCCGCGAGCCGCAACCCGCGCGATAGCATCCGCCATGATCTGGCAGACCCTCGGCGGGATCGGGCTCTTTCTCCTCGGCATGACGCTCATGACCGACGGGCTCAAGGCGCTCGCGGGCGGCGCGCTCCGAGCCGTGCTCTCCCGGTTCATCTCCGGGCCGATCGTCGGCGTCGGGTGGGGCGCGGGCATCACCGCCCTTGTCCAATCTTCCTCCGCGACCACGATCACCACGATCGGCTTCGCCAGCGCCGGGCTGCTCACCTTCCCGCAAGCTGTCGGCGTCATCTTTGGGGCGAACCTCGGCACCACCAGCACGAGCTGGCTCGTCGCCCTCCTGGGCTTTGAGTTCTCCATCAGCACGATCGCTGAACCTGTGATCCTTCTCGGCGTCATGATGAAGCTGCTCGCACGAGACCGCGTCGCGGCGCTGGGGATGACCATCGCGGGCTTCGGCGTGCTGTTCGTCGGGCTCGGCGTGCTGCAAGCGGGGATGTCCGGGCTCAGCGAGCGCGTCACGCCCGACAACTTCCCGAGCGCGAGCTTCTTCGGGCTGTTCGCGCTGGTCGGGATCGGGATCGCGATGACCGTCGTGCTCCAGTCCTCGAGCGCCGCGGTCGCGATGACGCTCGCGGCGTTGCATACCGGGGCGATCTCGCTGGAACAGGCCGCCGGGCTGGTGATCGGGCAGAACGTCGGGACGTGCGTCAAGGCGGCGATCATCGCGATCGGGGCGACGACGGCCGGTCGGCGCACGGCTTTTGCGCACATCGGGTTCAACGTGGTGACCGCGTTGCTCGCGCTCCCGCTGGTGCCGGTGATGGTCTGGGCCGCGGACTGGGCGACCCAGAACATCCAGGGCGGGGCGGACACGATCGCCCTCGCGACGTTCCACACGGTCTTCAACCTCATCGGCGTCGCGGTGCTGCTGCCGCTGATCGGCCCGTTCTCCCGCGCGATCGAGCGTCTCGTGCCCGGCGGGGCGACGCCCGAGATCGATAACCTCGACCCCGCCCTCGCCGACGCGCCGGGCGTGGCGCTGGACGCCGTCCGGGCGGCTCTTGGCGCGACGCTCGGCGGGCTGGCGACCGGGCTCCGCCCGCGCCTGACCCAGCCCGCGCGCACGCCGACCCGCGCAATCGAGCAAGCGAGGACGGGGGCCGAACGGTCGCGGAGCGTGCTGGCCGCGGTCGCCCGAGAGTCGTCCACAGCCCGGGACGTGGAGGAGCAGGCTTCGCTCGTCCACGCGCTGGACCACATCGAGAGCCTGACCGACGCGAGCGCGGAGGGTCTCCCCGTCGCTCGGCACCTCGTCGGCACGCATGGGCAGGCGGCCGGCGAGCGTCTGGCTGAGCTTCTCGGCATGGTCGCGTCGGGGGCGCTGGTGTGCGACGCGGAGCGGGCGGGGGCAATCAGCCGCGAGATCGCCCAGTTCCGCAAGGACGGACGCCTGGCGGCGATCGAGGCGACGGCCCGGGGCGGGCTGAGCCCGGACGCCTCGGCCGAGCGGATCGACGCCCTCCGCTGGTGCGACCGCGTCGCGTACCACGCGTGGCGAGCCCTCGCCCACCTCGCCAAGCCTGCCGGGGGCGAACCCCATCCCGCCCATGAGCCCAGCCCATCGGAGAGCTAAGTTCTGCTTAGCGGATCAACGAGCCGCGACCGTGAGGGAGCGGTTTGCTCAGAATGCCAGCAGAGGACCGCTCCCTCACGGTCGCGGCTCGTCCAGACACCGATCCGTCCAACAGAACCCAGACCATGTGGAGCGCGAATCCGGGCGTCGGGCCAAGCCCGGCGTGCCGATCGGCCGATGTCTCCCGGTCCGCGGTCGGCGGACGCTAGGATCCGCCCGGTATCCGGCATCGATGGCTTTTTGAGGAAGGGCGGGCGACGTGAAGGGGATCATCCTGGCGGGCGGGCACGGGACGCGGCTCTGGCCGTTGACACGCGCGGTGAGCAAGCAGCTCCTGCCCGTCTACAACAAGCCGATGCTCTACTACCCTCTCAGCGTGCTCATGCTCGCGGGGATCCGCGAGGTGCTCATCATCAGCACGCCCGAGCATCTGCCGCTGTTCAGGGCGATGCTCGGCGACGGCTCCCAGTGGGGCATGTCCTTCAGCTACGTCGTGCAGCCCGAGCCCAAGGGGCTCGCCCAGGCGTTCCAGCTCGACAAGGCGTTCATCGGCAAGGACCCGGTCTGCCTGATCCTCGGCGACAACATCTTCTACGGCAGCGGGCTACGGCGAACGCTGAGCGAAGCCGTGAAGCTTGAGAAGGGCGCGACCGTCTTCGGCTACCCCGTCAAAGATCCCGAACGCTACGGCGTCGTCGAGTTCGACCAGAACAACCGAGCCGTCTCGATCGAGGAAAAGCCCGCCAAGCCCAAGAGCCACTTCGCGGTGCCGGGGCTGTATTTCTACGACAACCGAGTCGTCGAGATCGTGGACAACCTCAAGCCCTCGCCCCGCGGGGAGCTGGAAATCACCGACGTCAACAAGACCTATCTCGAGATGAACGAGCTCCACGTGCAGGTCTGGGGTCGCGGGCTCGCGTGGCTCGACGCGGGCACGCACGAGAGCCTGCTCCAGGCGCAGGTCTTCGTCCAGGCGATCGAGGAGCGGCAGGGACGGATGATCTCCTGCCCGGAAGAAATCGCGTGGCGGATGGGGTTCATCGACGACGCACAACTCGAACGCCTCGGCGAGGAAATGAAGTCCAACAGCTACGGGCAATACCTGCTCGCGCTGGTGCGGGACCGGATGGTCGAGCCCTGGATCTGAGCGGAGACTAGCGCAGCTGACGGCCCGCTACGGAGCCCCCGTCGGCGAGTGTGTTTCCATGTCGGCCTCGGCAGGGATCTCCGCCTCGGGCTCGACGGCTTGCGCCTTGTGGATCTCCACCGACCCGTCGTGACGGATCGCGTACAACCAGCCGTCCACATCAAAACACAGAACGAGTTCGCTCTGGTCGATCAGCTCGCGCACGCGCTCGATGATCCTCGGGTCGTCGCTTGAGGTGTACGGGTGACGGATGAGGAACGCGCGCACATCGGGCCTGCTGACCATCGTCTCCAGGTGCGCAAGGTGGCGAGGGCTGATGAAGATCGCGCGTGACTCATAGCCGGGCAGCATCGGCAGGATCGCGTAGTGCGTCGCGATCTTGCCATCGAACCCGTACCGGGCGTCAAACTCCCGGAGATGGGTGTTCAACGACGGGACGCCGTGCTGGAAGCGGCGTTCGATCTGCGCGTTGGCGAGCCTAGCGGGGTTGGCGCTGAGCCATCCGATCAGCCCGACGCTTGCGATCGCCGCGACGACGACGCCCGCACGCCGAATCATCGCGGGAACACGGATCACCCTGCCGCGGAATCGCGCGCCGAGGTGATCGGCAAGCCCCGCGATCGCCACGGACGCCCCCGCGACCCCGAGCGCCAGCGCCGGCACGCCGAGCGCGAGGTTGCGGGTGTCGTAGTTGAACGCGAGCGCCCAGATGATCCAGAACGGGATCCCCAGGAGCGCGACGACCCACCGCGCGTCGCGGTGCCAGAGCCCGATCACGCTGAGCACCAGCACGGTCGGCGCGAGCCACTGCGTGCCCATGTCCTTCTCGAACGCGCCCCATCCGACCGCGAGCCGATCGAAGACGTTGCTCGAAGCGTGCATGCCGAAGACGAGCTCGCCGGTGATGGCGGTCTCCTTGCCCTTGGCGATGGTCAGGATG